>Ga0209591_10001100_pt1 | contig 34595 bp, 24 predicted proteins | sample MAT01_FD_187207 | JGI IMG/M metagenome (GOLD analysis project Ga0209591, IMG submission 187207) | Freshwater microbial communities from Lake Fryxell liftoff mats and glacier meltwater in Antarctica - MAT-01 (SPAdes) (version 2) | ecosystem: Environmental > Aquatic > Freshwater > Ice > Liftoff... | reverse complement strand
AGCCGCCGACGGGGGATGTCAGCACGGCGCACTCTGACTCGCTGATAAACATCAATCAAACCTGATCACTTACGACGCCACGCCATCTGCGCCCGCTCCGCAGACCAACACGCAGATTTTTTCGCCCGCGCGCGTCGAAAACTTGTGCTCCAGCAGCGCTACCATGCTCGCCGCGCCGCTCAATTCAGCGCCAATCGAGATCACAACGGTATCGACATCGGGCGCATCGTCGATAATCTCCAAGCCAATCGTGCCTTGTCCGGCGATGATGAGCGGGTCAGCGAACGGATGAATATACGTCGTACCATTTTGATCCGCGATTTACAGCGCGAGGCGCTGTGCGTCGTCGAACACATCGCCCTCAAGCACGACGCTCGCGCTCCACCGCTTGAGCTTATCGATTTTGACGGGCGGCACATTGCGCGCATGCGTCGGCACACCCGCAGCAGCGCATACAGCCGCCCCACCGGATACTGCGTCCGCTGCTCGACGATGAATCGGCAGCGGCTCACGACTCCCCCCGCGAGAACACCTGAATGGCTTTTTTTAGGATGTCCCGCTCCTGCTTGACGATCTCTAACTCCCACCACCATCGCCAGCACATCCCGCTTGAACTCATCCGTGTATTTTTTGTAGCGTCCCATCGTTCACTCCTTACACTGAGTCTAACGGACATTTTCTCCGTCCTTCCAAACTGGGGTAAGATCAGTACTGTGGACAGTGGCGGGGTGTTTGGTCTTGTTGTACTTACCCACCTACAGCCCATGGCTGAACCCGATTGAACGACTGTGGCGGCAATTTCGTCGTGAAGTCACCCATTGTGAGCTTTTTGAAATCGTCAAAGCACTCCTTCAGGCGTCCCTCGACTTTTTTGTCCACTGCAACGCGCAACCCGATAAAGTCTTATCCATTATCGGGTTGCATCCGTAATGTCTTTTTTGGATGTATTTAGACGGCACTTTTTTTATGATCTCCCCACGAATAAGTTCAAACAAACGCTCGGTGTTTTCTGGGTGCGCCAAAAATGCTTCAAATTCCGCACCTGTCGCGCCGATTTACGTTACAATCATCAGCGCATTAAGGGGGAAACAACATGGCTTTATCCTTGAACTATCCTGATTTACTCGGCTTTGTCACCGATGGCGCGCGCCTCAATATTGGACCCGCGCAGATCGCCGCTGCGATACGCCCGGTGGAGCCACGCGCCGGACAAGTCATTCATGTCGTCGTGCTGGTGCAAAACGCGGCGGATGTCGATATTGACCTGACCATCACGATCAGCCCACCAGAAATGGATGTGCGTAAGCAGCGTCATAAATTCACCGCCAAAACACAGCGGGTGCTGGTCGGCATCAAAGCGGCGGAAGTCGGCACGTTGACAATGCCCGTCATGACACTGCCCGATACTACACCCGGTCAGGGCTATGTCATTGGTGTCGAATTGGAAGCGAAAACCGTCGCCAAAGGCGGACTGGCGCGCCAACCGAATGGCGGCGGGCTTGTCGATGCGGATTATTTGCCCCCTAAGGCGCTTGAGGCGCTCAATGAACTGAAAACACTCACGTATATCACGGAAAAACGCGGCACACGCAGGCTCGATCTTACTTTCGATCTGCTGCCACCCAAGCTGCACATGGCGGTTGATACGTCTAAAGCGGGCTGGCACAGCATCGCCAAGCTCGAAGATTATAAAGACCCGCGCCTTGCGATTTACAAGTATGCCGATTTGCTCACGCTTCAGCTTTTGCCGCGCCTTAAAGGCGACACGATGTTCCCGGCATTGACCGCCGCGACCACCGAACGTTTCGCGCAAGGGGGGTATCCCCTGCGTGAAGTCGAAGCAAAACTGATCGCGCGTTTGATGACGTTGATCCTGGAATACGCCGCGCCAAAAGAGACGCAGCATGGCTTTGTCGCTGCTGGCACGTTCAATATACGATCGTGGATCGAAAAAGACCCGCGACTGGCTGATTCCGCGCTTGAGCTGCCGCGCTGGTTTTTACGGATGCTGTCCGCTATCGGTCAAGACGAGCGAGTCGTCACCGCACCAGAACGCGTCATTCCGAAATTTCTGTATTTCGATTTGCTGCATGACGCGACCCGCTATGGGTTCGAGCTGGTCGAAAAGGCAACTGGACTTGAACTGGGAATGCCAAAAGAGATCGACGAATACGCCGTGCAAAATGCGCAGTATTTACAAAGTGGGTCGGGTATGGATTATAGCCGCGCGTATTTGCCGTTGGTTATGGCGGGCGCGCTGATCAATGATCGGATGGTGTTCGACAAAGAAGACCCGGCGGCACTCATCCGCGAACTGGCATCGGTGATCGAAGAACGTGTGTTTGAAATTTCGGAAGCAGATATGCCGGTTTACGAAATGGCGAAGCAGATTATTGGACAAAGCGGGCATAAATTTCGCATGGATATCGAAGAATGAGCGACTTCGCTCTGCTTGCGCCGGATGTGTTAGGCGCGATTACAGGTGGGGTGCGCATGAGCATGGGTGCGTTGCAGTTCGCCGTCGGTGCTGCTCCCACCATGACGTACATCGGGCAGCCGCTTGAGATCGTCGTTATCTTGCAGAGCATGATCGATGTGTCCATCGACATCCGCATCAGCCTCAATTTGCCGACGCGCACGCACGACAACAGACCGATCAACCTGACTACGCCGCGCAAGGTCGTCTCGCTCAAACTGGCGGGTGGTGAGGTCGGCGTGGCGCGGCTGCCCTTGATTCCGCTGCTGCCCACGCCCACGCCGCTCGATGAACTGCCCATTCGCATCGCGGTGCGTCAGCGCGCGGATACGCAGTCGGTGCGGTTTCTACGTGCGTCGCTGGGCGGCGCGCCACCTTCCGAACTGGCGATCAATCCGTTTCAACTACAAGTGCTGCGTGATATTCAGTATATCGAGCACGCGTGGGATCAATCGCCGGAATTGGTCGAAGTACCGATTTCTGTGGCGGCGGGCGATATACCTGGACGTTCGAGCGCGCTTAAAGCCAAACCGCGTTACACCGCGTTGTGGACGCTCGATAACATGGTGGTTGAACGCGACCGCGCGGTCGCGCAGATAGACGAGGCGCGTTTTATCGCCGCTGACCTGATGGCAGCGACCGACGCGCTGTATCCGACGATCTGGCGCGGCGTTGATACGGCATTCGCGGCGCGCGGCGAACCGCTTAAACCTGGTGAAAGCAAGGCGATTGCCAAAATGGTGACGGCGGTGTTTCGCGATCGGTCAACGGAAGATCAGAATTTTCGGCTCGAAGCGCTGCGCTGGTTTCAGACATTGTGTCAGGTCTTGGCGTTCGATGAGTCGGCGGTGCGCCGCCCTGCGCCGGATTTGGTCATGCGTTATTTGTTTCATGCGGCGATCTTTGACGCGGTGCTGCTCGCCTACACAGCAATTCGTCCGCGCTTGCGAATCGATTTAGGGGATCGATCCGCACGCAGCGCGCAGGCGAATCGCATTTTGACGTGGTTGGCGGGGCATGTCGAAGGTGATCCCGCTTTTATTTTTATGCCATTGGCGTTGGGTGGGTTAGCGCTGCATCTGGGCTTTCCCATTGCGGACGAAGATTTGTGGGTGATGGTCGAAGAATTACGCGAGGCGTATCGGCTGCGTGTGCGCGTGGTCGATCCGGCGATGGCGGGCACTTATGAGTTGATGGATAAGTTGCTGAGTCAGGTTGAGGCGGATTTACGGGAGAAGCATATGGGTTAACCGACTATGATTTATATTCATGTGCCAATTCAAAAGCACGCGCTACCAGTGCTTTACTTGAAAACAATTTAACAGGGTCTAAAGACAGGGGTTTTACGGCGCTTTCTCGATAAAGCGTCATTCACCTCACGCCAATAGTTTTCTTACGCGGCGCGTCTATACTAAAGCACTAACACTCCATTGAGGGATTCGTAAATCTCATGATGCGTTTTGACCGATTTACCGAACGCGCGCAAGACGCGGCAGCCCGCGCCTATGAAATTTTGCAGCGTTATGGACACAACCAGGTTGATACCGAACATATTTTACTCGCGCTGCTCGAACAGACTGATGGTGTAATTCCGGTCGTTTTGGAGCGGCTGACGGTTGATGTCGAGGCGATGCGGCGGCGGCTCGATGAGATTCTGCGTGGCAGCCCCAAGGCGAATATCTACGGCGGTGGCACAGGACAGGTATTCATCACCCCACGCGTCAAACGGATTATCGATCTCGCCAACGAAGAAGCCAACCGCTTGAAAGACGAGTACATTTCGACCGAGCATATCTTCTTGGCGATCATCAACGAGCGCAACAGCGCTACGCCCGTCGCGCGGATATTGAACGACAATGGCATCACGCGTGAGCGCGTGTATGAAGCGATCAAAGAAGTGCGCGGTGGTCAGCGTGTGACGGATCCACAAGCCGAAAGTCGTTATCGTACGCTGGAAAAATACAGCCGCGACCTCACCCGCATGGCGCTGGAGGGCAAACTCGACCCGGTGATCGGGCGTGATGCCGAGATCATGCGGGTCATTCAGATTTTGTGTCGGCGTACCAAAAATAACCCAGTGTTGATCGGGGAAGCAGGCGTCGGCAAGACCGCGATTGTCGAAGGCTTGGCGCAGAAAATTGCCACCAGCGATGTGCCAGAAATTTTGCAGGGCAAACGTGTTGTCTCGCTCGATTTGAGCGCGATGCTGGCGGGAAGCCGCTTTCGTGGGGAGTTTGAAGAACGCTTGAAGGCGACCATTGAAGAAGTGCAGCGCGCCGAAGGCGAAATCATCCTGTTCATCGACGAACTGCATCAGGTTGTCGGCGCGGGCGCGGCGCAAGGCGCGCTCGATGCGGGCAGTATGATGAAGCCGGCGCTGGCACGCGGCGAACTGCAATGCGTCGGCGCGACGACATTGGATGAATATCGCCAGCACATCGAAAAAGACAGCGCGCTGGATCGTCGTTTTGCGCCTGTTTATGTCGAAGAACCGAACGTCGAAGACACCATCGATATGTTGTTCGGGCTGCGTGACCGTTACGAAGCGCATCACAAAGTCACCATCAGCGACGAAGCGGTGGTCGCGGCGGCGCGCTTGTCGGATCGTTATGTGTCGGATCGGCGTCTGCCGGATAAAGCCATCGACCTGATGGATGAAGCGGCGTCGCGGCTGCGTATCGCCCTGTATTCGATGCCGCCGCACCTCAAAGAAATGTCGGAAGCACTCAACCGCTTGAAAGCCGACGAAGAAGCGGCGGGCTTGACGCGCGATTATGAACGCGCTGCCGAATACAAGATGCGTCGTTTGCAGATGGAACAAGACTACGATAACGCGCGCTTTACATGGCAAAAAGAAAACACGCTGGATGAAACGGTGGGCGCAGAAGATATCGCGGCAGTCGTCAGCCAGTGGACCGGTATTCCCAGTACGCAGGTGCTGGAAACCGAGAGCGAAAAACTGCTGCGCATGGAAGAAGTGCTGCATCAGCAGATTGTCGGGCAAGAAGGCGCGGTCAGTGCGATTGCGAACGCGATCCGCCGCGCGCGCAGCGGCTTGAAAGACCCGCGCCGCCCAATTGGTTCATTCATCTTTCTGGGATCGAGCGGCGTCGGTAAGACACAGTTGGCGAAAGCCCTGGCGAAGTTCATGTTCGGCGACGAAGAAGCACTCGTCCGCATTGATATGAGTGAGTTTCGCGAACAGCATATGGTCAGCCGTCTGTTCGGTGCGCCTCCTGGTTATGTCGGGTATGAAGATGGGGGTCAGTTGACCGAAGCGATCCGCCGCCGCCCCTATCGCGTCGTGTTATTTGACGAGATCGAAAAAGCACACCCCGATGTGTGGAACGCGCTGCTGCAAATTTTAGAAGATGGTCGCCTGACCGACGGTCAGGGGCGCGTGGTCAATTTCAGCAATACGGTCATCATCATGACCAGTAACCTGGGCACAGAGTTCGCGCGCAAAGGTGGCGCACTCGGCTTTGTGCAGGCAAACGACGAACAAGCGGTCGCGGATCATCAAAAGATCGAGCGGGCGATGCGCGAAACGTTCCGTCCCGAATTCCTGAATCGCATCGACGAGATCGTGATATTCGAGCCGCTGTCGCTGCCGCAAGTCGAACATATCGTTGACCTGCAAATGCGCGAGATCGCCGATCGGTTGGGTGAGATGGGCTTGCAGGTGCATTTGACCGAATCGGCGCGCAATTGGTTGGCGCTCAAAGGTTTCGACCCGCAGTTCGGAGCGCGTCCACTTCGTCGTGCGCTTCAGCGTTTTGTCGAAAACGAGCTGAGTCAGCTTTTGCTGCGTGGCGATATTCGAAATGGCGATGTGATCGTTATCGACGAAATTGAGGGCAAACTCAATTTTGCGCGCGAAGAAAACACCGTGACAGATTATATGCCTGTGCCACAAGACCAGGATACGCTGGTGGAGTAGAACCAAACGAGGGCGACTCATCAAGTCGCCCTCGTTTAATATAATAGAGACGAAGGACTAAATAATTAAGCAGCAATTTAAGACAGGATTTTCGCTCAGGGCATAGAAAAAGCTGGAATGCAGGGCAATCGCGTTCTAAAACGATGCGGCTCTAAAAATCCATAATGACCATTACGTAACTACTACGCCAATATCACATTAGATGAGCGTTCTAAAAATGCCGAAAAAACCTGATTGCTTACATGCGCAAAAAGGACTAGACGAATTTATGCCGGTCGCGATCTGCTTTATCGTGCTGCTTATACTCACGGCGTGCGCGCCTGACCCTTTACAAACACCCAGCGCTCAAAGTTTGCCCGCGACTTCGATGCTTGCCACATTGGAGCCGACCCTGACGACAGCCGTTTTACCCACACAAACTACTGCTGTACTGGAAACACCACCGATCACGACGTTGGTTATCTGGCTGCCAGAACCCCTCGCACCGATCGATAATGAAGATAGTGCGGATATATTGTCGGAGCAAATCAGTGGCTTTCTCGCTGCCAACCCCGATATTCGTATCGAACTGCGTCTGAAGCGCGCAAGTGATGTCGGGGGAATTTTGTCAACGTTGCGCAGCGCGAATGCGGTTGCACGCGATGCATTGCCAGATATTACGCTGCTGCGGCGCACTGATCTGACTACGGCGGTTGATGCGGGCTACATCACCGAATTCCTGACCGATCAGCCGCTCGCATTAGCAGATGACCTGACACCCACGATTTTGACGTTAGGTACTGTTGGTGAGGCGCTTTATGGACTGCCGTATGCGCTCGAGCTTTGGCACACCGCCTATGATCCGTCTTCAGTCGAAATAGAATTGTTGACGATCGACAATTTGCGCGCTTCTCAAGCTGTGTTTTGGCTGCCCATCAATTCCTCAAGCGGCATAAATGAGACTTTATATGCCCAAATTATCGCGGCGGGTGGTGTGTTTGAGACCGACGGCGGTCTGACCATTGACGAAGACATGCTTGCACAGGTATTCGCATTTTACGCGGACGGCATCGCGCAGGGTGTGATCCCACCCGATACTTTGATGGCGACAGATGCAACAGCATATCAAGATCGACTGCTGACAGGCGAAGCAATGGTAGGGGTGGTCAGTACACGTTTGTATCGTCAGCTTGTAGCACAAAACGATGCGCTGTTACCGGCATCGCTGCCTACTTTAGCGGGCGAGCCCATCACGGTGCTCGACGGGTGGATGTGGGTGAAGGTCACAACGCCGCATGTAGAACGTCAGCGTGCCGCAGAAAAGTTTATGGCGTGGATGTTCGACCCAGAACGACAGACCGCGTACACCAGCGCCGTGAGTTACCTTCCATCACGTCAAGCGGCACGTGGGCTCTGGGATGATCAGGCGTATGCAGCATTCATCGAAACCCAGCTTGAAAACGTCGTTTATCCGCTTACAGGCGAAGCCGCTGTGACGGGGCGCATCATTCAAACATCCTTGCTCGATGTGATGAATGGAACGCGCACCGCCGATGAAGCGGCTCGCGATGTGATCACGCAAATTGGTGGGTAAACTAGCGCGCAGATAAAAGCAATATTTTTAACTTTTCGCAGGTTAATTCCAGAGGATTTATTACTTCCGCAAAATCTTTCCATCGTTTTTTTTCTTTTTCTAACTCATCGATTAATTTATCCAGGCAGCAAATTTCCTGCATAGTTGGTTCTTCGATGGCTTCTACTCGGACACTACAAACCACGCCTTTAATTAAAATCCGCGTCGGATTCAGCTGCGGAGCGCCCGCTAGAAAGGTCTCAAAATCTGTTTGTTTTTCCAGTTGCGCTTCTAAACGCTCCCTGACCATGTCCTGTCAACCAGCAAATAATTTCATCGACTTCTACTTTCGTACGTCCCTTTTTTTCTGCCTTAGCGACATATTTGGGATAGACACGTGAGAAACTCATCGTATAAATCCGATGTTTTATCATGAAGCCTTCTTTTTTCTATGGTTGTTTTATTTTAACACGAAGTGGGAACAGAAGAATAAAAAGTTCCGACATAATCAAACAGTGACAGCAGAAATCACCGCGTTCAGAGCAGATGTAGCTCCGAACAGTTTTTCCGTCTTTGCAATCCGCGAATAGTCATACAAGATGCCTGTAGGGTGGAAAAACCTCATCCGATCACAGATTTAGTGCTTTAATCAGGTCACACCAAAATATTAGCACAACCTAGTAAACGCCAACCGTCACTAATGCCGCTTTGATGTCTTTGAGGGTCATCGGCTTGACCAGATAACCGTTTGCGCCCGCTGTCTCTGCCTGTTGATACATGGGAGGAGCAGCCGCGCTAACCATCAAAATCGGGATGTGCGCGGTCAATGGATGGGCGCGTAAATCACGACACAAATCGATTCCGTTTATATCTGGCAGCATAATATCGAGCAAAATCGCGGCGGGGTTACAATACTGCATCCGTTCGTGGGCTTGTTGGGCAGAAATCGCTTCGATGGTTTCGTGACCAATAACCTTGAGCAGTGCCCGCATCATTTGCAGCGTGAGCAGTTCATCATCAACAACTAATATTGTTGCCATCAAGCGATTCTCCGTTTTGAGTGCTTATGCGCCTGTGGGTTTCTCAAACAGACGAAAACGTTTATAAGCGATGCCGCCAAAGGTTTCAGCGATGCCAATCATGTTTTTATTGATCTCTAACACCCAACCTGAGTCGTTGTGTGGGTAGGGAGTTTCGGTCAAAATCGTGCGTAGTAAATTAAAATACATAGTCGCATCGATGCCTTTGCCACGATATTCGGGTTTAACTCCCATAAGCGGAATGCGCGTCCATGTCATAACCGGGCGAACTTTCCAGTGAAACAACGCGATGATGAGTGATAGGAATTCGGGGATGCCAGGACGCGCCTGGGTTTTTTGCAGCACCTGGTTGAAATCGGGCACGGCAAGAATAAAGCCCGCAGGTTGATTATCGACATAACTGAAATATACTAAGCGCGGATCAAGAAATATGCCAAGCGACTCGATTAAGCCGTTCAATTCGCGTTCGGTCAACGGAACAAACCCCCAATTTTGTTCCCAACCGGCGTTGTAAAGTTCTTTGAGTAATGCAAATTCTTCGCTTTTGCGCTTAATATCGAAGCGGCGCACTGTGATTTTGTTGCGCTGCATCATACGCGTTGTCACTTTATCGAGGCGTTCCAGTGCATTCGATGACAACACAGTTTCGCGGTCGTACGTAAAGCTCATCATGTCCATTACCTTGACGAACCCGGCGGCTTCGAACAAGCGTGGATAGTACGATGGATTATAGGGCATAAGCAATATCGGGCGTGAAAAGCCTTCTACCAGAGCGCCGACATCTTCGTGTGTGGTAAAGGTTTGTGGACCGCGAATCGCTGAATAGCCTTTATCTTTTACCCATGTCACGGCGGTATCCAATAATGCTGCTGCCACCTCGTGGTCGTCGTAACACTCGAACGCCCCGAACCAACCAACCTGTTCTTGATGAAATTCATTGTGTCGATGATTGATATAAGCAGCAATCGTGCCGATTATCTTGTCACCACGCCATGCTGTAAAAAAGTCGCCTTCTAAATATTCCCACGCAGCGCCTTTTTCTTTATCGAAAACTTCATGGCGCATCGAGAGCAAAGGCGGCACCCAATTTGGGTCGTTTTTGTACACTGTCCATGGAAACTCAAAGAACGCTTTGAAATCCGCTTTCGTTTCGACCCTGCGAATGTTGATGGGCAATGCTGCCATATGAGTGGCTTTCGTTGCGTGACTTTCTAATTATCTGCATCATCTTAACGCGTTTTGTGAAGAAAACCACCTTGACACTTTCGCCTAAACGATGTTATTATTCCGTCGCTGCAAGTATTTATTCCACAGTAGCTCAGCGGCAGAGCAATCGGCTGTTAACCGATGGGTCGTAGGTTCGAATCCTACCTGTGGAGATATTTTTTCTCCCTTATCATCCCACTGATAGACAATTCCCTCCAGGTTTCCGCTATGTACGCCAACACGAAAGTTACAAGTATTGCGTACTCCAAACACGCACGTGAGCGGATGGAGCTTCGTGCCATCACCGAAGAGATGGTGCTGAAAGCGATCCTGCAACCCAGAGAGAACTTATATAGAGGACGATGGGGACACGAAATTCATTAGTAGAGTGAATGGCGTGAGATTACATGTTGTCTGCAAGTCCCTCCCCGATGATGTCAATTTAGATCAGCAGTTCATTTAAAACTTCCACATCAAGAGACCCCCTGGATTAGGGGGATAAGTAACTTTCTTTTGCGCTAGAATAATTGCAATTGAACAAAAGCATTATCGGTAGACTGGGCAAAGCGTAAATTTCGGCGAAGTAAAACCTTCGTTTAAGAAGTGGACGGGTTGCAAAGTAAGCCGACGTTAATTCGCACCGAATGTGCGGGTTACGTCGGTTTTTTTCGTTTTGGGCCAATCACGTAGTTGAACTTATAAGTGAGCGAAAGGACATTAATGGCGATCACACAGCTTAAATCCAAGCCAACTGCGCCTGCAAAAGCGGCATGGCACACCCAAGAAACGACACCGATTCTGCACCATCTCAACGTAACAATGGGCACAGGTTTAACCGGTCAGGACGTAAGGAAGCGCCTCAACCAGTATGATGCCAATGAACTGGTTGAACGTGGGTTAAACAGCCCCTGGGTCATCCTGCGTGAATAACTCACGAACTCGCTGGTACTTCTACTCATTTTTGCGGCGCTTATTTCGGCATTGCTGGGTAAAGCCGACAGTATGATTGCCATCAGCGCCATCGTGATTCTTAATGCAGTGCTGGGTATAGTGCAGGAATATCGCGCCGATCAGCCGATGGCGACACGCAAGAAAGTGGTTTGGAATTAGTCTTGATTACCAATCGCGGTGTCAAGGTATGGCCGCATGGACAACCAGAAACCTTCTGCACCGACCATTGGCGCTGCCGCTTTATGTCCTTCGAACAGGGTTTCCATTTCACCATTACCCAGGTTGTCAATCTGCTTCAGCGAGTCATGCAGGCGGATTTGGAATTCATCAAGATCGAGAGTTTATGTATGTTCGATGGGAAGCCCAGTTATTCCCTCGGTCAGGGGCAGTGATGGAGCTGCTTGATACGCTGGTATCGCTTTCACAAATCGAAATCGCATAATCAAAACAAAAGAGGGAACAATGAAAAATCATGTGCTATCCCGATGGTTACTCATTATGCTGCTGATGCTGACCTTCGCTCTATCCGGCTGTGGTGGGGGCGATGAAGACAATGGTGACGAAGATGAAGGGCGCTCCAGTGAGGTGATCGGTGAGGGCGAAGAAGCTGAGCCTGAGAATGAAGGCGAAGGCGAAGATTAAACAGCCTTTGCTGAGAGACTTCAATGGGAATCCCGGTGCGATGTTTGTACCGGGACAAACCCTGTCAATCATTCTGAATTTAGACACCATAGCAGACCACAAGCTGGTTGGACAAACAGCGGTCACGGTCAAGACCTTGTCGACCGCTCGCGAGACTCAGTGGCAAACAGTGAATATCCGCCGCGCGGATCGGGGTATCTTGCGTACCGACTTTTCGAGTAAATATTGGCGGACTTCAAAGCCGGAAAGTTCGCCCTGCTAATATTCCACGCCCCTGATTTCGGCATTCTGCATCAACTGCATATCAAACTTCACCAATTCCTGACTGATGCTGGCGATAGGACAAGCGCGATTCAACCGACACAGCCATGTCCAGATGTTCTCCACGCGGCTTTGTAATGACGGCGGCAGCCACCCTCCCAGTCTACAACGATTCAGAAACCGCGCCTGTCGATAGCGCGTGTGTCGTGCGCGTCGCCCTCGTCGCAATGCCCTTCTGGACTCCAATGCGTTCTTGATTTGCTGACCACGATGTTCGAGTACCGCCGCCCAAATCGCGACTTTGCCGCGCTGGAAATCTGCGACCAGTGCGATCCCAGTTTCTTGGCTACCGGGATCGGACTTGAACACGACGGGCTGCACATCGCCGCCCTCGCGCTCCGTCAGAATGATAGTGAAGGGGAACTGGCGATACAACGCCGCCTTTCCCTTCCTGAGTAGCCCGCGCCAGATGTGTCGGCATGAGCGACTGCTTGTTCTTGTCGACCACTAACACACGTTGCATGATTGAAAGTTACCTTTCGCTGCTGCCCTCACGGGCGTAAAGTTCACCTCGACAAAGTTATACGATAGTTTAATGTGAACGACACTGTTTGCTCCCAAGCATTCTGTTTAATCGTTCACCGCAGCGTTCGGAACTGGTGAGGCATTCCGAAGTGCCTATGTATTTACCGCTAACGTAGCGCTTGCGGGCTGAGTCTGGTGAGCATTAGGGCTAAAAGCCCCCGCCTTTAGGCGTGGGGATGCTTACTAGGGTGCAAGTCCGATGGAATGGGCATTTTCGGTTTCCGTCAGCATGTTTCCGATTTCAGCCAAGCATATTCCTATTGAGCTTTCAGCGTGACTTCTTGAGCTTTCAGCGTGACTTCGATTAGCTGTCTCTCCACCATACTCCGCAGCAGTAGCCAGAATTCATCGTCGCTTATGTCTGCCATCTTCTGGCGAAGCCGAAGTAAATTATTCGCACCTTTTAGCTCTCCTACATTCCTGAGAAGGTGTTCTTCATTTGGCGAGATATTCGAGGTCTGTATTGGCTCACGAAGTTCACGAATTCCTGCATTGATGACCGAGATCAGCTTCTGTAAATGTGACAACCCCTCAATCCAGGTTGCAAATTGATTGAGGTTTCGAAAGCTACTTTCTAGGGCAGCAGAAATACGAGTGTAGTCATCATTGGACTGATTGATTTGTTTCTCTAGCAGCACCAACTGCGCTTCCGCGCCACCTATATCTCCATCTAAAAGTCCGCGCATTGCTCGAAGTCCGAACAATGCAGTTCTACTACTCCCAATATCTTCCTCAATAGCATCGAGTGAGTCAGCAGCCTGTCCCGTGATGGCTTGATACATATTGGAATAGACACCATCGGGATTGCTGGGACTGTGGATAATCTTCTGCCACAGCTTTTCCTGCTTCACGCCTGCCTTCTGAATAAACAGGCTGCGATATTGCTCTTGCTCACGGTTGAACTTTTGTTCCGCTTGACTGGCTAAACCAGCGACTTGCCCCTCAAGTTGAGCAATTCGCTGTTGATATCGATCCGCTGCGCCAAAAGCTTCTGTGGATTGGGTTTCAAATGCGCCAGCAATTGTCCTTTCGATTTCCTGTAATTGTACAAGTAAATCCTTCGCGGGTTCGCCTTGTCGCTGAATCGCTTCCAGCAGATCATGGAGCTGATTCACGGTCAATTGCCACGCTATAGCATGTTGAACCGCACGTTCAAGTACACGGCGCTGCTCATTCAGCTTGACGTGAGTCTCCATCAGAAGATTAATACGTCCTGTAAACCGCTGAAGCGAAGCCAACTCCAAGTTAGCCAGATCGGTTATCAACTCAGATAGACGCTCACGAAATGTCGATGCCTCGTTATTCCAAGTTTGAAGCATCTGCTCATGGCGTAAGCGTACCTGATTGAGTGATGAAGTGAAGGCACTTGCGCGGATCATCGCGCCAAGGGTCGCTGCCCAATCAACCGGCAGCTCAACTAAATGTAATTTCGCGGCGCGTTCACGAAGCTGATTAATCTCCCGATTGACGAGAGTCTGCAACATGCGCAAATCCGACTGCACCTGTTCATCAAGAGCCACCAATTCGGCTTCTTTGTGATGCTTGCGGAAGTCCTTGAGCTGATTGGCGTATTTGTTTCCTTGTTGAGCAAGAAGGTCGGTTTCAGGTTGGTGGACAGCGGCATGAAGCAGATCGGTGTCATGCCTGAATCGCAGAATCTGCTCATTGAGCACATCGAGCGAAACTGAGGGGCGCGCGATCTCTTGAAGCCAACCATCAACGACTTCAATGAGGTCGCGCGCCTCCATAATCTCAAGAATGAACTTAATCTCGTCGGGGCGGTAACCCATGTCAGCGGCACCGCCATATACTTCGTCAAGCTTCAATGCCCTAACGGTTTTTCGCTCCCGCGTTGTGATTGTTGGTGCGCCTTCGAAGGAACTCAAAATGACTTCCTCTAGCGAGTGTCGAGTAAAAAGTACCCCGGACTTTCGCGCCTCGCGCCGACCGGGGAATGAACCGCCTTCGATCTTCAGTAGATCGGGGAAGCGTGCTTGAAAAGCATCAAAGGTAGCCGCCGTCGTGCTGAATTTCTTGGCGATTTCTTCTTTCGTGCCCTCAGCCAATACAAAGCCTTGTTTCTGCGCGAAACTGTTCAACTGTCGCAGCACGCTGATATAACTGCGGAGGTTATCGCGCCACTGCTTGTAAGTGATCAAGGTTTCATACTGGTCGCCATAGCGAGCAGAGATTAATGCACTGACCGCTTTTTCGACAATCAGCCCGCCATTTACACCATAGGCAGAACCAACTGCCGGATTAAGCAGCACCTCCAGCGCTCCTTCTAACAGCCGAACTGACATTGAACGCTTGATCATTTCTTTGAGAGGCTTTGAAACGCTATCCCGCTCGGCAGCCTCGGTCAAATAGGCATGAAGTGCCAAGACCATCATCACGGACACATCTTCAACATCCACGACTCGGCGCAGTTGGTCTTGTATTGCGCGATTCAAGTTATCGAAACATGGCAGCATAAGGTTCAGGGAGAACGCGGCGGTAAACGCAGAAGTATCTGTTTGCATTTCGCCCAGCATGTTCAGACGTTCTTGGCGGGAAAGATCAAGGTGCCTTGCGAGAACGAACACAAGGCTGCATTCCCCTTCAAGGCGTGTATCGTTGATTGATTCATCATCGCCCACTACGCGGACATGAACGCTGCGTTCGGGAAAGCGTTTCGCAATTTCTGGGAAGGTACCCACAAAAACAGCCTCGGCATTTCCTGCAAAATTGCGAAGTTCGAGGCTGGCAGTTGACCATTGCTCAGCCTTAAACACCAGAGAAAGGAGTGTCATAAACGAATTGACGGCACGCTGCATCTGGTTTGCAGCCTGAACCTCATAATTGCGGACGAATTCGCGCAAGATTAGCGATAGCTCGTCCGTGTTTTCTTGAGCCGCATCTAGCGCACGCAGCATCAAGGCAGGACGGTGACGATCCCCTATTTCGATGACGATCTCAGGAGATCCACTAGCCCGGAGTTCAGTGCAGGCATCGAGAAGCCCATAGTGACGTTGAACATCTCGGGTAGCGCCATCAACTGGAAATGCAGCGAGGAGTCTGACCGCCTGTTCCAATTGCGAATTACCGCGAATGAGGCTGGTCGACAGAGCTTTACTCGTCACCTCTTGAAGCAGCTTGCGTGCGTCAAAGGCAATCTGGTTGGTGAGGAAGTCGTCTACGAGATCAATAGGGCTGTACGGGCGAATGCTTCCGTCCGAATCGAGTGCACGTCTTGCGATCCGGCGAAAAGCGTTAATGACGGTGCGCGGCCCGTTTGAAAGGTCAGGACGAGACGCAATCTGACCGAGGCTATCCAGTGTCAATTCATCGACCAACTGATCGGAAATCTCGCTGTAGTCGAATGTCTCGGCAAAAAGTCCCCAAAGACGTGCAGGGAAACTGCGGTCGTAAATCGCCCGAAGATCAAGCGTATTCCCACGCAACCGATCGATGAGGTCGCCGCGCTGATCGTTGATGACACCGAGTTCCTTACTCGTAATGATCATCAAAAACCCGAAAGTCAGTTTCCCTTGCTGATTCATCAGCTCGGTGATGATGTCGAAAAGAGGAACAAGCGGGTCAATCTTGCCGGATTTGATTTCTGGATCAAGATATTGTTGGAGTTCGTCTAGGATTACGACTAATCCTTCAAATCCTGCTTCAAGGACAAGTGAAGTCATCTGCTCGAAAAAGCGGACAATATCTTGAGGCTTTATGTTAAGCTGCAAAGCGCGATCAGTGTACATGCGCTCTGCTTGATCGAGGGTGACACCGTAACGCTTTACAATCGAGTCTAATTCTCGATTTTGGAATAGTTGGTATATTTCGACGGCTTTTTCAACCAGATCAGGAACGGTCTTGCCAAGAATATAGGCAACCCATCCAGCCGTAGCATCCAACAAATCTTCCAACCGATTCAGCTTGAAGGGCGGCACAGCAACAAGGCGTGCATCTTGTGCCTTTTGCCAAACGAACAATCCCGCGCTTGTTTTGCCGTAACCAAAGTCTGCTGTGATGTAGCCGCGAGGCGCTTTAGCTTCTTTGACCTGTTTGATGAAGCGAGCGGCAAAGGCAGTTACCCCCGATGCCTCGTCAGAGCCAGACTGCAAAGGAATGTAGGTTCGCACATGGTGTTTGTATAGATCATCGATTTCCTGTGATCCAGCAAGAAAGTCACGTGCCTGCCGAGTAGGAACGATTTCCTCTTTATTGACGATTGCATGGAGTCCGTCGAGGTTCATTGAGCTAGATCTTTCATAGTTGGTAGCTTCAGAAGGCGCACAAATTGACCATATCGTCCAGTAGTTGTGCCAGGCTGAACGAGGTCGGGGTATTCTGGATACAGCCATTCAAGCATCTGATTGAGAACACTGTCATCAATCAGACATACGCGACATAACATCTCTCGACGCTCATCCGTTAGGGGCTGCTCTATGCCTACTTGAGCATTCGTCATTTCGGTAACGTAGCCCAAAGCCATTAGCAGCACTTCTGGTGGACAGTACTGTCGCAGCTCGAATTGATCCTTGACAAGTACTTCTGGAGACAACTTTGCCAACCAGTGTTCAACCCCAATCAGACTATTTTTGCTCAGCGACACCGCTCCTTTTGCTAGTTCGGACAATACATCAACAAAGTAAGGCACGTTCGAGATTCGCTGAGTCATCTCCGCTGCAAGTCGGTCGCGCTCAGCATTGAGGTCAGTTGTCTTGCTTTCGTAAAGCAGGTTGCAGTAATCAAGATATGTAAAGAACATCGTATTGGCGGTAGGATCGTTCGGTCGCCACCGAGAGTAATGTAAAAAATGAAGCAGTTCCCAGACTAGATCAAGGCGACGCTGCCCAATGCGATGTAACTGTCTGCCATCTTCTGTAAGTTGAGGCGTACCTTTTCCACTCACCAGTCCCAACTGGCGCAGGCGACTAATCTGCCGATCCGATTGTGTAATGTGCAGGTAGTCTACGCCGGTGGCGATAGCATCAAGCACGCCCCATACTCGTTCCGGCGTTACCTCGTGCCGCACATGAAAGTTCAATGTCGCCATTACGATTTCGGCTTTCTGTAAATGATGATCTCACCCAGTTGATTCAACCGAATAAGGTCTTCGAGGAACACAGTTGGTTTATCTCCTTGTTCCGCAAACATTTCACCCAGATCGAGAGGCTTGGAGTATCTAATCCAGTCGGATTCAATTGGCAGGTCATCGTGAAACAACTGGGGACTGTTAGTTTCGCCGCGGTGTTCGTCTTCGCTGCTTTCTGTCCTGTTGATATCGGATTTTGCTTGGGCCAGTCGCACCAGCATTTCAAGTTCGGCTTGAATTTCATTGACTGGCTGAGCGAAGCGATCAAAGATACTGCGATAATCCTTTAAGCCCCTGCTTGCAAATTCCTGCTGTATATCCCGCTGTATATGCCGCCAATTTTGATCAAGCTGGTCAACAACAGTAACCTGAGCGGCAACTTCAAGCATATCACCCAATCGACTTATTCGGCTGATAATTTGTACCCACTGATAATGAAGATCACACTGTTCAAGTAGGTTCTTCAGTCCAGTCTCATCATCTTCTGAAAGCTGCTGATGAATCCGCGTCGCACATTCCGTAAAAGCAACTGCCTCGGAAGGCTCAATATCGAGCGACTCAGCGACGAGAGATCGTAAACGGGAAATTCGTTTGTCGATACGTGCCGAAGCCTGTGCCATTTGTTCTTGCAGAATCTTTTGAGCTTCGTTGATATGCGTATCGAGTGGTAAGCCTGTAGCAGACTGAGGCAAAGTGTCGGAAAAGCGCACTTTGTAGCGGTACAGCTGTTGGATTCTCGTTTGCAGCACGCTTCTTAAGTCGGTGATGACTTCTAGCCTGATAGCTTGTACTTGACGTTGGTATTGCAGCAGACGTATCTGAGCATCTGGAAGGTCAACAATCTCGCCTTCAAGTTGGTTGAGCAGCTTTTGCGTATGTTCGCGCAACACGTCGTTGGTATGCTTGCTTCCAAATGTGGAGATGAAGTCTAGCTCATCCACCGATGACCTAGCGAGGTTGGTTAACTCGTCGCGCGAAAACGTGCTCGCCAATACAAAGTTATCCGATCCTTCGTCGTGTTCAAGATATCCTCGAAGAAGCAGGAATTCGACCAGATAAGCAGTCTCATCCGGCAGGTAGCCTTGTGAACGAGAAAACATGTAAAGTTCAGTTGGCGCAATGCCTGAAACCGTACTTGCAATCTCGATAAGCTCATTCTCGTGTGGATGGCGATGAAATACCAGCGAGCCAGTATCTCCGCGCCAATCCATGACTTCTACAAGCCCATTGAACTGTTTGGCATAGCTCTCAAAACCAGCATATTGGCGCTGGTCAAATATGAGCGCGAGGTCTGACTTCTTTTTCGTGAGGGGTTCCATGCCTCGTCTTTCTGCCGCGCCAATCGTCCCTAAAGTCTGTCTGTACTGCTCAAGTAGGCGCTTCCATCCAGCAGTGGTCACAAGTGTTTGATAGCGGGGATAGCGAGTTCGCAGAATATTGAAAAGCGCATCGCGGAATGCCTGCATACCACGTGAGTAGATGACTATTCCAAACGAGGCGAAAACCTCATCATTGATACACATAGCAAGCAGAAACTCTTGAAGCTTTGCCTCCGTGTCTTGGATGCGCTGTCTCTCCTGTTCTGAGATACCCTCCACTTTTGGAACTTGGTCATGGATATAGTTCAGAAGACTGATCAACACTCCCGGAGTCAATACGACTGGGCTTAGGAAACGTTCGATCTCACGAATGTCACGCGGAAGCTGCCGACTGAAAGGACGATGGATTGGTATTGGGATAACAAAAGTTGGTGTGTTTGATACGTCCGAAAACGGCGAATGCTCACCAACTTCGCCCTTTTGAATGAGGAATACGAATTGAGCGTCGATGTAGTCTTCAGATTCTACAATCTGATCAAGGCTAAAGGCTATCTGAACGGCAATGTGCCGCTGAGGGTACTCCTCAAAGAAAGTTCCGGTATAGGTTCGGAAGTAACCACCCGAAGATGTCAACAAGAAGCGATCACTGTCCGCTTGCCAACCGTTCTGATAGCTGGTCATGGAGGGAAAAAGTGGTTTCACTCCATATTCGGCGAAATACTGTAGTGCCTTATCAGAGATGATTTCTGCCTCTGTGATTTGCAGCCAGTACTTCTTAAGAATGATGTTGAGCTTGTTCTGTGGCTTGCCAACCTTCTGTAAATCGACCAGCGCCATACCTTCCGGTAATTCCACAAGAATCTCCCCGCGCAGCTCGTCAACTAGGTAGGCGAACGTTTCCCCTAAGCCGTAGCGTGAGGCAGCTTCGGTTGGACAACCACGAGGGAAGGCGGAAATCAACTTGATCGTTTGCACCCGTTCAGGCACCCGTTTGATGTAGTCGTAGGAGCATATCTCATTGACCAGTGACGCGATTTTCCCATGATCGCCATCAAAACGAATGTCGCCGGTGAGGAAGTCATCGATCAGGTCGATGGGTGAGTAAGAACGTCGCCTCGCGGTATACAGCGCTGCGATCCGCTGAAAGATATTGATCGCTGTGCGCGGACCATTGCTGAGATCAGAGCGTTCGCAAATCTGTCCGATAGCTTCAAGCGTTGCATTGTCTACGATATTTGAGCTATCACGAGTAAAATCGAGCGTTTCGGCGTAACGACTCCAAAGCTCACGCGGAAATTCTCGATCATAGACATTGGAGAATGTGAGATAGAGTCCATGATTGCGAATGCGGTGGAGAATATCTGCACCACGATCCGTGAGGTTACGTTCGGTGTCAGGATCCATGGTGATGAGAAAACCGAGCGGCAGCGCAGCACGAGTCTGCAATCCCCAGATCAAGGTGCGGAAGTTCGTAATGATGCTCTTGTTGATGTTTCCAAGAAATTGCTGGAATTCATCGACGATAACGACAAGTCCTTTGAAACCCGCTTTCAACCCTATATCAACGAGTTGCTCAAGGAACCGGAGAAAATGCGTTGCGCTTGCTTCAAGCTGTAAGTAACCACTTCTAATCTTGTCTTCAATGCTTTTCAGGGCAATATTGATGTCGATACCATACTGAGCCGCATCTTGTTCAGCTAAACGCTCCGCAGAAGAAACGAGGTATTCGTCGAATACTCTCTGTACCTCGGTTGCAGCATGAGCGTTACCCGCTTGCCCCAAACGAAATATGAGCGCTGTGGCGATAGACTGTCCCATTTCAGCGACCGAATTACAGCTAAACGGGGGAACTGCCAATATTCCAGCTTGTTCACAGGCATTCCATATGCTGATTGCCGTACTTGTTTTTCCGTACCCAAACGGCGCTACAAGGCACGCAAGTGTCGTCTGATTTTCCAGCACTGTGTTTACAAACTGGTTCTGATACCTGTGAATCTCCGGCGCGACTACAAACGTCTCTGACTCAGAGCGATAGCGCGAATAGGTCTGATGCGCCGTTTCTTCATCAAAAACTCCCACATGGGTCGCAACAACCGGTTCTTTATTGACGAGGACATTTAGCCCTTCGATAGCGGATACCATCAGTTACTCTTTCAGGAAATTCCAGTCAAGGTTTGTGACGACGAGGCGTTCACCTCGTTCACGTCGAATTTGAATATGGTCAAAACTAGTTTCGGCTTGTTCCAGCATCTCTTGAAATGCTTCGGGGACGATCAGGCAGATTTGGCACACTTCTTGCCTAATCTCTGGAATAAGTAAAACAGACATCCCCTCACCTCTATACCGCTGAAATATGTGCTGAAGTGCCAGTGTGAAAATCTCAATTGGACAATAGAGTCGCCTAGTGAACAATCGACCGGAAGCATCAATGCAGTTAGGATGAAGGCTTTCGATCCAATAGAGAATTCCCATCACACTTTGTGTACTGAACGAAATACTGGTTTCGTCAAATTCGCTGGTCGCATTTTGCACAACGATGTTCACCAACCGATCTCGATTAAGTGTGGCGGGAGCAGTCATCCACAGGTGGTTACAGACTGTGCGATAGCTCCACGAAAAACGTGCGTTTTTATCTGTTTCGAAAAGTGTGTAGTACAGGAAATGGATGATCTCAGGCAGCAAATGGCGCTGAAATAAACCCACTTCTGCGATGATCTGCCCTATGGGAGTCAGCATGATCGTTTTGTGCTGCTTTACAATTACCCCTAAATCTTCGAGGGAATTAAAGAGCTTGCCGTAATCCTTGCGCTGTCGAAGTGTGTAACCTTGTAACTGCGCCGACTCTTGCAGCATCTCCTCTGTTTGTCCGTCGTGACTGGCATTCAATAGCATGAGCAGTTCATAGGTGAACACCGGTTGAAGATCATGGCGGACATGAAACCCGCTCGCTTTAGCCATCAGATGGTTTTCTGCTGGGCAGCTTGTAATGGCGACGCGCTCCCATATTCTGGTATCGAGACGGTTCAATCCCGACCAGTTCAGGTACAATCATTTCCCCTTTGTTCAATCCATCAACTGTATCCATCAGGACAAATAAGTTATGTACCATCTGCTGAATACGATTATGTTTGAGGGCTTCATAGTCTCGGCAGAAAGGGCAATCATGATGAGTAGCTTCTTTGAGGCGTACAAACTCATCCTGCCGATACGCTTGCCCGCCTATGTCTCGCATCATTCGGGTCGAAATGTTGCGCCGACCGATGAAGGGTAAATACACATTTCCATATCCGGCAGTTCGGCTCCAGCATGAGCTGTCGAAACTGTCAATTTCCAACTCTTTGAATCTAAAAAGCACTTCAGGTGTGCCGATACCGAAGAGATGCAGACGAAGCCCTTTTAATTCAGCCTGTTCTTTGACAAATGTGACCATCTCAAGGGACTGGCTGTTCACCATATTGATGCTATTGTTATCTCCACTAGTGGCGAAGCTTCCAAACCCGATGTAAGAGACACCAAGATCTGCGTAAGCATCGACACACGCTTTGATTTGTTCTCGCGTATATCCCTGCACTACTGGCAAGGCACGTGAGCGAAGGTCTTTAGGCATTTCGTTGAAAAACAGGTGACTTACAGTAATAGTTGCTTGGACACGTTCTTCAACCTCAGAAGGGCTTAGATTGGAGGTTGGCACGTAATCAGGGAGTACATACCAGCTTCCCCATGAGTTCTGCTCATAATACGCCTTCAACCGCTGATAGAGGGCTTCGTAGGTTACGACGCCTTGCTGGACGAAGTATCCGCCTGAGTCAAATATAACGCCGCCTGGTGCACGGAATTCTGAGGACATTAATTTGCGCACCCCTTCTTGTGCGAACAGCGGGGTGAAAATAGTCCGCGCAAAGGGATTTCGTTGATCGCCAGAGTCGCGCCACATCTGCAAGATTTGGCGTAGTTCATTGGGACGATGAGTCATCGATGCGACAAAATCCATAACTTAAGTCTCGTTCGTTGGTTTAGGCGGAATTGCAAACCTCCACACGTTCAGACTGCGCTTTTTCCCCGACTCGGTCGTGTGAAGCACAAAGCCTAGGCGCTGATAAAACCGATTTGCTGACAAATCGACGGGACACTTAAGCTGGATGAATTCACGCGACATTTCGGTACATTCTTTTATCAAATGAGCCATGAGGGCTTCACCAATGTGCTGGTGTCTCAAGTCTTCTCGAACGCATATCTCGGATAAAGTAGTTTGAAGGTCAACTTTCCTATGACGAAAGACAACGAAACCGACCACGTCTGCACTGTCAACGGCAACGAAACCGCGCTGCTGCGAAACGGCTTCTTCAAACTTCTTACGGGGATTAAACCCCAGTTCCCTACGATTTGCGTCGGCTAAGCCCTTTATCGCAGGCACATCATTTGCTTGAATTTCTCTGACGCTGATCATAACACCTTCTGGGTATTAAGTTGCCCAGATAATTTATCACACAAACGCCGATGCCACACTACGATTGATCTTAAAGTCACAAATTAGGGTCACAAACACAAGGGTAGAAATAGTAAATATCATCATATAATCAAATGGATATAGGTACCATTGACGTTTACTAGTTACTGGAAATAATGCATGGCAACTTTTCCGCAGTGGAACGAAGCAATTATCAACTTCACCCTATCAGGTTTGAGCATCGGTTCGCGAGTTTTCCTGTCAATCGATGATGCATCACTAGAAATTATAGGTCTTTCATTTTCAGAAAACAGACCAGAGAATGGCTGGTTAGAAGACTTCAAGCGTTCAGTACGGCACAAATGTGTATTTGGGGATGAAATAAACCTCGCACGGTTCACGTACCCGCTGCGGGACAGCAAGAATTGTCCACGTTACATACCATTTCTGTCCGCGATGGTGCTAGCGGCGCATAACATGGGGGACGACAGTGGTGAAAAGCCAATCGACCCACGCGCATTCTTCACCCATTTCAACGTGGTGATGGGGCTGCCTGACCAGCAAGGTCGCACCAAAGGGCTAACGACTGGAGAAGATGGCAAACTCTGGGAGGATTGGAATCAGTGGTTGCGTACACAGGGTTTCTTGCCAACCGCAATTCCCGGCGATCCTGGGGCATATCGATACACCCGTTACCCAATATCGCAGACAGTTTTGCGTCAGTCTGATCGGAATTCACTGTGGCGGCGCTTCACAGATGGGTCATGGAAGAAAAACTATGATGAAGTGCTGTTAATGCAACGTATCCGCAAAGACGCGCAGCACTTCACCCGACACCTGCGCGATATTCTTCAGCCTGACAGTGATATGTGGCTGCGGTCCTACGAGGCTATCAGTCGCGCTTGCTATGAAGTCTATGAGGACTGGCGTGAAACTGATGATCCAGCGTCAAGGATGGGTCAATCTACCGCCAGAGTGCGCACCTCGCTTGACATACGGTTGTATCGCACTGAAGATTACTTTTCGGACACGACAGAGTATCGCTTATTTCCGCGTCAACCTCGACAAGCTGCCTCTAGCACCATCAGTGTGCTGCATCAGAGGCACAACTATACCTTGTCTGAAGATCGTCCCGGTTGGTATATGCCTCTCTGGTCAATCGATGCCGAACAATTGACAAACGGATTGAAACTCCCGCTGATCTCGCCAAACTCACAGCTTCAACACTTGTTTTTTCCTGCTCGTGATTTTTGGGTTCTCACCCTTGATCCACAAATTCCGGAGTCGGGAGTCTACGCGAGCTGGGACAAAGGAGTTGAGATTGGTAGTCCTTTCATTCTTTTAGCGCGAGAAGAATTACGCACTGACCTCATAAAGCTCAAGAACGAAGGCTTGCTCGAATGGGAATCGATCAACAGCATATTCGACGGTTGGAACGAATATCGCGGTGTGACCGTCCAAGCTGAAGCGCAGGCATGGGCAAGTATCACGCTCGAAAATGATGCACTTCGCCTGACCTTACAACCACGTACAAACTTCAGTCTCGCGTTTACGGGCGGATTACGAGCGCCTCGAGGCTCGGGGTGGCTTGTCGGCTTCGGTCCGCAGGTGAGTCTTGCTTCCTTTGTCACAGAGGCAGAGTTATCGGTCTATGCAGAAGATGAACAAATCGTATTCTTCGACTCGATTGAGGCGGGGAAAACAATTCAGATTCCGTGGGGATCACCGGGAAACTATAAAGTGGTTGTTACGCAAAATGGTCATTCGGATGAACGTGTGGTTCGTATTCTGAATTGGTCAGAACTGGATGTGCGTCCGCTTGACACTGACCAGTACCCAAGCGACAACACTTTCGGAATCTACGGTGCGGTTGTAAAGGACTAACTGAAATGGAAAGGTGGTATATCGGTCTTCGGACACGAAGCTCACCCGTAGAATTAACGGATCGATTGGGTAAATTAGTTCGCCAATATGGTTTGAGCGACTTCATTACTAGAGCCTGCTATGAACGTCGATCTGGACATAAAAGAATTGGCGAATACTATTACTTCATGGGTGTGGTGAGCGATGAGAAAGGCTGCATCCCAGACGAAAAATATCAATCCTTCTACAGTGTGCTAAAGCAGCTTGGGGTACATGACTCGCAAATCTACGTTTATTATGACGAGATTCAGACCATGGCTTCCAAAGAGATTGAAGCCTTTAGCTTCCGACAGATCAAGATGGTTCACCTGAAAAGATACGCTCCGAATGATCCATTTGATTTTTCCATATCCGCCGAAGATAGTACCCATATTGCGGAAGATACGAAGCCTGTTTTCAATCAATTGCTCTTGTGCTTGTCTGCTTATGGGCGAGGCACTTGGCAGCAGTTTCGAGCGATTTGTGTTGAGCTTGGAATTGACTCCACAGGAGCGTATGCCCGAAGGATTTCACGAAACCTCCGCTCACTTGGTCACATTGAATTGTCCAGAGATGGTCAGAACTGGTTTGCTGCGCCATCTTGTCTCGTGCAGATTGACGGTGGAGATCACCAATATCATGCATTCTTGGCTGGACAGCGTTCCACGCGATTACTGGAAATGCTGCAACGAGAAACACATGCGATAATTTCTGCTCAGCCCTATGGAAATGCTCCTGAGCGAGTGCTAATCACGTTCCCAGATGAATCTGCTGCACTGGCTTTTGCAGATGACTATTCCAGACAGCATCACCCAATATATAGCGCCGGTTACGCGGGATTGAAAATAGCGAGCGTTTTGCCAAGCCTTGATGAGTGGGAAACAGCCCTGCCGATACTGTCGATAGTCAAGGGCAACTATCACTTTGAGAAATGGGTAGATAGCGGCTTCAAATCGATGCCTCTGCCTCAAGATTCGGGAATGTATCGCCTTACACATGTGTCCGAGCGATTTGAGCATCCTCAATTAACTCTCTACTACGATGCAGACACTGGTATTTGGAGAAGGGCTGATTGGTACGGAATTCGGTTCCTAGCGCTTCGACGAACAGGATCATCCTGTGATGTACATTATGATCCCGTTCAACATGAGCTAGCTGTTTCACACGATCAGCGTTGGCCCGACCTGTACGAGCGTTCGCTGGTGCTGGCATCTGGACAGCTTCCTGTTTTTCGCAATAACCATGCAATCTACAGCAACATTTCTGCTTCGCAAGCGCACCTCCTCACGGGCAAACTTGGCGCGAACTTGATCGAACACAAGGGGACATAAGCATGTATGACGTCGTCGGCGCGCATCAGCGGCTCGAACGTATCTACAGAATGTATATCGAGAGCGCATTTCCGCTTCGCAATCAAGCGCTCTCTGATGAGCGCAGCGCACTCTTGCAGCAAACTGGAACTCTGGCGCAGCCACCACTGCTTGAAACGGTGCCCGTTTATCCCTCAGATGGCACAACGCTCGCGCAGGTTTCACAGGAATTGGCGCAGATTGACGAGGGGTACGGCGATCTGGCGGAGATTGCGAACGGTTTGTTCCCACCCGGACGCACTCTCTACGAACATCAGAAGAAGGCGCTGCTTGAAACTATTCGCGATGGGAAAGACTTGGTGGTAACCACTGGTACAGGCTCAGGCAAAACCGAGGCATTCTTGCTTCCTTTGCTTGCTCAACTCGCTCGCGAATCGGCGACCTGGGCAGCGGCGAGCAAACCCAGCAAAGACCGGAAGTGGTGGAATCATGATAAAGGGCGTGTGTCACAATGGGATCATGTGAAGCGTCCGGCTGCTTTGCGTGCGCTCGTTTTGTATCCCTTAAACGCGCTGGTAGAAGATCAGCTGCGCCGCCTGCGCCAAACCTTGGACAACGATCAGATCCGTGCGTGGCTTGATAGTCAGCGGGGTGGAAACCGAATCACGTTCGGTCGTTATACCGGTTTGACCCCTATCTCTGGGATCGAGAACAAAGATAGATTGGTGCGGCTCAAGGCTGAACTTACCACAATGGACACCGCTTACCAGCAGATCGCGGCGGTCGCTAGAGCCAGCGAAGAGGCTAAATGGTATTTTGCGAACCCGGACGGCAGCGAGATGTGGTCGCGCTGGGACATGCAGGAGACACCGCCGGATATCCTCATCACCAACTATTCGATGCTGAACATCATGCTGATGCGTTCGATTGAAGCATCAATCTTCGACGATACGCGCCGTTGGCTTGAAAACGATCCTTACCGAGACACGGATCGTCCGCTGCACGTTTTCCACTTGATTGTCGATGAGCTGCACGCTTATCGTGGAACCCCCGGCACTGAAGTCGCATATATCCTTCGCTTAGTCCTCGATCGTCTTGGACTTGACCCTGAATCACGTCAATTGCGCATCCTGACCACAACAGCCAGTCTGACTGATGATGATGAAGGTAAGGGCAGAAAGTTTCTTCGGGAGTTTTTCGGTCGAAGTTTTCAGGATCCAAGCCGTTTCATCTTCATCAGCGGAGCGCAGATTCCGCCAAAGAGAAATGCACGATTCAATCTCAGCAACCATGCAAAGTACTTCGCAGATTTTGCCAATCAAGTCCAGTCCGATCCCACAGACCCTATGCGTCCAATTGATCCAAATGAGCCAGAGGTGACGAGGGCGATTTTGGAACTTGCCCAGCGCCTAGAGCGTTCCCTCAGAAAGCATTTGAGTCCCGATCTACGCTTGGGCGAAGCGCTGGACGAACTTGAAGTAGGCGACGCTATTCGCGATGCCGCGCAGTCGAAGCTAGGCTCGGTACGTGCTGCTCAGATTCCCCACCTTGATGAGATATTGTTTGGTGGTACGGGCGAATCGATTTCTGATTCTATGCGTGGGTTGCTGCTCGCACTCGGTCTTTCAAAACAAGAAGATACAGGTCGTTCACCGCAGCCTGTACGAGGACACCTTTTCTTTCACAATCTGCTTAACCTCTGGGCTTGTAGCAATCCGAACTGCACAGATATATCCTGCGACCATGACCGACGCAGCGCGGATCAACCGAGCATTGGTGCGATCTACGCTAACCACCGCTTGACATGTTCATGTGGCTCACGAGTACTCGATCTGATTGTTTGTGAAGTGTGTGGGGAGGTTTATCTCGGCGGATTCAAACACTTCCCCACTAATGTGAATGGACAGACTTCTTCTGCGCCGATGATTCTCACTGCTGATGAGCCTGATCTTGAAAGAATGCCGGAGCGCTCCAACACGCTGCGCAATTATGGTCAATATGCTCTTCTTTGGCCGGTTGACTGGCGTGTGGTCAAACCACAAACTGTTCAATGGAAAGTAGACAACAAAGAAAGACGCTGGACGAAGGCGGCTTTAGACACAGTGACGGGTGTGGTTCGAGTGAATGCGACGGATGTGCGTAGCAGCGAGATTCCGTGTTACGTGTACACTGTCATTGGAGATGGTGAATACGAACCAGAACTCCCAACCATATGTGCGAGCTGCGATGCAGATTATCGCTATAAGAAAAAGAATCAAACTCCTTTACGCAATCATCGCACTGGCTTCCAAAAGGCGTGCCAAGTCCTAGCTTCCGGTTTACTTCGTGAGATGCCACAGCCAAGTGAGCATGATGCCACTCGAAAGCTCGTTATCTTCTCAGACAGTCGCCAAGATGCTGCCAAACTAGCAGCGGGCATGGAACGTGACCACTACCGCGATGTTTTGCGAATGGCGCTGATCCAAGCGCTAGAGCACTACTGGCAGAACCTTGTAAGCTATATACGGCTTTCAGAACCGAAGATAACTGCTCTTGATACGCTCCAAGGAATCAACCCTCAGTTGCATGAGGCAGTGAATCAGCCCGAAGCATCAACTGACCATGCCCGGATGCAGTTCTTTGCCAATACTCATCAGGAACTTGATGCTGAAGCAACTCGTTGGATGAATGGTCGCCAGCCGGTTAATCAAGAAGCTTATCGAAGTTGGATAGACCTGCTGAGCAACTACGGTGGAAAAGCTTCTCTGACCAAGCTCATTAGCATCATATCTCAGCAGCTGCTAAACCTAGGCATCAACCCCGGTGGTACCACACATGATATATTGCGTTACTTCGACGAGCGTGAATTCCCTTGGTATGACTGCTATCAGTGGGATGCACAGCCGGTGGGCAACAAAGTACAGCTCACCCCCGCTCAGGATCGATTACTCGAACGTATTTACACTGCGTTGACCGGAGAAGTTATGTACGCGCTGTTTCCCCACATGGCGCGTACAGTCGAAGGGCTTGGGCAAGGATGGGTTACTTATTCAACCAATCGCCAAGCGACTGATCAGATCCATATACTGACTAATGTAGTGATCCGTCAACTCGGTTCAAGGCGCCGCCACCGCTATGCCGATCATTACATTCCCGGCGAAAAAGATAGTTTGCCCGCACCAGTGCGCGACTTCCTGAAGCATATGCAAGCAGATCCGTCAGATATTGTGCGAGAACTGCTCAACAATCGGGTTGCCGTCACTGGTGGTAGTGGTTTGTCACTCGATCCGGATCGGCTTTATGTTGTTCCACCGCCTCCGCGAAATCCGAATGGTCAGCGTGACGGATACCGTTGTCCAAACTGCAACGCTTTCTATCTACAACCCGGCGTAGGAATCTGTCCAGAATGTCTCGCTAGGCTAGAAACCGGTGAAACACGCCCAGACTACGATTACTACACCTATTTGTCGAGTGAAGCAGGTGAACCGTTCCGGATGAATGCAGAAGAACTTACCGGGCAAACGGACAAAAATGATCGTCCACAACGCCAGCGGCATTTCCAAGAAATATTCATCGGAAATGAGATCCCGATTGTGAGAGGAATCGATCTGCTGAGTGTAACTACTACAATGGAAGCTGGGGTCGATATCGGCAGCTTGCTTGCCGTGCAAATGGCAAATATGCCACCCCGCCGTTTTAACTATCAACAGAGAGTTGGGCGCGCTGGTCGTCGTAATGCGGGCGTCTCACTTGCGCTCACCTTCTGTCGCGGACGCAGCCACGATGACTATTACTATCAGCGACCCGAAAGCATGACCGGCGACGCTCCGCCGCCTCCTTATGTTGATTTGACTCGTGACGCTATCTTTCTTCGCGTTCTACTCAAGGAGATACTCCGTTCTGCGTTTGCCGACATCAACTTGGGAAACTCTTCCTCGGATAGTGTGCATGGGGAATTTGGACTTTCTAAGGATTGGGAAACCAAGTACCGGTCACAGGTGGAGGACTGGATTACAACGCCAGAGAATGAATCTGCTATTCGTCGCATTATCTACGCCTTGTCCATTCAGACGACGTGGCAGTCTGATCAGGCTGCACAAGATGACTGGTATGCTTACCTTCGCAACGATTTCATCGGGAAGATCGACCAAGTAGTAAGAAATACCAGCTACACACAGCGCGCGTTAAGTGAACGACTGGCAAATGCCGGTCTGCTGCCGATGTTTGGTTTCCCAACGCGCGTTCGCATCCTTCATACGTCATGGCCGTTTAGTGCGCAGCGATTACTTGAGGGCAGCGCTGTTGATCGTGATTTGGATATTGCAATCAGCCAATTTGCACCTGATTCACAGACGGTAAAGGATAAGGCTGTTCATACTGCCATTGGTGTCGTCGATTTGTTCCCGCAAGGTGGAGGCGGCATTGATGTGGACGCAGGCTTTTACCCGGCTTTGAATGCACAGAGCTACAAGATTGGGCTTTGCTCTAACTGTAGAGCAGTCATTCCACAGACGAATTCAACTGACACCATTCGGGAAGCCGATCCCGTTCAAACCCTAATTTGCCCCGTTTGTGGACGTTCGAATTTGCGTATCGTCGATGCAAGGGAGCCACGCGATTTCTTCACGGATCAAGATCCACAGGACTATGAGGGGCAGTTTGAATGGCAGCCTCGCGCTACCTATCCATCACTCGCCTTCAAGCGGGACGTCAAAGATAGCCCCGTGAAAAACGCGCGTGTTGGTACAATTTTCGATGATGTGATCTCAATCAACGATGCGGGTGGTGAGGGCGGATTCATCTTTTTTGACGCGCATGTGAAAAGCAAACAAAAGGATCTCGCGACTCATGGTCAGGGTGCCTATACCACCACGGAATCGAGCGGAAGAGGCGTAACTATTCAAAAAACTGGTGCTGATGGCTATCGGGTAGCACTGATGGCACGGCGAAAAACCGATATTTTGCTTGCGGGCATTCAAGAATGGCCCAGTGGGATTTTTGCCGATCCGACATCAGTTGAGGGGCGCGGGGCATGGTTTTCGTTCGCCTTCTGGTTGCGAACCATCGCTAGTGCCTACTTGGATATCGATCCAGATGAACTGCAATCGGGGACACGCACATATCAAAAAGATGGTATCCCGTTTGCAGAAGCATTCCTTTGCGACAAACTCGAAAATGGTGCCGGGTATTGTCAATTCCTAGGGCAAACTTCAATCTTTGACGATCTCCTTCAGCACGCCGATCCCAACGCAAGACCCAATGGGCAAGAAAGCATCGCCGCCAAGTGGCTTAACTCGGTGCATCTAGGAGAATGTGATACTTCGTGCAACAAATGCCTTCGTGACTATAGTAATATGCCCTATCATGGTCTCCTTGATTGGCGACTTGCTCTCGATATGGCGCGTATTGCATTGGGAGAGGTTCAAATAGACCTCGTTTCAGGTTGGAAAGGCTATAAGAATCCTTGGCAAGGAAACTTAAGCGACGCAATCGCCAATGCCTTAAAGAAACTCCACTATGTATCAGCCGATTCAATCAATGATCTGCGTATCTTTGTCAGAACCCAGAAAAATCGCGACAAAGTTCTCATCGAAACCCATCCGCTGTGGACTGCTGACCATCCTCAATATCTTGAGGCAGCAGATCAGATTCATCGGCTGTATCCTGACTATAAAATACAGCAACTGAATCCATTTCGTGCAGTTCGCAGACCGACTGATTACGTCTAAACCGATAGGTATTTGAATGTACAGCATTTTCGTAACTGAGCAGTTTCACAAGGACTTGGACGCGCTCGACAAAGCCATGCGGGAGCGTGTGCCTAAGACAATTCGGCTGATTGAGGAAAATCCTCATCATCCCGGATTACAGACTCACAAGCATGTTGCTGTGTCTTACCGCACCATTTTCAGATCACGTGTGAATGATGGGTATCGGCTGCTTTGGGAATGGCTGCCCAACGGAAACATTGGCTTATGGCGCGTCGGCGCTCACGAGTTTGTCGATGCTTTCACCACCCTGCCGGGTACAGACAGTGCCCAATGGGAGTCACTGGAAAGCGATGCAGAGCAACCCCAATCGGTGACCATCGAGGATTGGCGGGGAGACGTAAAGTCCGCACAACCATTTCGGCACTTCCCACTCAATCATCTTCGGCTTTTTGGAGTTCCCGACGAGCAGTTAGCTACCGTGGTAGCGCTTACAGACCCTGAAACCATCTGGGATTTGCCAATCCCAGAAAATGTCCAGTACACGCTGTACGATATTGTCCTTAAAGGAACTGGGTGGAATGCTGACGCATTCCTCGATACCAAACAATTACTCTACCGCACTACGGTTGATCAACTGGCAGGTTATTGCGAGGGCAAAATTAAGCGACTTCTGCTTAATCTGACCGATGAGCAGATGACACTTGTGCGCGTGAGCGCCTCTGGACCTATCCTGATTAAGGGGGTGGCAGGTTCTGGAAAAACTACCATTGGGTTGTACCGTGCCCATTATTTGGCAGAAACAATTGAACAGCGCCGTCGCATGTTCAACGATCAATCATCTGTTTTGGTACTCACTTATACGAGCACCCTTGCAACAGCTCTAAAGCAGCTTTATCAGGAACTCTATGGCGACCTGCCCCGAACAATTACGGTAGATACCTTTACCCACTGGATGATGCAGCAGTTAAGCCGTAAGCGCATTTATGAGATTACCCCTCGTGATGAGCCCGCCATCCTCGTGCGCCAAGCTCAACAGGCGGTTGCTGAAGAATTCCCGAATGATGATGTCGTAACAACTCGATCACCCAATTTTTTGCTTGGTGAAATCAATGAGGTCATTCGCGCGCGTGGGTTGGAGAGTTTGCAGGAATATCAGCTTGTTAACCGTGTCGGGCGTGGCGTCGGTCTAGATCGTGAGCATCATCGTCCGATTCTTTGGCGAATTTACGAACTCTACGAGCAAAGTCTCAATGCTCAGAACTATGTTGATTTCGCTGCACTACCTCGTCTTGTCATGCACACCTGTGATCCTCTTCCCAACTACGACGTGGTCATTATTGATGAAGCACAAGATTTACCACCTGTAAATTTGCGTTTAGCGTCAAAACTGATCGCAAATTTTGAAGAGTCTCGTACTTTAACGCTACTCGCTGATCCGGCGCAAAGTATCTACTATCGCGGCATTTCTTGGAAAGAAGGTGGGATCAATGTTCGTGGCAGCAGAACACGCACATTGGCGAAGAATTTCCGCAACACGCAACAAATCTTGGAGGCGGCACGCCACATACTCGATGAATGTGGCGACCTCAAACTTGAAGATGAGTTCATTCCGCCAACAAGCACGTATCGATTGGGTCCGAAACCTGTCGTAGTCCAATATGCGGAACCCTCGGATGGAATGGTTTTCATCGTCGAAACAATTGTCGGATTGTGCCAGAGTGAGAAGTATCGCCCAGGTGATATTGCGATTTTGTCTCGCAACGACGATTTAGCTTTCGCGGCACTTAGAAAACTGCTCTCGAAAGAGAACATCCCTTGGGTACATTTTCGAGATAAAGGATTTGAAATCCTTGAGAATCAGGTCAAGTTATTGACAATGCACTCTGCCAAAGGGCTGGAATTCCCGGTCGTATTCATGATCGGCTTACGAGAGGGAGTCATTCCCTATATTGCATCTCCCGAGACTGAAGAGAGTGATCTGTCTCAAGAACGAAAGTTGTTCTACGTCAGCATGACGCGGGCATCTGAGCGTCTCTATATGTTATATCCTAAGCAGGATCGATGTCGCTTCTTGCGTGATCTAGCACCTGAAACAGTGGTATCCGTCAATCTATCAGCAAAATAGGCGTGAGGCCCTGTGTGCCATAATGGATGAAACAACTTCACCCTCCAAGTTTAGGATGGAATTGCA
>Ga0209591_10001098_pt1 | contig 34657 bp, 34 predicted proteins | sample MAT01_FD_187207 | JGI IMG/M metagenome (GOLD analysis project Ga0209591, IMG submission 187207) | Freshwater microbial communities from Lake Fryxell liftoff mats and glacier meltwater in Antarctica - MAT-01 (SPAdes) (version 2) | ecosystem: Environmental > Aquatic > Freshwater > Ice > Liftoff... | reverse complement strand
GTGCGATCGCTAACTCCAGCACTCCCAAATTCCTGCAAATCTTCCAAAAACTGCCGCTTTACATCTCTAATGGCTGGCAGTTATTGCGGCTTTACCTGATGAAACCGATTGATACTGTTTCTGCTCAAGGGGCAGTTCGTTAAGTTAAAACAGGTTTGCGAAAGCTTTAGTGGTTCTGCTGATTGCAGAGCCACTTTTTTTTACAAAGGAGGTCGTGCGCGGGACATTTCATGCTATTGTCTGACTTATTTTATAGTAAATTTCATATAAAATGGCCGATGACGAGGATATTATAGAAATTCCTTTACGACCTCTGGTTTGGATGGGAGACTCTCTCAAAAATATCCGCTCATTTCCTGAAGATGTGCGTATATCAGTAGGTTATGCGCTGCAATTGGTGCAAGCAGGAGAAACACCAATAGATGCCAAGCCTTTTAAAGGGGTTGCAAGCGGCGTGTATGAAATCATCAAACGCTACGATACCGATACTTACAGGGCAGTCTATGCGGTAAAGATTGGAGAGAAAATCTATGTCCTGCACGCTTTTCAGAAGAAATCAAAGCAGGAAATTAAAACCCCACAGACTGATATTGACCTGATTAAACAACGCTATAAGGACGCAGTGGCAAGGGAGAAACAAGAATGACACAGGAACCCGTTTTTGAAGATAGCAGTGGTAACGTATTCGCTGACCTCGGTTTGTCGAATGCTTCGGAACTTTTTACGCGGGGTAAGATAGGGCTTCAGGTACTACGCCTTTTGAAACAACGCAACCTGAAACAGCGCGAAATCAGCGAACTTCTTGGCATTCCCCAGCCAGAAGTATCTCATTTAATGAAAGGAGAGTTTCAACGGTTCAGCGAGGGCAAACTGATCATTTTCCTCAAGCGACTCGATACGGAAATCACCTTACATCTTCGTCCTCGTCACGGGGAGGAGGGCCAATCTGGTGAAACTGTGATATCGCTATAGGGCAGGATGGAAGCCATGTTGGGTCTATAAATCAGAATGATTTTTGATGAAGCGTCAGTCTATAGCGATTTTCAAAATAGGACTTACGCACAGGGAATGGAAAACGAACCACAGAGAACGCAGTATTTCGACTTACTTCGACTACGCTCAGTACAAGTCGCTCAATAACCGGTCACGGAGGAATGAGAGTTTGAGAGGGTTTTTGCGTAAGTCCTATCAAAAGAAAAATGCTCAAGCTAATTATTCAAGCCCCCAGATTCATCCGCTTGTCATTACCCACATTTTTGTAACAGTCAAAATATCGCGTCCACCGACATCCCGCCCAGAACTTACCTACATTTAAATTCGGATCAATTGAGTTAATACCAGCAGCATTTAAAGATGAAAAGATATGAATAATCACCATACTTAGGAGTGAACAAATTTATGTTTTCACAAAATTTGATTATTGAGTTAGTTTTGCTGTCTGTGTCTAAAGTCTAGTGAAATCGAGTTGCAGGTTTGACTTGCTTGGGTTGTAATTGTGAGAATGAGTCTGACTCGCTACGATCGCATTAGAAATTTATCGCATCTGAGTATGGCAAACCAGGACGCTCCACTCACAGGAGAAGCGCTAATTAAGGAAGTCTGTCGGCGGATTCGGGTAGCCCGTAGCTATTGGGATGCTCACAACAATGCTGCCTGTCGGGGTGAGCGCGATCGCGCAATCTTCCTTTACAATACACTGAGCAAAGAACAAAAAGAGCAGATTCCGCAAGTATTGCGGGAATGGCTGCGCTATCGCAGTGAAAAGTATTTTGGCGCACACCGAACACCGCCCAAATCGGCACGAAAATCAAAATAGTATTAAGTATAGCGTTTCCTAATCAGATGAGGTACATCATAGCCCCCTCATCGCTTGCGGGGAGGGGGTTGGGGGTGGGGTTCTTGTACCTCACCCAAGCGAGAACCGCTATATGATATTCAGTGCATCACAACTACAGCAAATAAAAAAATTTTTATTTGCTGAAGAACCAAATATTTTTACCATAGAAATAAAAATTAATGGAAAAACAGCAACTTATAAAAGTGCTAATTGGAGATTTGACTTGGCAACGATTGCTTAAATCTTTAATATTTATTTATATCTTTTTTAGTGGATATGTTTATTTTCGGGCAGATAGCATGATTTTTCTGTCTCAACCTTCTAGCTATGAGGATAATCCAAAAATTATTAAGTTAAAAAGTGGGGGAGATACGAATATTTCAGCTACATATTTATTGAACAATAAAGCTAATTATACCATTCTTTATTCTCATGGTAATTCTGAAGATTTAGGAGATATAAAACAGATCCTAGAAAAATTACATGACTGGGGTTTTAGTGTCTTTGCTTATGATTATCGTGGTTATGGTACGAGTCAAGGAAAGCCGACAGAAAGTCATGCTTATGAAGATATCAATAGCGCTTACAATTATTTGACGCAAAATCTAAAAATATCACCTGAAAGAATTATAGTTTTGGGGCGTTCGGTTGGCGGTGGTTCTGCGGTAAACTTAGCAATGCATAAACCAGTAGCTGGTTTAATTATTGAAAGTTCGTTTATTTCCGCTTTCCAAGTAATAGTACCTTTTCGGATTTTACCTTTTGATAAATTTTCCAATTTGGAGAAGATAAAAAAAGTAAAATGTCCGATATTGGTGATTCATGGAAAAGCAGACGATATCATTCCTTTTGCTCATGGAGAAAAATTGTTTAATGCTGCAATATCTCCAAAACTTTCTTTATGGGTTGAGGAGGCAAATCATAATGATTTATTCTTGGTAGCTGAAGAAAAGTATCAAAAAACTTTGCAAAAATTTATTAAGCTTGTAAAGGCAAATCAGGAATTATCCCATCATACTATTCTGCCTTAAATGCCATTTACGCCTAATGTGAATTATAACTAATGCAGTTAGTTAATTTGCCAAATATGGATAGTGCCATCCTCATTGCTACTAGCGAGGGTTTTACCATCTGGGCTAAGAGCAAGCCCTAAAACGGAACTGGAACCATCCCGAAAGGTGTGCAAGACTTTTAAAGTCTCTAAACTCCGTATCATCTCTACCTCCACTAATCAGGGTTTGTCCATCGGGGCTAATGGCAATTGCTGGAACACCAAAAATCTCTTTTTTATGTCCAGTCAGTGTATGAACAAGTTGAATATGTATTTGAGGCTGAGTAATTGTACTCTTGACAATGGGGGGATTTGAACCGGAAGAATGTACATCAATGACAATTACAGTCATGCTTACTGCGTAGTTTACCGCCGCAGGCATCGCTAAGGCTGTAATAGCTGGTTTGGACTTGAAAAAATTCAATAATTTCATGGCAGTGAGGAACGCAATTATTATATAATAGGGTTCCCATTTGATGGGATGCGATGCCTACGGCGGGCGGGTACGCGATCGCACCCTCACCACATTTGATAGATGGCAGTATGGTAAACTCTGCCAGTTGAATAGATAACTTTTAGCAAAGTTCGTTAAGCACGTCAAATTTAGGTCGGTTGTTACACACACCAGTCTGATTGTGATTAGTCATAATGTAGTGTAGTAGTGCAATATATCGCGCTGTTACAAAAGCTAAATACAGAGGTAAACTATGTTTCCTTTTTGGGGTAATGCCTGTTATGGAAGCGAACCCATTTCGCGCAAAGCTGGCTTAGAGCGGAAATTAAAATTCTTGATTTGGATGCGAGATGATTTAGAGTCCAAACTTGCTGGCATTAATGCTTCTATTGAGACCATTCGGCAGCAAATAGAACGCTCAGACTCAGCTGCTTAGAACTTAGTTCTTGCAGAGTTTGTACTTAATCCGATTGTAAGTCCTTTGTGACTGGGCGCTGTAGATGGGCTGCATCAGTGTTGTAAGTCTTTGTGCAGCGCTCTGTCACTAACTGCTACACAAAACAAAAGAGGCAGTTTTGAAAAACGAAGCCTAGTCTTTTGTACTGGTTGCTGGTGGAATTAGAGTTTATGAATATCTTGCAAGTTAGAGCCGTAATCGTCACTTAACGCGCCAAAACTTATAGAAATGAAAAATATTATCTCGATTGGTTGGAATAGCTGGTTAAAAGGGCACAAAGAATCTATTTTACTATTTGACTCAATTGCTGCCGCTAGTGAAATCGCCTTTATGCTTAACGGTCAGTGGGATGGCTGCAATGGTGTGATAATAGCTAAATGTGATGAGGTAGCTGTTAACACTGCTAGCAAACTATTAGAAGCTACATGGTGTTATCAAGGCGCATCAAAAGCTGTTTTAGATAGAGTAACAACTGATGAAATTTTACGCCGTTATGCAATAGGAGAAAGACATTTTATTAATGCTAATTTGAGGTGTGCAGTACTTGCATCAGCGAAACTGAGTGAAATTAATCTAAGTTATGCAAAGTTGAGTTGGGCAGACCTAAGTCAAGCTAATCTAAGTAAAGCTGATTTAACAGCAGCAGACCTAAGTGAAGCTAATTTAAGTGCAGCCGACCTGAGTAAGGCATACCTAATGAGGACAAACCTAACCAAGGCAGACCTGCAACTAGCAGATATGAAGGGGGCTAACTTAAGTAGTGCTAACTTAAGTGAAGTTAATCTAACTTATGCAGATTTAACAGGAGCTAATCTATCGCTAGCTGACCTCAGAGGCGCAAATTTTCAATTCTGCAATTTGAGTGGGGCTAACCTAACAGGTGCGAAGTTAATTGAAAGTGACTTGGCTTTTGCTAGACATAAACCTCATCTATGTTGAGAACCGTAGTTTTTGCCCTCACCCTAAATCCCTCTCCCAAGATGGGAGAGGGACTTCTTTCTGGCTCCCCTTCTCCCAAATTTGGGAGAAGGGGCTGGGGGATGAGGGTTTTTTCTTTTCACACTGAAATAACTACATTTTTCAAGATGGACGCGGTTTAATTAAGGGATTTATGTCGAAATTTGTGTCAAATCCAAGTATTTTTATTCTCAGACTTCAACCAGGTTTTTGCAATGATATCATGTCCGCTTGATTGCTTATTAAATCCGAAGAACCCCACCCCGCCAAAGCTATGCTTTGTCTCCCCTCCCCGCCGGCGGGGAGGGGTGCAATGACTATGGGAATCACAACTAATTACCCGGACATGATATGATTCATATTCAAATTCAGCAACGTTGAAATTTTACTTAGTTTGAAAGATATTTTGTACCATTTTTTTGTCTGCATTCGCCGCCGCCCTATCCAACTCTGCAATCTCATTGGCGTCTAATTGCCAACCCAATGCACCAATATTCTCCCTCGCCTGTTCCACGCTCTTTGCTCCAGGGATAGGAATGGTTCCTTTACAGATGCACCAATTAATTGCTACCTGAGACATGGTTTTGTTTCTGGACTGTGCCACCTCTCGCAAACATGCCAAAAGCGATTGCATTCCTGGTAATATCTGCCTAAATAGCAGACCTCGGATGCCTTTGGGCAAAGGGCCTTGCTCAGAGTATTTTCCTGTTAATAGCCCCAAAGCCAGAGGGCTGTAAGCAATAAGTTTAATTCCCAACTCATCACAAAGGTCTTTGAGCTTTAGTTGGGTGACAGGATATGTAGACAACAAAGAGTATTGAACTTGCAAAGTTCTAATAGGAACGCCTCGGGGAGCAAACTTTTTCTGCACTTGCTTAAGCCGTTTAGGCCCATAATTGGATAGTCCCACTCCCTTAACTAGTCCTTGCTCATACAAATCGGCAAGACCATCTAACAGCCCTTCCTCTTGCCAAGGAGCATAGTTTGCAGTAGACCAGTGCATCTGTACCAAATCTACGTTTCTTCCCAGGCGTTGGGCAGATGACTTGCAAGCCCTTACCATTGCCTGACGTGTCCATCTCCACGGGTAAGCAGCAAGCTTAGTCGCAATACAAATATTTTCTTTGCCTGAACCTACATATTCTCGGCTGAATCGTCCCAGGAGTAGCTCACTGCGACCATTCAATCTACCAGTTCCGTAAGAATCACCTGTATCAAATAAAGTCACACCGTTGCTTACACAAAGGTTAAAGACGGCTTGTAACTGCTCATCCATACTTTCGTTATATCCCCAAAGCAGTTGGTTGCCCCAGGCCCAAGTCCCGCAGCCCATACTTGGGAGGGAGAGTTTTTGGAGAGTCTGCATCTTTGCTCTCTGTAGATTGCCTTATTAATTATCAGGCATATAGCAGGTATTAACGCGCGATTAGCATGATTACCAAGCAAATGAAGAGAACCTTCTAGCACTCGTGCGACATTATATATTTTGTTTTAAAAATTTACAAATATTTGGGATGTTCCCCAAAGTAGGCTCGTTACTTTCTTATTGGGCAAACTTAGCCAAGCACATATATTTATTTTTAGTCGGTTGCTAAAAGAGCGATTAGCACCAACCATTAAAATATTGTCGAATTTGCAAGGAGCCAAGCTTTCTGAGTCCATGCGCTATTAAATAACTCGACTTCTGGCACTTGTAATTCAAATGAATGAGGTGGTGATTGTAGCAACAAGGATGAACTTTTGTCATGGGATTCAACTAAGTTAACTATCCAGGGAAGAAAGTCTAAAATTTCTTTTGGTAGTACAGTTAATTCAAAGTCCCACATCAAATTAAGACCTCGGCAGATTTGTCCTTTTCTGAACGTCGTGATTCTACCAGCACTCTTGTTAATAGCCAGTCGAAGAATGAATGGGCGGAATGGGACAAATTCATCAGGTGCTGTATAAGCGTATACATTTAGATAGTTCATTCTCTGCCTATGATCCATCCAAGATGCGATCGGTGAATTACTACTATAAGATGTACCAGTTATGCTCACCGGCATATTCATAGCAGCAGCAAAGTTAGAGTAGAACTTATGCCTTAGTTCGCTAACAATATGTTTAGCTTCTGGGTTCATGGTTACTACACCTATTACAAAAATGAGCGCATGGCTTCATAAGAGACATTTATTATTATCAATTGCGGAAACTTCTCTTACGCTGTTTGTGTTTGGCAATTGCTTTGCGTTTGCGCTTTTGCGGAGGCGTTTCAAATTGACGGTACTTTCTAATATCTCAAAAAATCCCGCCTGGGATACTTCTGGCTTAAATCGAGGTAACGCCGATTCAATCCCTTCATTTTCGCCTAGTATTATTTGCGTCATACTATCAATTTCTACTTAATTGGCTTAGTTTGTGGTTGGGTTGTGGTAAATACTCAAGTCAACCAAAGCACAAAAAAAGGCAGACGCCTTGTCTGCCCTCAAGACTTTAGAATTAAATTCTTAGTTTTAAAGCTTAATAGCGGCTAGAGGAACCACCATCACCTCGTCTACCGCCAGAGGAACCTCCATCTGTTTTGGGCTTGGCTTTATTAACTTTTAAGCTCCGACCCATCCACTCAGCAGTATCAAGGGCTTCAATCGCTGCTGTTTCTTGTGCGTCTGATTCCATTTCTACAAAGCCGAAACCTCTCATCCGACCTGTTTCTCGGTCGATAGGCAATTGAACATTTTTTACCGTCCCGTATTCTGCAAAGACGCTCCGCAGGTCATCTTCTTTAACCTCATAAGATAGGTTTCCGACGTAAATTGACATAAGAATGTCTCCAGAATCAGGGGCTGTAGAGAGTTAGATCCGGAGAGGTCTGTAATACAAGTATATATAAAAACAAACTACACAGCCGAATTTAATCTTTCATGCATACTTTAACATAAATTGATAAGTTATGTTCATAAGCAACATTATAATTAATCTGTTGCTCTCAATACTCAGACAGTTAGCGAAACTCGTTTAACATAAATCTACCAGCGATCGCACTAAATTTGAAGTCACCAAAAAAACTCAATCACTGAACTTATTTCTCTTCAAACAGTATTAGTAATTTTTAAATTTTATTCACTCAAAATTTCGAGAGAGGGCAATTAAATAAAACCAGTGCGATCGCTTGTAACGTAAAATTAGTTTCCATCCGGCATTTGCTAATACCTTGACGCCCATGTATTGCGACTACCTCATCCAAATCTTGACTGCCCGTGTGTACGATGTTGCCCAGGAAACACCACTGGAGTATGCTCCAAACTTGTCTGCGCGGCTGAATAATCAACTGCTGCTGAAACGTGAGGATATGCAGTCAGTATTTTCTTTTAAACTGCGGGGTGCTTATAACAAAATGGTGCAACTGCCACCAGATATATTGGCAAAGGGTGTAATCGCAGCATCTGCGGGGAATCATGCTCAGGGAGTCGCCCTTGCAGCCAATCGCTTGGGAACTAAAGCGATTATCGTTATGCCAATAACCACACCCCAAGTCAAGGTAGACGCGGTTAGAATGAGGGGCGGAGCAGTCGTCTTACATGGAAACACCTACGACGATGCTTATAGCTATGCCCGTGAATTAGAAATAGAAAAAGGTTTGACGTTTATTCATCCTTTCGATGATCCTCATGTCATTGCTGGACAGGGAACAATCGGGATGGAAATTTTACGACAATATCAGCAACCCATCCATGCGATTTTTGTCGCAATTGGAGGGGGCGGATTAATTTCTGGGATTGGGGCTTATGTAAAACGCTTGCGTCCCGAAATTAAGATTATTGGCGTTGAGCCAGTAGATGCTGATGCGATGTCTCAATCACTAAAAGCCGGACATCGGGTGCGCTTGTCTCAAGTGGGGTTATTTGCTGATGGTGTGGCGGTGCGCGAAGTAGGTGAAGAAACCTTCCGTTTGTGTCAGCAGTATGTAGATGAAATTATTCTGGTAGATACAGACGATACTTGTGCTGCGATTAAAGACGTGTTTGAGGATACGCGATCAATTTTAGAACCAGCCGGTGCATTAGCGATCGCAGCTGCCAAAGCATACACAGAACGAGAGCAAATCGAGGGACAAACCTTAATTGCTGTAGCCTGTGGTGCAAACATGAATTTTGATCGCCTCCGTTTTGTGGCAGAACGGGCAGAGTTCGGCGAACGCCGCGAAGCCATCTTTGCAGTCACAATTCCAGAGGAACGGGGAAGTATTCGCCAGTTTTGTGAATGTATTGGCAACCGTAATCTTACCGAGTTTAATTATCGCATTGCCGATGAAAAAACAGCCCATATTTTTGTCGGTGTGCAAATTCAAAATCGTGCTGATGCTGCAAAGATGGTAGAAAACTTTGAAGCTCAAGGATTTGAAACTCTTGATTTAACAGACGACGAACTAACTAAATTACATCTGCGGCACATGGTGGGTGGGCACTCTCCCTTGGCTCACAATGAATTGCTCTACCGTTTTGAATTTCCCGATCGTCCCGGTGCATTGATGAAGTTTGTTACTTCCATGAGTCCCGACTGGAATATTAGTCTTTTTCACTACCGCAACAATGGGGCAGACTACGGTCGAATCGTTGTTGGCATCCAGGTTCCCCCCCACGAGATGGAAGAGTGGCAAGCTTTTCTCGATAACCTGGGTTATCGCTATTGGGATGAAAACAAGAATCCGGCATACAAGCTGTTTTTGGGATAGGCGAGTGGGGAGTAAGAATTTTAGATTTTAGATTTTGGATTTTGGATTAAAATTTAATCCAAAATTGTCAATCCAAAATCTAAAATTGAATTGCCCAATGCCCATTTAACGAGAACTACCCTCCAATATCATATTGGAGTCCCAAGTATAGAAGCCGATTTGGTTAGGAACCCTAGAGAATCTGCCTGTGCGATAGCCTCTAGATAATTCATTCAGCACCTTATTTTTGACCTCTCGAATTTGCTGAGAATCTAGTTCTCCATAAATTCCGGCGATGACTTCAGCAACGCTGAAAACTTTACCTGGATTTTGTTCTAATAGAGAGGTGAGGGCATCAATTAAGAATTGGCCCTCAAAGGCTTTAAGCATCGGTACTGCTTTTGTCGGGGGTACGAAAGGCTTCTTGTTTTTGTTTTTGATGCTCCTAGAAGCACCATTGCGGTTATTTGGGGCTACCAAACTTAAATCCAGAGTATAACAACCTGGCTCATCAGGAATAGTTACCCAGTAATTCCTTTCTCTACCTTGGGTGAGGGAAGATTGAACCCGACCTTTGACTACTTTGAATAGATTGGAATCTAACTCTCCATAAAGCGATCGCACGATAAAATCGATATGACACACAGTACCTATCTGCTCTTGTAATAGCTGTTTTATGGCTTCCATTCGGGAAAGAGCGTGATTATACTGGGGTAGCATCGGGATTTCTGCCACCTTCGTTGAACTATCGTTGTTCTCTAGGACGATCTTTGGATCTGGCGATGTAGTTGAAGGTTGACTCTCCTTTGTATCAACAGCAGACAAAGAATTATCGATCTGAACCTTATCTGAGTCTGCAAGTTCTGACTGTACAGACTCCACCAAGTTGATTTGGTCGATGTCATCAAGAGGTGATAAAAACCGCAGAGGGCCTTGTTGGGAAACATCTGAGGTTTCATCAGCCGCCTTCAGATGTGATATCTGCTTGCTGTCATCAGAAAAAGACCAGTTAGACAACAATGCTTCTACATGATCCAGTTGCGATCGCGCCTGCACAAAGAGGCGTTTATACTCTTCTGTGAGGTGAGCATAATAGTCTCGTAGTTCCAATAGTGGTGAGAGAAAGGTGTCCGCAGGTGGCTCTAATTGTCCATTTTTATTCATAAGGATTCAATCAATTTAAATCTATGTCACTTTTGTAAGACATTGGTCTGGGTTTTGCTTTGTGAGATGCTGGCTGGGATTTCTTAGGCGGTTGGGGAGGGCGACATTTCTCACAATATAAAGGTCGAGGCCCGAAAGTCTCACGTTTTGTCAGATTGTTACACTCTTTACAGACAAACTGGAAAACACGAGTATGAATCTGTCTTTTGTGCGCCCTGACAGTATATTCCCTAACATCAATGAATTTACTTGCCATAATCAGGATTGTGAATTGCTCTCGTATCAATGTCCTATCAATATAGCTATTCAAGCAAATCAAGCTGCATCAGTGTGTGTTTATGTAGAAGTTTTATTCAAATCAGTGAATTTGACACCTATCATAAAGTGCAGATGAGAAACTTGATAGTTAGCTATTGACCATCCTCTCAGCATATAATTAGTGATGAGCAAAAACTACTACACTTCATCATCTCTAAAATTGCGATCGCCTGACTCTTCTAGCGGCTTAAAAATTAATGCAGATGCTAACGGCGCTGCAAATATTTTAAGAAAAGTAGCGGTGAAGCTGGGATTTAATCTCAGTAGAATCAGTAGCGGCGATTTGATAGCGCCTTTGAAGATCCGTTTGTGGACTCTTCAAGAATCCCCCGGCTTATAGCCGTGGGGAGTATCAATGCCTTATGCTGCATCTTGGTTATAATCATTATCGAACAGGGTATTGGCTAACCATGTTTTAAACTCAGGCTCATCAGTAAATTTACGGTATATTTCTGTATGGTCGAAGATGAACTCTTGAAACTTATCGACTAGCTTTTTCTCAAAGGTGATTCTGGCGTTTTGGCGGTCTGAGTATTTCTTGGCGTTCTGATATTCTTCGTCTTTGCTGACTTCGGCGGGTAATTCTTCAAACAAGAAGCGCCGCACTTTATCTTTTTCTGTCCATTGAATATTGCCGAAGCGATCGTTAAAATCTTGGATAATATTACTGAGTACGTCTAATTGCGCCTCATATTTACTACCAGGAGCGTCTGGGGGTGTGGGTGCTATTTCTGGGCCACCTTCAAGCTGTATGGCTAGGGTTGTTTGTCTTTCTATGCGGTAGCTGTCGATGTCAACGCTTTCTAAAATGCCTTTAGCTAAATCGGTGTCGTTAAGGTTGGGAAGTTTGGCTAGTAGGAATTTGAGAAAAGTTTTCAGGCTTTCCCAGTAGGGATTACGGAAAGGATTAATCTGGACAAGAAATTGATAGTTACGGACGAAAGATTTGCCTTTTTTCTTGAAGTCTATTTGCTGTTCTTCGTCTAATTCATTGATAAAATTTTGCTTACATTCATCAAGAATTGGGTCTAATTGGTCACGTTCTGCACCATTGATGAAGCGGGTCATTAATTCGTTGACCTGTTCTTCAGAGTAAACTTGAAAATGGTCAAGTGCATCTTGTAAATCGTTGAGGCGGTCTATGTTGGTTTCTTCACTGAGGATAGTTGTTTGATAAAAGGGATTAAAGGCTTCTTTAATTGCATCGGCTGAGTTGACGAAATCTAGCACGAAAGTATCTTTTTTATCTGGCTTGTAAGCACGATTGAGGCGAGATAAAGTTTGCACAGCTTTGATGTCAGCTAAGAGTTTATCTACATACATGGTGTGCAATAGCGGTTCATCAAATCCGGTTTGATATTTATCAGCTACTATCAGGAATCGATATTCACTTTTTCTGAATTCTTTGGGTATGTCATTCCCAGGAAAGCCATTCATTGAGGACTCATCCTCTTTTTTACCGTCAACTTCTTTACTGCCAGTAAATGCAACTATAGTTTTGTAAGGTGCGTTAATTTCCTGTAGATAGGCATCGAAAGCAAGTTTATAGCGAATGGCGCTGATAATGCCGTTAGTTACTACCATTGCCTTTGCTTGTCCATTAATTTTGAGTTGACCAATTACGTCTTGGATGAAATGATCAATCATAATTTCTGCTTTCTGACGGATAGCGTCGGGGTGTCCCTCTACATAGTGCTTGAGCTTTTTCTTTGCTCTTTTGGTATCATATTGCGGGTCGTCTCCAATCTTTTTCTGAAGTTTATAATAACTTTGAAAGGTGGTGTAATTTTCCAGCACATCAAGGATAAATTCTTCCTCTGTTGCCTGTTTCATGGAATAGTTATGGAAGGGATAATACTTGCCATCTGAAGGATTACAAATACCGAAAGTTTCTAAAGTCTTATTCTTGGGTGTGGCTGTGAAGGCAAAATAACTGGCGTTGGGAGAGAGTTTTTGTTCTTCAATAATGCGGATAATTTTATCTTCGGTGGTTTCTTCTTCTTCACCTGCTTCTTTATTCAGGGCTGCGCTCATTTTGGCGGCGCTGCTACCACTTTGGCTGGAGTGGGCTTCGTCAATCACAATGGCAAATTTTTTATTGCTTAATGACTGGATTTCTCGAACAATATAAGCAAATTTAAAAACAGTAGTGATAATAATTTTTTTGCCTTCTTCTAGCGCCTCTTTTAATTGCTTACTACCTTCGGTGATGGCTTCAACTACGCCTTTGACTTGGGCAAATTGTTTGATGTTATCGCGGATTTGTTTATCTAAAACTTTGCGGTCTGTAACTACAATAATGGAATCAAATATAGGGTTGGTGTCACTGGTGTCGGTGAGTTCTACGAGTTGGTGACTCAGCCAGCTAATGGAGTTACTTTTTCCTGAACCTGCGGAATGTTGAACGAGATAACGCTGTCCTACACCATTGATTTTGGCATTGGCTAGGAGTTTTCGCACTAGGTCGATTTGGTGGTAACGCGGGAATATCAGTTTACGTTTCTTCTGTTTGTGTTCGTCTTTTTCTTCTACCAGTTGGGCATATTTTTCAATGATGTTGCTGAGGCTGGTTTTTGTGAGAATTTCTTTCCATAGGTAATCGGTTTTTAGTCCGTTGGGGTTGACGGGATTCCCTGCGCTGTCGGTGAAAGGTAAGTGTGATTCAGATTTTTGACCTTTGTTGAAGGGAAGAAAGACTGTTTGTTGTCCCTTAAGTTCAGTAGTCATGTAGACTAACTCATCATCAACGGCAAAATGAACTAAACAACGGGCAAAGTTAAACAAGGATTCTTTAGCGTCGCGGTCAGTTTTATACTGTTTTATAGCATCTTGGACATTTTGCGTAGTGAGGTTATTTTTCAGTTCAAAGGTGATGAGAGGTAAGCCGTTGATGAAAATTACTATATCTAGCGATCGCCGCTTTTGATCGTTGCTGAAGTATACTTGGCGAGTGACGGAGAAGATATTGTCTTTGTAGCGTTGGATGGCTTGGGGGTTAAGTTGAGATGTGGGTAGCTTGTAGTAGAGGTTGAGGCTGATTTCTCCGGCTTTGATGCCGTTGCGGAAAACATCAACAATGCCTCTGGTTTTGATTTGCTCGGAAATGCGTTGAAACAGCCTTTCTTCAAAGCGTTTGCCGTAGCTGGTTTCTAATTTGGTGACTTGGGTGGGTTGGGTTTTGCGGAGGAATTGCAGCAGTTGAGTTTTATCTATGCAGTAGTTGCGGTCATAGTCCCCAGATTCACTTTTGATGTAAGCTGCTTCTGTGAGTAGGCTTTTTTCTATGAGGGCTTCTAAGCCTTTTTCTGAGGTGTCAGTTGGGGACATGAGAAGTTTTAATTGAGTAAAAATTCAGTATACTTTCTCACATCGGCAGGTTGAAAGGCCAAAACGATTTTATTTTTAGGAATTCCGGCGTTAAGGGACTTCCAACAAATAAATTATCCAATCTTGTGGAGTATTTTTTTATTTGTCAGTCCCTAACGTATCCATTCCAGAATTATCTCTAAGATTAGTTAAGAAGATCAATTTTTAAATATTCTTTTTTATTCTTTTTCCAAAATTGTTGGTAAGTCGCGGGTGGCGTGAATTATTCGCACTACGGAAAGTAAATCATCTTGGGAAAAATAGAAGATTAAATATTTTTCAAAACCTTTTACTGCTTTTTTACGCAAGCCTTTTAGACGAGAATTATTGACTGTGTAAGGGCTACCGATACCTGGAGTTTGTGCTATTTGGGCTATGGTAAGTCTGACTGCATCAAAAAAACTCAGGGCTGCATCATGGTTATCTTGGGCAATGTAGTTAAATACATCGTCTATATCTTGGCTGGCTTTGGGAGTAATAAAAATGCGTTGGTTCATCTTGCTGGCTAGGGCAGTTTTTTGACTAACTCGGCTCTTTTTTGTTGCCACCATTCTTCTGTAATGGGGATGGGTGCGCCACTGTCTAAGCCATCTACTAACATGGTTTCTAGCTTTTCTTGGGTGTTGCGTTTTTGGTCTTCTAGAATTAGGTGATATATATAGTCTTCCAGGTTTTTATAGTCACCTTGGCTAATTTGTTGGTGTAGGTATTCTTCTACTGCTGGGGGTAAGGAAATATTGAATTGTGTCATGGGTGAGTTATGAGGATGAGTTGGTATTTTCTTTATTTTATCTTTGGGATGAGTTAACTACTATGGGTCAATTCTCTCACGTCTATTTTTCCAGTCACAGCGTCGGAAATTAACGTGGTGCGGTATTCTTGGATTAATTCGATCTCTTTTTCAATTTTAGCGATCGCTTCGTCAATTTTGGCTGATTCTTCTTCAATAAAAAATGCTATTGCTTTTTGCTCTTCAAATGAAGCTACAGGTAATTGTAATCTCTTGATTCTATCAACTGATAATCCGGGTTGAGCAGCAGATACAGAGTATTGATTAAGGTTCATAACCCTAAGCATTTCTCCATACCACTTCATATTTATCGAGTGTTTTAGATATACTACAACAGCGTGTTCTGTTGCCCAAAACTTTCCAGAAGCATAGTTAATATTACCACATAAAGCCCCTTGACGACCTACGAGAATGTAATCTCCTTCATTTGTATATTCTGAAAAATAGCCTCTTAATCCATTTCCACCATAAACAGGGTATTGCCCTACTTCTGCAATTTTTTCAGAAACAAGATTATTTCCGCTTTGAAGAAATGATAAAGCCTTAATTCTCTTCACTTCCCAATGCGCTGGAATTTCCACTAACCACTCAATACCAGAAGGTTTCATAGGCGCATCGGGGTTAAGTCCTTTGGTAACTGCACGGTTAACGATCGCAGTTTTCTGCTCTTTGAGTAATTCGATTAGCCGTTGCTTATTGCTGATGAAGTGGCCTATCTGTTCTAATTTGCGATCGAGGAAGCGTGCGATCGTTTTTTGTTCTTCAAGTGGTGGTAACGGAATTTGAATATTGCCGATAGTATCAGTGTTGAGGTTCAGTTGAGTACTGAACTTACCTAAACCTTGGAATAATTGTCCAGCCTCAAAAAGATAATAAATAAACTCCTTATTAATTTTAAGTTTAGGAAAGTATACAAAGCCATCATGAATACAGCATTTAATTTTTGTAATTATAGGTTTGCCGACAGAACCAGCAATACTAACGAAAAAATCACCAGGATATTGTTTTACACTTAATGAATTTCCCAATATTGAAAGTATTTGGGTAGTTTTTAACAAATATTTATTACTAGCTGTAACATCAGCTATTCGTACCCATGCAAATTCGCCGTTATCATCAAAGTACTTTGGCTGATCAATAGGTCGAGGAGATGCACCCCTTTTAACTATAGATAACCTTTTGATCTTTATAATATCCCAATGCTCAGGAATATTCCCTAACCAATCAATTCCCGAATCTTTATACTTTGGATAACGCTCCATCTTGACACCTCCCCACTATAATTAAAGGTTTGTAGTAAGGGCTTTAGCCCTTATTACGAGCCAATTAAATTAAATTAATTTAACATTGCATAATATAGTTTGATTTATTCTCGCCGACTTACTTACTCGCTAACAATCGCTTTTAATACTCCTTCTGTCTCCGCTTCCAAGGCTAAAATATCCGCCGCTATTTCTTCCAAACTCCGCAAAGGTTTAAACTTATAAAAATACTTAGTGAAAGAAATTTCATAACCCCTGACAGTTTTCTCGTAATCTATCCAAGCATCTGGTACATGGGGTAGCACTTCACGAGCAAAATATTCTTCTATATCTTCTTTCAATGGCACATTTTCAGTATCTCGCAACTCAGAATCCGGCTCATAAACTACCGCATCCTTCGTTTTCTTCTTAATTACAGGTTCCGCCGTTTCATCCTTCTCAGTGAATGTGTCGTAAACCAACTTTAAATCTTTAGCTGTTAGTTTAATTTCTTCTGCCTTCAGTGCTTTTTCAAATTCCTGCTTGACTCGATTAAAATCTTTGTGAGCTTCACTGCCAAACAAATCCTTTAATATCCCGAAAATTACCCCATGTTTTGTATTAGAGGTAATATTTAGCGGTATTTTCTGTTGTTTTACACTATCTTTTTTAGGAGATAAATTACTAAAGCTTCCTGCTAAAAACTGCTCTATTCGTTCCGGTGTAACTTGAAAAGTTAACCTTAAAGGACGGTCAACAGTAATTTTATGATAACCAAAATCTTCATTATCAAAAATCTTAGATTGTTCTGTTTCCTGAAACGCTAAAAATGTTTCTGTAACTCGCTGAATATCTGCTTGTGTTAGCTGACAATTTTTCTTGCCTAAATTCTTCCGCAACTTCCCATACCATTCAGTAGCATCAATTAACTGTACTTTGCCTCGACGGTGTTCAGGTTTACGGTTAGATAGCACCCAAATATAGGTAGCAATACCCGTGTTATAAAACATATTCAAAGGTAAGCCAATGATGCACTCTAACCAATCATTTTCAATAATCCAGCGACGAATATTACTTTCCCCGCCACCTGCATCACCAGTAAACAAAGCCGAACCATTATGAACAATTGCAATCCGGCTACCCAAAGCACTAGAATGCTTCATTTTGGAGAGCATATTCACCAAAAATAACAACTGACCGTCACTACTACGAGGTAAAAGAGTCAGCTTTTCTCCTAGTTTTAAACCCGGATGTTCTACTGCAAAACGCGAGTCTTTAACTTCCTTCTTTTTGCCATCAAACACAGCATCCTGATCTACAGTCCAAGACTTACCATAGGGAGGATTAGCAAGCATAAAATCGAACTGTAAATCTGCAAACTTGTCATGAGAAATTGTTGAGCCGAACCAAATTTTTTCCGGGTCACGACCCTTAATCAACATATCCGACTTACAAATAGCGTATGTTTCTGGGTTGACTTCTTGACCGTATAGCTCAATTTTCACCTTTTTGGCTGTTTTTTCAGCAAGCTGTTGAATAAACGCTTCTGATTCTGTTAACATTCCTCCAGAGCCGCAAGCATCGTCATATACCAAATAAGTACCACTTTGAATTTGATTTTCAATAGGGATAAATATCAGATTCACCATCAATTGAATAATGTCGCGGGGTGTGAAGTGTTCCCCAGCTTCTTCGTTGTTCTCTTCGTTAAATTTGCGGATTAACTCTTCAAATACATAACCCATCTCCAGGTTAGTTAATCCCTGAAGAATAATTTTACCTTCAGCGTTTTTAACAGGTTCAGAACTGAGGTTAATATGATGGGAAACAAATTTATCAATCAGTGCATAAAGCCGATTAAGTAGGTGGGTGAGAAAATTTATAACTATGTCATTGCGAATGGAGCGAAGCGAAATGAAGCAAGCACAAGGTCTTGAGGTTTTTACATTTTGTTACATAGTTCGGTTTATTTCAGCCCACCTACTTACTTTCAGTTAAAGTCTCAATTTGATTCCGCAGCTTAAATTTAGCGATAATTTCTTGGGCATTTTCGCTAAAGCCATCGAGATAATTTTCAAAGTTCGCCCGAATTTGACTAGGAAAATTGAGTAAGCTTTTAAAAGTAAATTGAGAAGTATTATAAAATACATAACCCGATATTCTGGGAAGCTGTTGTGTTACAGCGTTCTGTCCAAAATTGTCTTTTTCCAGCAACTTGTAATGCTCAAGAACCTTTTCCTTAGTTGGTTCCAATAAGCAATCCAAACGCCGCAGCACCGTCATTGGTAGAATTACATCTCGGTACTTACCGCGTACATAGACATCCCTTAATACATCATCAGCAATATTCCAGATAAAGTTAACAAGAGTGTTGTGTGTCGTGTGATTCATGTTGCCAGTATAGTAGGCGATCGCATCCCAATAGGTAATATCTAAATACAGTCAACATTGACCCTAAGTTTGCACTTTGAATATCACTTTGAATATCAAGAAGGACTTTTATTCGGTTTTGGACTATCCTAAAAGGCTGAAAGCCTTAAGGCGGCACCCGGATTTGAACCGGGGGTGGAGGTTTTGCAGACCTCTGCCTTACCACTTGGCTATGCCGCCACAGCAAGATTCCTCGAACTACTTTAATCTTTATAAGATATCTTAGTAGCCATAGGACGCTAGTTAAACCATGATAGCATAGGATTCTAACGTAGAGATAGTAGGTTAACTGGAGTTTCTGGTAGTCTTTAGGCGATCGCTAGAGAGTCCTGATTACAGGTTGACCATAAATAAGTTATGAGTTATGAGTTATGAGTTATGAGTTTTAATTCCTCACTTCTCACTCCTTACTTCTTACACCTTGACTTCATCGGCAAAACTCCCCCATCTGACAAAGTGAAATGGGCCGGCGATAGAACCCCACAGATGTTCATCAGTGTCTAAATCCCTTCCCCGGTCGAGGCTGGAAAATTCTTTAGCATCAATCTCAAATTCGTTATCCAGATAAGTATTTTTGCCGTCACGAACCACAATGCAGCATTTTCCAGGTTCAACCCTGCCTTTAAAGCTGTTACCTGTCCACTCTACGACCATATTGCAACCTGACATTTTTTCCAATTGCTCAACGGATAAAACTTTTAAACGTTCAGGATCACGAGATGCGCCGTAAAATTTTTGTTCCTCTTTAACCGTGTAGTGTTCAATAACAATGTGGTTTTCTGCCGGAATCAACTTCATTACCCGCATCCGGTAGGGTTGATTGAGCATAAAATCATAAGCTTGTTCAAGAAACAAACTTACTCCTGAGAACAATTCCAACGGAAGGGGACGGATACACACACGAATGTGGGCATAGAAAGGCGGATTTTCAAAAGCTTGTTCTTGATTGCTAAAGTCAGCTGCCATCCACCGGGCTAAAGTGGCAATATCAGTAGAATGAGTCACGTCGCTTCCCTCCGAATTCAAAATTCAAAATTAATAATCCCCATAAATAAATTTAGAGGCTTGTAAGCTGATAATCTTGTAATTTGCACATTGTGATTTATTAAAATCATTGTAGTGCGGGCATCCTGCCCGCGTCGAAGGTGCAAATTAAATGCAGAACAGCTTATCATGAGTCTGTTTCTGTCTATATCTCAAACTCTTATTTCTCCGTGTCCTCTGCGCCTCTGCGGTTCGTTATTCCGTAACTCTTGCGTAAGTCCTAATCACAAGATGATCAACTAGTTGTGTGAAAATTATCTAGGATTATTTTGACACTTACCAGACTGAAAAATCCTGGCTACGATACCTTTCCTTTGGTGGGGTTTGCCTACGCAATTTTTCAATTACGTATTACGATCGCGTTTAGTTCCAGAGAGCTTAAAATCCCATTGCCTCGGCTACTGCACCCAATTTTGCTGCAATACCCTGTTTAAATTGACTGTGATTGTGTTTAATGGCTGTATCTGGGTCTTTTAGACCATTACCTGTGAGGACACAAACCACTGTCGCCCCTGTAGGAACTTGGTCTTTCACCTGCAACAATCCGGCTACAGAAGCGGCGCTAGCAGGTTCGCAAAAGATACCTTCTGATGCTGCCAAAAGTCGATAAGCGTCGAGAATTTCGGCATCGGTAACGGCGTGGAAATTTCCCTGACTTGCGGTTTGCGCTGCGATAGCTAACTCCCAACTCGCAGGGTTGCCAATGCGAATTGCTGTCGCTAAGGTTTCAGGATCTGCTACTGGATGACCGTGTACTAAGGGGGCTGCACCTGCGGCTTGGAATCCCATCATTCGGGGTAAGCGATCGCACTTCCCATCTTGATGATATTGACAAAATCCCATCCAATATGCTGTGATATTTCCCGCATTGCCCACGGGGATACACAGCCAGTCTGGGGCATCACCCAGCGCATCTACGATTTCAAATGCTGCTGTTTTCTGCCCTTCTAGGCGGTAGGGATTGACGGAATTTACCAAAGTCACCGGATAGCTTTCAGCCATCTCGCGGACAATTTTTAGCGCTTGGTCAAAATTACCTTTAATTGCCAATACTTCTGCACCGTACAGTAAAGCTTGGGCTAATTTGCCCAGCGCCACATAACCGTCGGGAATCAGCACAAAGGCATTCATCCCCCCACGCCTTGCATAAGCGGCGGCGGCGGCTGAGGTATTGCCCGTGCTGGCACAAATTACTGCTTTTGCACCAGCTTCCTTGGCTTTGGAAATTGCCATAGTCATCCCCCGGTCTTTGAAGCTGCCGGTGGGATTAAGACCGTCGTATTTTACAAAAACTCGCACTTGTCTGCCAATGCGTTCTGCGATCGCAGGCGCTGGTATTAGGGGTGTGTTACCCTCCAACAGAGTGACAATCGGTGTTTTTTCGCTGACAGGCAAATATTCGCGATAGGCTTCTATCAGTCCGGGCCAGGGTTGGCGATGAGATTTAGCAACAGATAGGCTCAAAGTCACGGGATTTAAAATTTCTTAATGTAAAGGATTGGATATTTAGAAAGGCTCGATAGGGAAGGACAGAATCGAGAAGAGGAAGAAAACAAATTTTTCTTTACCAGTTTCCAGTTAAGAGTCCCCTAATTCCAAAAGAATATTATTTAAGAATATTATTTTTTGTGGTGCAGGCGTTTGATTTTGCCATTTTTATTTTATTTCGACTGTGAGTTTATCATAACCGCCACGGCAACTGGGGATACTGACGGAGTGAAAAATGATAGACAAATTTATGGGATTTACGTAATAACTCTCTAAAACACTTATTCCTACTTTGCAAAAAGCAACTTTTGTGCAGGGCGCTCCGCAAACGCGTTTATGTGTATTTTACCACTTTAATCTCTCCATTTTTTTAGTTAAAATACGCAGTAACCTGCATTGCTTTTGCGGTAGTTTTATCCTTCTCAGACACTCTTGCTAGCTTGCTTCCACGTTCGCAGAGCGTGGTACAAAGACTCTAAATGAACGGCAAGTGCTTTGCCCTACATTTTTTCCTAATTTGGCGTAATTTAATATAATTTACAGAGATTTTGCTACGTAAATTACTCAATAACATCGAAAATAATTAATACAACAGAATTAGCAGGCTATGAATTAAGTATTGCTAAGTACCATCGAGTGAACGCAAGTTTTGTATACTTGAGGCAATGTTTTCTCAGGAACACAGCCATTACGAGCGCTGTCTCTTGTGGTTGAACCTGAAATGCATTAGAGTAATTGATTGAAAATATACAATATTTTAATAAAGCTTAAAAAAGCAATATTATAATATTTCTAATGGTGTGAGTTAAGTTTTGGATTTAATTAGCGATGCCTACTTGTTTATCTAATGTTTCCGATCGCGAGTCCCAGGCTAACTGGGTCAGTCAGTTAACCAAGTCTTATTATCAAGACGATCAGCAAGCTAAGTTGATGCATTTACAAGCAGAGATAGACTCTCTGTTGCAGCAGTTGGAAAACCTGAAGCACCAACGTCTAGCCGACACGAACCAAAAACAATAAGTCAGTTTTGGAGATAGCGATGTCTACGACGGGCTACGCCTACGCTTTTCCCCTCTCTAATCTAAATTTAAGTGAGGGGCTAAATTTGAGTAAGGGGCGTGCTATTCAAAGCGCTGATTTTTCTCTGACCAGCGCCTCAAACTGTAGTTATGAGCATTTTCTACTAATAAAGCTAAGGATTGCACCCCTGAAAGCTTGGCGAAGGCAGAGAGTTTTTGTAAGTCGTTTCCTGTAAAATCAGTGTAAATAACTTCATTCCTATCAGACAAAATTATAGTCCGGTCACGGCGTTGCTCTGTGTTTTTCCCCTGAATTTCAGATGTAGGCTGATTCAAAGATGCTATTGCGCCTGCTGAAATAGTTAGTATTATTTCTGGTTGAGCATTATTTGTTAAATCAATCACTTGAACCGGCCAATCACCCAACTTTTCCTGCATCTGCTCAAAGCTAGGAATAGCACCACCCGGAACTTCATCAGATTGCTGTAAAGATTGCCACACACTCGACAAGATTACCTTTACTCCTTGGGGATTTTGTTGATGTAGTTGTTGTAGAGTGATTGGAAATGGTTGTACCCATTCCAGCGCTGCATTTGTCAGGGCTAAAGGTTTTGGTTGGAGAACATCGTTTTGATTCTCTGGAATTTTTGGCCCAGCAGCTAATAGGCGCAAAACTTTACCCTGTAGTTGCACCGCTTTGATAGCGGCTATAGTAATTTGTTGTTCTCCATTTGGCAACCAGACCACAATTTGGATTTCAGGGTCAGAAGTGATTCCCAAAGTTTTCCAGAAAAATTTGGCGGCGTCAGTTTTGGGTGGGTTGAAATTCTCAAAGGGGGAATTTAGCCAGCGTTTCCCGTTATGAAATGCACTCACCTCTATCTGATACCAAACTTGGTTATCTGTGAGTTTCAAATCTGCTGAGGAATTTGGTTGCAGCCATTCAGTGTTGGTAACTTGAGTGATTGGTTGAACTGTACCAACAATCTGACTAGGGTGAGTAGAGGATATTTGCGACTTTGCACCCTCATTATTGAGTCTTGCTAACAAATCTTGAATATAGGCAAGATTATCTTTTGTAATTTTAGGTTGCGCCTTCAACCAAGAATTAGCATGTCCTTCTCCCTGCTGAACAGCTAAAATCAAAGCGAACCAAGCTTGCACCTCTCGTCTATTTGGGTTCACCCGCAACGCCGCCGCCGTGCGATTCCACAACCGTTTTTCATCAGCTTTGAGTAGGGTAACAATTTCCTGGATATTATGTGGCGACGCTTCAAACACCTGTAAAGCTTTCTCCCAACGACCATCAATCAAATCTGCCAGCACTTGTTGACTAGGACTTGCCCAATTTTTCTCGGCTTGGGTTTTAGTAAGTTGGGAGTGCAAGCGAATCAAATCCATTTGCGCTTGCGCCGCCTCTGGCAAAACTCCTTTACGCTGTTTCTTGATGAATTTCAACCATTCAAAGGCTGGTGTCCACAGTCCACTACGGGCAATTGACAAAGCATTTTGGTATGCAGAATCCTTGAAGGCTGATGACTTGAGGGTAATCGCCTCCAATTGAATTGGTTTGAGGAATAACTTCAGAGGCTTGACTTGGTAAACCTGTAAGTGCGGTTCTAAACCTATAGTTTGATCAACAACTAACTCTTTGGTACTATCACCAGTTACTTGCTGCCATTTGGGTAATTGTCCGTTAGGACTAATCCAAGACAACATTTGTAGTAAATTCGTGCGTTCTGGATTGTAGTATACGACTTGACCGTAAGCGATCGCATCAGTTCCTTGTTGGCGTTGACCCCGCAAATTAAACCAAACACCTGGTAATGGTGTCCCACCTTCAAAGCGTTGCACTTCAGTTAAAGGTAGGGGAATGCTGATATCTTGGGGTTCTGATGTCCCATCAAGTGAGGGAGAAATTATAAAGGATTCATCTGGCCCAGTTACAGGTAATTGAGCCGCTAGATAGTAGTAACTTTCTGACTGAGATTTAAACTCTAACTCTTCTGAGCGTTCGTAAACTCTGAGTTCCACCAGTTCTTCACAATCAGATTGACAATTAGGACGCTGTTGAAAAACTGGTAGTAAAAGGGAGTCTTCCGCATTTTGATGTAAAGGCAGAGTTTCCCCAAATATGTGGTTTTTTTTCCTCAAATCGAGTTGAATTTGTTTGAGAGTTTGGGGACGTTCGTGATTACCAAGGGGGATTTGTGCCCATGCAGGTAAAATTTTATTTAGCCAGCTTACCTGATCTGGATTGAAGATAAAGAGAATACTAATCCAGGCAAAAGCCATAATTAGACTAGCACTACTCAACAGAATTGCGTAGCTTGCCGCCGTAGGCATCGCTAGCATTGACGACAACCAACTTCCCCGTTTTAGCTTTTTCTGGGGTTTTTTAACGACGCGTTTCACCATACCTGCATGAGGTTTATTTTGTTTAGAGGTTTTTGGCGTCAGCTTGCGTGAGCGATTTGTCATATTACTTTACAATCAATCCAGTTGGGAATTGGGCAATTCAATTTTGGATTTTGGATTTTAAATTTTGGATTAAATTTCAATCTAAAATCCAAAATCTAAAATCTAAAATTCTTGCTCCCTCTGACTCTTAAAAGTCCCTATTACCTAATACCCTGTTATACTCGCCCTTTCAGAAGTTGCCCAGAAAGATTAAGTCTAATTTGGGACAAAATCCGTAAATGTCCCCATGTGAACGCTAGATGAGAGCGAATACACTTTTCACTTAAGTATGTGAGCAAAGTGTAAAAAGTTGAAAGGTATACTTATTAGCCGCAGTCATAGCAAAACTTGGGTGCTCGCATGGTTACTAATTGCGGGAGTAAATGGAGTTGCACAAAAAGTACTAGCACAAGAGTACACAGGAACTACTCAGGCGCAGGAGAGTATAGATTTAAATTCTTCTTCCCTCTCCCCAGTAAATCCGATGGCGCAAGTTACATCGGTTTCTCAACTCAAGGATGTACAACCCAACGATTGGGCATTCCAAGCATTACAGTCATTGGTGGAACGCTATGGCTGTATAGCAGGCTATCCAGATAGCAGCTATCGCGGTAATCGCGCCTTAACTCGGTATGAATTCGCTGCTGGCGTGAATGCTTGTTTAGATAGAGTCAACGAATTAATCAATACAGCCACCAGCGATTTAGTCACCCGCGAAGATTTAGCAATATTACAAAAATTGCAGTCAGAATTTGCTCCTGAATTAGCAACTTTGCGGGGTCGTGTGGATAGTTTAGAAGCCAGAACCGCCGAAATCGATGCCAACCAATTCTCAACAACAACCAAACTCAATGGATTACTAATAGTTGGCATTCAAGGACGGACTAGCAATCGTGGTGATGTAAATCCTAGAGATGGACAAAAAGATACAGATGATGCAGGGACAAACACTAATGTCATATCCCTGGCGCAACTATATTTAACTAGTCAAATCACTCCCCGTAGTTATTTGTTTACAGGTCTTTTAGATGCTAAAGGAAAAACTACACCTAGATTTACCAATAGTGTTTCCCGAAATGATGTTTTACTTGGCTACGAATTTCCTACAGATAGCTTGATTGTAAGTGACCTCAATTTTCATTGGCTGGTGACAGATAAATTAGCAGTAATGGTAGGAACAGAAGGCGTAAGTATACCAGCTGCTTTCCGAGGCCCCAATCGGGTAGAAAGTGCTGCAACAGGGCCATTGTCTTATTTTGCCCAAAGAAACCCAATTTTAAATATGGGATACGGTCACGGCGGTATAGCTATTGATTGGCAATTTGCTAAACGCGCTAGTTTGCAGGCAATTTATACTAGTTATCAACCAGGAAATTCTGCTAAAGGTAGCGGTTTATTTGATGGAACCACCACTACAGGCATGCAATTGCTGCTGACACCAACTGATACTCTAGATTTAAGTTTGTATTACGTTAACAATTACTCTTCGGATGGTTGTTTACTAACCTTTGTTGGCGATGAATGCTTAACTACAGTTAATACCACTACCGGAAAATCAGCACCTTTGCAAACTAACGCTGTGGGTGCGACTGTAACTTGGCAAATTTCTCCTCGCATTAGCGCAGGTGCATGGGGTGGTTATACTAAATCTTATATTCCTGGCCGCTCGGGAAATGTAGAGACGACAAATTATATGTTGTTTCTGAATTTCCCTGATTTATTTGCTAAAGGAAACTTAGGCGGAATTTATGTCGGTCAACCTCCTAAAATCACTAGTAGCAACTTACCTGTAGGGAATAATGTTCCTGATTTTGTCAATACTGGTTTAGGGCGTTCAGGTGGACAACCAGGAACCACCACTCAAATTGAGGCATTTTATCGTTTTCAGCTAACAGATAACATTAGCATTACACCAGGAATAATTCATATCTTGGAGCCTGGTCATACACCAGATAGTGACTCCGTTACCATTGGCATTCTGCGGAGTACTTTTACTTTTTAATTCCGCTTACACATAAATATTATTGAACTTAAGTATTGACAGATGCTTATAGGCAATTGGGCACAAAAATTAAAGGAATTTTTTTAACTAGCAAAGAAAATAACTTTTAATTTTCTAATCATTTGCATTCTAGCTAATATCTTACAGCTTGATTGTAATGTAATCCCAAAATGCCAAATAATAAACAACAAAAAGGACAGGGGTTAGCCCGTCCTCTGTATAATAAGTAAAAACATCTTGGTGATTTCTGCAATATATCAAAATTCTCTCATAACAATCTGCCAAATTGCCAAATACTTACCAATAAACCACGAACATTAATTTCTCTGTAATTGGATATTTTTATTAGCTATAAAATTTATGTTTTCCCACCAATTAAGAGTGAATCAAGGAGTGTAGTTATGAATTACAACAAGAAAATATAGTTTTATATTGTGGTTAATTGAATTATCTTAACTATTGACAACAAAGACTTGCTAAAATAATTGCTGCATAGTTAGAGGATGTTTGAAAAGTCTAACAGTTAGCCAAGTAAAATTAGCTCCGTAACATAAGTGGTGCGGCATTAGTTAATATTGTGTTAACTTAAGCCAAAATACCAGAGAAAATCCCATTTCCAGGATCTAAGAAGGAAATGCTGGCTATATCGTCTGTGCCACGAATAAGCGGAGCGGAGCCTCTTTATGGGCATTCCCAGCCGCAGACTGGGAACGAGGTAATTTCTCAAAGATTTGTCTAGTTAAGCTTCTACTTTATTTAGCGTTCCCTTTATTAACCACCGGCGACAGCGGGGACAATACTTACTTCATCGCCATCTTTCAGGGCTGTGTTTATACCATCTAAATAGCGGATATCTTCGCTATCCACATAAAAATTTACAAACCGACGTAACTTGCCTTCTTCATCGCATAACCGGGATTTAATCCCAGGAAAGCTTTGTTCTAAGGAATCCAACAATTCAGCAATAGTGCTACCGCTGGATTCTAGAGTAGCTTGATTATTAGTCAAATTCTGAAGAGTCGTAGGAACTAAAACTGTTACAGCCATAGAAGTACAAAGTGAAAAGTGAGGAGTGAGGAGTGAGGAGTGAGGAGTTAGGAATAAAGTTAAGAGTTATGAATAAAAAACTCATAACTCATAACTCATAACTCCTAACTAAACGAGAACTTGTTGCCATTCCAAGCGATCCAGAGTACGCGATCGCTCTAGGGCACGTTCAAAACTATCGAGTTTGGCATCAATAGTCAAGGGTTCACCAACGTAGCCTTGGATTGCTTCTTGGGTTTTCAGACCATTGCCGGTGATGTAAATCACGGTAGTTTCATCTGGATCAATTTTGCCAGCTTCTACCAGTTTTTTCAGCACCGCCACAGTTGTACCGCCAGCTGTTTCTGTGAAGATGCCTTCGGTTTCTGCCAGCAGCTTGATGCCATCAATGATTTCTGCATCATTGACTGATTCAATGTTACCACCAGTTTTCTGAGCTAACTCCACAGCATAAATGCCGTCTGCTGGATTGCCGATCGCTAGCGATTTAGCAATTGTATTCGGTTTAACTGGCTTAATAAAGTCGCGTCCTTCTTTAAAGGCTTGGGCGATAGGTGAACAACCTTCAGCTTGAGCGCCACTGAAACGGACGCTCTTGTTTTCTACCAAACCAACTTCGATAAATTCTTGGAACCCTTTATAAATTTTTGTAAAGAGTGAACCAGATGCTAAGGGAGCAACAACATGATCGGGTAGTTCCCAGCCTAGTTGTTCAGCAACTTCAAAACCTAGCGTCTTAGAACCTTCAGAGTAATAAGGACGCAGATTAATGTTGACAAAACCCCAGCCGTATGTATTAGCAACTTCCGAACAGAGACGATTAACTTGATCGTAGTTGCCCTTGACGGCCATCAGCGTGGGACTGTAGATCAGGCTACCGATAATTTTACCAGCTTCTAAATCTGCGGGGATGAACACACAGCAGTCTAAACCGGCATGAGCTGCGAGAGCAGCTGTAGAATTTGCCAAGTTACCAGTGCTAGCGCAAGAAACGGTAGTGAAACCCAACTCTCGCGCCCTCGATAGAGCAACTGAAACTACCCGATCCTTAAAGCTAAGGGTGGGCATATTAACGGCATCATTTTTTATATAAAGCTTATTTAGACCCAGGCGACGGGCAAGGCGGTGGGAACGAACCAAGGGAGTCATACCCGTTCCCACATCTATAACATTATCAGTTGCGACAGGCAAAAAGGGACGGTAGCGCCAAATTGAATTGGGCCCGGCTTGAATTGTTTCACGAGTGACAGTCAGACGGAGGGCGTTGTAGTCATACTTGACTTCTAAAGGCCCAAAACATAACTCACAAACATTGCTGGCTTTGAGTTCATATTCTGCACCACATTCTTTACACTTTAAGGCTTGAAAGTAGGCAGTGCTGCTTTGGGTTTGAGTTTGGGTTTTGATTGCCTGAGTCATAAACTAGCTTTCCCTGTTTGTCTGTCGGCTGTCGCCTGATACTAACACGAGCAAAAATACCAGTCAAACATACCCGACTAAAAATGTCGGGTATTCCTAGTATTGAAAAAAATGATTCATGTAAAATTTTTATATACGTAATTGTCATATTTAGCGTTTACACTTACATTTACTTGTTCTGAAATCAGATAAACCTCATCTATGTTGAGAACCGTAGTTTTTGCCCTCACCCTAAATCCCTCTCCCAAGTAGGGAGAGGGACAACTTTGCGGCTCCCCTTCTCCCAAATTTGGGAGAAGGGTTGGGGGATGAGGGTTTATTTCTTTTCATACGGAAAGAACTACAGTTTTCAAGGTGGACGTGGTTTAATAGCAGTCCCCGCTTCGTTGCTATCTCGCCTCGGAATAGAATTCCAAGGCTAAGTACAGCTTTGCGTAAAATCGTGGCGAATTGAGAGTTGAAATTTAAACGCATAGGCGCTTCTCTACGAGACGCTACAGCTTGCTTCCCCGGAGGGGTACGCCTTCCCGCAGGGTAGAGGCGCAGAGGTACGCAGAGAATTCGCTACGAATTAATGAAATGCTGTACTAAGAGCTACTGGGAGCATCTCACTTTCGTAAAAAGCCTTGTAAAACCTCACCCCAACCCTCTCCTTGGTAAGGAGAGGGAGCAAGAATCTGGTGTATTTGCAAAACTGAGATGCTCCCGAGCTACTGTCCTCTCAAGAGGACTAAACAAGAATTTTAGTCCTCACTTCAATTGGTTCACCCGTCAAGCTAAAAGGGCGAACTTCGGTAATTTTTACGTTTACTAACTGCCCTTTCAATTCTTTGATGTCGCCACTGAAGAATGTCAGACGATTACCGCCAGTGCGTCCCATCACCTGAGTTTGATCTTTAGGATTTTGGTCTTCTACTAAAACGGATTCAATGCGTCCAAAGTAACGTTGCGATCGCTCTGCTACTTTCAAGTTTCCTAGATGATTGAGCCGTTGGAGGCGATCGCTTTTAATTTCTTCACTCAGTTGATTGTCCCACAAAGCGGCTGGTGTCCCTGGACGCGGTGAATATGCTGCTGTGTTCAACATATCAAAGCCAATATCTTCCACCAGTTTCAGGGTATTTTCAAACTGTGCTTCTGTCTCCCCAGGAAAACCGACAATCGCATCGGCACTAATAGAAGCATCTGGCATATACCGCCGAATGGTATCGATAATCCGGCGATATTTTTCATGGGTATAACCCCGCGCCATTGCCTTTAAAAGTTCATTATCCCCAGATTGAAAGGGAATATGGAAGTGTTTGCAGACTTTGGGCAACTCAGCACAAGCCTTAATTAATCTCTCTGTAAAATAACGGGGGTGGCTAGTAGCAAATCTTAACCTTTCAATCCCCGGCACATCATGCACATAATAAAGTAAATCTGTGAAGTTGTGCAGATTCCGACCTTCTGCTGTTGTTCCTGGCAAATCTCTACCGTAAGCGTCAATATTTTGACCGAGTAAAGTAATTTCCTTGTAACCTTGCCGTCCTAATTCTTCCATTTCAGCCCGGATAGCTGACGGTGTGCGAGATTGTTCGACACCGCGCACATTGGGAACTACGCAATAAGTGCAGCGTTCGTTACAGCCGTAAATTATATTTACCCAAGCTGTGACTTTACTATCCCGTCGCGGCTGGGTGATATCTTCAATAATATGAACAGACTCGGTTGCGACAACTTGGTTGCCCTCAAACACCGACTCCAGCAAATCTTTGAGGCGGTTGGCATGTTGTGGCCCCATTACCAAGTCTAATTCTGGGACTCGCCGCAATAGCGCTTCACCTTCTTGCTGGGCAACACAACCTGCAACAATGAGGGTTAAATCAGGCTGCTCATGTTTGCGCTTCGCTTGTCTGCCAAGGTAGGAATATACTTTTTGCTCGGCATTATCCCGAATTGTGCAGGTATTGTAGAGAATTACATCTGCATTATTCGGATCTTCTGACCACTCAAAGCCCATGTCTTCCAAAACGCCAGCCATGCGCTCTGAGTCAGCTTTATTCATCTGACAACCGAAGGTAGTGATGTGGTAGTGGCGTTTAGAAGTGGTCATGTTGCTTTGTTAACCAGTTAGAGCGAGGTTATTCTTTAGCCTCAAAGTCAACTTTATCATAAATATCTGATAGAGGGATTTGAAATTGAATAGTGGATAGTGTTAGGATACTACTCTCTTGTTCATACTCCGAAAAAATCCATTTATTTTCATCAGTCTTAGAATATTGTTCTACATGATTTTTGTATTGATCGATCAGAACATATTCTTGAAAACTGGGGATGGTGCGATAAGCCGCAAATTTTTCATCTAGATCATAGCTTCTGGTAGATTTGGATAGCACTTCACAAATTACTAAGGGATTAGTAATTGTATCTTTACGTCCCTCAGAAAACTCTAATGAGCCTGCAACAACCATTACATCAGGATATGTATGAATTCGCTTTTTGGGAATCCATAGACGTTGATCGGCGATGAATACTCGATAAGGTTGTCGCTTCAAAGCAAAATTGAGGGCTGCATAAAAATTACCAGCTATTTGGTTGTGATTTGGTGTTCCACCTGTCATAGGTATAATTTGACCATCTATATATTCATGACGATACTCGGAAATAACTTCTAGTTCTAGGTATTCTATGGGAGAATAGTCGCGTTTTTCTTGTAATTGCATAGGGCAAGATTTTTTGGTATTTTTGATTTTGCATTGACCAGATGCGATTAAGTCCGATCAATGCTATTCGTTTTTACTGTAGCGTTGTTTTTTAACGCAGAGGAACGCTAAGGGAAACGCAGAGGTAACGCAGAGGGTTTGTTAGGCTGGGTTCCAAGTGCCGTGGAAGCTGTGGGGGATGACACTGGGTAATGCTAGTTTGCAAACGGGTTGGGCATCCAGGCGATCGCCATCAAATACCCAAACTTCGCTACTATGAGAATTACCATCGTAGACAACGGTTAATAGCCAACTTTGTTCGGGGTTTTGGGTGTTTTGGGCGTGGATGGGTTCTGAAGGATAACGGTTTTCTCCAAAGTCTGCTTCGGTGAGGGTTTCGGTTTTGTTGTCGAAGCGAGCGATCGCATTTACTAGTTCTTGGCTTATATCTGTTCCTGAACGAAATGTTGACATATATGTGTATCGAGAAGCTTGTCCTACGTTTTGCTGTGGTACATTCGGAAATTCACAATACCTGTTTAATAGTTGCTGAATTGACGTAACTTTGCCAGTTTGCGGATGCAGATGAACTCGCCCTAGTGTACTTTTCGCTGGGGTGTGAGTCTCACCTGTAGCTACTTCCTTGAGATATTGGTTAGTTTGAAAATCTTCATAACGGGCGATATCCACAATCACTGAGCCGCTAGCATCTACATAACCGTTGGCAAAATGCCATTGATACCAAGGTTCGGTTTCTCCACGACTCACTACAGATAAGGTTTCCCGATCAATAACTAAAATTTGAGTTCCTAATCTAGGTTGCCACTCTAGCGAATCACTATAGCTGTTTATGCCTATTAGCAGGGGTAAAACATTCAACCGCACTGGCGGAATGAAAAATACAATATATTGTCCTGCTAAAACAAAATCATGCACCAATGGTATGCCATCTAGCTGGTATGCGGCTTGTTGGATAATCCGGCCTGTCGAATCGCTTTTGTAAATATTCAGCGTCGCATTTTTTCCAGGGCTGATGCCAAAGTTAAAAATCTCCCCTGTTTGCTTGTCACGCTTATAATGTGCGGAATAGCTTAATCCTTTAGTTAACCCCCCTAAATCATCTTCGCCCCAAGTTTCTAAAGTTTGTAAATCTAGGGCGTGGGGTTTACCACCTTCCCACAGTGCCAAAAGTTTATCTGGAAGTGCTAGCACCGAAGTATTGGCAGCATTCTTGAGGGGCTTTTGCCATTGATTCCAAATTGGCCCTGGTGCAGTCATGCCATAATTGCCGTAGAGTAGTTTACCTGCTGCGGCTTCTTCTTGATAGCCAGAGGTTTGCACGTAGCGATAAACTCCGGTTGCACCTGCATCGTTAAAATTTACAGCTAGAATTGCTCCATCTCCATCAAACCAGTGTCCCATGTGAATGCCACCGCGTTCTAGCTGTGCGGGGCCATTGCGGTAAAGTGTGCCACGCAAACCATCTGGAATTTTGCCAGAGATAGTTTGCAGTTGCGTAAGGGAAAATTCTTTTGCCGGTTCTGCGTTAGCGAAGCTCACCGAAGGTATCGCACCTGCCCACGCTTTTGTTGTTGACTTTTTCTCAACGGTATGCATATCAAATTTTTGCTTGATAAATTATCGATGTATATAGTTTTATTCTGACATTTTTATCTTTGTTGCAATTTTTTAACAATGCCTCTAGCTGTGGATATATAGAGGCTTTGACATGATATTACTCCTTAGGAACGTTGATTAAATAAAATGCAAAACTTTATCCTGTCTCTAGCTTCCCTCTCCTTTATAAGGAGAGGGATTGAGGGTGAGGTAAGCCAGGGACATAAATTGTATGTTATTTAATTCTTATTCCTTAACTGAGCTAGCTCATAGTAACCAATAGGAATAATCACTAAATTGAAGTCAATCAATATTCCAAGTGGTTCAAAAAACTATGGTTAGCCAACAAACAATAGATATCGTTAAATCTACAGCACCTGTCTTAAAAAAGAACGGTCAGCAAATCACAACTCGGATGTATAAAATTATGTTTCAAAATCATCCAGAGGTTAGAGAACAATTTAGTATGGCGGCTCAAGCGGATGGTTCTCAGCCTGCGAGGTTGGCTACAGCAGTTTATAGCTATGCTGCCCAAATTGATAATTTGCCTGCTTTAAAATCGATGGTGGAAAAGATTGCCCATCGTCATGTGCAGACTCATGTTACACCAGAGCAATATCCTATTGTTGGAGAAAGTTTACTGCAAGCAATGAAAGATATTTTAGGGGAAGCAGCTACAGAAGAAGTGATAACAGCTTGGACTGAAGCTTATCAGGCATTGTCTGAGGTGTTTATTCACAGAGAACATGACATATATAGCGTATTGCAGGTAAATGAAGTACACGGGTAGGGGCACAACATGTTGTGCCCCTACGATTATCTGTACCTCACCAAGTTGCAATCTGCTGTATATAGATGACTTGCAAACAAAAATGCTCCAGTTTGTAAATGGAGTGGCTTCTGTTCAAGATTAAAGACGTTAGTAGATTTTGGTTGCTAGGTTTACCTATTTTTTACCTACGGCTGGCTACACCTACCCATTTGTTATTTCGGAGTACCCATTTGTTATTTCGGAGTACCCATTTGTTATTTCGGAGTACCCATTTGTTATTTCGGAGTACCCATTTGTTATTTCGGAGTACCCATTTGTTATTTCGGAGTACCCATTTGTTATTTCGGAGT
>Ga0209591_10001095_pt1 | contig 34680 bp, 9 predicted proteins | sample MAT01_FD_187207 | JGI IMG/M metagenome (GOLD analysis project Ga0209591, IMG submission 187207) | Freshwater microbial communities from Lake Fryxell liftoff mats and glacier meltwater in Antarctica - MAT-01 (SPAdes) (version 2) | ecosystem: Environmental > Aquatic > Freshwater > Ice > Liftoff... | reverse complement strand
GAGGGCCGCGCCCCCCACTCGCATCGAACGCTGCCACGATTATAACACGCTGGGCCGCTTGACTCCCTACGACATGTATTCTATCCTCATTACACACAATTCCTGGCCGCGCTAAAACCCATAGCTTGTCGCTCGACTGTGACCATCACAGCCGCTTTGCTTCGGCTGGGCGGCGCTGCTGGGCCAGGAGCCGGGCGGCGAGGATATTTCACCCTATGCTGCGGCCGCACGGGCCGACGACCTAGCGGGCCTGCCGCCCACCTACATCAGCGTCGCAGGCATACACCCGCGATTTCTTGAGCGCCCTGCGACGCGCCCTTCAGACCCAGGGCGTCCCTGCAAGCCTGCCGGCAGCCGTCGCCTAACCTGTGCGGGCGGCCCTCGGCGTCCTGTGGCCGGGAGCAGGTTGAGCCAGCGACCCGGGCCATGCTCGCCGAAGCACACCATGACTCCACCAGCGCTGCTGATTGTCACTGGACACCCCGCCACTGGCAAGACGACCCTGGCGCGTGCGCTCGCCCATGAACTGGCGCTGCCCCTGCTGAGCAAAGACGCCCTTAAGGAGGCGCTCTTTGACGCGCTCGGCTGGCGTGACCGTGCGTGGTCACGCCAGATCGGCGGCGTGGCCTTGGCCCTGCTCTACCGCCGCGCCGAGGAGCAACTCGCCGCCGGTTGCGCACTCATCGTCGAGAGCAACTTCCGGCCCGACCTCGACACCCCACGCATGCTCGGCCTGTGCGCTCGCCAGCCCTTTCGCCCGATTCAGCTGCGCTGCGTGGCCTCGAGCGAGGTTATGGCCGCACGCTACCTCGCCCGCATCGCTGCGGGCCAGCGTCACCCCGGCCACTGCGAGACGCCCGACCCTGACGCTGTGGCGCTTATGCGCAGCCTCGGCCACGTTGCGCCGCTCGCGCTTGGCGGCGGCCTCCTGACGGTCGATACGACCCACCTCGAGCGCCTCGACCACGCGGCTGTGCTCGCATGGACGCACACAGCGCTGCGCCAGATCCGTGAAAGCTCCTGAGCCATGGCTAGCGCTGCGCCCTTGTAATGATGTCTTCATATTAGCCGCCGGGTGCATTTATCAACTCGTTAGGTCTGAGTTATACAGTTATTCCGAAATCGCCCTTGTGATCCGAATAGCGGCATCCTCTTCCATGCCCCCTCTCCGATTTCCCACGTATGCTTGGCGCAGGTTCGCGCACGGAGAAGGTGAGCAACAGAGTGGTCGATGAGTCTACCGTGGTCAGGAATGAACCGGCGCAGCGCAGCCTCGGGCAGACCATTCTCCGGAACACGCTCTTTGTCTCTTCAGGGGGCGGGCTCGTCCGCCTGCTGAGCTTTGCCTATACGATCTTTTATGTGCGCATGCTCGGCGAGCATGTCTTCGGCCAGTACGCGACGGTCCTTGCCTTCACTGGGCTGTTCAGCATCTTCTTCGAGCTCGGTATGACCCAGTATGTCGAGCGCTCCCTGGCGCAGGATCGGGCGCGCCTGCCCGAGCTGCTCTGGATGCTCGTGATTGTCCGGCTGGCGCTCGCCCTTGCCGGCATCCTGCTGCTGCCGGTTATGGCCTTCGCCCTTGGCTACGAGCAGCTGATCGTGCTCTGCGTGCTCGTGCAGAGCCTGTCCTTCATCTTCGCCGCGCTGCTCGCGCCCCTGATGGCGATCCTGACCTCGCACGAGCGCTACGACCTGTGGACCGCCTGCCAGGTGGTCGGACAGCTCGGGACAATCGGCCTCGGCGCGAGCGTGCTCTGGCTCGGCGGCGGGCTGGTGTTGCTCATGCTCTCCGGCCTGGTCGTCATGCTGCTCCAGATTGTCTACTGCCTGCTCGCAATTCGGCGCAGCCGCATCGGCTCGCTGCGCTTTCATTTTGAGCCGTCGCATGTCCCGGCCTTTCTCAGAGCCAGCCTGCCCTTCGCGCTCACCGCCCTCGCGCTCACGATCAGCTTTAACATCGACACCTTCCTGTTGAGCCTGCTCCAGCCCAGCAATGTTGTGGGCTGGTACAGCGCGGCCTACAGGCTCGTGCCGACAATGGTCTCGATTCTCGGCGGTTTCCTGGTTGTGATCACGCCCTCGCTGGCCCGCACCTACCTCAGCGACCGCGAGACGGTGCATCGCTGGACGCGGACAAGCATCAAGTGGCTGGCCATGTTCGGGCTGCCCGTTGCCGTCGGCACCTCGCTGCTCGCCGCCCAGATCATCGGGCTGCTCTATGGCCCGTCATTCGCACCGGCGGCGGCGGTGCTGGCCCTGATCAGCCTGGATATTCCCCTGCGCCTGTTCAACGCGTTCGCCGGCAATGTCACCGCCGCTGTGGGCCTCGAGCACTCGGCCTGGCGCACCTTTATGAGCGGCGCGCTGCTTGGCGTGCTGCTCTACCCGCCGGCGATCCTGCTCTTCGGTATGCTCGGCGCCGCCGCAGTGACGGTGCTCACCGACGGCCTGAACGCGGCCCTGTTCTACCGCCTGCTCGGCAAGCAGCTCCACGCGAATGAGGTTGGCACGACGCTGCTCAAGGTCGGCGCGGCCACGCTGCTGATGGGCCTGAGCGTGTGGGCGCTGCGCCCGCTCGTGCTGCTGCCCGTCGTCGTAATCGCTGGGATGCTCACCTACCTGGTCGCCGCTCTGGCGCTAGGCCTGATCGATCAGCAGCTGCTGTCCCGGATGGCCGGGCTGCTCGCGAAGGGCAGGCGTACCTCATGAGCGGAATCTTTGGCCACTTCGGCGGCGCTGCCCCGGCCCTCGAGGCTGTGCGCCGCATGGGCGCCCTGATGCGCCACAACCCACGCCTCGTGTCCGAGGCTGCCGCAGCCGGGCCGGCGGGGGCCCTGGGCCGGATCGGGCTGGGGCGCCTCAACCGGGCGCCCCAGCCCGTGGCCGCCGCTGATGGCGCGGTGCAGCTCTACCTCTGCGGCGAGTTTTATCATCAGGAGCGGCGCCGCACGGCCCTGGCGCAGGCTGGCGCCCTGGCGCCCCTGGCCGATGACGCCGAGCTGGCTCTCGCGGTCTTCCTGGCCGAGGGCGCCGAGGGCCTGGCCCGGCTTGAGGGCGCGTTTTTCGTGGCGGTCTGGGATGGGCGCTCTGCCATCCTGACCCTGGTGAACGACCGCTTTGGCCTCTACCCCCACTACTACACGCACACGGCTGCGGCCTTCAGCTTTGCCCCTGAGCTCAAGGCCGTCCTGGCCGCCCCCGGCGTCGCCTGTCGCGTCGACATGGTCGCCGTCGCGGAGTACGCCCGCTTCCAGCAGCTGCTCGGCGAGCGGACCTGGATCGAGCATGTGCGGCTCTTCCCACCAGCCACCATCCTGCGCTACAGCCCACTGAGCGGCCGGCTGACCATGGGCCGCTACTGGGATTGGGACGCGATCACGCCCGCGCCGCGCATAAGCTTCGGCGAGGCGGTCGAGGAGACAGTGCGGCGCTTCCAGCGCGCTATTGACGCCATGACTAGGCCGCCCCACCGCGTGGGCGTCTACCTGAGCGGGGGCCTCGACGGGCGGACGATTCTCGGCTTCATCGACCCCGCCACGCCCGTGACCACGCTCACCTTTGGCGCCGCCCACTGCCGGGATGTGGTCTACGCCGCCGCCCTGGCCCGCCGGGCCGGTCGCCCCCATCGCTGGTTCCCCTTCACCGATGGGCGCTGGGTGCTTGAGCACGCCGCCATGCACCTTGCCCTGACCGAGGGCGAGCACGGCTGGATGCACGGCCACGGCATGAGCACGCTCGACGAGGCCAGCGCGCTGATCGATGTGCAGCTCAGCGGCTGGGACGGCGGGACGAGCATGGGCGGTCGGCTCGATGAGTACGCCACCGATCCGGCGTACCGCCACGCGCCCGATGAGGCCGCCCTGCTCCAGCGGCTCTACGCAGGCTTCTGTCAGAGCTTCACATGGCCAGGGCTGACCGACGAAGAGGCCGCAGCGCTCTTCCGCCATCCCGGCAACTCGGAGCTGGCAGGCCTGGCGCGTGAGTCGTTTGCGGCGGCCCTGGGGCGCACCAGCCACTACGCGCCGCCCTACCGCGCCGACTACTTCTATCTCCTCCAGCATGTGCGCCGCTCGACCCAGGCGATGATCGTCTTCCAGCGCTCGGCCTTCGAGGTGCGCTGCCCATTCTTCGACTACGATCTGGTCAGCTTTCTGTATGCCCTGCCGGAGCAGCTGCGTTGCACGCCAGACTTCCACCGTGCGGTGATCACACGGCGCCTGCCAGCCATGGCTCGTGTGCCCCACGAGAAGACCGACGAGCTGCCCCACAGCAGCCGCCTCGTCCGCAGCTCGCATAGCCTGCTCCAGCGGGCAAAGCGGGCGACCAATCGGGTCGCTGGCCCGATCTTCCCCACGCGCGCGCGCCTCTACGCAGACTACGAACACTACCTGCGCACCGATCTGCGCGCCTGGGCCGAGGCGATTCTGTTCGACCGCCATGCTCGCGAACGTGGCCTGTTCAACCCCGCTGAGGTGCGCAGCCTCTGGGAGCGCCACCAGCGCGGGGATGAGCTGTGGACGATTGGAAAGCTTGCGCCGCTGATCACCATCGAGCAAGTTCTGCGCTCGCTGGTTGATGCGCCTCAGCGGGCCAATAGTGCTGTGGCACGGTAAAGCTCTCATGCGCATACTTATCCTGGTCCACGGCTATCCGCCGACGTTTATGGGTGGCGCCGAGCTACGGGCAGAGCGTACCGCTCGTGCCCTGGCCACCCAGCACCATAAGGTCGCGGTGCTCTGTATCGAGTCGCTGACTGCACCGGCTACGCGGCTAGATTGCGCCGACGGGCCGCAGGAAGGTGTGAGCGTGTATCGGCTGCATGTGCAGCCCGGCGCGGCCCCGTCGGCCGGCCAGCAGACGCATGCTCGCCACGCGATCAAGGCTGCGCTCGGGCAGCTGATCCGCGAGTGGCGCCCTGAGGTGATCCATCTCTTCAGCGGCTACCTGATGGGCAATGGTGTGATCGATGTCGCCGTGGCCCACCAGATTCCTGTGGTCGTGTCGCTCACCGACTACTGGTGGCTGTGCCATCGGATCAATCTGGTGCGCACCGACGGGACACGCTGCGATGGGCCGGTGGCGGTCGACTGCGCGCGCTGCTCCAGTGAGCTCTACCGTCGCTTCCGGCTGCCCGCCCTCGTTGCGCGCCCGCTCGCCGACGGGCTCTGGTTGCTGGCTGGGCAGCTGCCCGCCCTCGGCCAGCGGCTCGGGGTCCACGACCAGGCCGAGCGTCTGCGCGTTATGTTGGCGGCCCTGGCGCAGGCCGACGCGCTGATCGCGCCGTCGCGCTTCCTCGCCGAGCGCTATATGCACTATGGGATCGACCCGGCGCGGATCAACATCTGGCGCCAGGGCGTGAACCTGAGCCTCTGCCCCCTGCGCACCCGCTCGGCCACGCTGCGCTTCGGCTACTTCGGCCAGATCAAGCACCACAAAGGGGTTCACACCTTGATCGACGCCTGGGGCCGCCTGAGCAGCCCGCGCCAGCGCAGCCTGGTGCTCTATGGGTCGGACCACGGCGAGGCGGCCTACGGGGCGCGCCTGCGCGAGCTGTCCCGCCCCATGGATGACGTCACCTGGCAGCAGCCGATCCGCCACAGCGCGGTCTGGCAGACCCTGGCCGAGATCGATCTGCTGATCGTTCCGTCGCGCTGGAGTGAGAACAGCCCGAATGTGATCCTCGAGGCCCAGGCCATGGGCGTGGCGGTGATCGGGAGCAACCTCGGCGGCGTCGCCGAGCTGGTGCAGCACGGCCGCAATGGCCTGCTGTTCGCGCCCGACAATGCCGCCGATCTGGCGACTCAGATCGGACGTCTGCTCGACGAGCCAGAGCTGCTGGAAACGCTGCGCCGCCAGCCGATTCCATTCCATAGCTTTGCCGCTGAGCTCGAGCAGATCGAGGGCTTGTATGCGCGCCTGACGCTCCAGGCCGCACGGGGCGCGGCCCTCGACGAGGCGGTGGAGCGCGAACAACCCTTTGTGGTAAGGATGCAGGATGCAGGATGAAGGCCGCGCACAGCAGGAAGCGCAGCGCTGGTTTGTTCGGCCCGAGCCGCGACCGCACGCCGAGGCCCGCCTGTTCTGTCTGCCTTACGCCGGCAGCGGCGCGGCGGTCTACCGGCCCTGGCTGGCGCAGCTGCCGGCCACGCTCGAGCTCCAGATTATCCAGCTGCCAGGGCGCGAGAGCCGGCTGCGCGAGCAGCCCTATGCGCGCATGGACGCGCTGATCGAGGTGCTCGCGCCGGCGCTCGAGGGGCGGCTGGATCGCCCATACATGCTCTTCGGCCACAGCATGGGCGCCCTCGTCGCCTTCGAGCTGGCGCGCGCCATGCGCCGCCGTGGCGCGCCACCCCCCGCCTGCCTCGCCGTCTCGGGCCGCCGCGCGCCCCAGCTGCCTGACCCCGAACCCGCGCTGCACCAGCTGCCCGATGGGCAGTTTGTGGGCGCGATGGTGCGCCGCTACAACGCGATCCCGCGGGTGATCCTTGAGGACGCCGAGCTGCTCGGGCTCTTTCTGCCAACCCTGCGCGCTGATCTCGCGCTGATCGAGACCTACGCCTACACCCCTGAGCCGCCGCTCGACTGCCCGATCGCCGCCTTTGGCGGGCGCGATGACACGCGGGCGAGCCTGGCCGACCTGGAGGCCTGGCAGGCCCAGAGCGCCCGGCCCATCGGCGCACGGCAGCTTCCGGGCGGCCACTTCTATCTCCAGGGCGAGCGCGCGAACCTGGTCGCGGCGATTGTCGCGACCCTCGGCGCGACTGCGGGAAGGAGCTTCACATGAGCCAGCAGGTGGCTACGACCCAAGTGGCGACCCCGCGTGAGGCAGGCGAGCCGATCGCCATCGTCGGGATCGGCTGTCGCCTGCCCGGCGGAGCCGATAGCCCGGCAAAGCTCTGGCAGCTGCTGTGCGCAGAGTTCGATGCGATCACCCTCATCCCGCCCGAGCGCTTCGATGTCGCGGCCCTGTTCGATGCGCGCCCGGCGACGCCCGGAAAGATCATGACCCGCTGGGGCGGGTTCCTGGAGCAGATCGACCGCTTCGACGCCGACTTCTTCGGCATCTCGCCGCGCGAGGCCGAGCGCCTCGACCCGCAGCAGCGCCTGCTGCTCGAGGTGACATGGGAGGCCCTGGCCGATGCGGGCGTGACGCCCGAGGGGCTTGTCGGCAGCCGGACGGGCGTCTTCGTCGGCATGTGGCTGAATGAGTTCGAGGCCCACCTGTTTGCCGAGCCCGACGGCCTAGATCTGTATATGACCACGGGCAGCGGGCGCTACACGGCCTCTGGGCGCATCTCGTACTTCTTCGACCTGCTCGGCGCGAGCATCACTGTCGATACCGCCTGCTCTTCGTCCCTGGTCGCGGTCCACCTGGCCTGCCAGAGCATCTGGAGTGGCGAGTGTAGCATGGCCCTGGCCGGCGGGGCCAACGTGATCCTCCAGCCGCATATCACCATCGCCTACTCGCAGTCACGCATGATGGCCCCAGACGGGCGCTGCAAGTTTGGCGACGCAGGGGCCAACGGCTATGTGCGCAGCGACGGGGCGGCCATTGTGGCCCTGAAACCGCTCGCCGCCGCCCTCGCCGACGGCGACCCGGTCTACGCGGTGATCTGTGGCAGCGCCGTGACGAATGATGGCCGCAGCAGCGGCTTCCTCGCCACCCCCGGCCAGGCCGGCCAGGAGGAGATGCTGCGCCGGGCCTACGCACGGGCCGGGGTCGACCCGCGCATGGTGCAGTATGTCGAGGCCCATGGCACCGGCACCAGCGCGGGCGACCCGGTGGAGCTTGGTGCGCTGGGTGCGGTGCTCGGCGCCGGTCGCTCACCGGAGCAGCCATGCCTCGTCGGCTCGCTTAAGACCAATCTCGGCCATACGGAGGGGGCCGCAGGCGTGGCCGGGATGATCAAGGTCGCCCTGGCCCTTGCGCACCATCAGATCCCGGCCTCACTGCACCTGCGCGAGCCAAACCCGCGCATCCCCTGGCCCGAGCTGGGGCTGGCGATCTGCGCCGAGCGGCGCCCCTGGCCCGCAGCCGACCACCCGGCGACGGCGGGCGTCAGCTCGTTCGGCATCGCAGGGACGAACGCCCATGTGGTGCTGCAGGCCGCCCCGCCCGCGCCGTCTAGGGTCGCCCGCAGCGCCACAGCCGGCGCACTTGTGCTGCCAATCTCCGCCCACACTCCGGCGGCCCTCGCCGACCTGGCGCGCGCCTACGACGAACTGCTGGCAGGCGAGGCGCCCGCGCTGGCCGACCTGTGCTACACCGCCAGCCTACGCGCCGCCCAGCTCGACCACCGCCTGGCCGTCGTGGCCGACAGCCCCGAGGGCCTCCGTGCGGGGCTTGAGGCGTTCACACGCGGCGAGCGGCACCCGCATGTGAGCGTGGGCCAGGCTGCGGCTCAGCCCCCACGAGTGGCCTTCGTCTTCCCAGGCCAGGGGTCGCAGTGGTTGGGCATGGCCCGCGAGCTTATGGCCGACGAGCCGGCCTTCCGCGCCACGCTCGACGACTGCGACCGGGCGATCTTCGCCGAGGCGGGCTGGTCGCCCATCGAGCAGCTGGCGGCCAACGAGGCCAGCGCCAGGCTGCACGAGATCGATGTGATCCAGCCGACTCTGTTCGCCATTCAGGTGGCACTGGCGGCCCTGTGGCGGAGCTGGGGCGTGCTGCCTGTGGCCGTGGTTGGGCATAGCATGGGCGAGATCGCGGCAGCCCATGTGGCAGGTGCGCTCAGCCTTGATGACGCCGTAGCGATCATCTGTCGGCGCAGCCGCCTGCTGCGGCGCGTGCGCGGCCAGGGCGCGATGGCGGTGGTCGACCTGTCGCTCGCCGAGGCGCAGGCGGCGATCGCCGGCCACGAGGATCGACTCGCCATCGCTGCCAGCAATAGCCCCCGCTCGACCGTGCTCTCCGGCGACCCGGACGCGCTGGCCGCTGTGGTCGCGCAGCTCGAGCGCCGGGAGGTGTTCTGCCGGCCGATCAAGGTCGATGTAGCCTCGCACAGCCCCCAGATGGACCCGCTGCTCGACGAGCTGCGCGCCGCGCTGACAAGCCTGTCGCCCCGCCCCGCCGAGGTGCCAATCTACTCGACTGTCGTGGGCGGGGTTGCCGATGGTGCGACCCTCGACGCTGACTACTGGGCGCACAACCTCCGCCAGCCCGTGCTCTTCGCCACGGCGGCCGGCCAGCTCTGCGCCGACGGACACACGATCTTCATCGAGATCAGCCCGCACCCAATCCTGCTGCCAGCGATCGAGCAGGTGCTGCGCCACGGCGGCCACGCGGGCGCGGCCCTGCCCTCGCTGCGGCGGGCCGAGCCCGAGCGGGCGACGATGCTCACCACACTCGGCGCCCTCTACACAGCTGGGGCGCCCGTGAGCTGGGCCGCGCTCTACCCGTCAGGCGGGCGGCACGCCCGCCTCCCTGCCTACCCCTGGCAGCGCGAGCGCTTCTGGTACGAGCATCCCGCAGGGGCCGGCGCGGCGCGGCGCGGTGGGCATCCTCTGCTCGGCTACGCGCTGCGGCCTGCCAGCGAGCCCGGCAGCACATGCTGGGAGACGACCCTCGGCGGCGCGCACCTGGCGTTCCTGGCCGACCATCGCGTCCAGGGCGCCGCGCTCCTGCCGGCGACGGGCATGGTCGAGCTGGCCCTGGCCGCCGTCGAGGCGATCGGCAGCGCGCCATACGCGATCGAGCGGCTCACGCTGCGCGAGGCCCTCACGCTCCCCGCCACGGGCGGACGAGCGATCCAGCTGGTGCTCGATGCGCTGCCGGGCGCGCTGCGCTTCCGCGTGTACGGCGCCACCGAGATGGCGGCTGGCGCCCAGAGTGAGTGGCGGCTGCACGCCGAGGGGCGGTTGCGGCCACGCGCTGCGGCGCCCGCCCCGGCCCACGAGCCCCTGGCGGCGATCAGGGTGCGCTGCGCCGAGGAGCTGCCGGGCGACGCTCACTACCAGGCGATGGCCGCCCGCGCCCTTGCCTACGGCCCGGCCTTCCAGACGGTGGAGCGCTGCTGGCTTGGCGAGGGCGAGGCTCTGGGGCGGCTGACGCTGCCAACTGCGGCAGACAGCGAGCACGCGGCCCGCATCACGCTGCTCGACGGCTGCCTCCAGCTGGCCGTCGCCGCCCTGCCGCAGGCGACGGCAGGGCAGATCGTTCTGCCGATAAGCCTCGAGCGCCTCCAGATCTTCGCCTGGCCGGAGCGCGACGCCGAGCTGTGGGGCCACGCTGTGCTGACGGGGCGCGCCGAGGACAGCTATAGCTACGATGTCGCGCTGCTCGATGGCGCCGGGCAGCGGCTGGCCGAGGTGCAGGGCCTGCGCCTCCAGGGCTCAGGGCGCACGGCGGCGCTAGACGAGCTGCTCTACGAGCTGCGCTGGGAGCCGACCGAGCGCCTCGCAGGCGCGGCGGCGCCCGCCGGGCACGGGAGCTGGCTGATCGTCGCCGACGCGGGCGAGGAGCGCGACCTGGCCGCCTGGCTCGCCTCGCGGGGCGAGCGCTGCGTGGTGGCATCGCCGGGCGCTGACTACAGCCAGGTGGGGCCGGACCACTACGCGCTCGACCCGACAAGCCCCGACGCCTATCGCGCCCTGCTGCGCGACGCCTTTGGCTCCCAGCTCCCGCCCTGCCGGGGTATCGTCTACGCCCTGGGGGCCGCCGACGGCGCCACGGCGGCGGAGCGAGACTGCGAAGGCGTCGTCGCCCTTGTCCAGGCGCTCGGCGAGGTGAGCTGGGAGGCGGCGCCGCGCCTGTGGCTGCTGACGCGTGGCGCCCAGCCCGCTGGCGACCCGCCCGCGCAGCTGCTGGCTGCGCAGGCGCTGCTCTGGGGCCTGGGCAGGGTTGTGGCGAGCGAGTACCCCGGCCTGCGCTGCACCCTGATCGACCGCGGGCCGACCCCCGATTCCAGCGAGGCCCGGGCGCTCGCCGGCGAGCTCTGGGCGGGGGCCGGCAGCCTCGCCGACGACCAAGTGGCGCTGCGCGGCGCTCGGCGCTATGTGGCCCGACTTGTGCGCCGTGCGGCGCGGCCGGCCCCTGGTGCCACCGCCGCGCCGCCGTGCCTGGCGCCGACCGGCACGCCGTTCAGGCTGGTGGCTGCGGCGCCAGGCACGCTCGACAGCCTGCGCCTCCGCGAGGCCGCACACCGCCCGCCGGGGCCAGGCGAGCTTGAGGTGCGGGTCGAGGCGGCGGGCCTCAACTTCCTCGATGTGATGAAGGCGCTCGGCATCCTGCCAGGCCTCGCGGCAAGCCCCGAGGTGGCCCTGGGCGCCGAGTGCGCCGGCACGGTGGTGCGGGTCGGCCCCGGCGTGGAGGGCCATCGTGTGGGCGACAGCGTGATCGTGATCACGCCCTCGTATGAGCGCACCAGCTGCCTGAGCGACGCCGTCACCGTCCCTGCGCCCTTCGCCGTACCGCTCCCCGCCGGCCTGAGCATGGCCGAAGCGGCGGGGCTGCCGGTGGTCTTCCTCACGGCCTACTATGCCCTGCACACCCTCGGCAGGATGCGCCGTGGCGAGCGTGTGCTGATCCACGCTGCGGCGGGCGGTGTCGGGCTTGCGGCGGTGCAGCTCTGCCAGCGCGCCGGGGCTACGATCTTCGCCACCGCCGGCAGCCCCGCAAAGCGCGACTATCTGCGCTCGCTCGGCATCGAGCATGTGATGGACTCGCGCTCGCTCGACTTCGCCGAGCAGGTGCTTGCGCTAACCGACGGGCGCGGTGTAGATCTGGTGCTCAACTCGCTTGTGGGCGAGGCCATCCCGGCCAGCCTGGCGACCCTCGCCCCACGCGGCCGCTTCCTCGAGATCGGCAAGCGCGATATCGAGGCCAACAGCCGGATCGGCCTCGAGCCGTTCAAGCAGAATCTGTCCTTCTTCGCGATCGACCTGGCCCGGCTGACCGAGGAGGACCCGGCATATGTGGCCGGGCTCTTCCACGAGGTGATGGCGCTAGTGGCGGCCGGCGAGCTGCACCCGCTGCCGACCAGCGTCCTCCCCTTCGACGAGGCGGCCGAGGCTTTTCGCACCATGGCCCAGGCCCGCCATATCGGCAAGCTTGTGTTGAGCCTGCGCGAGCGGCCTGCGACGGTCGAGGCCGCACCCGCGCCGGTGGCGCCCGTGCGGGCAGACGCCACCTACCTGATCACCGGCGGTCTTGGTGGCCTCGGGCTCGAGGTGGCCCGCTGGCTGGTCGCCCATGGCGCCCGTCACTTGGCCCTGCTCGGGCGCGGCGCCCCGTCGGCAGAGGCCAGCGCAGCGATCACCAAGCTGGAGGCCGCAGGCGCCAGGGTGCTCACCCTGCGCGCCGATGTGGCCGCACGCGTGCAGCTGCGTGCGGCCCTCGCGCAGCTACGGGCCGAGCTGCCGCCCCTGCGTGGGGTGGTCCACGCTGCGGGCCTGCTGGCGGACGCGACCCTGGCGCAGCTGACGCCCGAGGGCCTGCGCGCCGCCCTGGCGCCGAAGGTGGCGGGCGCATTGCACCTGCACGAGCTCACACTGGGCGACTCGCTCGACATGTTCGTCCTGTTCTCCTCTGCCGCAGCGCTGCTCGGCCTTGCAGGGCAAGCGAATTATGCGGCTGGCAATGCCTTCCTCGACACTCTGGCCCACCAGCGGCGTGCGGCGGGGCTGCCGGCCCTTAGCATCAACTGGGGTCCCTGGGCCGAGGTCGGCCTGGCCGCCGCTCAGACAAACCGCGGCGCCCGGCTTTCTGGGCAGGGGCTGGGGAGTATCGCGCCCGCCGAGGGCCTGGCCGCCCTCGAGCTGCTGCTTGGCGACGGGGCGACCCAGGCGGCGGTGATGCGTTTCGACGAGCGCGCCTGGGCGGCGAGCAGCCCCGGCGCTGCCGTGCCGCCCCTGCTCGCCGCATTGCTCGCCGCCCCCGCCACGGTGCGCCCGGCAACCCAGGGCCTGCGCGAGGCGCTGCTGGCCGCCGACCCTGGCCGGCGCAGGCGCACGCTTCTGGAGGAGGCTGTGCGCGCCCAGCTGGCCCAGGTGCTGCGCATCGCCCCTGAGCGCATCGACCGCCAGCGGCCGCTGAAGGCCATGGGCCTCGACTCGCTTATGGCGCTGGAACTGCGCACCCGGCTCGAGCTCCAGACTGGGCTGACGCTCTCGGCGACGCTGGCGTGGAATTATCCGACGGTGGCCATCCTGGCCGAGTTCCTCGCGGGACGGATGGCGCTGCCCCTCGACGCGCAGGCGCAGCCCGCAAGCGCCGAGCAGGCGGCAGCCCCAACCCTGGAGGCGAGCGAGCGCGAGCAGTTCGCGCAGGACGAGCTTGAGGCCATGCTGAGCGACGAGCTGGCGGCGGTTGACCGGCTGCTGAAGGCGGAGTAGCAAACGCCCATGACAACACCACCCACACAGGGCGACACGGGCGCCCAACTGCGGCGGGCCCTGACCGCGCTGAAAGATCTCCGCACGCGGCTAGAGGCGGTTGAGGGCGCACGGAGCGAGCCGGTCGCGATCATCGGCATGGGCTGCCGCTTCCCTGGCGCCCCCAGCCCCCAGGCCTTCTGGGCGCTGCTGCGCGATGGGGTTGATGCGATCAGGCCGACCCCCGGCGACCGCTGGGACGCCGCCGCGCTCTACGACGCTGACCCCGAGGCGGCCGGCAGAGTCGCCACCCGCTGGGGCGGTTTCCTCGATGCAATCGACCAGTTCGACGCGGCCTTCTTCGGGATCGCCCCGCGCGAGGCGGCCGCGATGGACCCGCAGCAGCGCCTGCTGCTCGAGGTGGCCTGGGAGGCGCTTGAGGACGGCGGCCAGACGATCGAGGCGCTCGCCGGGAGCAAGACCGGGGTCTTCGTTGGTGTCCACAGCCATAGCAGCGACTACTATCTGATGCAGTCTGCCGATCCGCAGGCCCTCGATATGTACAGCGGCACCGGCACCTCCCACAGCGTGGTGAGCGGGCGGCTCTCTTACCTGCTCGACCTGCGCGGTCCGAGCATTGCCCTCGATACCGCCTGCTCCTCCTCGCTTGTCGCGGTCCACCTGGCTGTCCAGAGCCTGCGCAGCCGTGAGTGCTCGCTGGCCCTGGCTGGCGGCGTCAACAGCATCATCGACCCGACCTTCACCATCGCCGCCTCACGCATGCATATGCTGGCCGCCGATGGGCGCTGCAAGCCGTTCGACGCCGCCGCCGACGGCTTCGTGCGCAGCGAGGGCTGCGGCCTCGTGCTGCTGAAGCGCCTTGCCGACGCCGTAGCCGACGGCGACCGCATCCTCGCCGTGATCCGCGGCTCGGCCGTCAACCAGGACGGGCGCACCAACGGGCTGACCGCGCCCAACAGCCTCTCGCAGCAGGCGGTGATCAGCACGGCCCTGGCGAACGCTGGCCTGGCCGCCCGCCAGCTTGGCCTGATCGAGGCCCACGGCACCGGTACGCCGCTCGGCGACCCGATCGAGGTCGAGGCTTTGAGTGCGGTCTTTGGACCCGCGCAGGCGGCGGATCATGGCTGCGCCCTGGGCTCGGCGAAGGCCAATATCGGCCACATGGAGGGCGCGGCGGGCGTGGCCGGGCTGATCAAGGCGGTGCTCACGCTCCAGCACGGGCTGGTCCCGCCGCTGCTGCACTTCCGCAGCCTCAACCCCCACCTTACCCTCGCCGACACGCCCTTCGTGATTCCCACGACGGCGCGGCCATGGCCGGCAGGCGAGACGCCGCGCTACGCCGGCATCAGCTCGTTCGGCTGGTCGGGCACGAATGCCCATGTGATCATCGGTGAGGCGCCCCAGGCCCCGCCGAGCGCCATCGCCGACCCGCAAGGCCCGTACCTGCTGCCGATCTCGGCGCGCAGCCCCGCAGCCCTGTGCGAGCTGGCACGCGCCTATCAGCTGCTCCTGGCCGATGAGGCCGGCGCCCCGCTGGCGGACATCTGCGCAGGCGCCGCCATGCGCCGCAGCCACCACGAGGAGCGTCTGGCGGCGGTCGGCCACTCGCGGGGCGAGCTTGCCGGGCAGCTTGCGGCCTTCCTCGCAGGCGAGGAGCGCCAGGGCCTGGCGGTGGGGAGCGCCGACCCGCTACGGCGCGAGCTGCTGGCCTTCGTGTTCCCCGGCCAGGGCGCGCAGTGGCCGGGGATGGCGCGGCAGCTCCTGGCCCAGGCGCCAACCTTCAGGGCGGCGATCGAGCGCTGCGAGCGGGCCTTTGCGCCCTACGTGGATTGGTCGCTCGTTGAGCAGCTGACCGCCGAAGCGGCGCGGCTGGACGAGATCGATGTGATCCAGCCCGCCCTTTTCGCTATTCAGGTGGGCCTGGCGGCCCTGTGGCGCTCGTGGGGCGTGGAGCCCGACGCCGTGGTAGGCCACAGCATGGGCGAGGTCGCCGCGGCCCATGTGGCAGGCATCCTCTCGCTCGATGACGCCGCGCGCATTGTCTGCAGGCGCAGCCGCCTGCTCCGCCGGGTGAGCGGGCGGGGCGCTATGGCTGTCGTCGCCCTCACCGCGCCCGAGGCCGAGCAGGCCATCGCGGGCCTCAGCGCTAAGCTCGCCGTGGCGGTTAGCAACAGCCGCCACTCGACCGTCCTCTCCGGCGACCCGCTGGCCCTCGCCCAGGTGCTTGAGCAGCTGCGGGCACGCGATCGCTTCTGCCGCCTGATCAAGGTTGATGTCGCCTCCCACAGCCCCCAGGTCGACGAGCTGCTCCCCGAGCTGCTGGAGGCCCTGAAGGGCCTCGACCCGCAGGCTGGCACCATCCCGCTGTACTCGACGGTCACCGGCGAGGCCCTGAGCGGCGAGCGGGCCAGCGCCGTCTGCGGACCCGCCTACTGGGCCGACAATCTGCGCCGGCCGGTGCGCTTTCTGGACAGCGTGCAGAGCCTGCTCGGCCACGAGCACTATCGCTTTGTCGAGCTGAGCCCGCATCCGATCCTGCTCGCGGCGATCGATGAGACGCTGCAGCATACGGGCGTGCTGGGGCAGCTCCTGCCGTCGCTACAGCGCGATGCCGACGAGGCGGCCAGTATGCTCGCATCGCTCGGTAAGCTTTACAGCGTGGGCGTGCCGATCAACTGGCGCGCGCTTTACGGCGCGGCCGGGAAGTCCACCAGCCTGCCGACCTACCCCTGGCAGCGCACACGCTACTGGCTCGCACCACGGGCGGCCCGCCCCGCGCCGGTCGACGCCGAGCAGACCGGCGACACGCTGCTCGGGCGACGCCTGTCCGCCCTGGCGCCGCTCCCCGGCACCAAGCTGTGGGCGGGCGTGCTCGACGCGACAACGGCGCCGACGCTCCTGCGGGGCAAGGTGGAGCGTGGCGCGATCCTCGCGGGCGCCGTGTACGCCTGGCTTGGGCTCCAGGCCGCCGCCGAGGCCAGCACCGGCGCCACGCAGCGGCTGCGCAAGCTGGTCGTTCGCTCCGACCTCCCGCTCGCCAGCGACGAGCGGCGCACGATCCAGGTGGCGCTGACGCCGGGGGCGAGCGCCACAGAGCTGCGTATCTACAGCCGCGCCGACGACTCAGCGCCATGGGTCGAGCACGCCGACGGCTGGCTTGACCCCGACGGAGGCGGCTTGTCGCCGACCGTGGAGCTCGCCGCAGCCCAGGCCGCATGCGCCTCGGTCGGCGCCCCACGCCTCGGGTTCGCCGAGGTGCGCCTCGGCGCTGGCCAGGCCCTTGCACGGCTGGATCCGGCCAACAGCCCAGAAGCGCTGGCAGGCCCTGCCGCTCTCGCCGCCGGCATCGCGCTGCTCAGCACGCTTGGCGCTGCGGCCGAGCAGGGCGAGCTCGTGCTGGCGGGGATCGACGCTGTGACGCGCAGGGCCGCAGGCACGCCAGCCTGGGCCTACGTGCGCTCAGGCGCCAGCGATGAGCTGGGCGGCGATCTGTATCTGCTCGACGCGCGTGGTCAGGTGAGCACGGCGTGCGTCGGCGTCACGCTGCGGAGGCCGAGCGACGAGCTGCGCACGCGGATCGCGCAGACCCGGCTTGCCGAGTGGCTGTACGAGCTGGAGTGGCGGCCCCTCGCGCCGACTGCGCACGCACGCTCTGCGGGCGGCCCTGGCCGCTGGCTGATCTTCGCCGACGCGGACGGTTTGGCCGCAGAGCTCGCCAAACTCCTCGCCGCCGATGGCGCGGAGGTGACGCTCGTCTACCCCGGCCCGGCCTACGAGCGCGCCGCCGACGGCAGCCTACGCGTCGATGCGGGCCGCCCCGACGAGCTGCGCCGCGTGGTTGAGACGGCCCGCGCAGGGGGGGCGCCACTGGACGCGGTCGTCTATCTGTGGGGCCTCGACTTGGGGGCGTGCGCCGACGGGAGCGGCGAGGAGCTGCTGGTGCGGCAGCGCACGCCCACGGGCGGGGCCTTGCACCTCGCCCAGGCCCTCGCCCGCGAGCCAGGGGCCGCCTTGCGCCTCTGGCTGGTGACACGCGGTGCTGTGGCGGCTGGTGGCCCGGCGGAACCTGCCGTGGCCCAGCAGGCAGCCCTCTGGGGCCTCGGTCGGGTGATCGCCAATGAGCACCCGGAGCTCTGGGGCGGGCTGATCGACCTTGGGCCGGAGGCCGGTGCCGCAGCGGCCCAAGGCCTCTACGATGCGCTGCTGGCTGGCGATGGCGAGGACCAGGTGGCGCTTCGCGACGGCGCCCGGCGCGGCGCCCGGCTTGCCCGCGCCCGTTTCACGGCGGGCGCACCGGCACGGCTCCGCCCCGACGCGACCTATCTAATCACCGGCGGGCTCGGCGGCCTGGGCCTCGTCCTCGCCCGCTGGATGCTCGCCAATGGCGCCCGCTCCCTGGCTCTCCTCGGCCGCCGCCCCCTCGACCAGGCCGCAGCGCAAGCCCTCCACGACCTTGCGCGCGACGGTGCGCGGATCGTCTACCTCCAGGCCGACGTTGCGGACAGCGCGGCCCTGGCCGCTGCGCTGGCGCAGCTCGCACAGACCATGCCGCCCCTGCGCGGCATCGTCCACGCCGCCGGTGTGCTCGACGACGCCGCGCTCCTGGGGCAGCGCTGGGAGGGCTTCACGCGGGTGATGAGCGCGAAGCTGGCAGGGGCCTGGAACCTCCATCGGCAGACCGCAGGCCTAGAGCTCGACCTATTCGTGCTCTGCTCGTCGGCGAGCGCCCTGCTGGGCACGCCGGGACAGGCGAACTACGCCGCCGCCAACGCCTTCCTCGACGCCCTGGCCCAGCTGCGGCGCGCGGCGGGCCTGGCGGCGCTGAGCATCGACTGGGGGCGCTGGGGCGAGGTCGGCCTCGCCACCGAGGCCACCCGCAGCCAGCAGCTCGAGCGGCGCGGGATCGCAGCTATGGCGCCTGCGCTCGGCGCAGCCGCCTTCGGGCGCCTGCTCGGGCACGCCGGCGCCCAGGTGACGCTGGCGGACATCGACTGGCAGGCCTTCCTGGGGCAGCTGCCGCGCACCGAGGCCACGCCGCTCTTCCGCGAGCTGGCCGGCGCCGACACGCCCGAGGAGCCCGCCGCCGCGCAGGCCGACCTGCTGAGAGCCATCGAGCAGGCCCTGCCCGTGCGCCGCTACGAGCTGCTGCTTGAGCATGTGCGGGGGTGCGTCGCTGCGGTACTGCGCTTCGAGGGCGTCGAGCAGGTCGTGCCCGGCCAGGGCTTCTTCCAGCTTGGCATGGACTCGCTGACGGCCCTCGAGCTCAAGAACCGGCTTGGCCGCAGCCTGGGGCGCGCCTTCCCGTCGACCCTGACCTTCGACTATCCGACCGCAGCGGCCCTGACGCGCCACCTGCTTGCCGAGCTCGTGCCCGCGACGGCCGACGCGCCGCCTGCCACGAGCGACCCCGAGGCCGAGCTTGCGGCGCTGGAGCAGCTGACGCGCGACGACCTCAAAGCACTGCTTGACGCCGAGCTGGACGCAATTGACCTTTAGCCGGAGCGCACCGATGGCCATGACTCCCGAGCATAGCGCCGACCTCGAGCAGCTGAAGCGTGCCCTCGTCGCCGTGCGCAAGCTGCGTGCGCGGGTGGACGAGCTCGAGCAGGCCGGCCGTGAGCCGCTCGCCATCGTCGGGATCGGCTGCCGCCTGCCCGGCGGGGCCACGTCGCCTCAGCTGTTCTGGCGGCTGCTCCACGAGGGGCAGAACGCCGTCGTCGAGGTTCCGCGCGAGCGCTGGGACGCCGAGGCCTACTGGGCCGCCGACGCGAACACCCCCGGTAAAGTCCCCACCCGCCACGGCGGCTTTCTCGCCGCTGTGGACCGCTTCGACCCGCACTTCTTCGGGATCGCCCCGCGTGAGGCGGCCGCGATGGACCCGCAGCAGCGCCTGGTGCTCGAGACGGCCTGGGAGGCGCTGGAGGACGCCGGCATCCCGCCGGACAAGCTGGCGGGCAGCCTTACGGGCGTCTTCATCGGGATCGGGTTGAACGACTACGGGCGGCTCCAGGTGCCCGCCCAGGCGGCCGATCCGACCCTGAACGACACCTATTCAATCTCGGGCAACGGGCTCTGTATCGCCGCCAACAGGCTGTCGTACCTGCTCGATCTCCAGGGGCCGAGCATGGCGATCGACACTGCATGCTCGTCCTCGCTGGTGGCGCTCCACCAGGCCTGCCGCAGCCTGCGCAACGGTGATTGCACCCTGGCCCTGGTTGGCGGCTCGAATGTGATGCTCGCGCCGGAGCTCTCGATCAGCGTGAGCAAATTCCTCGCCGCCGATGGGCGCTGCAAGTTTGGCGATGCGCGCGCCGACGGGTATGTGCGCGGCGAGGGCGTGCTGATGGTCGTCCTGATGAAGCTGTCGCGGGCGCTGGCCGAGGGCGCGCCGATCTACGCGCTCGTGCGCGGCTCGGCGATCAACCAGGATGGCTACAGCAGCGGCCTGACTGTGCCGAACGGTGTGGCCCAGCAGGCGCTGCTGCGCGCCGCCCTCGCCGACGCAGGGGTGGCGCCCCAGACGGTGAGCTATGTGGAGGCCCACGGCACCGGCACGGCCCTCGGCGATCCGATCGAGCTGCAGGCGCTCGGCGCTGTGCTGGGCGCTGGGCGGGGCGCCGGCGAGGAGCTGCTTGTTGGCTCGGTGAAGACCAATCTTGGCCACCTGGAAGCCGGCGCCGGCCTGGCGGGCCTTGTGAAGGTGGCCCTGGCCCTCAGGCACGGCGCGATCCCGCCGAGCCTGCACTTCACCAGGCCCAACCCGCACATCCCGTTCGAGCAGCTGCGCCTGCGCGTGCCTACGGCGCTCACCCCGTGGCCGCGCAGCGAGGTGCGCCGGATCGCCGGGGTGAGCTCGTTCGGCTTTGGGGGCGCCAACGCCCATGTGATCCTGGAGGAGGCCCCGGCAGCGCCGGAGCCGGCCGCCCTTACAACCGGGCGCCCGCTCCAGATCCTGGCCCTTTCGGCGAAGGACGCGCCCGCCCTGCGCGAGCTCGCCGCCCGCTACGTCGCCCTGCTGGCCGAGCAGCCCGACGTGCCGCTCGCCGATCTCTGCGCCACAGCCAGCTGCGGGCGCTCCCACTTCGCCCACCGCGCCGCCTTCACGGCGGCCACCGCAGCCGAGCTACGCGACCAGCTCGAGGCGTTCGCCAACGGCGACCTGCCACAGGGCGCGAGCGCCGGGGTCGCCGGGGCCACGGCGCCGCGTGTGGCCTTTCTCTTTACCGGCCAGGGCGCGCAGTATGCGGGGATGGGCCACCAGCTCTACGCCACACAGCCCATCTTTCGCGCCGCCTTCGACCGCTGCGCCGAGCTGCTGCGCCCTCAGCTCGGGCGCGACTTGCGCGAGCTCAGCTTCGGCGAGGACGCGACAGACCACGCCCTGCTCGACCAGACGACCTACACCCAGCCGGCGCTGTTCGCGCTGGAGTACGCCCTCGCCGAGCTCTGGCAGAGCTGGGGCGTTACCCCCACAGCCGTCCTTGGGCACAGCGTGGGCGAGTATGTCGCGGCAGTGGTGGCTGGCGTGATGAGCCTGGAGGACGGCCTGCGCCTGGTCGCCGTGCGCGGCCGGCTGATGGGCGGGCTCCCCGCCGGTGGCGCGATGGCCGCCATCTTCGCGACGCCCGAGCGAGTGCGGGTGGCCCTGGCACCGCACGCCGGGCGCGTGGCGATCGCGGCGCTGAACGAGCCCGAGCACGTGGTTATCTCGGGCGAGGTGGCCCGCGTCGAGGCGGTGCGCGCGGCCTTTGCCGCCGAGGGCCTTAAGACGCGACACCTCGCTACCTCCCACGCCTTCCACTCCCCGCTGATGGACCCGATCCTCGCCGAGTTCGAGCAGCTGGCGCAGACGGTGACGTACAGGGCGCCCACGATTGCGCTGATCTCCAACCTGAGCGGGGAGCCATGGGCGCCAGGCCAAGCGCCCGACGCCACCTACTGGCGGCGCCATCTGCGCGAGCCAGTCCAGTTCGCGGCAGGCGTCCAGGCGCTTGGCCTGATGGGCTGCCAGCTCTTCCTGGAGCTGGGGCCGGCGCCCGTGCTGGCCGCTGCGGGCAGCCGCTGCCTCCCGCAGACGACGTTCGTCTGGGCGCCGTCGCTGCGCCAGAGCGCCGACGACTGGCAGACGATGCTCAAGAGCCTCGGCGCGCTCTATGTCGCCGGCGCGGAGGTGGACTGGCGCAGCTTCGAGGGCGACTACCCGCGCCGGCACGTCGCCGCGCCCACCTATCCCTTTCAGCGCGAGCGCTACTGGTTCAAGGCCGGGCCGCCGCGCCGCGCCGCTGCGCGCACAGACGGCCAGCTGCACCCGCTGCTCGACCGGCGCCTCCGCTCGCCGGCCCTGAAGAGCGCCGTCTTTGAGAGCGAGCTGAGCCTTGCGCGGCTGCCGGTCCTCGCCGACCACAGGGTCTATGGCACGGCTGTCTTTCCGGCTGCGGGCTACGTCGAGCTCGTGCTCGCCGCCGCGCGCCACGCCTTCGGCCAGCGGGCGCAGCTCGGCGAGCTGCTCGTACACCAGGCCCTTGCCGTGCCCGATGAGGGCGTGCGCACGCTGCAGGTCGTCCTCGTCGGCGAGAGCGCTGCGGCGGCAAGCTTCGAGGTGCTCAGCCACGATACGGTTGGCGAGGCCTGGCGCACCCACGCCTCCGGCCGCCTCACGCCCGCGCCCGCCGCCCCTGCGACGCCTGAGCCCTCGCTCGCGGCAGCCCAGGCGAGCTGCCGCGATGCGCTGGATATAGCAACCATGTACGAGGCGGTCGGCGCTGCTGGGATGGGGTATGGGCCGGCGTTTCGCGGGCTCGCGCAGCTCTGGCGCGGCGAGGGGGCAGCCCTGGGGCAGGTGCGCCTGGCCGACCATCTGGAGGCCGAGGCGGCGGCCTACGCGCTGCACCCGGCGCTGCTCGACGCCTGCCTCCAGGTGGCCGCCGCGCTGCTGCCGCCCGACAGCGAGGCGCTGTACCTCCCGCTCAGCATCGAGGACTTTTACCTCCATGGCGACGGTGGCACGGAGCTGTGGAGCCATGTCGCCCTGACGAAGGGGAGGCCGGGCGACGAGACTCTGGGCTGCCGGCTGCGTATCTTCGACCCGGCTGGCGTGCTCGTGGCCGAGGCCAGGTTGGTGACGCTTAAGCTAGCCCCCAGGGCTGCGCTCCAGCCGGGGGCGCAAGCCCGCTCGGACTGGCTGTACGAGGTGGCATGGCGCCCCCAGCCCCTCGCGGGGCCGCCTTCTGGCGCCGAGCCGGGCCACTGGCTGATCGTTGGCGCTGCGGGCGGGCATGGCGAGGCACTGGCGGGCCACCTGTCCGCGACAGGCGCCCGATCCACGCTTGTGATCCACGGCCCTGCGCTCGCGCAGCTGGCGCCCGGCTGCTGGCAGGCCGACCTGGCGAGCCCCGCGCAGCTGCGGCAGGCTGTCGAGGCCGCGCACGCCGACGAGCCGCTGCGCGGTGCGGTCTTCCTGGGGCTAGAGCTGGCCGCAGACAGCCCGCCCGACGAGCAGCGCCTGAGCTTTGGCGGCGCCCTGCACCTCGTCCAGGCCCTCGCCACGGGCGGGCCGGCCAGGCTTTTCCTGGTGACAAGCGGGGCACACGCTGTTGGAGGCTCGGCGGTCATCAACCCTGGCCAGGCCACCCTCTGGGGGCTGGGCCGGGTGGTGGCCCGCGAGCAGCCCGAGCTCGGCTGTGCCTGTGTAGATCTCGACCCGACCGAGCTCGCCAGCTCGCTCGGTCGGCTCGCCGCCGAGCTGCTTCACTCAGATGATGAGGCCGAGCTGGCGCTGCGCGGGGGCGAGCGCTTCGTCGCGAGGCTCGTGCCGCGCCAGCGGGCGGCCAACGCGCACGACGCGCCAGTGCAGCTTGCGATCAGGCAACGCGGCACCTTCGAGGGGCTGCTGCTCCGCCCGACGGGTCGGCCACAGCCAGGCCCTGGCGAGGTGCTGATCGAGGTGCGCGCCGCCGGGCTGAACTTCCGCGATGTGCTCAACGTCCTCGGGATGTATCCCGGCGAGGCGGGCGGGCTTGGCCACGAATGCGCCGGGACTGTGGCGGCCGTGGGCGTGGGCGTGCCCGAGCTTCGGGTCGGAGATAGAGTCCTGGCGATCGCCGGCGACAGCCTTGGCACGTTCGCCCTGGCGCAGGCGGCGCTTAGCTTGCCCATCCCCGCAGCGCTGAGCTTCGCTGAGGCCGCCACCGTTCCGATCGCCTTCACCACGGCGGCCTACGGGCTGCGCACACTCGCGGGGCTCGCGCCCGGCGAACGGGTGCTCGTCCACGCTGCGGCGGGCGGCGTCGGGCTCGCGGCGGTGCAGCTCGCCCAGCTCACGGGCGCCGAGGTGATCGGCACGGCGGGCAGCCCCGAGAAGCGCGCCTTCCTCAACGCCCTGGGCGTCGAGCATGTCTTCGACTCGCGCTCGCTCAGCTTCACCGACGACGTGATGCGCGTCACTGGCGGCGCAGGGGTTGATGTGGTGCTCAACTCGCTAAGCGGCGAGCTCATCCCGGCCAGCCTCGCGGTGCTGCGCGATGGCGGACGCTTCCTTGAGATCGGCAAGCGTGGCATCTGGGACGAGGCGCAGGTCGCCGCGTTGGGCCGCCACATCGACTACCATGTGATCTATCTCGGCGCGGTGTGCGAGCGGGACCCGGCCCTCGTGCGTGCGATCTTGGCCCAGCTTGTCGCCGAGCTCGCCTCCGGCGCGCTGCGGCCGCTCCCGCTCCGGCTCTTCCCGCTCGCCCAGGCCGCCGACGCCTTCCGCTATATGGCCCAGGCCCGCCACATCGGCAAAGTCGTGCTCGAGCCGGCCGCCGGGCGACCGCTCGTGCGGCCCGACGGCACCTATCTGATCACGGGCGGTCTGGGCGGGGTCGGGCTCGCCACGGCCCGCTGGTTGGCCGAGGCCGGTGCGCGACACCTGGCGCTGCTCGGGCGACGCGCCCCCTCGCCCGAGGCCGAGGCGGCTATCGCAGCCATCGCCGCGACCGGCGTGCAGGTGCGCGTGGCCCAGGCCGACGTGTCCAGGCCCGAGGAGCTCGCGCAGGTGCTCGCACGGCTCGATGCGGAGCAGCCGCCGCTGCGCGGGGTGGTGCATGCGGCCGGCATCCTGGACGACGGCCCGCTCGCCGAGCAGACCTGGGAGCGCAGCGCGGCGGTGCTCGCCCCGAAGGTCGCCGGGGCCTGGGCGTTGCACCAGCTCACCGCAAGCCGCGACCTCGACTGGTTCGCGCTCTTCTCCGCCGGCTCCGCCCTGCTCGGCGCGCCCGGCCAGGGCAGCTACGCCGCCGGGAACGCCTTCCTCGACAGCCTCGCCCACGCCCGGCGCGCGGCCGGGCTGCCCGCCCTTAGCCTCAACTGGGGCGTCTGGGGAGAGGTCGGCATGGCCGCCGCGCTCGGCACGCGTGAGCGGCAGCGCCTGGCCGACCAGGGGTTCCAGCCCATCGCGCCAGCCGACGGGCTGCGCGCCCTCGCTGCCGCCCTGGGCCAGGATGCGGCCCAGCTGGCGGTCTTGCCGGTCGACTGGAGCCGCTTCGCGCACCAGCTCAACGGTCGCCCCCTGCCAAGCCTGCTCCGCGAGCTCGCCCGCCCCACGCCAAGGCAGGGCGCCGCTCACGCCCCTGATCTGCCGACGCGGCTCGCACAGACGGCGCCCGGCAACAGACGCGCGCTGCTACGCGGTGCGGTCCGCGAGCACGCCGGGCGGGTGCTCGGCCTTGCCCAGGCGCGGCCAGTAGACCCGCGGCAGCCGCTCAGCGAGCTGGGCCTCGACTCGCTGATGGCCGTGGAGCTGCGCAACAGCCTCGGCGTCGCGCTCGACCGCCCACTGCCGGCCACGCTGCTGTTCGACTACCCAACAATCGAGGGGCTGGCCGGCTTCCTCGAAGCGCTGTTGGCCCCGCCCGAGCCGCAGCCCGCCGCCGACGTGACGGTGCGGCACACGGCGCTTATGGCCGACCTCGAGCAGCTGTCCGACGCTGAGGCCGAGGCGCTCCTGCTCGCCGAGCTGAATGCTTTGACGGAGGGAAGGTAAGCTACCCAAGCCGAAAGGGCCTGGGCTTTACCCTGGCGCTACCAGCCGAGCAGCGACTGGCATCCGGGTAGTATGGCCTGCGTACGAAGGCCCTGCCGGGCGAACCCGACAGCGAAGACATATGCCAAACGCATACGACCTTGAACCTTTTACCCGCCGGAGGTTTCCCCGGCGGAACCGCCAAAGCTCAGTTGGAAACGTGCGTGGAACCGAGTCCACCGGCCCGCGCCGGGCTTGTGCCTTCCGCACGATGGGGCCAGACCCCCACACGCACAATTGTGCCATATGTCGTGTTATTCCGCAACAGGACGCGCTCAAGCAGTGCGCTTTTCCCAGGGCTACAGCTCCTGGGTTTCCACGCCTAAAGGCAAGCATACTATGAGCACGAACGAGCCGGTTGGCGCCGAGGGCCTCTCGCCGCTCAAGCGAGCGATTGTCGAGATCCGCACGCTCAAGCAGCGCGTGGCCAAGCTCGAGCGCGGCCACCGCGAGCCGATCGCCTTGGTGGGCATGGGGCTGCGCCTGCCTGGCGGAGCCACAACGCCCGAGGCGTTCTGGCAACTGCTGGCCGACGGCGTCGATACGATTAGCGCCATCCCTGCCGAGCGCTGGGACGCCGACGCCTTCTACGACGCCGACCCCCAGGCCCCCGGCAAGATGTACACGCGCCACGGCGCGTTCCTCGACGCGATCGACCACTTTGCGCCGCAGTTCTTCGCGATCGCCCCCCGCGAGGCCGCCCAGATGGACCCGCAGCAGCGCCTGCTGCTCCAGGTGGCGTGGGAGGCGCTTGAGCACGCCGGCCAGGCGCCCGACCGGCTGGAGGGCAGCGCCACCGGTGTGTTTGTCGGCATCTGTAACAGCGACTACTTCCGCATGCTGTCCGCCGACCAGGAGCAGATTGACGTCTATCTCGCGACAGGCAATGCCCCCAGCGTCGCCGCCGGTCGCATCTCCTACCTGCTCGGCCTGCAAGGCCCCAGCATCGCCCTCGACACGGCCTGCTCCTCGTCGCTCGTCGCCATCCACCTGGCCGCGCAGAGCCTGCGCTCCAGGGAGTGCGACCTCGCCCTGGCCGGCGGGGTCAACCTGATCCTCTCGCCGGAGATCAACATCACCTTCTCGAAGGCGGGCATGATGGCCCCCGACGGGCGCTGCAAGAGCTTCGACGCGCGCGCCGACGGCTATGTGCGCGGCGAGGGCTGCGCGGTGGTGGTGCTCAAGCGCCTGGCCGACGCCGTGGCCGATGGCGACCGTGTGCTGGCAGTGATTAGCGGCAGCGCGGTGAATCAGGATGGGCGAAGCGGCGGCCTGACCGCGCCCAATGGCCCCGCGCAGGAGGCCGTGATCCGCCGCGCCCTGGCCGACGCCGGTCGCCAGCCCGCCGAGGTGAGCTATGTCGAGGCCCACGGCACCGGCACCGCGCTCGGCGACCCGATCGAGCTCCAGGCGCTTGGCGCTGTGCTCGCCAGCGGCAGGGCGCCCGAGTCGCCCCTGCTGGTCGGCTCGGTCAAGACCAACCTCGGCCACCTTGAGGCTGCAGCGGGCGTCGCCGGCCTGATCAAGCTTGTGCTGATGCTCCAGCACGGCCAGATCGCGCCCAATCTGCACTTCGCCACGCCCAGCCCCCACATCCCCTGGGAGCGGCTGCCCGTGCGCGTGCCGACCGCGCTCGAGCCGTGGACGACGGGCGGCCGACGCGTGGCCGGGGTCAGCTCCTTCGGCTTTAGCGGCACCAACGCCCATCTGATCCTCGAAGAGGCGCCCCCCATGGAGGCGCCCCTTGTCGAGGGCGAGCGCCCGCTGCATCTGCTGGCGCTCTCGGCGAAGAGCGAGGCGGCCTTGCGCGCGCTGGCGGGGCGCTACGCCGCCCACCTCACGGGCGAGCAGCCCCTTGCCGATGTGGCATTCACCGCCAACACTGGCCGCGCCCACTTCGAGCACCGGCTCGCCACCGTCGTGCCCGATCTGCCCACCCTGCGCGACCGGCTCGCCGCCTTTGCGACCGGCGTGAGCGAGGGCGTCGTGGTGGGCAGGGCGGCCGCCGGGGCCACGCCCGAGATCGTGTTTCTCTTCACGGGCCACGGCTCGCACTACGCAGGAATGGGCCGCCAGCTCTACGCGAGCCAGCCGGTGTTCCGCCTTGCCCTGGAGCGCTGTGCCGCTCTGCTCGCGCCCGAGCTCGACCGGCCGCTCACAGCGATCCTGTTCGGCGACGAGGGGCTGCTCGACAGTATGGCCTACTCGCAGCCGGCGCTGTTCGCGCTCCAGTACGCCCTGGCCGAGCTCTGGCAGTCGTGGGGCGTGCGCCCAGCCCTGGTGGCCGGGCACAGCGCCGGCGAGTATGTCGCGGCGGTGGTCGCCGGCGTGCTGAGCCTCGAGCACGGCCTGCGCCTGATCGCCGCCCGTGGTCGCCTGATGCAGTCGCTCCCAGCCGACGGCGAGATGGTAGCCGTCTTCGCCGACGAAAGCCGTGTCGCACGGGCCGTCGCACCATATGCGGACGCAGTCGGCATCGCCGCCATCAACGGGCCAGAGACGACCGTGATCTCGGGCCGGCGCGAGGCTGTGCGCGCGGTGCTGGCCGCCCTCGAGCTCGATCCCGACGACTACCGCCGACTCAATGTGAGCGTCGCGGCCCACTCGCCCCTGGTCGAGCCCATCCTCGATCAGTTCGAGTGGGCCGTGGGCGGGGTGTCGCTCGCCAGCCCGCAGCTTGGCCTGGTCTCCAGCCTAACCGGCGCTGTTGTGGGCGACGAGATCACCACGGCGCGCTACTGGCGGCGCCACCTGCGCGAGCCTGTGCGCTTCGCCGCTGTGTTCGAGAGCTTGCGCGCGGGCGGCTACACCACCTTCCTTGAGCTTGGCCCCCACCCGACCTTGCTAAGCCTCGGCCAGCGCATGTGGCCCGCTGCGGGCGCCACCTGGGTGCCGTCCCTGCGCCGCGACACCGACGAGTGGTCGCAGCTGCTCGGTGGACTGGCGACACTCTACGCGGCCGGTGTCGCCGTGGACTGGGCTGGCTTCGACAGGCCGTACCCGCGGCGCAAGCTGACCCTGCCGACCTACCCGTGGGAGAACGACCGCTACTGGTCTGCCTCGGCCGGTCGCTCAGCGCGCCCCGTATCAGGCGACCCCTGGCCCGCAGTGGCCGCCGCCGCGCGCCTCCAGTCCGAGCAAGGCCCCCTCGACCTGCGCGTCGAGACCTACGGCGAGCGCTGGCAGCTGCTTGATCGCCTGGCCGACGCCTACATCGTGCGGGCGCTGCGCGAGCTCGGGCTGTTCGGGCGGGCGGGCGAGCTCCACACCGTCGCCGCGCTGATCGAGCGACACGGCATCCAGCCGACCTATCGCCATCTGATCGCGCGCTGGCTGGGGCACCTGGCCGACGCCGGGCTGCTGCGGCGTGAGGGCGAGACGGGCTTCGCCGCCGGGCAGCCTCTGGCCGAGCTGGAGCTCGACGGGCTGCTCGCGGCGGCCACAGCCGCCTTCGCCGACGCCGAGCCGGTGCTGGCCTACGTGCGGCGCTGTGGCGAGCGCCTGGCCGCCGTCATCAGCGGAGAAGAAAACGCGCTGGCGACGCTCTTCCCCGACGGCTCGTACGCGACGGTGGACTACATCTATAGTGAGTGGGCCGTGGCCCGCTACTTCAACGGCATCGCGCGGGCCGCCGCCGTCGCCGCTGCGCAGGCGCGGCCCGGACACCCGCTGCGCGTACTGGAGCTCGGCGCGGGCACCGGGGGCACCACGGCGGCGCTGCTGCCCGCGCTGTCGCCCGAGCGCACGAGCTACACCTTCACCGATGTCTCCGACTTCTTCCTGGCGCGGGCGACCGAGCGCTTCGCGGCCTATCCCTTCGTGCGCTACGGGCTGCTCAATATCGAGCTGCCGCCCAGCGAGCAGGGGTACGCCAACGCTGGCTACGACCTGGTTGTGGCGGCCAATGTGCTGCACGCCACCCGCGACCTGGACGCAACCCTGCGCCACGCCCACGCACTGCTTGCGCCCGGCGGCGCCCTGATGCTGTACGAGACCACCAGCCACCCGCGCTGGCTCGACATCACAACTGGCCTGATCGAGGGCTGGCAGCGCTTCGAGGATGGCTGGCGCGACGACAACCCGCTGATCGCGGCCGAGACATGGGCCAGCGCCCTCGCGGCTGCCGGCTTCGCCGAGGTGCTCGCCTTGCCCGGCGTCGCGCAGCCCACAGCCGTGTTCGGCCAGCACCTGATCATCGCCCGCGCCCCAGGCGAGGCCCGCGCCGAACTGCCGGTCGCCGTACGCCACGGAGATCTGGCCGACGGCCACGCCTCGGGGATGGCTGCGGCATTGGCGAGCCCGGCCCTCGCTGCCGCAGTCGACACGGACCCCGCACCTGCGGAGCTGCGGGCCGCCCTCACCGCCGCGCTGCCCGACGAGCGGCGCGACCTGCTGGTCGACTTCGTGCGCCGCGCCATCGGGCGCGTGCTGCGCATCGCCGACCCTCGCTCGCTACAGCGTGAGCAGCCCCTGCTCGACCTCGGCTTCGACTCACTGATGGCCGTCGAGCTGCGCAATGTGCTGCGCCAGGGGCTCGATCTGCCGCGCAAGCTGTCGGCCACCTTGGTCTTCGACTACCCGACCATTACCGCCATCGCCGGCCACCTCGAACGGCTCGTCTGCGGCGATGGGCCTGCACAAGCGCCCGCGCCAGCGCTCGCGTCCGCCCCCCCGGCCACCAGCGCCGCGCAGCTCGCCGAGCTTTCCGACGACGAAGTCGAGGCCATGCTGCTGAAGAAGCTTGAGACGATCTGAGGAGTCCGCATGAGCAACGAACAACCGACGCAGCTTACGCCGCTCAGGCGGGCCTTCCTAGCCATCGAGGAGCTACAGGCCAGGCTCGAGGCCGCCGAGCGCGCCAGACGCGAGCAGATCGCGATTGTGGGCCTCGGCTGCCGCCTGCCCGGCGGCGTCGACGGCCCCGAGGCGTTCTGGCGCCTGCTGCGCGACGGCGTGGACGCCATCGGCGCGATCCCAGCCGACCGCTGGGACGTCGACGCCTTCTACGACCCCGACCCTGGCGTCCCCGGCAAGATGTCGCAGCGCCTCGGCGGGTTCCTCGCCGGGGTCGACCGCTTCGACCCACAGTTCTTCGGCATCGCCCCGCGTGAGGCGGCGAGCATGGACCCCCAGCAACGCCTGCTGCTTGAGGTCGCCTGGGAGGCGCTCGAGCACGCCGGCCAGGCCCCGGCGAGGCTTGTCGGCAGCCCCACCGGCGTCTTCGTCGCCCTGACGACGAGCGACTATATGCAGGTGCATCTTAGCAGCCGTGGGCTCGACGGCCTGGACGCCTACTACGCCTCGGGCGTGGCCCACAGCATCGCCTCCGGCCGGATCTCCTATGTGCTCGGGCTCGAGGGGCCGAGCCTGTCGATCGATACGGCGTGCTCCTCGTCGCTTGTCGCCATCCACCTGGCCGCGCAGAGCCTGCGCTCCGGGGAGAGCACGCTGGCCCTGGCCGGCGGTGTGAACCTGATGCTTTCCCCCGAGAACTCGATCACACTCTCGAAGTACCAGATGCTCGCGCCCGACGGGCGCTGCAAGTTTGGCGATGCGCGCGCCGACGGCTTTGTGCGCGGCGAGGGCTGCGCGATGGTGGTGCTCAAGCGCCTGGCCGACGCCGTGGCCGACGGCGACCGTGTGCTGGCGGTGATTAGCGGCAGCGCGGTGAACCAGGACGGGGCGAGCAGCGGCCTGACCGCGCCCAATGGCCCCGCGCAAGAGGCCGTGGTGCGCGCCGCCCTGGCCGATGCGCGGCTCGCCCCCCACGAGGTGAGCTACGTCGAAGCCCATGGCACCGGCACCGCGCTCGGCGACCCGATCGAGCTCCAGGCGCTCGGCGCTGTGTTCGGCCCGGCCCGAGCAGCGGGCGAGCCGCTTGTCGTCGGCTCGGTCAAGACCAACCTCGGCCACCTCGAGGCCACCGCCGGCATCGCAGGCCTGATCAAGCTGGTACTGATGCTCCAGCACGGCGCGATCCCCGCCAGCCTGCACTTCGCCACGCCCAGCCCCCACATCCCCTGGGACGAGCTGCCCGTGCGCGTGCCGACCGCGCTCGAGCCGTGGGCGACGGGCGGCAAGCGTGTGGCCGGGGTCAGCTCCTTCGGCTTTAGCGGCACGAACGCCCACGTCATCGTCGAGGCGGCGCCCCCAGTTAAGGGGCCGCACGCCGAGGCTGTCCCCGCAGGGCTCGCGGCGCACGAGCGCCCGCTACAGCTCCTGGCGCTCTCGGCGAAGAGCGAGCCGGCCCTGCGCGAGCTAGCGGCCGCCTATGCGCAGCTGCTCGCTGCGGCGCCGCAGCCCGAGCTTGCCGACGTGGCCTACACCGCCGGGAGCGGGCGCAGCCACTTTGCCCACCGCCTCGCCGCCCTCGCCGCCGACCCCGCTGCTGCGGGCGAGCAGCTGGCCGCCTTCGCCCGCGGCGAGCGAGCGGTCGGCCTCAGCGCACGCCACGCCGAGCGCGCCGACCCACCCCGCGTCGCCTTTCTCTTCACCGGCCAGGGCGCGCAGTACGCCGGGATGGGCCGCGAGCTTTATGCGACCCAGCCCGTGTTCCGCGCCGCCCTCGACCGCTGCGCCGCTGTCCTGTCCAATCACCTCGGCCGCCCGCTGCTCGCGCTGCTCTTCGCCGAGCCGGGCAGCGAGCCCGCGCAGCTACTCGACCAGACCGCCTACACCCAGCCCGCCCTTGTGGCGCTTGGGTTCGCCCTGGCCGAGCTCTGGCGCAGCTGGGGTGTCGAGCCGGCAGCGCTGCTCGGCCACAGCGTCGGTGAGTACACGGCGGCCATCCTGGCCGGCGTGCTCTCGCTTGAGGATGGCCTGGCGCTTGTGGCCGCCCGTGGGCGGTTGATGCAGCGCCTGCCAGCCGGCGGGGCGATGGCGGCGATCTTCGCGGCCCCGGCCCTGGTCGAGCAGGCCATCGCTGCGTACGGCGGCGCGGTGAGCGTGGCGGCCTACAATGGCCCCGAGCACACCGTGGTCTCCGGCCCGGCCGCCGCCATCCAGGCCTTGGTCGAGCAGTTCGTCGGTGCCGGAGTGCGCGCCCAGCGCCTGAACGTCTCGCACGCCTTCCACTCGCCGCTGCTCGACCCGATGCTCGACGCGCTCGAGCAGGCGGCCAGCGCTGTGGCCCTCGGCGTGCCGCGCATGCGCTTGCTCTCGAACCTGACGGGCGGGCCGGTTGGCGCCGAGATGACCAAGCCCGCCTACTGGCGGTGCCACGCGCGCGAGCCGGTGCGCTTCGCCCAGGGCGTCGAGCAGCTTGCCAGGCTCGGCTGCGAACTCTTCATCGAGATCGGCCCGCACCCGACGCTGCTCGGCATGGCTCAGGCCGCGCTCCCGCCCGAGGCGGGGCTTTGGCTGCCCTCGCTGCGCCGCGGCCGCGACGCGTGGCAGCAGCTGCTCGAAAGCCTGGCCGGCGCCTACACCAGCGGCGTGAATATCGACTGGGCGGGCTTCGACCTGCCGTACACGCGCCGCAAGCTTGCCCTGCCCACCTACCCTTTCCAGCGCGAGCGCTACTGGGTGGCGCCACGCCGCGGGGCGACCCTTGCGCCGCGCCGCGCCGCCGGGAGCGAGCACCCGCTGCTGGGGCGCCGCCTCCGCTCGGCCCTGCGGCAGGCCCAGTTCGAGCAAGCGCTCGGCGCCGGCAGCTTGTCCTACCTCGACGACCACCGCGTCTTCGAGCTGATGATCCTGCCGGCCGCAGCCTTCGCCGAGCTGGCCCTCGCCGCCGCCCGCGCCGCCCTCGGGGCCGAAACGCCCGCCCTCGATGATCTACAGATCCACGCGCCCTTCGCCCTGAGCGAGCAGGAGACGCGGGTGCTCCAGACCATCCTGACGCCGAACGCCGACGGCGCCACGGTCGAGGTGCTCAGCCAGGGCGCCACCACAGACGAGTGGACTCTGCACGCGACAGCCGCAGTGCGCGGGCCGCAGGCGACCCCGGCCACTCCCGCCGACGCCTCGCTTGCGGAGCTGCGCGAGCGCTGCACCGAGGTCGTCACGCCCGACGAGCACTATGCCCAGCTGAGGGACCACGGCCTCGCCCTGGGGCCGGGGCTGCAGGCCCTGGGCGCGATCTGGCGCGGCGATGGCGAGGCGCTCGGCGAGCTCGCCCTGCCTGCCGCAGAGGCCGCCGAGGCAAGCCGCTATGTGCTCCACCCGGCGCTGCTGGACGCCTGCCTCCAGCTGCTCGCCGTGGCCGCGCCGACGACCGAGGCGACCTACCTGCCGATCGCCGCCGACAGCCTACAGGTCTACGGTCGGCCGGGGGCGCGTGCGACGGCCCACGCGCAGCTGCTCCCGCCCGAGGGTGTCGCCACGGGCCGCGAGACGCTGGTCGGCGCCATCAGGCTGTTCGACGAGGCCGGGCACCTGCTCGTCCAGCTGGATGGCCTGCGCCTCAAGTGCGCGGAGCACGACGCCTTGCGCCGGCCCGGCCAGGGCGGGCCGGACGACTGGCTCTACGAGGTGGCCTGGCGCCGCCTGCCCGCCGCTGCGGCCACAGCGCTCGCGGCCGACTTCCTGCCACAGCCGAGCGCCCTGAGCGCAGCCGCCCACGCCCGCATCCCCGCCCTAGACGGCGAGCTGAACCTGGCCCATTACCGCCACCTGCTCCCTGCCCTCGAGGCGCTGGCCACCGCCTATCTCGGCCGCGCCCTGCGTCGCCTCGGCTGGCAGCCCAGGCCCGGCGAGCGCTTCACGAGCGCCGAGCTCGCCGAGCGCCTGGGGGTCGTTCCGGCCCAGCGCGCCCTGCTGGGCCGCCTGCTGGCGATCCTCGGCGAGGACGGGGCACTGCGCACGGTCGGTGGGCGCTGGGAGGTGGCCGCAGTGCCGCCTGCGGACGAGACCGACGGACGCGCCGAGGTGCTCGCAGCGCGCTACCCCGCCGCCCGTGGCGACATCGAGATGGCCCGGCGCTGCGGCGAGGGGCTGGCCGATGTGCTGCGCGGCGCCACCGACCCGCTCCAGCTGCTCTTCCCCGGCGGCTCCCTCAGCACCGCCGAGCAGCTCTACCGCGAGTCGCCCCTGGCACGGGCCTACACCGCCCTGCTCGCCGAGGCGGTGGGCGCGGCCCTGGAGACGCTGCCCGCTGGGCGAACCCTGCGCGTGCTCGAGATCGGCGCGGGCACCGGGGGCGCCACCTCCGCCGTGCTGCCGCGCCTGCCGGCTGAGCACACCAACTACAGCTTCACCGACATCTCGCCGCTCTTTCTGGCCCGTGCGCGTGAGAGCTTCGCGGCCTACCCCTTTGTTACCTACCGGACGCTCGATATCGAGGC
>Ga0209591_10001094_pt1 | contig 34707 bp, 20 predicted proteins | sample MAT01_FD_187207 | JGI IMG/M metagenome (GOLD analysis project Ga0209591, IMG submission 187207) | Freshwater microbial communities from Lake Fryxell liftoff mats and glacier meltwater in Antarctica - MAT-01 (SPAdes) (version 2) | ecosystem: Environmental > Aquatic > Freshwater > Ice > Liftoff... | reverse complement strand
TCTACAGCATGGAGTACTTCCCAGAAGCATTAGAGTATTTGCAACACTCCCGTCAGATCTATGGGGATGATCCCAACACGATTTACAATATGGGAATGTGTTACTACCGCTTGCGCCAACTCGATCAGGCGATGGAATGTATGACTCAAACGCTTAAACAAAATCCGGAGTTTGAACCTGCCAAAGCAATGCGAATTAAGCTCAAATCTGAAGCATTGCGCTCGAAAAAATCGACTTATTAGGTGGTGCGGTACATTGTCGTTAATGTATTGTTTGAGATGGCGATCGCACTGTGAGGCAGGCAATTGCTAAAGATAAACGATCTCGCTTTTACTCCAGACATCTCCTTTGAACGCTGGGGTTCGTGTTGCAAAATAGCCGTGGGGGTGGGCGATCCTAGTAGCTTAGCTAACATCCGCAATCGAACCGTCTGCATAACGGATGTTTTCAAGACGAAACCCTTTGATGACTGAATAGTAGCTTTCTACTCCTTCTTCAAGGTTAAAACCAGTCTGTTGTCGTATCTCCTGAAGCGCATTTGCCAGACGATCTGCATTCAAGCTACACGTAGCATGCTGAGGTTCCCCTTGCAATGAGAAAGGAAGCCACACATCGGACTGTGTTATAACCGAAATGCTGAATGTATCCATCGTCCTAGCGCGAAGCCAGACAAGATCATCAACAAAAATGTCATCATGGTCAGTAACAATTGCTCCTGATCCAAGGATTTCAACAGTAAGTGGGTACACGTATTCACTGTCTAGAATTGAGTGGCACAGCGACAATGTATCCATAAATGGGTTCGATGGATCAACAGAGAAACTGATATCTGCTTTCTCAATTCGATTACTCTGCGACACGTTCTGCTCACCTGCTCGCATCCAAACGGAAAGACGAATGGTATTTGTAGACAGCAATTTATAAGAACTGAGAATAGAAGCTACCGTTGAACACGAAATTAGCGATTGCTCTAGCACTTGCCAATTCAACTGTTGGACAAGTCCGTTCTCAAATGTCCATTTTGCAACTGATCCTTTATGACGTGGAATTATCATCTATAAATACCTCTAAAAAGTCTTTAAAACTCCGTCTGAAAATTTGACTTTCAGGATTATAGTGGGATAGGTAGCTTTGAAAGCATTGATACCACCCATATACCCTAAGTGACCTAATGCTGGATTTGCACTGGCAGTAAAGTCAGCATAAGTACCATTTCGCAATTCTATTGAGACAATTTTTTTCGCTGTCGCTGGTACATTTACAAGTTGTTCGGCTGCTTCATCTGCACCAGACTTAATATTTTTTAGCCCATTTACACCCTTAAACTGATAGGCAATCATCCATGCACCAGTAGCTGAGGCTACAAGGAGGTCTACATCTCCGCCACCTGGTGGTGTTTCCTCGAACCTCATTTCAGTAACAAAACTTGTTGGCACCTTATTTGCCTGATCTAATGCCATGTAGACAGAATGAACCATCGTGGGTTTTTTCAGTTGACTGAGGACCTTCTCATAACCAGGTACCGATGCGAATTTGCCCGACTTGATAAATCGGAAGACAGCGTCACCGTTACCGTCTGCCTTAACTCCCTTAATAATTCTGTCGATATCAGTTGGAGAAGATCCAAAATACCCAGTACTTATGAGGAGTGCTCGCAGTTCTGGTTCATCGGTAACATCAAGCGGCTTTGCAAAGAAAGGATTGATTTCGGCTTTAACGATGATATTGCCACTCTCACCAGGCATTAATGCAATCCGCGTCAACTTAAATTCATGCTGAAGGGCGGGTAACTGCTTTTCAACCAATTGCCGATCATGGTTGGAGGCGGTCGCTATCTTTTCTGCCTTAGCAACTGCGGCACGCACATCTCGCTCTTTCTCCGATTCCGTTCGCTCATCTAGTTTTCCACTTTTATCTTGCTTACCAACCTCCTTCGCATCCTTCGCGCTTAGCTCAAACGGCTTGCCAGTTTTGTCTCCAGCTTTGGGTGTAATAGCCCACATCTCGTCTTTGGGCTTCACGCTAAAATCAACGCTGCTGACTTGACCCTTGATTTTAGCCAATTCTTTGGTTAAATCTGCCTGTGCAAACGGTGCTTTGGCTTTGAGGGAGGTTGTTTGCTTTGCGGCATCGGCGAGGAGCTTCATGCTGCTTTTAGCGTTTTCCGCCTTCGAGTCGGGGTTGGCAGATTTTCCGGTTGGGAGTGGGGTGCCTTTCTTGCTGGGTTTTGCGTCTGCCTTCTTCGGTTCCGGTTTTTTCGGCGCAACGCTGGGTTTGGGCACAGAGCCATCTTCCTTAAACGTCCCTTGCCCTCCAGCTTGCCCACCGGATTTGTCAGGCAGATTGTTGTCTACCATGTTGGTCATGAACTTGGATGGGTCAAATTCAGGTTTCTTCAACTCCACTTCGGGGACTTTACCAGAACCCAACTCATAGTCCTTCAGCGTTGCGCTAATGCCGATCGGGTCACTCAACGGCCATTCCTTCGAGAACAGTGGCCAGATCCACTTCTTATCGGGGGCAGGCGACCACCAGGGGCTATCCAATTCAATGAAAAAGTCGCCGCCCAGACCGAGCATGGGTTGCGCTACCAGCTCTAACGTGCCGCTGACGTAGAAGACACCTGGATCGCGATAGCCGATCGTTGGACGGGCATCAGCATAAGCCTTCACACCCACATCGGCATTCAAGCCGACGCCAAATCGAAGGTCATGGCCAACCAGTTCAATGCCAGCACCACCCTCAGCCCGTAAGCGCAGCCCGGCATAGGCGGAAATATTGAGCGAACCTGAGATTTGAATACTTTTTTGAATGTCTGGATCGGTGGAATAGGTTCCTAAAATCTCGATGTTATAGATCTTAGCGGGACCCAGTTTAGCCAGTGCATGCAAACCAATATTGGCAAAGACGTTCAAATTGCCGACGAGTGGGATGCCATAATAGGCTCTCGCCTCAAATGTAACGATTTCTTTCTCCCAATCTCTCTGTTTGAAGAGTTCAATTTCGGCAGGAGGGGCAATTTTGCCAATGACGGTGATATCCCCTTTGCCATCCACCACGACATTGACAGTTCCAGCAAACCAGGTGGTCAAATTAAACCCTAATTGCCCTGTTGCCGCCAGGGCACGTTCTTTACTGCCACTCTTGGCGAGGGGGACAGGGGCAGGGGGTGGGGCATCTTGTACATTTTCTTTGCCCCCTGCTGCCGCGATCGCATCTTTGGCAAATTTATTTGCTGTCTCTAAATCAGTGGAGACAAATTGAATTTCACCTGATAGTTTGTTCGCGTTATAAACCGCTTTACCAGAAATATCAACTGTGCCGTCTCCCTTATATATGACCTTCGCTTCACCACTAAAAGCTTTAAGATCAATCCCTAAGCCAACCTCTCCGGTTAGTTTTTCTTGGGTGTTGTCTAATTTTAATGTTCCTTTTGCAACCCCTTTGACATTGATGTTGGCGATCGCATCAATCTTGGGCTTATTGGCATTTTCAAGCAATAAATTAAATTGGGCATCAACAAAGCCGCCGACTTCGACTTTGAGATCATTCACACCCAGGGTTAATTTACCGTTCTCCAGCTTATTAACAGGGGTTGGCAAATTCTCAACTTTAAGCCCCAAACCACCTAAGACAGAGGCGTTTTTCTTTAAAGCTTGCAGCCAGTCATTGGTACCGCCACCCTTTTCCTTTAAGGATGCGTACCCTCCGGTGATCTCATTATTCTTGATGCTAAAGTTGACGTACATCCCACCCAACTGCTTTGCCCAGTCATTGAGCAACGGCATTGAGCCTTTACCGATAGAATCGTAGTTTCCCTGGCGATCTAACTTAACTTTGACACGACCTTCTGAAGTGACGCCTTTGATGATGGTGCGAACATCCAGACCCTTGTCGGCTTTTGCCTCAATTTCACCTTTGACTTTGTCTGAGGGTTTAAAGGGACTAGTCGTTAGATCAACCACTTCAGAGCTGCCTGTTGGCTGATTACCAGCGGCATCAGGAACTCTCTGAAGATCTGGGGTTGTTTGACTGGCTTGAATGAAAGGAGAATCTGCCACCTTTTGCTGCACCCCATGCCCCTGCTGAATGGTATGGGTCAATTCGTGCGCCAGCAGATGTTTACCCTGGGTCGATTGGGGTTGGTATTCACCTTTATTGAAGAAAATGTTGTTTTTGTGGGTGAAGGCTCGTGCATCAAGGGACTGGTTCAGGGATGTCGCTTCTTGCCCGGAGTGAATCTGGACTCCACTGAAATCGGAGGAAAATGCATCTTCCATTTCAGAGCGAGTCTCGGTATCTAGGGGCGTACCACTGCCGTTTGCCTGTTGCAGGTGGCTTTCCAACGGTTTGGGTGCAATGGATGGCTTGCCGTCAGATTGCATCATCAGCGAGTTGGGTTTGCGGCTGACTTGCTGTGGTTGAGCGGGAGTCAGGGGTTTGGCATCAGTGCCCCAGACCCCTTGCTTCAGGGCTGCCAGCCAATCCACTGGCGCGTCAGACCGTTTTATCCCCGATTCCGGTTTGCGGCTGACTTGCGGTGGTTGAGCGACAGTGAATGGCTTAGCCGCTGCCCTTTCCCTGGAGCGGGCAGCCACCCGATCCGCCATCGCGTCAGCCTCCCGCTCATAGGCATCTCCTGGTTGACCAATCGTTAAGCGGAATTGAACTGGAGGTTGATCGGCATTGCCATCCTCTCCACCCCCTGAGTCTTCAGCACTACTGAAGGCAGGCATCATCTGAATTTGAGGCGTTTCTGTGGCTGCCCCTTCTTCCTGTTCTAGTTCTTTGCTGCCAGGGGTTCGTTGCTGTTTGGGTTTGGCCGGTGGTGGAGCGATTTTCTGCGCAACGGCAACGCCGAACGCTTCTGCTTTCGCCTGAATGGTTCCTGCACTGTCAACGGCTGGTGTGCGCTGAACAGTCGGTGGCTCAACCATTGAATCTTTAGCAGTTGCTTTTTCCTCTGCTTCACAGGTGGCGCATTGAGGCTGAACAGGAACGGAAGCCGGAGTGAAAAATGGCGTTTCTTTGGCAATGGATTTGAGCTGAATTGGCGTTGGAGTAACCGAGGGGAAAAAAGAGTCGCGATCGGAAGCGTGTTCTGAGAAAAAAGCCTGCTCCTGCTCCTGCCCCTGGTTCAAGAAGGACTGAGCCTCTGTGTTGTGTTGCTGCGCTGCGCTTTTTGTCTCGGCGGTTTTCATGGGTTTAGCTCCACTCCACCATCAGCAGGTTTTCCATCCAGGGCAACTTCACGACGTTTAACCCCCAAGGCAAACTGCCCAGCAAAATGTCGATCGCCTGTTGCTCGACTTGAAGCCGCCAATTGCCTTCATCCAGTTGCGTCAGTTTGCCCTCGCGCTGCAAAAAGCCCTCCCGTAGACCATCTGGGCTAGTGCTTTTCAGCACTGTCCAGTAATTAACCACCGCTTGTAGCAAATTTTCACCTTCTGCCAATGCGGCATCCGGCAATACAAGTCCACGGGCAATCGGTTCATTCAACGCCCAGCCGCAGAGCAGCTTGGGCAGCACCAGCTCATATTCTGGCGCATCAGTTTGCCCAGTTGCCAGGTAATGCAGCAGATAAATGGCCGTTTGTTGCGCCGTTTCACCTCGAAATGCTTCGCCATCCAAAAGACCCACATCCTCAAAATACAGTTGCAAAAAGGGATGTAAAAGCACCAGTCCGACTTGGTTCACAAAGAGCCCTGCCGCTGCTTCTTCTGGCGAGAGGGACGAGTTGCTTGACCGCTCTAAAGGATTCGCCGCATCGGCATTGAGAGCAGAACCAGCGGGCAGATTGATGGGTTGTGCCACAAGGTCTTCTAAGTTCTCGCTGGTTGTTTCTGGTGCGATCGCCGACGATTGCACCACACCATCCATCGCGGTGGTCTGGGAAGCAGCCTCAAGCGGCTCTTCCTGCTCGTCTTGGGTCTTGGACTGCTGGCGAGTTGCCGTGGGTGGCGGTGGAGCCGTGGGTGGGTGAGGCATGACTTGATCAAGCGCTGCCAGCCAATGCGATCGCTCAGCTTGAGGCATTGACTCTAGCAGGCGATACAGGCGTTGAGCGGCGCGTTCTGTTCTCTGGTCTGGGGCAAATCGGGGTTGCGGGCGCGATCTCGCCTCTGAGTCATCGGTCGGCAATGTCTGCTCAGGTACCGTCAGCGCTTCTGGTTGCCAACGTTGCATGAGTTCAGCTAGCCAATGCCGCATCCATTGAGTGGTGGGCAACGAGCGAACCGGTGATGAGTCCTGCGCGAGCGCCGCCAAAAGGATGATCCAGGCTTGGGTCTGCAATGCTTGAACGATGCTGCTCTGTAGCTCTAGAGCCTGCATGAGCGATCGCGCCTGAGCGAAAAGCGTAGACCAACTGCTCCAGGTCGGCTGCAATTGCAACACCAATTGGTGACGAAAGCCTTCTGAAAATTGCGCCACCAACCGCTGCTTTGCCACCGGGTGAGTCATCAGTAAGCTTCGCAGCGGGGCTTGCCAGCGGTTTCCTTCCTGCATCACGGTTTCCCAGCGAGGGAGCCAGCTTTGCCAGTCTTGCATGGGGCACCACCAGGGCAGGCGACCATACTGCAAAAAGTACAGCAATACTTCCCAATCGGCTCCAGCCCGATCGCGGCTCATGACTGCGGATTCTGCTGGCACGGGCAAGCGATCGGCATTCGCTTCGGGGCGATCGCGTTGGCTGGTTTCGGTTGACAAGGCTGTTGACAAGTCTGTGGGCAATCGGTTTGTGAGGCGATCGCCCAGCGCTTGTCTTAAAGCCTCCACCACGTTTCGCACAAATTCATCCGCCAAAAAATGGCGATCGACCGGAGGGACTTCGATTACCAATTGATCCAACCGGATGACTTCATCCTCTCCCACCCATTGGTCGAACAGGCGCTCCATTTCTGGCATCATCCGCTGGTGCATCAAATCGCTGATGTCGTTCTGAAAACTCCACGCCTCATCGAGGCGATCGCGATCGATCGCCAATACCGTTCGTCCGATGATGTGGTTTTGTTGGCTCATGGTGCAACCTCATGCAAATATCTGAGGCACCGCTCATAGCGATCGGGATAGTCTTTCGCAACCCTTTTCTCCAACTTGTCTGCCAACTCTGGATTCCGCTTGGCTCCCCCAAGCAAATGCGTAAAGCCAACCTTCTTCGCTTCAGCTTCGCTAAATGCGTCTTCAAAAGAATTAAAGAGGCATTCGATATAAACATCGCGATAGACAGATTTTTGCTGATTTTGGTGATAGACAACACATGCCGCTAGGAAGTATTGTTCAACCATAAAACTGTCGAGTGTTTTCCGTTGTAAGAGAGGCAATGCTCGTTGGTTTTGAGGATGTTCGACGAGTTGAATGGCTTGATCGGCATAGTAGTTGATGAAATCCACATGGTTCCCACCAAAAAGCCCACAACACATTGGCTGGTTGCCGCGAGCCGAAACGTACCAGTTAAATTCACATGGCAGCCAGCCATGGGTAGACTCCACAGCCTCTTTGAAGACTTCCGGTCGATACCAAGCACTTTCATCACCAAAGGTGAAAGATTCCGGGTTTTGAGTGAAGACTGGAGCCGCAATCACTCGTTCTGGTAGTGCTTTCCAGAGAAAGACATCGTTATCAAGATGGATAAAAGGCTGGGTCTGTGCCCGATAGGCGTACAGTTTTCCTGATACCCACCAATCTGGATCCTGTGTTTTCAGCGTATTCAGTTCGGTTGATACCGTTGCAAACTCCAGACCAAGCCCATCAACCAGCATGCGAACGCCATCGTCGTCGGTGATCAGAACCGTTTCTGAATAGAGTTGGCTTGCTCGTTCAAATGACAACACCCAGGAAAGGAGATGGTGCTTCTCACTGAACCAAAAAGACTTCCGGTCTGTCTGGAAAGGTTTTGACCAAAATGACCAAACGGCTCTTCTAATCGCTTGAGACATCACTTGTCCTCCCAGGATGCTATCAAATTACCACCGATCGCCAATGCTCGCATGTCACCATAGCCATACGGGGCAACAACCTCAATTTGGCGCGAGAAATTTGACCCATCCGGCAACGTATAGGTGAGGGTATAGATGCCGACTTTCGCCTTGGCAAAGTCCATCACGTAGCCCGTTCTCTGATCGCACGGTAGGGCCGCATCGCTGAGGGAAACTGTTAATCCTGTAGGCTTACTGCTAAAGGTTCCTCCTGGTTGCTTGACCGTCAGAGGTTCTGGGTTGCCATTACGGTAAAGGATAATTGTTTCAGGATTGCCAGGCCGAGCCGGCAGCTTAGAGTTAAACGTCCAGAATGGATCAAGTTGTGGAAGCACAACATTAATTGAGTCTGTATCTGAGCAAGTAGTCTTGGTTGCTGCATTTTGGTTACGGGCAATCAGCGTTACCTTAGCCAGCTTACTAGGCGTATAGGGGATATCAAGCGTCATATTGCGGCTGTCAGCACCTGCAACTTTTTTACCTTTGAGTTGCCACTCGTAGGTTTCTGCTTCGCTGCCTTGGTTGCCGAACTCTACCCGCCACCGCAGATCTGAACAATTCTTTGGATCATATACCAACGTCCCGATCGCCTGCCCCACATCATTTTTTTGATACTCGATCTGCGCCTTGGGCTGGCGAATGACGACCAATTCCTGCGGATCACTGGTGCCGCCACAATAGTCATCAGTATTGGGTACAGTGTAAAAAAAGCGGAGAGTGAGAACGTTTTTACCGGTGGGGAAGGGTAGTGAACCGAGATCGAATTGATTGTTGTTGACGGTAATATTCTGGGCGGAGCCGTCTTCAATCGATAACTGGAACTGACCACCGGCTGGTGTTGCTTGCAGATCAATCAGTTTTGGCTCGTTGGGTAAGACACAGATGGGGCTGCGAGTAGACGCGATCGAAAACTGAATTTCGACATGTGGCAGTAACAAAATGGAATAACTGCTGCTCACACCATCCACAATGTAGAAGAAGGTAAGATTCATCGGTTCAGTGACATCGGCATCGACTGTGCTCGGCTGAAAGGCGTAGGTGCCGTTATGATCAACAATGCCATCACCGCCTCTGAGTAGACCGCCTGGTGGATCAAGAATAAAATCGTAGATCTTAGCGTCACCTTCGCAATACACTGGCTGCGGTAAGGAAATGAATGGCTTTGGTTGAGCCATCACGTAGTTGAGGCTACTATAGGCACTGCAACAGCGATAGGGGAGGCAAAAATCTGCGATCACCACATTTTGCCCGAGGCGATCGCTACTAATCGCTTTACCTCGATCGCCTACTGCCAATCCACCCGGTGGAACTTGAGCCTGGGCTTTTATCGTCTTCACTTGTTGATCAGAGAGGCTGCTTAGAGCTGAATCTGATGCAATTAAACTGCTAATCATGGTTGGGTCACTGGTGTAGACCAGCACAAAAGTACCGCCCTTGGGTACACCCCCCAAATGCTCTAAGCCTCGATGCTGCTTGGCATACTCCTGAAAGAGCTGCATTTTTTTCACGGATTCTAGCCGCAGCAAATAGCGACGGAATAACGCCCGAAATTCATAGTAGGAAACCAGGATCGCAGCATCTTCAGCACTCAAAATTGCACCACGTTCACCTTCGCCAATCCCGCCGAAGTATTTTAGAAAAGTAAACAGAGCATCGAAGTCATGATAGCGATCGAATAACCCATTCGCGCTATAGGGTGTTTCATCTTCCAGGCGCAATAACATTGCTGTTAAGTCTGCATCCGATCCCACTAGCTCAATATTCTCTTGTCCATCTTTGAGAATAAAGCGAAAGACCTCGTTATCTGCTTCTACCTGTAAAGTGCTGGGATAAACCAAAAAATTGTTTACAAATGTTTCTATAATGCGCTGCTGATTTTGGTTCCGATGATCGGCATCAGCTAAAGTAAACACTTTGACCCGTTGGATTTGTGTGCCCGTCAATGTTTCATCTGTAACGAGAGCTATACGGGCTGGAGTACTGCGAAAGTTAAGCCCTAATCTATAGTGACTGGCAGTAGGGTTGAGGAGTTCAAACTCATAATTGTTGGGGTCACGCACTTGCTTCAGAAATTCATTCTCCATCAAGCCTGGATCAATCTTGGCAAGATCTTCATGCTTAAAAAATAATTCATGAAACTTGTCTAGAATTTGGTTAATTCGCCTGTTACTAATCGTTCGTTTGGCATACTCATATTTCTTCTGCCAGTTGGCTTTGATCTGATCAAACTCGACTTCCAGATCATCAAAATATCCTTCTAGCAAACCAGGTTCATCTATTCCATTGCCCAAACGCACAGCAACCAGATCAAACGCCAGATTGAAATCCTGTTCGTAACCTTTAATGCGATCGATCGCCGCCATCAAGGGCAGACCCACATGCCCTTCCAGCCGGAAAAAGTCGAAGGCATCGAGGCGATCTCGCAGGTCATACCCACGGGAGTTGGGTAGCCCCAGCGGACGGAAATAGGCGGGTACTCTATTGGTTCGCAGTTTGCGACAGGCATCGTAGTTCCAGTAGGGCAACAAATCGGGATAGGAAAGGTAGTAGGGAATCGCCTGCTCACCCAACGCAGCAGCCCGACTGCGGCTGGGGGTAATTTTGACGGGGGTTTGGTAGAACGGCAGAAAGGCAAACTCTCGGCTCATCGTCAGTAGTCGAGTAAAGCGATGGCGAACGTCGTTGAGCCGTTGGGCATTGCCGTTGTAGATGGGCGGCTGGGTAAAGGCGTGGCGATAGAGGCTGGGTCGAGCACAAACGGCTGACGCTCCAGCCGCTTCACCCAACAGTAGATATTTGGGAAAGCGGTTCAGGTCGGGCATACAGTCCGCCATCACGTCAAACAGCCCGTCTTTCAGTTCGCCATACGCCGCAATCAGATCGGTCAGATAGTCATAAAAATACTGAATCCCGTAGGAGGGCAACGGTGACACCGCTGTATCGCTGTCTCTACCCAGCAACCCATCCAGATAGGCAGTCAGGCGGGGCTTGAGGGTTGTCAATTCACTGGTATTGGGGTGCCATCGATCCAGAAATGGGCTAAAAAGCTGATGGATGGCGGTAAATGCTCGATCGATCCGGTCGATCGCGTCCTGGCAAACCTGGTAATAGGCAGTTTTGAACTGATCGATCGTCACCAGTCGGCTTAAATCTACCCCATCCGATTCGGTAGTCGAGGGTGCCGGGTAGTAACCAAAGCGCGGCATCGTGCAATCTGGAACGTCATACCAGCTCTGAAAATAAGACACCAGCGTTTGGTTACTGGGGACGCTATAGCCTGTACGCAGCAGGGTCGTGGCATCCAACCAGCCGTTGGTTTGGTCATCGCCGAATGCTTCGCGGTGTAGCAACAAAAATCGCAGGCGAAACTGGCGATCGCGCCCTCGATCGTCGCAATCCACCAGGCAAGAATCACGGGGGGTATCTTCCCAGTCACATAACACTGCCACCACCTGCTGAGATAAGTCGCCGATCACCGTCAGGGGCAGGGTGGTTTCCGCCGCCGCCGTTGGGGTGATGAGCAACTCCCTGGCCCGTACCTGGCTTTGCTGGGAATCGGCGGGTAAGCCAAATGCCTCTCGCGGCAGCAGGATGTCGTGAAAATGGGTAAAGGGGCGATCGCTACCGTCACTGGCAGGGGCGTGATAGATAAAGTAGCCTTCTGAGGTAATGCCACATCCTGGCGTAACGCGAATCTCGATGCTAGTGTCCGTAACCGTGCTCACCACGGTCAGTCCACAGAGAATGCCCATGCCAATCAGATGACTGCGGGTGAGCCGATTTTGATGATCCAGATAGGACACAATCCGATTCAGATCCGTATTGGTCAAGACCTGATTGGGTTCAAAGATGGGATAGCCGTTGCCGTTGGTGATGGTAGTCATAGGCTTAATCGTTCGCAGTTCCTAGGGCGGTCTGGTTCAGGATGATGGGGTTATCGTCAGGACCACTGTCCTCACAGTCGTGCAGGGTAGCTTCGGGATAGACACTCCGGAGTTGGGGCAAGATGGCAAGCAGACGGTTCAGGCAGCCTGTCAGGTCACAGGCTGCACCCTGGCAGGCATCTAGTGACAGTTCGGTGAGCCAATGGCGGTAGGCAGTCTCAAATTCCTGCATGTGCTGCACATTCACCCAGCAAATCTTTAACCCCACATGGGCAGGGGCTTCTAGCCGCAGAGTGCGCTCGACAAAGCGACGGAAGTTAATATCCCGAAATCGCTCCGTCCAGTAGGGCAGCACAATACTTACCCAAAACGAGTAGGGGTCTTGACACGCTAATTCTGCCTGACCCTCCGCCGATGGCATTGAGAGGGGTAAAAATTCATCGGCGGGGGGAATGGGGAATGGTTCAGCGTCGGTGGATGGGGGCGGATCGTCGGGCTTTTGGCGGGGGCGTAGCAGAATATGTTCCAGCACATGAAAGCCTTCATCGTCGATGAGATGGCGCAGGGTAGCGATCGCCCCCTCCCGGTCGGTAACGCTGCCATACTCCTGCATCGGCACGCCCAAAATCTGGTCTTTACCCTCGCTGGTCAGTTCCCAACTGTAGGTGCAGGTGCCGTCATCATCGTCAATCCGGCGGTAGGGTTGATCGCTCTGAGCCAGTTCCAGCAGCGTATTGCCGTGCTTCCATGCCTCAGCTTCCGTTGCAAACCGCTGGGTGCCATAGAGCAACACCTGTCCGGCAGCGGCGCTAATCTGTCCCCCATAGGCAGGTGCTTGCTGAGTCAGGTTAACCCTGAGTCGCGCCGTTCGTACCAGCAGCAGCAGTCGGGCGATCGCGGCTTCTCGGGCAGCTTCTGTCGCATATGCCTGGGGATGAATTGCCGCCACATCGGGTTCGGCATCGGGGGTGACGGGTGGGCTGCGGACGCGAAAGCCGTAGGGAGGATTGCCGTTGATGGCGGTTCGCTCGATCGCCGCTGGTTCAAAAGTGTTGCTCAGCACATCCTGGTAAAAGCGTTGCCGCGCCTCTGCTTCGGTGGCATCTGTTGTGCTGCTTACCAGCAGGGTGCGATCGCTCCAGTCTACCAATCGGGCGCAGTAGCTGAGGGCTTCTCCCTCCTGGGCATCAATTCGCAGGAAGGCATCGATTGAATTCAGTGCCACAAAGGTCTGGAGGGGATCGCGATCGACGGGGGTTGCCGCCCTCAAGATGCCATTGCCGTCGGTGATGCCCAACCCGTAGACGCGACCCGCAGCATCCGTTGCCGGATTAACATAGCGGCTGAGGTAGCGCAAATGGTCGGCAACTTCCCCCGCCGCCTGCCACGCCCGTTCCCGATTGGGATATCGCTGTAGACTCCGTAACTGGGCGAGTTCGCCCTCCCCACCAAGAAGCTGGATGGAAAAGTAGTAGCCGCAGCAGGTGCCGGGGGTGGTGTGGGCGATTGTAAAACCCTGACCGATCCGGTGAATCACCTCAATCACCGCTTCCATCTCGACCCGTTGCCTATAGCGCTGAGGGCTGTCTGCCAGCGTTTCCTGAGTGGTGGGGTCAACGAGTTTGATGGTGAAGTAGCATTGATCTTCATCTTGATCGGTACTGTTTTGAGCAGTATTGTTTCGGTAGGTTTGCACTAGGTTGGCGCGATCGCCTGCCATACTCAGCCGCCGCAGAAATTCTGTTCTAGCCGCATCCAGGGTGGGATAGGTCGCCTGGGGAAACACCGCAGTCAGCAGCGAACCCGATTGAAAGGCTTGCTGCTGCTCCGCAGAACAGTCATAAAACTGGCAAAACAATTCGGCGGGAATCTCGCCCACAAACACGGGATGCATCTGCTTATTATGATCGGGCAACTCCTGGGCTGAGATGCGAACCGCTGCCTCCCGCCCCCGGAACATGACCTGGAGCCGCTGCATTTTGCGATCGCGGGTCGTCGTCGAACCATAAACCTGGGGATGGGTGGCAATCAGGGTGTCTGTCGCATCCCGCAGCTCAAAGGAATAGGGGCATCTGCCCACGCCTTGGGTGGGGTGATATCGCTCTGGCTGTTGCGCCAGGGTGCGGATCAGGTCGGCTGCGGCTGCGGCAGTCTCCTGGCTAGGAAAAGTGCGCTGCCCTATCCAAATCCGATCGCCCTGTTCATCCTGGAGTTCGGCAAAAAACGCCCCTTCCTCGTTCACAATCGCAGTCTGGATCTCGGGGCGAGCCGCATAGGTGATGATTTTTTGGATCGCTGCCTCCCGTTCAGCGGTCGTGGCGTAGGCGATCGCCTGGTTGGTGCGGTCGTGATGTACTGCCAGCAATTCGCCCGTGTCGTCCAGCAATTCAAAACCGTAGGGCAGCGGGGCAGGTAGGTCATCCAGCAGGCGATAGCGCGATCGCTCGGCAGCATGGAGCAGCATTTGGGTAAATGCCACTTGTGCTGTATCTGGGTCGGGATCACTGACCACACTGACCAGCAGATAGGGAGCCTCGGTCGCGTCTGCCAGCACATCCAGCAGTGCATATCGAAACTGCCCTTCGTTGCCCTCAATGCGGTAAATCGGGTCATCGCTAATCACCGCATTGATCAACGCCTGCAACGCCTGATCCCGTTCTTCAACGGTATCGTAGTCGTCGGGATGAGTTGCCAACAGGGTAGTGCGATCGACCAAGGCAAAGCTATAGGGGCAGTGTCGATCGGGGTCGTCAATCAGTTGATAGTTGGCTCGATCGCGCGCCAGGGGAAGCAGGGACTCAAAGGCGGCATTAGCGGTAGCTTCATCGGCATAGGCGATCGCCCCCACTAGCAACGGCGCATCGGTTTGGTCGATTAGCTCGTAGTAAACCCCGTCCTCCCGCTGCACCAGCCGTCGCTCAATTTCCAGGTTGACGTAGTTGATGATGGTGCGAATCACCAGGTCGCGCTGACATGAGGTCGGGTAGTTTTGGGGATGGGTGGCAAAGGTCTGCCCTCGCCGATCTACCAGCGTAAACGAGTAGGGATTGTCGCCTTCGACCAAGTTATCAATCTGAAAGTAAACCGGATCAGATGCCAGGTACAGCAATCGCTGATAGACAGCCTCCGCCTGCGCCAGGGTGGAATAGCTGTGGTAGGTAATCAACAGCGGGTTGCCATCTCGATCTAGCAGGGTGGCGCGAAAGGTTCCGGTTTCACCGTCAATGGCGGCTTGGGGCGTCGGGCGATTCAGGTAATACCGTAGGGCATCCAGGCGCAGATTGCGTTCCACCTCGGTGGCATAGGTGGCGGGATGGGCAGCCAACGCTGTGCCCTCTTGCTGTAAGCGCCAGCCAAATCGATCCCCGTCGGTGGTCAGGTCGTAAACCGAGCGATCGCGCCCCCGTTCCAGCACGATCGCTCCCTGTGCCGTTGCCGCCTCAGCGGTTGGCACCCCTCGCAACATCCGCAGCAAGATATGTTCCCCGGTTCGATCCTTCAGTTCAAAGAAAAAACATTCGGTGGCAGCCTCTACGGTCACGTCGTTTTGATTGGCGTGCAGCCGCGCTAACCAGCGTTGTAATGCCTCATCTCGTTGGGCAGGGTCTAGCACGCGATCGCCCTGGGTGGCAAGCAGGTTGCCCTCATCACCCATGACACCATAGCCATAGTAGCGATACACTTCCGCCGTTCCTGCGTCGCGCTCGGCACTGTCATCCTGTCGAATGCGGGCTTTCTGGTATGCCTGGTTTTGCTGAATCTGCTCTAGGGCAACTGCCGCCGCTGCCTGGGCATCGCTTTGATTGGGGTAGACGCGAATTCCCGTGAAGGAATGGGTCGTTGTCTCCGAAACGAGAATCACGAGGCGAAAACGGACATTGCCCGCCGCATCAGACTCCAACTGCACTGAGGAGGGTGGCTCAGGCACTTCCGGCAGGGATGTCAGGTCGGTCAGGAGGGGCTGTAAACTGGCATTGCGCTCAGCCTGACTGGGAAAGACGCGATCGAAGGTGACGATCGGTTCGCCCTGGGCATCAGTGACATCCCAACCATAGTGGTAGTAGTGGCGGTAAGACAGCCGCTGGTAGTGAGCACGGTCTAAGGCACTAGACAAAAAGAATTCCAGGGCGGCTTGCGCTTCGGCGGATGTGGCGTAGGTGCGCTGACTTTGCAGCGGTGGCTCATTCCCTCTGCCCCGCAGGGCAAACACAAACTTGCCGGGGTCATACACCACGGTGTAATGATTCAGCGATCGCCGCCTGACGTTGTCAATCCCCAGTAAGCGACAGACCCGCTGCTGGAAGCCCGACACATTGGCGGTATCCCAAATTTCTTCACAGTCGCAATAGTTAAATGCCCGGAAGCGATCGCGGCTCAAGACGGGATAGTCGCTCAAAAACGCCGCCTTCTCATTCAGCAGATCGGCGTCTGTTTTGCGGCGATCGCCCGTAATGCTGTAGTTGATTAGCACATAGTCGGTGAAGGTTTCGGCAAATCGAGCCAGCAAATGATCCAGAAACCGATGACGGCGATCGAGTGCGGTAGTAGCATCTTCACTAATAGCCTGGAGCCAGACGGGGTAATCGACCAGGGTAGGATCGTCCATCGGATCATTAGGCAGGTCAGACCCGGGACAGCGGTGGTAATTGCGTAGAATGCTCTCCACTCCCGGAACGTTGGTGAGAGCTTTAGAAAAATAGGTGCTGGAGCCATCTTGCTGCCAGGAAAACAGGTCGCGGATGCGGGCAAGCTGGGCAAAGTAATTGGCGAGCAGTTGATCGAAAAAGATCAGGTAGGCTTTGAGCTGATTTGCCTGGGCTTGACGTAGGGCAGGCTCGGTGTCAGCAAGCCCGTCTTCGCTGATGCCGTAGGTTAAAGGAAAGTCGTGGTGGATGGAATAATGCTCTGACAGGTCGGCGTAGCTGCCCTGGGGAATGGGCAGATCTAATTCCTGGCGATCGCGCGGTGATTTAATATAGGCCGCCTGTTGTTCGTAATAGCGACGCTTCACCTCATCCCGATTGGCGTTGAGGGGCAACCCTGCCTTAAAGGAAGTGACGGTTGATTGCTCCAACCCCAATACTGGACGGTAGCTCTCGGTGAGCGGCAGATACCAGGGATGTCCTTGGGATTGGGCAAGCCCATTAATGTAGTTGATCAGGCTTAACTTGCGGATGGCAGTCACTCCCGGCACATCCATAATGATCTGGTAGAGATCGGAGGTGTAGAGGGCTTTGGGCAGGGTGAGTGCCTCCAGTTCCGCCGTGTCAATAAACCCGTGGCTGGCGTAGGGAATGCTGGCACCAGGGGTATTGGCATGAGCCAGGCTGGAGGGGCGTCCGGCAAAAATCTCAGCGGTGCTCTTGCCTTGCGCCAACAGTTCTTGCAGGGTGTAAAACCGGATCTGGGGTGCCAAAAATTCTTGCACCCGCACGTAAATTTCTACCAGCACATCCTCCGGGTCGACACTGGCTGCCAGTTCAATATCCGTGCATAGCCCGATTTCTTCTTCCCCTAAAATCAGGATGTCATCCAGGTCTTCACAGAGATTGCGGTGCTGACACAAAACCGCTTTGACCTGATCTAAAATGTCAGACCAGGAGCGGTAGCGCTGTCCACAGGCATCGTTGCGCGACTCAGGGTTGAGGTCAAGATAGACAGTGTAGAGTCCGCGTGGATGCAGCCGCAGCGCGGTTTCGCTGGTTTTCTGGGGCGGTGGGGTGAATTGCAGACGGCTCTGGCGCTCATCCACATAAATTGCTGGCTCGTAGGCTTTAACGGGTTTCAGCCAGGCATTGCGGACGCCGGGGATGTCAATCAGCCGTTTACGCAGGTCTAACTCGGTGACGGGATTGCAGGTCAACACCTGATCCGGCGTGAAAAAATTGGTTTCCTGCTGCGTCGGGTCAGCTAAGTTGGGTGCCAGCAGATCGGTCATATCCAGGTTGGTGCGATAGCCCAACTCCGTAATCGCGTAGCACAATACCTCCAGAATTGTCACACCCGGATCATGCAGGTTGTAGTCGGTCCACAGTTGACCCGACAGGGCTTGCAGATGCTCGATCCCCACCGTCCGCAGGAACTCAAAATTGAGGTACTCAGGAAACGCAGGGCTTTTGTTAGAAATACTGAGGTATTCCAGCATAACGGTCTTACATCCTCCTCTCACATTGCTCAATGCGATCGGTCAACCGTTGCAAGGTTTCCGCCATCTCTTGCCGATACACGGTGAAGTCATTTCGCAGGGTGTCTAATCGTTGTTGGGTCTCATCGCGTTGCTGCATCAGTTCTTGCAGTGCTCGCGCCAGCACAGGCACGAGATTTTGATAGGCGATCGCCTGGGTGCCGTCGCTGGAGGTTTTAACCACCTGAGGAAACACATCGTCCACTTCATGCGCCAGAAACCCAATTTGTTCACGCGGGGTTTGCTCCTGAAATCCAGTGGCACTGTTCCATTCAAAGGTGATCGGTCGCAGCAGTTTGACCCGCTCCAACACATTGGTTAAGGCTTTGGGGCTAACTACATTGTTCGTATTGGTGTCCTGGTACAGGGTGAAGGTGCGGCTCATGCCGTTGACATCAAGCTCGTAGCCCAAGGGCAGTTTGCCGATGCCCATGCGCCCCTTACCTTCGGGGCGAATGCTGACCAGCGTTCGCCCCTGATTGACATCAATCTGGCTATCGTTGATGCCAAATTCCTCCCCTGCCTTAAACAGGAAGCCGTACTGGGAATCGGTGACGAGCAAGGCGTGGTTGTTGTCGGCACCAATGGTGAAATAGTTCTCCTTACTGCCCGGTCGGAGGTTGAGAATGCCCAGTGCCGGATTGACCTTTTGATCGAGGTTAAAGAGAAACTTGCCGCTCGCGGCTTTGTTGACAATCTCGACCCGCGTGTACGGATCTTCGGTGCCAATCCCCACCCGCCCATCTTCGCGAATCACCAGATGGGTCTGTCCTTGATCCAGCCGGATCTGGTTATTGTCGATGCCAAATGGTTCGCCCTGCCGAAACACAAACCCGCGATCGGCATTGCTGACCCAACCCGCCACATGATTCCCCCAGCCGCTGGTGAGGTAGCGGGGCTGCTCGGTGGATACCCCCTGAAAGATGGCGATCGTTGCTTCGGCATCGGGGCTAGCGGGGCTGGTTTCAGTGGACGATCGCTCCGGTAAAATCTGCACCTGGGCATGATTACCATCCTTCACATCCAGGCGGGCTTCTGGATAGCCTGTACCAATGCCAACTTGGGGGCGATCGAAGTCGGGGTGTTGCCGCACCACCATCAGCAAGTCGCCCTGGCTGACATTCTTTTCGTTACAGTATGTCCCATACTCGCCTCCCTGCCGAAATGCAAATCCTCCCAGGGCATCCGTCACCAGCGTGGCATCGCTCTGCCCCACGCCGATCGCCACGTAGTTTTTTTCACACTTTGGGTCAAGATTGACAATCGACAGTGCCGGATCGCGCTTTTCATCAGGGCTAAACAGCAGTTGCCCCCGGCTGCCGTCGGTAATATCGAGCATCGCCGTTGGGTCTTCCACATTCAGCCCCAGGGTGGCTAATTCTGCACCACCCTGAATGCGTTTGGGTTTGAGCACCATGAGTATCTGGCTGTCTGCCGCCTTGAGTTCGGCAAATTCCTTTTCTTCTGTCAACACTCTGCTCTTGCGAAAGACAAACCCTTTGGCGGCATCGGTTAACCAGTTGACCTCCTCCAGCGACAGTTCTGTAATCAGATAGCTGCTGTCGGTTGGGGAAGCAGTGTGCAGCAATGTCACCTGGGTTAGCTCGGCTTCGCTAGGAAACACCAACCAGCGTCCCTTCCCCGACTGGCGCACATCCAACCGCGCTTCCGGGCGATCGGGATACTCTCCCTGATAATTGCCAACGCCAATGCCAATCCGGTCAAATACCTTTGCCCACATCACCCCCTCCTCTGCCAGCACCTCCCAGTCATCGTCATCGACGGGAATAATCAGGGATTTCCAGAGGGGATTGTCTTTGCGGGGGGGCTGTTCCTGGCGCGAGCAGCTCTCACCCTCTGCCACCAGCTCCCACAGTGCCCCCTGATAGACCACCACATCCCCGTTGCGGTAGGTCTGTCCCGGCTTCCAGATGCCATGAAATTGATCATCCCGCTTGTTGAGCATCGAGTCGATCAGGGCGGCAAAATTTGCCTCTGACAGACGACTGTTTTGCTTGAAAAAACTTTTGAGTTCGTTGCGTTTGCGTAGAATCATGGCAATGTCCAGGGTCAACATGGTGGCAGGGGGGAGGGAGTTTTTCAAGGTAAATCGAGCGGGTTAATCGAGGATCAGGTTTTCCAGCGGGGTATAACCAAACTCATTGGGACGAATCGGCACTGTCGGCGGATAGGTTTGAATGGGTTGGATCACATGACCAATGCTGGAGTCATCGGAAAAGGGAGCTGAAACCAAAATGGAACGGGCAGAGGATGCCACCACTTCCCGGAGGTTGCGCTGGTTGCCCTGGTGCATGGCAAAGTTCAGCACATGCTCGACGTAGGGTTGTTCTTCCACAAAGTTGAGAATGGACGAGCGATACACACTACCCCCAAAGTTAATTTCTGCGCCATCGCTCATCGTCCAGGGGGATAAAAACCGGATGATGGCGTGGTTTAACTCGCGCAGATAGTAGTCAGCATTCGCGCTGTAGGGCGATTTGAACGCCACCTGAAACTCAACCTGAATCTGCTCGTAGCGGGGGTTGATGACATAGATGTCGTCTAGGGCAGAAAAATTCTGCAACACAAAGGAACACCGCTCTAGCAAATAGCTGCGAATATCAGCCAATAAATTGCGATTCACCTTTGGTTCCAGGTCGTTGGTTGTGGTTCGTTGCGATAGATCGGGAATCACCGCCAGGGTGACTGAGCCAGGGACGAGTTCCTGCAAGCGATCCTGATCGGTAATGCGGCTGTGGTTCATACAGCGGACTTTGTAAATCTGGGGAAATTGCTCCAACACCAGCCGTTCGTAATCAAAAATGGTGACGGCGCGTCCTTTGTGGCGCAGGTGTTCACTCACCCGCAGGTAATACTGGCTGGAGGTTTCCTGCCCTTGCCCTCCCATCGAAACGTAGGGCTGCTCAATGGTTTTTAGCTCCGGTTGGGGGTCAACGAGTTTGGCGATCGCCCCTGCTTCTAAGGGCGTTGTCAAGTGAATTGGATCATTGCCGCGATCGCTGAAGGTGACGCGAGCCGCTTGGGTATACAGCCCAATGATGTTACAGATGGCGCGACTGCGTTCAGCCACTGCAACCTTCAGCCAATACAGGTTGGCATCCAGCAGAGTATTGCCAGTCTGAATGTCGTCGGGAATCGCCAGGGTGACAATGCCAGAGGTGATCAGCCCATTGCTGGTGTCGCTGACAATCTGCTGCGGCTGCAACGGTTGCCATTGATTGTTTTTCAAATAAAACCACTGGACGGTGGCTCGCTCCAGATCGGTGGCGGCGGTTTCTTCTGCCACCTGCACCAGCAGCGGCAGTGCGGTGGGAGCATCCAGATCGGCTAAGCCGATCAGTAACTCACCTTCATGGGTGTATTGAGGCAAAAAAGGAGTGGTTGCATCTGACCCAAGGGCAACTACGCCCTCAAAGGCATGGAGGTGAAATAATTGACAATCGCTTCTATTTGCTTGAGCCGTGTAGCTGAGGGAGAGCGATCGCACCACAGGGGTAAAGGGTTCGTTGGGAACGATCGGTTCAGCATTACCCTCAATGTAAGGGGTTGTGGCTGGCTCAATCGTTTCGTCAACGCGATAGTAGGCTCCAATCACGGCTCTGCGTTGCTTTTCCGTCTTACCACCAACAGATACATCAATGAGCTCATTGGTAGCAGACGCTAAAACTTGTCGGGTTAGGACGCTAGAATATCGACCATGCAAAAAATCATCCGTCAATTCCAATCGCATGAATCCATTAACACGTTGGTAATTCCAACTGTCAGTCAGTTCTGTGTCAACAAAATTATTCAGTTTCAGGGCAGATAACTTGTCAGGAGTGAATTCAAACGAACTCAATGACAACTGCTCAATGCCTGTAGATGGCTGCCATGTCTTATGGCTCAAGGCATAAACCCGAAATTTTCCAGGAGAAAATGGGTTGCCGATGCCATAGGCAGCGTAGTACTTTGACCAATCATTCGGCAGAGGACTCTCTAAGTCCAGATCTACCTTCAAGTGGGTGAGTCGTTTTTGAAAAACTTCCTTGCTGCCGATATAAAAGTTTGTCCCCACTTTTGGCTGTGAACCAAAGGGCTGAAAGGGTTTGGTTGGGTCAATCACAGATTGTTCGTTCTGCAAAATCAGATTGCGAACGCCCGTAACCCTAGTCTCCACCTTAACGTTCACCAGCTTTAGGGGACGGAAAGCGTCATAGGGCGATCGCTCTTGAATCAGAATGTCAGGATTTAAATAAATTCGGACAACAGGTTTTGTTGTAGCAAGACGGGCACCGGGTAAATCGGCATGGTAAGACCCAATCGGCTTCTGGTCGGCGGCTACGGTAAGGGTCAGCGTCAGGGTGTTGCCTTGCAGGTTCGCGCCGGTCAGCGTACCGCCGATCCAGTCCTTTTCACCGCTGAACTCGACCCGAAATAGGGTTAGTAATGCAGTGGTGAGCAATCCACTCGGCGCTTGGTCAAAGGTGAAGGTCAGGGTAATGGCGCGATCGCCTTCCTGGAGATAGAAAATATCAGAGGCGATCGCCAGTCCCAGTGCGGATTGAGGACGCTGGGCATCGCCAAACGGTTGCCATGCTTTAACCGCCTGCTCTTTGGGAAAGGCAGTACCCTGACCATCGGCTGAATTGGCGATCGCAGACTGATGCAATCCGGTCATCTGTCTCGCCGGATTAGACGCTAGGAACAGTCCTTTGAGACTAGCAATCTGCGCCTTGTGAATAATGATGTCCTGGTCTAGCCGATACATCAGGTCTGCACCGCTGGCATCTTTGCCGCCATTAAAGGCTGTATCCGCAGGGAGTTTATACTCCCCCTGAAACTTAGCTAAGGCAAAAATCAGGTGGGCGTAATCTGGATGGGAGGGGCGATCGGGGAGTTGGAGCACCTGACGGTAGAAGAAGTCGAGGTGTCGCTGGGTAATCCGATTCAGGTCAGCCTGCGCCAGGGTCAGCAGCCGCAAAAAGGCGACATACAGTGCCAGGTGGGGCGGGTGATCCTGCCGTCCGCTGAGACTATCGCTTAAGTAGCCCGGTGCGATTTGAATAATTTGCCGATAGTTTTGAAACATCACCTGAAACACCCCATCCAATTCCATCCGGGCGGTAAACCGAGTCACCGTTGGAGCGGTAATATCCACCAGGGCGGTGGCGCGGGGAGTCAGCCCAAAACTCTGAATAAATGCCTCGTAGAGTTCCGATCGCTGAGAGGGGGTTCCAGGGGTAGATGCATGGCTTTCTAGGGCAGCCAGCCGGGCCAGAGAGTCCGACAGGTTGGTTTTGACCAATCCCTTGATGCTACTCTTCAATGGCGTGGAGGCATCTAACCCTGTGTACCACTGCTGAATTTGCTTCAGCATCCCCGCCAGGGTATCGAGTAGGGTCGATAGGTAGGTGGGAGAGCGATCGCCCAAAAATTTTTCTAACTGGCGCGTGTAGGCATCCCGCACCCCTTGCGGACGAGTTTTGCTGATCAGCGCGATCTGGACGGGGGTGCTCTGTTCAAAAAACTCGTGCCATGTCCCCTGCGGCTGATTGGTCAGGTCATAGTAAATGATTTGGCGACCTAACTGATGGGCAAAGACCAGCCAATCCGCTAGGTCGCGCCCATTCACGGCAATTGAGTCAGGCGGTAGGGCGGGTGCCTGCCGTTGACGTTGGCTGACTCCATCGCGGATCAGCGGATTGGGTAGGTCACAACAGTTTGTCATATTAGGCGATTCCTGCTCCTTCTCGGATATAGAAGGGGTAGACCAGGCTGAAGCGAGAGTTGGTGCTGAGGATGGTGTAGTCTACGGCGATATTGACGACACCCTCACGTTGCTCACTCATGCCCAGATCAAGGCGATTCAGGCGAATCCGGGGTTCGTGATACAAGATTGCGGTGCGGAGTAGCTCCTTAATGTTGCTGGCAACATTGGGGCTAAGGGTTTCAAATAAAAGCTCCTGGAGGTTGCAACCATAGGTCGGTTGCATCACCCGTTCCCCCAGACTGGTTGATAACAGGATGTAAAGGCTTTGCCAGATGTCATCCTCCGCGCTGACCATCTGTACAGTTTTGCTGGCTTTGTCAAAGGTGGGAGGAAAACCCCATCCCGTTCCCAAATAGGCATTGCTATCGTCCTGCATGTCAGCCTCCAATTAGGACGGTGAAGTCGCCTACCACAATGGAGCCACCGTGGGCAGTAGAATCGCCCAACCGCGCGGCGGGTTTCCCCTGAATCATTACCGTCGCTGAGCCAAGAATGATGGCGTCGGGCGGACCGGTACAGACGCAGCTATCGCCTAGAACGGCGGCGGGCATACCGCCAATCAGGACGGTCGGCACGCCAGGGCCCAAAACGGGTCCCCCGACATGGGGGATGGGAGGAACGGCAGGGGTCTGCATCGGGCAGACATGCATGTCATTGATTCGAGCAGCGGGTTTTCCCATAGGGGTAGTTGGCGGAGGGCAGGGGGATAGATGGGGTACTAGCAGCCTGTCGGACTAATGGAAAAATCAGCTTTTGAGCATCCCTTTTGCCTACCATCCGCCCTGAATTAAAATTCGGGCTAACAGCAAAATCCGTTGAAACGGACTGAAAAGGCTTCTCTGAAGGACTGACGTCCATTTTAATGGACTTTCGCTCTGAGCCAGGAAATTAATTTCCTGGCGGAAAACAAGCCTGAAGTTGAATTCCCCGACAGGCTGCTAGGTATCTGAAAAAACTAATTGATTTTGACTAATGAGCCTTTGAGAATGGCGATCGCACTACTAGACATCTCAACTCCAGCACTCCCTTCGGCTTTGAATTGGGCATTGGCTTTAACCTTGACGTTCATGCCATCAATGCTGGTGTCTTGGCTGGCTTTGAGGGTGAGTTTGCCCGTCGCTTCCAGGGTGATATCTTTCACGCTTTTTAGAGCAATGCCGCTGTCATTTAAGGTGACGGTATTGCCGTTTTGATCCTCCAGGGTGATACCCTTCTGGTCATCTGACAGGGTGATTTTGTTGCCACCCGGTGTTTCCAGCGCAATTACTTTCTTGTCGTCATCAAAGGTGAGTTTGAGCTGCGATCGCGTGAACAACCCTTTTTGATGGTTCTCATCGGTGGCTGGCAGCGGAGCAGGTTTGGCGCTGCTGTTGAGCATTCCCAGCACAATTGGGTCACGCGGGTCGTCGTTGAGGAATCCCAAAATCACCTCGTCCCCGATTTCCGGGCGAAAGAAGGAACCGCGATTGTTTCCTGCATCCAGGGTTGCCACCCGCGCCCAACTGCCTTCTGCCCTGGCATCAATGGTGGGAACTTTCACCAGAATGCGATCGTCCCCGGTCGGATCGCTTTTCAGTTGCACCACCACACCAATTTGCAGCCCGTTCACCCCCGGCAGCAGCCCCGCTGCGGGTCGATCCACAATATCGGCGTCTTGATAAAACCATTGCGGAGCCATGCCTAACTGCATGTGGGTATCCCACGCGCCTCCCCGCAACTCATGGCGAATGCCAGAGACGTAAGCTAACCCATTGAAGCGATCGCCCACCCCTGCCAGTCGAATCAGGCTATCGGGCTTGGCATCGACGTAGCCCTTTGTCTTAACTCGGCCTTGAATCTTAGACAACCGACTTTTGAGCATTTGGGCATCAGCCCAGGCTTGTAGCTCCTGGGCTTGCACCAGTCCACTGTGCCGCAGCTCCCATTCGTTCAGCCCGATCACCTGGGCTAGCGTTTGGCTGGACAAATTGCCCTGAGCATTGACTGGGGGTTCTGTACCCTGGGCTTCAATCAGCTTCTGATCGGCGTAGTTCCAGGCTTTGGCTTTCACCGCCTGATATTGGGAGCGAGCATCCATTTCGACTTCAAACTCCAGCAGATTGGCTCCATAGGTCAATGTGATCAGGGGCGTGCCGCTGGTGGTGGGCACTTTTGTCGTGAGCTTGCCGTTATTCGCGACCAAAATCTGCCCATTCATCTCGGTACGCGACAGAATAAAATCCCAATCGGTCGCGTAGTACTGGACGATCTCAGGGTGCTTAATGCTAGTGCCGGTGAGGTTTGGCGAGATACCGCTGTATTGTCTCAGGATGGTTGCGATCGCATCACTATCGGTACTGTCTTTGAAATAATGACTATGACGACCAACGGTAAGCTTCACCGCTACATCTTTGCAATCTAACGTCAGGATAGAATTACCATCTGTGCCGACTTTGAGCGATTGTTTCACAATCAGCCCTTTAAAGATCGTTTTATCCTGACTGTCGTATCCCACGGCAATTTCCAGCATCTTACCGGGAATCAGATCGTTTCCCTGGCTGGCGGTAAAGGTTTCTTCAGATGCTGAGCCATCGCGCAGCATCACTCGAGCGGTGGGCACCCGATTCACCACCCAATCGACCACCATCGACAGCACGTCATAGGTGCTGGTGATGTTCTTCCCATCTGACCGCAATTTGAACGTTGGGACATCATAGGTGGACGGATTGGGAATGGTGCGATCGATCATAATCCCGTTTTCTCAATGGGTGGAAATCTCAGATCTGTATTGGTCGCCAACCGACGAAAGTTGACCAGCCGATTTACCTTCGCCACTTGCAAGTAATAGGACGGATCGCCGTAAATTTCGTGAACCATCATTGGCAACGTGTCGCCTGCTTTCACCTTCCGGAGATGGGTGACATCGGGTGACCGTTTGCCCTCTTCTCGCACTCGACGGGCTTGCTCAATATAGTTGAGAAACGTCGCGCTAATTCTAGCCCGTAACGGTTTTCCATCCGTTGCAAACAGTGTGTAGTTGATTTGCAGATCTTTCAAAATGCAGTCAAATCCGCCTTTGGTGCCAAAGGAAAAGTTGCCCCACAGTAAGCGCAAAAAATTGGGTTTATGGGTTTTGGCATTCATGGTATAAACGGTATCCAGAAACGTCTGCACCTGACTCACCACATCCTTATGAAATTGACGGGGTTGGTTAGCCGATGCCGACTGTTTATTGATAGGAATCACGCCCGTACCGTCAAAGGTAAAGTCGAGTTTTAGCTCTTCCGGCTGCGTAAATTTAAACTTAGGGTCATTGCCTTGCGCTCCCTGTGCCTGTTGCTGGTCGTACTCTATCTTGAACATTTGAGAAAATTGCTCAGGATTGATCGGCAGCTCAAACGGAACTCCAACCTTTTTTGTATATCCCTTATCTTCAAACGCTTGAATCACAACCTTGGTTACTTCACCTGTCATAGCTTATCGCTCTGCCTTTGCTTTCAGGATGGCTAACACTTGCTCTACACAGGAGGCAATGATCGCATCCTGGTCGCCTCCGCCACTAATGTCTGCGCTCGAATTCGTCGCTTGGGCTTGTCCGCCATCACTGATTGAGGTTTTGATCACCAGCTCTCTAATCTCTAGTGGCATAAGCTTTTTCCTTGACTAAGTTTTCATCGTGAAGTAGCTGTAATTGAGTTCTAAGGATTCGATCGCGATCGAGTTTTGCTCGGCGTTGAAGTCAGACACAGACCACTTTTTGGGCCATACATTCACTACGTTCCAGGTGATCAAAGGCTCAATACCCTGGGCAGGCTTTGTCTGATCAGGACGCTTCAGGTGCAGTAGATGCACTAATAGATCCATCGGCTGAATATCAAAATTGTCGATCGCATCCATGCACCACTGAATCATCTTAGAATCCTTCACTAACCCGCGTTTGAGAGTGAGAGGATTGTACTTGGTACGCACAGGCAGAATGTGTTCAAACCGCTGTTGACCTCCTTCCTTTAGGGTTTCGGTTTGTAACTCAACACTTAAACCAGTCACGCTTTGAAAGCGTGTTTCCACAGTTTCCTGAGCCAGATTTATGTTTTTATACTGACCCTGAAAGCTGACTTCAAAGAAGAACCCGACCGGTGGATAGGTGCGTACCATAGCTAACCCACTTATTCATTTTGAATCGTTAAACCGCCATGGCGAATCTCAATTGTCTCGATCGCCACTTCATTGCCATCCCCTTTGAGATCGCTGGACTGGACTTTGCTGGCCCAGCAATCTTTGAGCTTCCAGACGACTACGGGCTGATGGTTTTCATTCAACAAGCTAATGGTGACATCACGACGCTCAATCGTGTTCAGAGCCACGGTGTTCCACCAAGTGTAGAAATCGTTGTCTCCTTGGAAGGTACCACGCTTCATGGTGATATTGCCAAACTTTTGCATCCCGGGCATATTAATTTTGTGATATTCGGGCATGTTGCCTTCCCGATATTCGATCGCTTCCGTTTCTACCGTTAGACCAGACACTTCAGTAAACCCCAGGCGGGTTCCCCCCCACTCCACTTGAAAATGAAACTTTGGTAAAGGATATACAGCCATGACTGGATTGCTCGCTAATTAATGAGTTAAATGATGGTTGACTGATGATTAAGTGATGCAAAAATGTCAGGATTAGCTTAGCTTTCCTGCATCTTATGGGAGAACTTCAGAATAATAAACTCAGCCGGACGCACCACAGCCATACCAATCTCGACAATCATCCGACCTTCGAGAATATCCAGGGCGGTCATGGTTTGATTGAGTCCGACGCTAACGTAAAACGCTTGCTCTGGCTTTGCTCCAGCCAACGCTCCCGCCCGCCATTGCAGCGTCAAAAAGTTTTCGATCGTTGCCCTTACCTTCACCCAGGTATTGGCATCATTGGGTTCAAAGACGAATTGTTCCGTTGCCTTCTTGATCGATTCCTCTGCCATATTGAAGAAGCGACGGACTGGAATATAACGCCACTCGTTGTCATTACCTGCCAGTGTGCGCGATCCCCAAATCAACGTACCTTTTCCAGTAAAGGCACGAATGGCGTTAATCGACTTACCGCTAGTATCAACATTGAGTTGAGCCTGCTGGTCGGCGGTGATCTTCAAGACGGGTTTAATCACCGATGTCAGCGCCACGTTAGCCGGTGCTTTCCAAACGCCACGGGCATTGTCGGTGCGAGCATATTGACCCACCACGAGGGGAGAGGGCGGCAGGATCAGGGGCAACTGGTCGATCGCCGCCTGGATTAGCGCATACTGGGTGCCATCGGCACCCGCTATTGTCGCAGGGTTGTAGGTATCCATCGTGCCACTGACTGCCTCAGCCGCGCCATTGGTGCTGCGGAGGATATCAACATCGGCCTCGGCATAGAAATAGTTGAAGATCGTTTCTACATTGGGCGTGTAGCACGCGCCATACTTAAGATTGTCTAACGGCAAGCTTAATGCCCGAAATGCCGTCGCTGTATCCAAGATCGTATCGGTTCCGGTGGGCAGCTTTAGATCCATCACCGCAAACCGATCTTGCAAGGTGCCGCATTGATTTAGGGTATCTGCCATCAGTGCCGCATAGTCGGCATCGCTCAGGGTCTGACTTTCAGGAAACACCAGCAGGGTGACTTCATCTTCTTTTGCCACTTCTGCCAATCCCCGTTGCAGTGCTAGCAGCGTCACCGTACCGTTCATAGCACCGACCGAAGCGATGTAGCAAGGACCGCCGCCGTTGGCAAAAAACGCTTGCATCGCGTAGTACAGGTTGTTCGGGCTGGCGGTAGTGATGCGGGCATTAGCTTTGCGGCTGGTCACATTTCCAGCACCATCGGTTGTTTCGCCAATAACGACTTGAATGCCCGTTTCAGTGATGGCTTTGCCAAAGAATTGCTCATACTCCAACAGTGACGTAATCCGCATCGGACGCACGATTGGCGGTGTGGCGGCATGAAAGTCTTCGGCACCAACTTTGGCAATTTGGGTATGGCCAATAAACGCAGGGATAGCCGTTTCAACTTGAGCAACCGAGGGGGGGAAATTTGGGATTTCTTCAATATAAACCCCTGGAGTTTTGTACGTGCTTGGCATGATATGTGCTCAGTAATGAGTGGTTAGTTACAAATGAATATCGGAAAAGATAGTGGTTACGCGGCGATCGGCATCAATTTCGGGCTTGATCAACATGACACTGGGTGTCGGTAGCAGGCGGTCTTTGCCATCTTTGAGTAAAGTTGCGGGTTGCCGACGCAATCCTAAGGGGCGTTTAGTAACATAAGCTTTATCATCTAAGAGGTCAAAGTCAGGAAGGACAGAGGCATCGAAATCATGCGGCTTTTCATAGCGATAGCGCCAGCGAGTCGCCCGATTTTTGAAACGAATGACGTAGGTTTTGGGGCGAATGAGAGTTTGTCCGGCTCTAGTCTCTAGAAGGGCGAAAGCCGGTGATACCAGGCTTGGATTCAAGACAATTTCGACTAGCCCCAAGGCTTGCCGAGCGGCAAGGGAATCGGCGAGCACAAACTCGTCAACCTGTGTACCATTCAGGAGCAGTCGGTAGCGACCGGGGCTTTGCCCAGAAAAATTTAGGTTGACAGAGATGGATGTTCCAGGTGGATGTTGATTGGGAGCAGCGTCTTCAAAGGCAAACGTCTCCTGCTCATTGATATCGACTAACGTCAAACGAAAAGCATCGCCGGGATTCAGGCTGGGAATGATCTGCGTCCGTGAAGGAGACTGACAGGTCAGGCGATCTAGATCTGAGACATATTGGCTACTGACTTCCAATGTTTCCCAGTCTTTGGCACTAGGAGTTGAACTGGCAGAAGCCTTATAGTTTAGAGCTTCTAGCGTCTTATCACTGCGGGTTACCAATTGGCCCAAGTGATATTCAGTTTTAGCCTTATAAGCTGCTAGGGATTGGGTCAGAAATAAGGCATGACCTTGATTATTGCTTAGATTAGAAAAATAATAAATTTGTTTTGGGGTGGGTGATAGCGGCAGGTTGGTAAAATTGGCAAAGTAGCGATCGCGTACAACCAGCCAAAACGTCAGTCGATAGGGTTGGTCAATAGGTACCTGAGTTTGGAAGTTACCTGGAGTGACTTCATTAACATTGGCAAAAACAGTAGCCCCCCGCCCCTGTGAACGAAAAACCCAACGCAAATTTTTGAGTATCTGTAAACAATCGGCAGTCGGGATGATCGTCAGCAGATCCGAGACATTGTAGCTGGTTGGCAATTCAGGCGGGTCGGGTTGGCCCAGATAGTAATCGTGCCAAAGCTCCAGATCCAGAATTTTTTTGTAGATGATTTGAATGGACATAGCTTACGTTGACCCATTCGAATTGATGGAAATGGCTGTGATCGGTTCGCTTTCTGCCAGACGTTTTTCCGCTTCTAAAGCGACAATGCGGAAACGATATAATACAAAGGGAACCTGCTTTCCGCCTAGACTGCCCCAAAGATAATTCAGTTGTTCAAAGGTCAAACTATAAAGGTCAGGGAATATTCGTCCATCCTGTGCGGTATTTGTCAAGCCAGGCGTTATCGTAAATGGAATCTCTTTTCTCCACTGAAAAAATTCAATGACGCGTGAGAGACTTTTGAGCGCAAGATCATATCGTGCTCGATATAGAGCCGAAAAGAGGATAAAAAGGTTGAGCTGAATTGGTGGATTCCGATAGACAGTTCGACCATTTTCTAAGCGATAGTGAGGCTCATTTTTAAGGGTAGTTTCTTCCTGAAGATTAACGAGACTCATCACAATACGTTGATCTTGTATAGCCTCGCTACCAGATGCATCTTCAGCCCGCGCAATATTGTCTAGAATGACAATATCTTCTGTCCCATCAGATTGTTCCACGTCAACAATATACTGCTGCAAATCATTCCTTATTTGCTGCATTGCCTCAAAAATCATAAAAAGTACCCCCGTCTTTCAGCTTCTATAAACCAGCTCAGCAACTCAAGACATCAGAAATCCAGTTTAGCTGGCTTCCGCCCATCCAGCTATAATCTCCACCTTGACGGCATCTTTGGCAAACTTAACTGAATTCGCCAATTCAAGGTTGAAGTGCATCACCCGCTCAAAACCGCTTCCGTCATTGGATTTATAATAATGCTGGAAGAACCTACAAGCCCTGCTGCTACCAGGACATAGAGTATTAGATGTCCTAGCGATCGCCGCAAATGCCGGAAGCCGTTCTGAGCCAGGTGATGCACTTCAGATTTGAACTTGCGATTTTTGCCTGGCTTTGGTTCAAGCTTAAATGACATTTTTAGGCCATCTGGGACGATAGAACTTACCCAAGTTCCCAATATTACAAGAGGAGCATCAAGCTCAATCAGACTTCCTGCATCAATCTTGTACTTTAACTTCGAGAGTGAACCTGGTGCTAAAGTAGGTGTAGCTTTTACAACCAATAGATTGAGTTTTTTGACTTCGCTGAGTATAATTTCTTCCGTGTCTTGATTTGCATTTAGGGTAATATAAAAATGCTTGTATACTTCACTCTGAAGTGTCTGATTAGAAATGGAAAATTGAGGTCTGCCTGGGATGGTAAGATTTGCCCCATACTTAATCTCTAGCACTCTGATTTTCTCCTCTTTGTATTAACGAGAAACCGGAACAATCCCAAAAACTACCATCTTCAGAAAAGCATTAATTTCAACATCGCTTTTTAATTCATCGAGTGTTGAAATATTATGTTTCAACACTCGATGAATTAATCAGATGAATTAACAAGGAAATTCTAGCTTTGCTAAGATTGATGACACTAGAAAGCTACTTCCTTCCTGATTTAAAGCGTGAGCGTACTGATCACATGAGCAATAATCTGCCGATGCAGAATTCACAACCTAATACAGAATCGCTGTAGTACGTAATAATCACTGGTATAAACCCACGGGGCAAGTCCCGGTCGGTGTTTCGCCTCAAGGGGCGGGGAACGAACCCAAAGAGATTCAAAAAGTTATTATTCTAAATTCCAAAGCTATTATCTCGTTCAATGTGGTTCTTGAAAAGTCAACGTTATGCTTATTCTAAAAAAATAACTATTCTTAATGATTTGTCGTAACACACGTTCATGCGTTGACCTTGATAAAGTATAAGAGAACACCAAAGAATGATTGATCCTGCGATACTGGGACATTGTGAATCGGAAGAATCCTCATGAGTCCAGTCACCCTCATCCAACTAACCGATGATCTGAAAACCCTATATATCAAAACGGCTGAAAAGCTGAAGGGTAGTGATCGACGGCAATTCATGGCAGAAGTGGTGAAAGGATTCGGCATGGGAGGCCAGACTGATACCTGTCTAGGTAGGTGTCTATTTTCATTTTTGAAACGCCAGAATGTCTATTGGGCAATCATTCTCGCTTCTAGCGCGATGGATTTTACAATCATTTATCAGCCCTTAGCACTACTGCCTCAAGTACCTTCAATATCCTTGAAAGACTTGTAAAGCATGACTTTAAGCTATTTCCTGGATTTTCAATAGGTTCAGTGAAAAATCACTTTTCCCAAAAAAGCCTTAAAATACCTGAAACCTTTTAGTGCCAGGGGTTTCAGTCACCTAAGGACAGAAATACTCGGTTACCCAAAAACTGATGAGTCCCTTTTTCATCAAGGGACTCAGCCATCAATAAAACGAAAATAGACAGCTACCTGTCTAGGTGTTATTTGGCCAGGAGACAAAAGTTTTGCTGTCGAGATGTGGGGATGCTTTGGGTCGCGGACTCGTGGAGGCGTTTTGGACTTACTTTTTCTGGGTTGCTTGACCAATCGCTTCAGATTCACTTGTGCCGCTGTTACCTCGGCGATAAAACAAAATGCCATTTACAATGCAGCGTAAGCGATCGATGGATGTTGGAAATAATTCCGAATCAGCGCCGGTAATTTCTGCAATTGATGCAGTAGCGAACGGGTTCTTTGCTTCAACTGCTCTAGATTTCGAGTCGGAGACTTATCATGCTGTCGCGTCCCGCGCTTTGTGTCGTCGATCCCGCGCTTTATGTCGTGTGATTTGAGCGGCTGAAACAGTCACTGTATGTAAGTTTTAGCGATGTAGCATGGCATTTTTTGAGCGTTCCGTGCTTTGTGTCGTGTTTGCAAAGTTTCACCCTAAAATCCGGCGCTCTGTGTCGCCTACGGGAGGCTGGCATCGGCTGGATATGGATGACAAACCATTGCAGCGCTTGAAGTTGTGTGATTAATTCGCCACAAAAAGTAACGCGCTCTCGCGACCGCCATCAGGAGATGGGTTTGGGAAAAAGAAACCCGAAGCAATCGAAGGGAAAAAGCGCAAACGCGGGGGACAAAGGGGACATTCGGGTCATGAGCGATACCTGTATGACGAATCGGCTTGCAGTGCGATTCATGATGTGTTTCCCCCGGCTTGCAAAGTCTGTGGAGCAGAGTTAAGGGGGGGTTGATGAGCACCCGTATCGCCATCAACAAGTAGACATCCGCCGATTAAGCCGCCGATTATTGAGCACCGCCTGCATGAATTAGTCTGTCAGGGCTGTTTGAAGAAAACCCGTGCGAGTTTGCCAGCAAACATAGCAGCGTCTAGTTATGGAGAACGACTAACGGCTTTTATCGCTTGGTTCAGCAGTGACTATCGCCAAAGCCATGGACAACTACAACAGCTTTTGCTGATGCCTCATCTATCTCTCTACAGTTGCGCCACCCTGCAATTACTCAACGACTTTGGGCTGTCTTGGCGATCGCTCTCTACGACAGAATAAAGGGTTTAGACCATAACTTTTGGGTTATCTATGCCAAATTTAGTCCACTCAAGCATCGTGGCACTCTTTTCTACCTATCTCGGCTCAACCCCACAGTCACTTGCTTGAAATCAGGTCAGGTTAAAGGCAGCGGGGTTGATGG
>Ga0209591_10001089_pt1 | contig 34867 bp, 29 predicted proteins | sample MAT01_FD_187207 | JGI IMG/M metagenome (GOLD analysis project Ga0209591, IMG submission 187207) | Freshwater microbial communities from Lake Fryxell liftoff mats and glacier meltwater in Antarctica - MAT-01 (SPAdes) (version 2) | ecosystem: Environmental > Aquatic > Freshwater > Ice > Liftoff... | reverse complement strand
CCATCCCGGCTGGCTGCGTTGCCGGTTCCGGTCCTCGGGTCACCTCCGTCGAGGATGCTCCCCTGCGGTCCTCACCGTCGCCTTGCCCTCCGAGCGCCTCGACCGCGATCATCGATCGACTTGTCCATTCGCGGGCCCTTACGGACCCTCACCGTTGGCCGGCGCCTCGGGGGTCGGTTCGCTCGGCTCCGTGAGCGACTCGAGCGGCAGACTCGGGATCCTGCGGTCAGCGGCGACATCCGCATCGACATCGACGCACGCGCTGACGAGCGTTCCATCACTCCCCTTCTCAACACGAAGACGCTCACAGGAGCCGCGCGTTGGAGCGCACCGCGCCGCCCGCTTGCTGTCAGTCCGCTCGAACGTGAAACAACTAGCCGCAGCGCCTTCAGTGCAGGGGCCAGCGTCCGCGCCGCGCTCGACGATACGTCCTTGCGCCGCGATGCACTTTTCGCGGCTCAGACTGCACTGTCCAATCGAGGAGTCGGTCGGCGACATCGAGCAAAAAAAGTGCGCCGCCGGCGCGCGCGGCTCCTCCGCGTCGTCTTCCGACTCGTCCCGGGCCGCGCGTCGCGGCCTCGATGGGATTGCCGACTTCTCCCATTCCTCCGCTGAGCACTCCACGACCGCGTTCAATTCAGGCTTGCTCGTACCATCGAACACGTTGCCGTTGTTACCGGATGTACGGTCGACGATCTCGTAGCCGTTCGGGCACAGCTCTTGGGCACGACGGTGCAGGTACTCCAGGGCGGTGCCACGGTCGGTGGAGGCATTGACCTTCACAGTCACGATGTGGCGACGGCCCCCGATCGAGCGGTCCTCATATCCGCCCAGTACGCCCATTTGCTGATACGGCGTCGCACACGCGACGACGACGACGGCACCAACCACGACAGCCCGCTGCATGGACGCAGCATCGCCCAACGATGCAAGGGGCGCCATCTCTTTATCAGGCTCGATCTATTCGGCAGAACAGCGAGGCGTCGATGGTGACCGGCATCGAAAGGACGTGTTCGCCGTCGAGGAGCGGGCTCGTCTTCCCTGGGCTTCTGTACCGGGCTGCGCCCGTCGTCGCTGCACCCGATCCGCCGCCGCGGTCCCTCGGCCGAGCTGAATTGGGACGAGGGGATCCTGCTCGTGCGTCGGTCGCAGACCCGACGCCACGAGGTCATGTCGGCGACCAAGACCGGCCGCGATCAGACGATCCACCTCCCGCCCGCGCTGGTCGATGTGCGGCGCGTCCACGCCGACGCGCTGCCGCCCGGCCGCATGCGTGACTCCGAGCTGCTCTTTCCCACCGAGCGCGGCGGCCACCGCTCGGGCTCGTGCCTGACGCGCCCCTTCCTCACCATCGCCAAGGCGATCGGCCTGACCTCCCTCGTGAGCCCGCGCACGATGCGCCGCACTTTCCAAGACCCGGCGCGCGAGGCCGGCGTGCGCGACGTCGTGACCCGCGCGATCAGCGGCCACGCCACCGGTTCGATGCAGCGGCACTACAGCACCGCGCGCGATCACGAGATCACGGCCCGGCTGCCCCGGGTGTTCTCGCTGGCGCTGGTCGCGGGTGACGTGATCGATGTCCCTTCGGCCACTGGATGCGGTCAGCGCCGCAACCTCAACGCTGAACGGTCGACAACCTCGGCATGCCCGCGCTCAGCAAGCGAAATCATAGGTTTGCGCACAATAGGTGGCGCTCCGTCGCATCGTGTGCATGTTCTCCGACCGGAGTTTCTGATGTCCACGCCACTTCTCCAAGCCGTGATGGCCGTGCTCGATGCCACCCCGCGTAAGCGTCTCAACATCGTGCTGCTCAACAAGGCGTTGTTCTACAGTGACCTGCTGGCCTTGCGCGATCTTGGGTCGACCATCACGGGTGCCAAGTACGTCGCCATCAAGAATGGCCCCGTCGTGAGGAATTACACCAAGACGATCGTGGATCCACTGGTCGCGCGGGGATTGGTTCGGCAGAACGCCGAAGGCAATGCGAAGCCGGTGGAGATCGTGAAGCCGCTATCCAAGTACACGCACCTCACCGCCGCGCAGATCGCGAGAGTGGGCAAGGTCGCACTGGTGATAGCGACGATGACGTCGGCGCGTGCGTCCGATCTCGCCCACAAGAATCCCGGCTGGAGTGTCGCCTATCGGGGGCCGAATCGTCAGGGTGACATCATCGACATGGACATCGCGCTGCAGCAGGTGATGGAGAGCGATCCTTGGCTCAGTTCCCCCCTGACCGCCGTCGAGAGCGCTGCCGCGTTCGACGTGAGTGGCCCTCTCGTTGACTGGTAGGCAACAACTATTGCGGGCGCGGCGACGCTGGAAGCTCACCAGATCAAGTGGCAGGTCACCGACGGTGCTCGGCGGAGCCTTGCTGGTGTTCGGCGAGAGTTCGGGGAGGACGCATACGCTAGACAGGTATCCTCGATGAGGAAGGTGTTGACCAGGTACTTCAGCGGCGACTGCGCGAGCCAGGCGATGAACATCTCGCCCCTCGGTGGCGTCGATGGCGAAGGCAAGGCATTCAAGGTCCGCTGGGGACTCCGGGCTCCGGCAAGTCCGGCGGTCTACGGTTGACGGTTATCGCCTACTGCAAGCAGCGTCGAGTCGTCGTCACGTTCGCAACGATGCGTCGCGAAGCTGACGACGTCGACTTCCTCGCCGGCTCGACCGAGGGCTAGAACGGGCGCCTCGAAGAGTTGCAGCGGCCCCGTCGCACGAGCGGTCCCGAACCGACGGTCGACCACAACGCGGCGAACCATGACCCAGGTGGTCAGGCACCGACCACCGCTCGACCTCTTTCCCGCAACCCGCCGTGACTGTTTCGTGGGAGTTGTAGGGATTGAACCTACGACTTGTACCGTGTGAAGGTACCACTCTGCCGCTGAGTTAAACTCCCAAGTCAAGCGTATGTACCGGTGGGGCGGGGGGCGTGTCAACGGAGCGGGCCTCGAAGGAGCATGGAGTTTGTGGCGGCGGCGGCGGCCCTGGGCGAAGGCGGCAGCCGAGGCCGCGTGGGCGATCGAGCGGGCGCCGACCGGATCGGTAGCGACAAGCTCCGACGCGCCCAGCGACGTGCTCAGCGACGCGGCGCCAGGTGGGGACCAGCGCGCGGGGCGTCGGGCGATCGGCTGACGAGCCCGTGGTATCCACGAGCATGCGCACCGCCATCCAGACGCCGAGCGCGCCTGCCGCGATCGGGCCGTACTCGCAGGCCATCCGCAAGGGCGACCTGATCTTCACGTCGGGCCAGATTCCGCTCGACCCGGAGACCGGGCAGCTGGTCGACGGCGATATCGCGGCCCAGACCCGGCGCGTGCTCGACAACCTGGCGGCCGTGCTCGACGCTGGTGGCGCCAGCTTCGCCGACGTGGTGAAGACGACGATCTTCCTGATCGACCTGGGCGACTTCGCCGCGGTCAACGCGGTCTACGCCGAGCGGTTCGCGGGAGCTCCACCGGCGCGCTCGACGGTGGGCGTGGCCCGGCTGCCCAAGGACGCCCGGGTCGAGATCGAGATGATCGCGGTGTGCGGGTGAGCGGCGCGACCATCGACTCGCTGCTGAGCGAGCTGCGGGTGTTTCCACCCGACGCCGAGCTCGCGGCCAAGGCGCAGGTCGGCAGCCTCGAGGCGTACCGCGCGCTGGCCGCCCGCGCCGAGGCCGACCCCGACGCCTTCTGGGCCGAGATCGCGAGCGAGCTGTCGTGGTCGACGCCGTGGCGCCAGGTCCTCGAGGGAGCGCTCCCCGACGCGCGCTGGTTCGTGGGAGCCCAGACCAACGTGACGGTCAACTGCCTCGACCGGCACCTCGACGGGCCGCGCCGCAACAAGGCCGCGCTGCTGTGGGAAGGCGAGCCCGGCGACACCCGCGTGCTCACGTACCACCAGCTCCACCGGGCGGTGTGCCAGGCCGCCAACGCGCTCGCCGGGCTCGGCGTGGTCGCCGGAGACTTCGTCGCGATCTACCTGCCGATGGTGCCCGAGGCGATCATCGCGATGCTGGCGTGTGCGCGCCTCGGTGCGCCTCACACCGTCGTGTTCGGCGGCTTCGCGGCCGAGGCGCTCGCCGATCGGGTCCGCGACGCGGGCGCCAAGGTCATCATCACCAGCGACGGTGGCTGGCGCCGCGGCGCGATCGTGCCGCTCAAGACCCAGGTCGATCGCGCCATCACCGCGGGCGAGGGCACGCCCGGCGTCGAGCACGTGCTGGTCGTGAAGCGCACCGGCCAAGCGGTCGCGTGGCACGAGGGCCGCGACCACTGGTGGCACGAGGCGGTCGAGACCGCGTCGGCCAAGCACACCGCGGTCGCGGTCGACGCCGAGCACCCGCTGTTCTCGCTCTACACCAGCGGCACCACCGGCAAGCCCAAGGGCATCGTCCACTCGACCGGCGGCTACCAGGTCGGCACGTATTACACGTCGAAGCTGGTCTTCGATCTGCGCGACGACGACGTGTTCTGGTGTACCGCCGACATCGGCTGGGTCACCGGTCATTCGTACGTCACCTACGGCCCGCTGATGAACGGCGCGACCGTGCTGATGTACGAGGGCGCACCCAACCAACCCGGGCCGGATCGATTCTGGCAGCTCATCGGCAAGTGGGGCGTCACGATCCTCTACACCGCGCCGACCGCGATCCGCGCGTTCATGCGGTGGGGCGACGAGCACCCAGCCCGCCACGACCTGTCGTCGCTGCGGCTGTTGGGCTCGGTCGGCGAGCCGATCAACCCCGAGGCCTGGATGTGGTATCGGCGGGTCATCGGCGGCGATCGCTGCCCGGTGGTCGACACCTGGTGGCAGACCGAGACCGGGGCGATCATGATCTCGCCGCTGCCGGGCGCGACGCCGACCAAGCCGGGCTCGGCGACCTTGCCGCTGCCCGGCATCGCGATGGACGTCGTCGATCGTCAGGGGGTGTCGTGCGGGCCCAATCAGGGCGGGTTCCTGGTCGTGCGACGGCCGTGGCCGTCGATGCTGCGCACGATCTTCGGCGATCACGCCCGCTTCCTGAAGACCTACTTCGGCGAGGTCGAGGGGGTGTACTTCGCGGGCGACGGCGCGCGCCGCGACGAGGACGGTTACTTCTGGATCATGGGGCGCGTCGACGACGTCATCAACGTGGCGGGCCACCGGTTGTCGACGATGGAGGTCGAGAGCGCGCTGGTCTCGCATCCCAAGGTCGCCGAGGCGGCGGTGGTGGGCCGGCCCGACGAGCTCAAGGGCCAGGCCATCGTCGCGTTCGTCACGCCGCTCCAGGGCGTGGTCGCCGACGACGCCTTGGCTCAGGAGCTGCGCAAGCACGTCGCCGATCAGATCGGCGCGCTGGCCCGGCCCGAGGAGCTGCGCTTCGCCGACGCGCTGCCCAAGACCCGGTCGGGCAAGATCATGCGGCGCCTGCTGCGCGAGATCGCCAGCGGCTCGGCGGCGCGCGGCGACACCACGACGCTCGAAGACCAGCACGTCCTCGAGTCGCTCGCGCAGAACTACGCCGGCGGCGACGAGTAGCGGTCGATCAGGGCGCGCCCGGGACGACCGCAGGGCCAGCCTCAGGCCCGTCCGCGAGGCCGTCGCCGGTGTCGTCGAGCTCGGAGGTCGGCGCGGTCTCGTCGTCGTCGTCGAACGCCTCGTCGTCGCCGGCGGTCGCCGGCACCACGTCGACGGTGGGCACCGTGGCAGGCGCGGCGGCCTGGGTCTCGGCGAGGTAGCGGTCGAGTAAGCCCAGGAGCTGCTCGTGGGCGGCGCGGATGCCGTGCTTGTGACGGGCGTCGTGACCGTTGGTGACGATCGAGAAGGCGAGGGCGCGACCGTCGACGCCCTCGAGCAGACCCGACAGCGCGATGACGCCGGTCAGCGTGCCGGTCTTGCCGATGACGCGGCCGCGCAACGGCGAGTGGAAGCGGCCCCGCAGCGTGCCGTCGACCCCGGCGATGGACAGCGAGTGGCGGAACGCGGTGGCGCAGGCCGCGCGGTGCGCGTCGGTGGGCGCGTCGGCGCCGGTCGCGAAGCGCAGCGCCTTCACGAGCTGCCGCGGCGACAGCTCGGTGCGGTACGACAGGCCCGAGCCCGAGTCGAGCACGGCGTCGGTGCGGCCGACGCCGGCGGCCTGATCGAGCCAGGCGTACATCGCGTCGACGCCGTGGGCCATCGACGGCTGCTCGTCGGCAGTGAGCGCGGCGGCGGTCGCGATGATGCGGTCCGACAGCCAGTTGATGCTGCGCTTGTTGACCTGGGCGACGATGTCGGCGAGCGGCGCCGAGGCGCGCTCGCCCAGGACGATCGGCAGGTGACCGGCGCGGTTGGCGGCCTCGACGAAGGCGTCGAGCTCGGCGACGTGGACGTCGCCCACGACCTCGACCCCAGCGTCGGTGAGCGCGGCGCGGACCAGGTGCGCGGTGAACAGCGCGCGCTCCTTGGTGGCCAGGTAGCGGTGGATGGACTTGCCCTTGCCGATCGCGCCGCTGACGGTGATCTGCATGCGGGTGTGGCCGTCGCGCTCGACGAGCTTGCTCGAGACGTCGAGGCGGCCCTTGACCTTGGCGCGCTTGCCGGTGGTGGCGTCGTTGACGACCACGACGAAGTCGCTGGCGGGCCCGACGGTGATGGTGGGCGGCTGGCCGACTGGGCCTGCGGCGACCGCGACGTGGACGCTGGCGCGGTAGATGCCGTCGCGGGTGCTGGTGCTGCCGACCACCAGATCGCCGCTGATGCGGCGCACCCCGCGCGAGGCGACCGCGTGGGCCAGCTCGTCGAGGCCGCCCACCGCGAGCGTCGGATCGTAGGTGCCGTTGAGGTAGACGTCGCCGGTGACCGCGCCGTTGCGGTCGGGGCTGGGCCCGAGCAACCGTGTGGTGTAACGGAAGTCGGGGCCGAGCAGGTCGAGGGCGGTCGCGGTCGAGACCAGCTTCACGTTCGACGCCGGGTTGAGCGGATCGTCGGGGTGCATCGCGAACAGCTCGCGTCCGGTGGCGGCGTCGACGACGTAAAAGCCGGTGGTGCCGTAGCGCAGCGGGCCCTGCAGCAGCTGGTCGATGGCGTCGGCGGTGCGCTCGGCCGGCGTGGTCCCGACGATGGCGTTGCGGCCCCGCCGCTCGCTCGGGCCGCGGCTCGCGCCGGCGATGGTGACCCGGGCGGCGTCGGGATGCGCGAGGGCCGGGGCGCCCCGGCGGTTGCGAGTCGGTGCGGCGGTCTTGGAGGGCGCGCGCTGGCCCGGCTTGGCGGTGCTCTTGCGCTTGCCCTCGGTGGCGGTGCGGGTCGCGGCGCGAGTGGCCGGCGTGCCGCGCGCGACGGGCTTGCCGCGGACCACGCTGTGCTGGGCGCGGGTGCGGGGCGCGGCCTCGACGGCGGGGGCGACGGTCGCCTCGACCGTGGCGAGGCCGAACACCAGCGCACAGAGCCAGACCAGGCGCTTCACGCGCGCACCATGACGTAGGTCGCGCCGGCGCCGCCGTCGTTGGGCGCGGCCGGCGAGAAGGCGTGGACCAGACCCGAAAGCACGCCGACCAGGTGATGCAGGACCAGCTCGCGCAGGACGGCGATGCCGCCGCCGTGCAGGCCTTTGCCATGAATGACGAGGACGCAGCGTCGACGCAGGCGCGCGCTGTCGAGGAGGAACTTCTCGAGCATGGGCGTGGCCTCGGCGGCGGTGTGGCCGTGAAGATCGAGCGTGGCCTCGGCGCGGATGAGGCCACGGCGCAGGTCGGCGATCTGGGCCCGGTTGACGCCCGGCGCGCGGGCCGCGAGCTCGCCGTCGCTGCCCTCGACGGTGAGGACGTGCGTGGGCGGCAGGACCTCGCGCGGCACGATCGCGATGGCGCTGCGGACCGGCACCGGCGGCACGCGGTCGCGCTGGGCGAGCGGCACGGCGCCATCGATCGCGCCGAGGAAGAGCGCTTCGTCCTCGGGACTGACGCGAGGCCGCGCCAGCTTCGGCGGTCGGATCCGGGAGCCCATACCCCATAGTGTCGGAAGGGGTCGCGCCTGGCCAGAATTTCGTGTCGGGCGGGGGCTTCGCGAGCAGGTATCTTCGGCGGCTCGAGGCCCAGCGTCGCGACGCGATAGCCGGGACCACCGCTTGAACCGCGGCCAGGCGCGATGCATGGTCCGCCCGATGTTCGCTACCGAGCCGCCCGTTCGCCCGAAGGTCGCGTACTTCTGCATGGAGTTCGGTCTCGACGCCGGCTTCACGGTCTACGCCGGTGGCCTCGGGATCCTGGCTGGCGATCACATGAAGTCGGTCGGCGACCTCCGCCTGCCGGTCGTCGGCATCGGGCTGTTGTGGAACGAGGGCTACGTCGAGCAGCGCCTCGAGGACGGCCAGCCGGTCGACCGTTATCCGGTCACCGATCGCGGCCCGCTCGAGGCGGTCGCGCTGCCGTCGGGCGCGCTCGAGGTCACCGTCCGCGGCCAGAAGGTGCCGCTGCGGGCCTGGCGCGTGACTCGCTACATCGCGTCCGAGCTGTACCTGCTCGAGCCCGAGCGCGACGAAGATCGCTGGATCACCGCGCGCCTCTACGGCGGCGGCGGCGACGATCGCTTGGCCCAGGAGATCGTCTTGGGCGTGGGCGGCGTGCGGCTGCTGCACGCCCTCGACAAGGACGCCGAGGTCTATCACTTCAACGAGGGCCACGCGGTCTTCGCCGGTCTCGAGCTGCTCCGCACCAACCGCTTCGGCGGTGCCAAGCTGGCCCAGCGGATCGAGCACCTCAAGCTGCACGTGGCCTTCACGACCCACACCCCGGTCGCGGCCGGCAACGAGGTCCACGACCTGCCGGCGATGCGCCGCATGGACGCCGACCTCGGCTTCACCGACGCCGAGCTCACCGCGATCGGCGGCGATCCGTTCTCGATGACGGTGGCCGGCCTGCGCCTGGCCCGCATCGCCAACGCGGTCGCTCAGCTCCACGGCGAGACCGCGCGCGCGATGTGGAAGGACGTCGTCGGCGCCGCGCCGATCATCGCGATCACCAACGGCGTCCATGCCACGACCTGGCAGGACGCCCGCATCCGCGCCGCGCTCGCGCCCGGCAAATCCGACGACGAGCGCGACCAGGCGCTGTGGGGTGCCCATCGCACCATGCACGCCGAGCTCGCGACGCTGGTCAAGGCCCGCACCGGGGCCATGCTCGATCCCGAGAAGCTCACGATCGGCTTCGCGCGCCGCGCCGCCGGCTACAAGCGCGCCGACCTGATCCTCGGCGACGACGAGCGCCTCGGCAAGATCCTCGAGCGCGCGCAGATCGTCTACAGCGGCAAGGCTCACCCTCGCGACACCGGCGGCAAGGCCCTGGTGGCCCGCCTCGCCGAGGCCACCAAGCGCTGGCCGGGCCAGGTCATCTTCCTCGAAAACTACGACATGGTCGTGGGCGCGGCCCTGACCCGCGGCGCCGACATCTGGCTCAACAACCCGCGCCGGCCCCTCGAGGCGTCGGGCACGTCGGGCATGAAGGCCGCGATGAACGGCGTGCTCAACGTCAGCATCCTCGACGGCTGGTGGCCCGAGGGCTGCGAGCACGGCGTCACCGGCTGGAAGATCGGCGACCCCGAGCCCGGCGACGACTCGGTCAACGAGGCCGCGGCGGCCGCGATCGACGCCCGCGATCGCGAGCGCCTCTATCAGGTGCTCGAGCGCGAGGTGCTGACCACGTACTTCGACGACCGCGCCCGCTGGGTCCGCATGATGGCGGCCTCGATCGCGATGTCGGCCTGGAAGTTCTCCTCGGACCGCATGGTCGAGGAGTATTTCACGCGCGTCTACGCGTCCTGATCGAGGCTCAGCCGCGGGCGGCGGCTTCGACGAACGTGCGGACCGCGGCCATGGCCTCGGGGAGCTTGCTGGCGTCCTTGCCGCCGCCCTGGGCCAGGTCGGGCTTGCCGCCGCCCTTGCCGCCGAGGATCTCGGCCGCGACCGCGAGGATCTTGCCGGCGTGGAGGCGCCCGACCAGATCCTTGGTGACCATGGCGACCAGCGCGACCTTGTCGGGGCCGACGCCGGCCAAGACCAGCACGCCCGAGCCGAGCTTGTCGCGCAGCTGGTCGCCGGTCTCGCGCAGCACCTTGGCGTCGTCGGTGTCGAGGGTCGTCGCGAGCAGCTTCACGCCGCCAGCGTCGACCGCCTCGCCCAGCAGATCGCGGCCGCCGCCGCCAGCTGCCAGCTTGGTCTTGAGCTTCTCGAGCTCCTTCTCGACCGCCTTGGCCGAGGCCAGCGCGCGATCGAGCTTGGCCGCGACCTCGAACCTCGGAGCCTTGAGCTTGTCGCCGGCGCGGCCCAGCTCGTCCTCGAGGCGGCGCAGGTAGTCGAGCGCGCCCACGCCGGTCACTGCCTCGATGCGGCGCACGCCCTGGGCGACGCCGACCTCGCTGAGGATCTTGAGCAGGCCGATGTCGCCGGTGCGCCGCACGTGGGTGCCGCCGCAGAACTCGAGCGACTCGTTGCCGATGCGCACCACGCGCACCTGCTCGCCGTACTTCTCGCCGAACATCGCGACCGCGCCGCGCTCGCGGGCCTGGGCCAGCGGCAGCACCTCGACCAGCGAGTCGTCGTTACGACGGATCTCGGCGTTGACCCGATCTTCGACAGCGCGGAGCTGCAGGTCGGTCATCGGCGAGAAGTGCGCGAAGTCGAAGCGCAGGCGGTCGGGCGCGACCAGCGAACCTTTCTGCGCGACGTGGTTGCCCAGCACGTGCTTGAGGGCGTGGTGCAGCAGGTGGGTCGCCGAGTGGTTGGCGCGGGTGCGATCGCGGCGCTCGCGGTCGACGGTCGCGGTGACCTGCTCGCCGACCGCCAGCGTGCCCACCAGCACCACGCCGGTGTGGACATACAGCTCGCCGGCCGGCTTGTGGGTGTCGTCGATGCGAACCTGGGCGCCGCTCGCGGTGGTGAGCAGGCCGGCGTCGCCGATCTGCCCGCCCGACTCGGCGTAGAACGGGGTCCCGTCGAGCACGATCTCGACCTTGGCCTCGGGCCCGGCGCGCTCGGCGCGCTCGCCGTCGACCACCAACGCGCGCACCGTCGCGGTCGCCTCGACGCGGTCGTAGCCCGAGAACCCCGAGGCGCCCAGCTCGTTGGCGAGCTGCTTGTGGAGGTCGCCGACCGAGGCCTGGCCCGAGCCCTCGAAGCCCGAGCGCGCCTTGGCCGCCGCCATCTCCTGCTTGTAGCCGAGGTTGTCGACGGTGAAGCCCTGCTCGCCGGCGATGATCTCGGTGAGATCGTCGGGGAAGCCGAAGGTGTCGTAGAGCTTGAACGTGACCTTGCCGCTCACCTCGCCCTGGCCGGCGCTGCGCATGCGCTCGAACTCGTCGCCGAGCAGGCCCAAGCCGCGGTCGAGGGTGGCGCGGAAGCGCTTCTCCTCCTCGAGCGCGACCTCGTGGATGACGGTGGCGCGGGTCACCAGATCGGGGAACGCCGGGGCCATCTCGTCGATGACCCGGGCGCACACCCGGTGCATGAACGGCTCCTCGATGCCGAGCAGCTTGCCGTGGCGCACCGCGCGCCGAAAGATGCGGCGCAGCACGTAGTCGCGGCCGGTCTTGTCGGGGAACACGCCGTCGCCGATGAGGAACGTGCTGGCGCGGGCGTGATCGGCGATGACGCGCAGCGAGGTGTCGGTCGACGGGTCGGCGCCGTAGCGGGTGCCGGCCAACTCGGCCGCGGTCGCGAGGATGCCGGCGAACAGGTCGGTGTCGTAGTTCGACTTCACGCCCTGCAGCACCGACGCGACCCGCTCGAGGCCGGCGCCGGTGTCGATCGAGGGCAGGGGCAGCGCGATGAGCGGACCGTCTTTCACCTTGGTCTCGAACTGCATGAAGACCAGATTCCAGATCTCGAGCCAGCCGGCCCAGCTCGCCGGATCGGTGGTCGGCCAGGCCGGCATCTCGCCGCCCATGTAGACGTGGATCTCCGAGCACGGGCCGGTGGGGCCGACGTCGCCCATCGCCCAGAAGTTGTCCTTCTTGCCGAGGCCGATGATGCGGTCGTCGCCAAAGCCGGTGACGCGCTTCCAGATGTCGCGGGCCTCGTCGTCGGCGGGCGCGCTGCCCTCGCCGCCGAAGACGGTCACGCACATGCGGTGCTCGTCCATGCCCAGCGTGTTGATGAGCAGCTCCCAGGCCCACGCGATCGCGTCTGCCTTGAAGTAGTCACCGAACGAGAAGTTGCCGAGCATCTCGAAGAACGTGTGGTGGCGCGGCGTCTTGCCGACCTCGTCGAGGTCGTTGTGCTTGCCGCCGGCGCGCACGCACTTCTGGCTGGTGGTGGCGCGCTGGTAGCTGCGGGTCTCGGCGCCGGTGAAGACATCCTTGAACTGGACCATGCCGGCGTTGGTGAAGAGCAACGTCGGATCGTTGGCCGGCACCAGCGAGCTGGAGGCCACGCGCTCGTGACCGCGCGCGGCGAAGAAGTCGAGGAACGCCGATCGAACCTGGGCAGCCTTCATGAGGCGGGGAAGCTACCGCAGATCACCCCAAACGCGCGGGATCTGGACCCGAGGCCCATGCGATGTAAGAGTCCGGCGCATGAAGCTCACGTCTCTTTGCCTCGCCTTGTTCGCCGTCGCCGCCTGTGGTGGCAAGACCTCGTCCACCGGGACCACCGAGCCCACCGGCGACCAGAAGCTGACCTGGGCCCAGATGGATCACGAGCAGCGCGACCAGTACATGGAGAAGGTGGTGCTGCCGACCATGAAGGCGAAGTTCGTCGCCTTCAACGCCGAGAAGTACGCCGACATGGACTGCTCGACCTGCCACAGCGCGGCGGCCGTGCAGGATCACTCGTTCAAGATGCCGAACCCCGACCTCTTGCAGCTCGACTTCTCGAAGAAGCCCGAGGACTACTCCGAGGAGGAGCAGCAGACCGGCCACTTCATGGACACCGTCGTGGTGCCCGAGATGGCCAAGCTGCTCGACGAGGAGCGGTTCAACCCAGAGACCCAGAAGGGCTTCGGCTGCCTCGAGTGCCACACCATGGTCAGCGCGCAGTAGCGCGGTCGCCGCGCCGCCGCCGCGCCAAGAGCGCCGCCACCGCGAACCCTGCCAGCAGCGAGCCCGAGCCGGCGCCGCCGGTCGAGCAGCAGCCGCTGTCGTCGTCGGCCTCGCCGTCGTCGCAGGCCGGCGACAGGCCCGAGCCGCACGGGATGCCGGTGGCGACCTTGCCGTGGATCCAGGTCAGGTAGGCGTCGACGCGGGTGTCGACACCGCCGTTGTCGCAGGCGTTGCTCTCGAAGCTGCGCGACACGATGCCCACGACGCGCTGGCCGCCGCCGAGGGTGGCCAGGGCAGGGCCGCCCGAGTCGCCGTGGCAGTTCTGGGGATCGGGCGTGCCCATCGACACCCGCATCTCGCTGTCGATGAGATCGATGACCTTGGTGCGCGCGTCGAACATGACGCCGGTGCTGTTGGGGTCCTCGTCGGAGGTCCGGCCGTACCCGACGAGCTCGAGGTCGGTGCCGATCGCGAGGCTCATGGCCTCGGTGGGCGTCGGCATCTTCATCGGCTCGACGTCGGTGACCGGCTGGGCCAGGAAGACCACGCCCACGTCGTGGAACGCAAACAGCGACGCGTCGGCCCCGGCGTTGATGTCGAAGTCCTCGTGCTTCACGGACGACGCGATCGGGATCGACGGCGTCGTCGAGCCGGTGGTGTCGTGCTTGAACGTGAACGCGGTCGGCATCACGCCCTGCGTCACCGCGGGATCGAGGCAGTGCGCGGCGGTGAGCACGACGGTGGGCGCGATCAGCGTGCCGGTGCAGCCCGCCAGGGACTGGGCGCCGAAGGAGTAGACCAGCGCGCCGACTGCCGGGTAGTCGCCCTCGGGGGTGACGGTGCCGCCGATGACGTACTCGGTGGTGCCACCGAGCGTCGGATCGTCGACGCAGCCGGCGAGCGTGACGAGCGGCGCGAGGACAGCGAGGAGCGCGGGGAGACGCATGGAGCCGCAGCGTCGCTCAGCGCTGCCGCACCGGCAAGTCGCGCGTGCTGTCACGCGATGACGCGAGTGAGGACCGTCACCGCGCCCGCCTTCAGAACACGTAGGCCGCGGTGGCCGAACCACCGAAGTAGCTGTCGCGCGCGCCCGAAACGTCGACGCTGGTCGCGTCACCGTCGCGGTTGTTGGTCAGGTCGCCGTTGCCCTTGAATGCGAAGCCGATAGTGGCGAAGCCGGCGCTGGCCCGCACCAGCCACTTGGGCGCGACCTTGTAGTCGAAGTTGGCCTGGAGATCGACGCCGGTGACGGTGGCGCCGCCGTACTGGTCGGCCTGGGACATCTCGCCGGTGCTGGTGATGAACAGGAAGCGCGCGTCGGCGCCGATCGCCATCTTGGGAGCGATCGCGTAGCCGAGGCCGACGCCAGGATCGATGTAGGAATAGTCGGTGTTCGGGATGTCGACATCGGTCGGCATCGGAGCTGGGCCCTTGTCGATGACGAACTTGCGCTTGTTGAACCGGAGCGAGCCCTCGATCGACAGCTGCTTGCTCACCGGGTGCCGATACACCACGCCGAACGCGAGGTGCTGCTCGACGGTGGGGAGCGTGTAGCTCATGCCGTCCTTGTTGAGCGTCGACGAGATCTTCAACACGCGGTCGAAGAGCACCTGGACGCCGAGGTTGCGCGTGAACGAGCGGTTCTGCTTGTTGAGCGCCAGCGGGAACGCGTCGGCGGTGATGCGCAGGCCGGGCACCGGCGCGCCCTGGTAGCCCTGGGGCGCGTTGGCCGTGAGGTTGGTCGTGAAGCTCAGGCGGCGGCCGGTGAACGACAGGCCGGCGGCGAGGTCGAGGGCGGGACGGTCGCCGACGTGGGGAGCGCCGCGCTCGCGCTCGTCGTCGTCGTCATCGTCGCGGCGATCGTCGCGGTCGTCCTCGTCGTCGCGATCGGCGACGCGGTCATCGTCCTCGTCATCGCGCGCGTCGTCGGAGTCCGCGTCGTCGCGACCCCGGCCCCGGCCCCGGCCGCGTCCGGCGCGGTCGTCGTCCTCATCCTCGTCGACGGCGTCGTCGTCGTCGGGCGGCGGAGCCTTGACCTTGCCTTTGCCCTTGGGCGGCGTCTTGCCTTGGGATTTGCCTTTGACCTTGGCGACCGGGGCCTCGTCGTCGTCCAGCTCGAGATCCGCGTCGTCGTCGTCGCGATTCCGGCCGCGGCCCCAGCCCGAGCGACCGCCGCGGTCGTCATCGTCGACGGCGTCGTCGTCGCGGATCTTGCCCTTGCTGGGCTTGCCCTTGCCGCGAACCTTGGCGGGACGGTCGTCGACGTCTTCGTCGTCGTCCTCGTCGTCACTGCCCAGCGCGGGCAGGTCGTCGATGATCGGCATCAGCTCCTCGTCGATGGTGTCGCGACCCTCGGCGCCCAGCCCGGCCTGGCGCTCGACGATCTCGGGCTTGGCGATGACCTTGCCCGACGCGCCGGCGCGCAGCTGCAGGTGCACGAGGTAGCGCGATCCCCGCTTCTCGACCTTGCCGACGATGACGCCGTCGACGTTGATCTGGCCGGCGATGCGCTGGACGTTCTTGTCGGTGAGCTTGACCGCGCCCAGCTCGTCGGCGGCGGCCTGCCACTTCTTGCGCGAGACCACCGAGTGCTTCTTCTTGAGGGCCTTCTCGAGATCGCGCTGGAACTGCTCGGCCTTGGGGCCGGTCAGCTCGAGGACGACGAGGCGCTTGCGGCCAGCCAAGGCGTGGCCGGGCCACGCGACCACGATCAGGAGCGCGAGCGCGCACCACGCCGCGAGGCGCCACGCACTACTTGCCGAAGCGGTCGATGGCGAATTCTTCATGAGCCGATCCTTCCGGCGTATCGACGGTGTTGCCACCGGTTCCTCCTCCCGAGACGCCGCGAAACAGCAGCGCGAAGTCCGACGGGCTGGAGGAGTTCTTCACGGCTTCCTCGTAGGTGACGAGGCGTTGCTTCACGAGCTCGGCCAGGCTCTGGTCGAACGTCATCATGCCGTAGGGGTGGAGCCCCTGCGCGATCGCGTCGCGGATCTCGCGGGTGCGGACCGGGTCTTCGATCATCTCGCGGACCCGCTCGGTGTTGATGAGGATCTCGAGGGCCGGGACCATGCCTTTGCCGTCGGCGCGGGGCAGGAGTCGCTGCGAGATCACGCCGCGCAGCACGCTGGCCAGCGTGAGCCGAGCCTGGGTCTGCTGGTGGCTCGGGTACATCGAGATGATGCGGTTGACGGTCTCGGTCGCGTCCGAGGTGTGCAGGGTCGAGAGCACCAGGTGGCCGGTCTCGGCCGCGGTCATCGCGATGCTCGCGGTCTCGTGATCACGCATCTCACCGACCAGGACCACGTCGGGATCCTGACGCAGCGCGGCCCGCAGCGCCCGCGAGAACGACTGGGTGTCGAAGCCGATCTCGCGCTGGTTCACGACCGAGCGCTTGTCGCGAAACGTGTACTCGATCGGGTCTTCGATCGTGACGATGTGGAACGCGTGCTGGGTGTTGATGTAGTCGACCATGGCGGCGAGCGTGGTCGACTTGCCCGAGCCGGTGACGCCGGTGACCAGGATGACGCCGCGCTGGTGATCGGTCAGCTCGAGGACGGTGCGCGACAGGTTGAGGCGGTCGAAGGGCGGCACCTCGGGTGGGATGAGGCGCAAGACCATGCCGACCGAGCCGCGTTGCTGGAAGACGTTGGCGCGGTAGCGCACGCCGTCGGGCGTGCCGTAGGCCAGGTCGAGATCGAGGGTGTCCTCGAAAACGGCGCGCTGCTTGTCGCTCATCATGTGCGTCGCGAAGCCGGCGATGGCCTCGCGGGTGAGCGGCGGCACGTCGCGCACGGTGCGCAGCTCGCCCTTGATCCGGAAGATCGGCGGCAGGCCGGCCTTGAGGTGAACGTCCGATGCGCCGAGCTGACGCGCCGCGCTGAGCACCCGGTCGAGGATCTGGCTCATCGCGTGCGCGCAGCGTAACACGGGCTCCACACCGTCGACGCTCGAAGCAGTTTTCCGCTACGCTCGACGCGCTCATGTTTTGCCCGGTCTGCGGCGCCGCCAACACCGAGGGCGCGAAGTTTTGCGGTGCCTGTGGCGCGCGTATCGGCGACGAGCGCGCGACCACCGGCGAGCCCGCGCCCGGCGCGCAGACGACGCGCATGCCCGAAGCCACCGGGCCAACCCGCTCGTTGCCCAAGGCCCGCACCACCGCCGCGCCGGTCCAGTCACCACCGCCGTATCGGGACGCGAGCCTCGGCTCGCTGGTGGCGACGCCCCGGCGCGGGCGCGCAGCCGTGATCGCGGTCGTGCTGCTGGTCGACGTCGGGCTCGCCATCGGCGGCGTGGTGTTGATGACTCGGCCCAACCCGGCGGCCTCGACCGTCGCGGCCACCGACCCCGGCGCGGCTTCGGATTCGGTCACCGGTTCGGGTTCGGTCACGGGTTCGGGTTCGGTCACGGGTACGGGTACGGGTACGGGTACGGGTTCGGTCACGGGTTCGGTCACGGGTACGGTCACGGGTACGGGTTCGGGCCCCGGTCACCCGACCCATCCCACCGGCACGCCCTCCGGTCCCGGCACCGGCTCGAGCCCGGTCCCCACTGTCGACGCCCGCGCCGTCGACGCGGTCGACGCCCGCGCCCTCGACTCCTGGGTCACCGACGCCGCGCCGGCCGCCACGCCCCTCGACGCTGCGCCGGCCCCGATCCCGACGCCGACCCTCGACGCCGCGCCCAGCCCGACCCCGCCCGTCGACGCCACCGCGGCCACGCCCGATCCCGAGCCGCCCGCCGACGTCGACGCCGCCACCGGCGATGACGGCGAGGCCGCGTCCTTCGACGTCATCTACGGCCAGTCCAACCGCCAGGCCGTCCAGAGCGAGAGCAAGCGCAACCGCTGCTATCAGTCTGCTACCAAGAGCCTCAACGACGATCAGGCACTTCGCGGACAAGTGGACATCGCGTTCACCGTGTTGCCTACTGGCAAGACCAGCACCGTGCAGGCGACCCGCAACACAACGCAATCCGACGCGCTCGCCCGGTGCGTGATCGCCATCGTCGAGGCGTGGAGCTTCTCGCGTCACGACGTCGCGGCCGGCATCACGCTGCAGCAGACCTTCACCTTCGGACCGAATCGATGACCTCGCTCCGCGACCACTCGGGCTCGCGCGCGACCGGCACGCCGGTGCGCGATCTGGTCGGCGCGCAAGTGCTGGTGATCGATCAGGATCCCCGCATCCACGAGGGCATCAGCGCCCTGGTGTCGTCGGCCGGCCTGCACCCGACCTGCGTCCGCGATCCCGAGGCCGCGATGGCGGCGATCACCAAGCAGTTCTTCTCGGTCGTGCTGATCGATCTCGACACCCCGACGCCCGGGGCCGGCCTCGACACCATCCGCGCGGTGCGGGCCGCGACGCCGACCTCCATGATCGTCGGGCTCACGCCGCGCCGCTCCTTCGACGACGCGGTGGCCGCGGTGCGGGCCGGCGCGATCGATCTGATCCTCAAGGCGCCCGAGTCGGTGTTGTATCTGAAGGACCGCGTCCTCGAGGCGGCGGGCCGCTCGGTGAACCGGCGTGAGATCGAGTCGGTGCTGGCCGCGGTGCGCACCTCCCACGACGACTTCCTGCAGCGCTTCATGGAGTCGGAGCGGCGAGCCCAGGACGCCGCCGACCGCCTGGTCGGCAAGGACCCCAGCCGCTCGCTGGAGCTCGACGTCTTCGCGGTGCTGGTCGTCGACGAGGTCGACTCACTGGTCGACGATCTCAAGCAGGCGTCGCCGGTCGCCTTCCGCTTCGTCCATGCCATGAGCGGCGGCGAGGCCCTCGACCGCATCTCGAGCGACGCGTTCCAGTACGCGTTGGTGTCCGACGAGGTCCATGACCTGCCAGCGTCGATGGTGATGCAGACCATCAGGAGCCAGAGCCCCGAGACCGTCGTGCTGGCGTTCCGCGGCCCCGGCCCCGACGGCTACGTGAACTTGGTCGAGACCCACGGCCAGCGCCCCATCGTCACGCCGTTCACCGACGCCAACCTCCTGGTCGCGCGCCTCGACGAGCTGGCCGAGGCCTTCCGGGCTCGGGCCCGCGAGCGCCGCTACACCCAGAGCTTTCGCGAGCGCCACTACGACTTCCTGCGCCGCTACGTCGATCTCAAGACCAAGATCGACCGCGCCCTCGACAAGTAGCGCGGCGACCGGCGCCGAGCTGCCGGGTGTAACGCGAGCTGCGCGGCGAGCGTATGTACGCCATGGTCAAGATCTGGATCATCATCATCGCCGTCGTGGCGGCCTGTGGCAGCGACCGGCCGCCCCACCCCGCGACGCAACGTGAGGAGCACGCCGTGACCGACCCGACCTACGTCAAGCCCTCCGACGAGGAGCTGGCCCGCACCCTGACCCGCATGCAGTTCGCGGTCGCCCGCCGCGACGGCACCGAGCCTCCGTTCCGCAATGAGTACTGGGATCACCACGACGCCGGCCTCTACGTCGACATCGTCACCGGTGAGCCGCTGTTCAGCTCGCGCGACAAGTTCGAGTCGGGCACCGGCTGGCCCAGCTTCACGCGGCCCATCGATCCTGCGCGCGTCGTCGAGCATCGCGACGTCAGCCACGGCATGGCGCGGGTCGAGGTCCGGTCCCACGCCGGCGACTCCCACCTCGGTCACGTCTTCGACGACGGTCCCGCGCCAACCGGCCTGCGCTATTGCATCAACTCGGCATCGCTGCGCTTCGTGCCGGCCGCCGAGCTGACCGCCAAGGGCTACGGCGCCTACGCGGCGCCCTTCGGCGCAGGCGCGGTGGCGAGCCCGGTCGAGGCCAAAGACGCTACCTTGTGCGCGGTGCCCGGCGCGGGCGCGGGCGCCAGCGGCAGCTGCGAGACCACCCTCGAGACCGCGGTGCTGGCCGGCGGCTGTTTCTGGGGCATGGAGGAGCTGTTGCGCGACATCCCCGGCGTCATCGAGACCGAGGTCGGCTACGCCGGCGCCAAGGCCAGCGCGGTCACCTACGAGCAGGTGTCGACCGGCACCACCGGCGCCGCCGAGAGCGTCCGCATCGTCTTCGATCCCAGCCAGCTGTCGTATGCCGACCTGCTCGAGCGCTGGTTCTTCCGCATGCACGACCCGACCACGCGCGACCGCCAGGGCAACGACGTCGGCAGCCAGTACCGCTCGGCGATCTTCGCCGCCACCGACGAGCAGCGCCACACCGCCGCCGAGGTCATCGCCAAGCTCGACGCCAGCCACAAGTGGCCCGCCAAGGTCGTCACCAGCATCGAGCCGGCCGGCAACTTCACGCCCGCCGAGGCCTATCACCAGGACTACCTGAAGGAGCACCCCGACGGCTACACCTGCCACTTCCTGCGCGACTGAAAAAGACTTGGCTCGCCGCGCGCGAGCTCGCTGACCGCGAGGCGTCACGCGGTCGCGGTCGGTGGTATCAGACCGCATGCGCGTCCTCGTCACCGGCGGTGCCGGCTTCCTCGGCATCAACTTGGTTCGCAAGCTCCTCGCCCGCGGCGACGAGGTGGTCTCGCTCGATCGCGAGCCCTTCGACTATCCCGAGCGGGCCCAGATCACCGAGGTGCGCGGCGACATCCGCACCCGCGCCGACGTCGATCGGGCGGTGGCCGGCTGCGAGGTCGTGGTCCACGCCGCCGCCGCCTTGCCGCTCTATAGCCCGCGCGAGATCCACACCATCGACATCGATGGCACCCGGATCGTCCTCGAGGCGGCCCGGGCCGCCAAGGTCGCGCGGGTCGTGCACGTGTCGTCGACGGCGGTCTACGGCGTGCCCGATCACCACCCGCTGGTCGAAGACGATCGCCTGCACGGCGTCGGGCCCTACGGCATCGCCAAGGTCGAGGCCGAGGCGGTGTGTCGCCGCGCGCGCGACGCCGGGCAGATCATCTCGATCCTCCGCCCCAAGTCGTTCGTCGGCCCCGAGCGGCTCGGCGTGTTCGCGCTGATGTACGACTGGGCGCGCGAGGGTCGCGACTTTCCGATCCTCGGCCGCGGCGACAATCGCTACCAGCTCCTCGACGTCGAGGATCTGTGCGACGCGATCGTGCTCGCGATGACCGCCGCGCCCGAGATCGCCAACGACACCTACAACCTCGGCGCCGAGCGCTTCACGACCCTGCGCCAGGATTTTCAGGCGGTCCTCGATGACGCCGGCCGGGGCGGCAAGATCCGCTCGCTGCCGGTCGCGCCCGCGCTGTGGGCCTTGCGGGTCCTCGAGCGCGTGAAGCTGTCGCCGCTCTACCCGTGGATCTACGAGACCGTCACCGAGGACTCCTTCGTGTCGATCGATCGGGCCAAGACCCGGCTCGGCTGGCGCCCGCAGTTCTCGAACCAGGACGCCTTGGTCCGCAACTATCGCTGGTACCTGGCCAACGCCGATCGTCTGGGCAGCGCTGGGGTCACGCACCGCGTGCCATGGAAGCAGGGCGCGCTCGCCCTCGCCAAGGTCGTGTTCCGCGGCCGTCCGAGCCCTGGCGTCGCGTGAGCTACATCAGCACGCCGCCGCTGGGCAGGTCGCTGCGCGCGGCGTCGGGGTCGGCCTCGGGCTGGCCAGCGTCGATGGGGAAGGGCGGCGCGTCGATGGGCAAGGCGATGCCGGGCGGTGCCATCGGGCGCGTCGAGGTGGCGGGCCCGGCGGGGCCGGTCGGCGTCGGGACGCCCTGACCGTCGGGGCCGGCGCTCAGCGCGGCGGCGCTGGCGCGCACGAAGGCGGCCCAGCGCGACGGATCGCTGGCGTGGCGGGGGCGCTGGGCGGTCGCGTCGTCGAAGCCGCGCGCCGCGTCCTCGAGGGTCGCGATCGCGGCCTTGATCTTGGCGGCGGCGCGCCAGTAGGTGACGTCGCCGCGCAGGCGCTCGAGGTCCTTGCGCTGATCGCGACGCTCGGGCGAGCGCGACAGCAACAACGCCTGCGACAGCTCAGCCTCGGCGCGGTCGAGGTCGCCGGGGATCGCGCCCGACAGCTTGCGGGTGGCCTGCTCGACCAGCGCCTCGAGGAACCAGCCCTCGAGCTGCACGACGTCCTCGGTGGTGTGCTCGGTGCACTCGGCGTCGGGCGGGATCGCGATCGGCTTCCACGCCGCGCCGGTGAGGCGCTGGTAGCCCCAAGGCGGGAAGCTGCGACCGCGCTCGGCCACGATCTCCTTGGCGTGGCAGCGCAGGCCGTAGCGGGCGGCGTGGACCCGCCCGATCACGACCATGGCGGCGAGGGCGGCGAGGGCGGTGGAGATCAGTGCCAGAATCAACGGCCAGCGGCGGGGCGGGCGGGTCGAGGCCTCGACCTCGGCCTCGAGCTCACCGTCGCTGAGGGCGCGCTTCGAGCGCCGCTTGGACGCGATCGCGGCCCTCAGCTCGGCGCTGGGATCGGGCGTGGTGGGCTCGGACACAGCTGCCTGGACCGGCGCGGCCCCAGCGGCCATCGGCGTCACCACCGGCGGCGCGGCGGGCGGCTCGACCGGCGGCTCGACCGGCGCGGGCAGCGTCGGCAGGATCTCGATCTGGGGATCGTCGTCGTCGACCGCCGGCGGCACCGGCACCTCGTCGTCGGTGTGATCCTTGGTCTCGCTCATGCGCCGGCGACGTAGCCGATGAAGGGCAGGTTGCGGTAACGCTGCGAGACGTCGAGGCCGTAGCCGACGACGAACTTGTTGGGGATCGTGAAGCCCAGGTAGTCGATGTCGACGTGGCGCTCCGAGCGCTCCGGCTTGTGGAGCAGCGAGCACAGCTTGATGCTGGCCGGCTTGCGGGTCCGCAGGTTGTCCATGAGGTAGTGCAGCGTGTGGCCGGTGTCGACGATGTCCTCGACGACCAGCACGTGCTTGTCGGCGATGGGCCGCGTCAGATCTTGGGTGATCTGGACGACGCCCGACGAGGCCGAGGCGTCGCCGTAGCTGGCCACCCCGATGAAGTCGAGCGTGAGCGGCAGCGCGATGTGCCGCACCAGATCGGCCATGAAGAGCACCGAGCCCTTCAGCACGCCGAGGACGACCAGGTCCTCGCCGCTGGCCGCGTACTGGGCGGTGATGAGCTTGCCCAGCTCGGCCACGCGCGTGGCGATGGCGTCGGCCGAGATGAGCTCGATGAACGGTTCGGGATCGCGATTCCAGGCCGGAGGCGCCGCGTCGGACATGCCGGATGGTAACGACCGGCGCCGGGAGCCGCAACGCGCGAGGCCGTCGCGCTACAGTCGCCCCCGATGCCAGCCCCGCAGGACCTCGAGGCCCAGCTCCGCGCCGTGGTGGCCGAGGTCCCGACCGAGATCGACGTCTCCCGTCGTCGCCGCGTGTTCTGCAACCGCAATCTGCGGATGGACCAGGTCGAGATGATCGGGTTCGACATGGACTACACGCTGGCCCTGTATCACCAGGACCGGCTCGAGCAGCTGTCGATCGAGCTCACGCTCGACAAGCTGTGCAGCAAGCACGGCTACCCCGACGCGATCCGCTCATTGCACTACGAGGCCGACCGCGCCATCCGCGGGCTCATGGTCGATCGCAAGCTCGGCAACGTCTTCAAGATGGACCGTCACAGCCACGTCGGACGGTGCTTTCACGGCTTCCGGCTCCTGGCTTCCGACGAGCGCCGCGCGCTGTACCGCAACGAGAAGATCAACCTGTCCGACGATCGCTACGAATGGATCGACACGCTCTTCGGCCTGCCCGAGGCGGTCATCTACATGACGCTGGTCGACTGGTTCGATCGGGCTGCCGCCGAGGGCAAGCCGCCCATCGACTACGACAAGCTGTTCGGCGACATCCGCATCTCGATCGACGAGGCCCACCGTGACGACACGCTCAAGTCGGTGATCCGCGCCGATCTGACGGCGTACATCGTGAAGGACCCCGAGCTGCCCGAGACGCTGCACAAGCTGCGCAGCTCGGGCAAGAAGCTCTTCCTGCTCACCAACTCGCTCTACGACTACACCGACGCGGTCATGACGTACCTGCTCGACGGCAGCCAGCTGCCCTACGCGAGCTGGCGGGCCTACTTCGACGTCGTCATGGTCGGTGGCGCCAAACCTGCCTTTTTCAACGAACGGCGGCCCTTCGTCGCGATCGAGCCCAGGACCAAGCGCGAGCTGCCCGGCGAGGTCAAGGCGTTCACCCGGGACCGGGTCTACCAGGGTGGCAACATCGCGACCTTCGAGCAGCTCACCGGCATCCGCGGCGAGAACGTCCTCTACATCGGCGACCACATCTACGGCGACATCCTCCGGCTCCGCAAGATGCACATGTGGCGCACCGCGATGATCATCCAGGAGCTCGACCGCGAGCTGTCGCTCGGCGATCGCCTCGAGGGTCAGCTCCGTGACCTCGACCTCCTCGACCGCCGCCGTCGCAACCTCGAGTCGGAGATCGACTTTCAGGCCCTGCGCCTCAAGCGCGTGCAGCGGCTCCACGAGGACGCCGCCGCGTTGCAGGCCGCCCACGTCATCAGCCCGGGTCCGCCGCCCATCGCCGCGGTCGCGGCCGGCGCGACCATGTCGATGCTGTCGGCGATGCCGGCGGTCGGGGGCGTCGCCGCGGCCGCCCTCGAGGCCAGTCACCTGGCCGCGACCCGCGCTGCGCAGGCCGTCGACGGATCGTTTGGCCTGCCGGCGCCCGCACATCCGCCGTCGCCCGGTCACGTCGAGGGCGCCGCGAGCCGGGGCGGACGCGCCGAGCTGGCGGCGATCGCGCCCGATCTGCTCCACCGCATCGACGTCGTCAAAAAGCAGCTCAAGGACTCCCTCGACCGCCTGCGCGACCGGGCCCGGCTCATGGCCGAGGAGTGCGCGCTGCTCGAGGACACCACCGAGCGCGCCTTCAATTCGTACTGGGGGCCGGTCCTGCGCGACGGCAACGAGAACTCGCGCTTCGGCGAGCAGGTCGGCGACTACGCCGACCTCTACACGTCGCGGGTGTCGAACTTTTTGTCGTACTCGCCGCTGCGCTACTTCCGCGCGCCGCGCCGCGCGATGCCCCACGATCTGTAGCTGGGGCCGGGCCCGCCGTGGTCGTTGGGGCCGTGATTCACGGGCTGCCGATGGTGAGCACGCCGAGCTGGGTGCTCGAAAACTCCAGGCCGCTGTTGGCGCCGGCGCCGTCGAGGTCGCAGTAGGTGAAGGTCAGGCCGTCGTCGAAGCTGAAGCGGAACGTGTAGGCGAAGCCGGCACCGATCGCGGGCGTGACGAAGGTGCCCTGGAACTCGTCGTCGTTGCCGACCTGCACGTTGTAGTCGGCGTCGGCGAACCGCCAGCCGCCTTGGAAGGTGGGATCCCCGCCGGCGTTGCCCCAGCCGAGTTGCGCCTTCACGCCCGACGGGGCGCCTGGCGCATCGGTGACGCCAGCCTCGTACAGGCGCGCGTAGATCGTCGGCGAGGTCGTGTTGTGCGGCGCGGTGAAGCTCGCCGGGAACTGCAGGTTGCAGTAGTCGGCCTCGGCCGCGACGTCGGTCTCGTTGCGGACGCCGGTGTAGGTCCAGAGCCGAGACGCGGTCGTCGAGCCGCTGCTGGTGGTCACGATCAGGGGGCCGCGCGATACCGTGCTGGGCGGCGCCGAGCACTCGAGGAGCGTCGACGACAGCACGCTGCAGCCGGTCCCGACGACGCCGTCGAAGCTCGCGGTGGTGCCGGGGCCGAATCCGGCGCCGGTGATGGTGACGCGGGTCCGCGAGTTGGCCAGGCTATCGACAGGTGAAAAGTCGGTCACGAGGGGACCACTGCCAGAATCGATCGTGGGGCCGTCCAGGCCGTTCCCGTCGATCGTGACGGCATCGAGGGCGCCGCTGTCGATCGTCGCGGCATCGACGGTGGCGTCGCTCATCGCCGCGTCGACCGCGGCGGCGTCGAGGGCGGCGTCGGCCCGCGCGTCCCCGAGCCGGGCGTCGATGGGCGTGACTGGATCGTCGCCACAGGCGACCAGCGCGGCGAGGCCGAGGAGCGCGATCGGGAGCCGGCGACAGCGAGTCATGGCGCATCCTAACCCCACAGATCACGGGAGTAGCATCGGTCTCGCTCGCTGCCCGGTCTTGACCGCGATCGGGCAGTCAGCCGTCCGCGCTGAACGAGCGGATCGCGCCGAGCGGCGCCGCGCGCGGGCCATGCCGATTCCAAAGGATCGTCCGGGCGTGCGGCGCGTACGATCGGGCCATGAGCGAGCGCGATCGACGTCGAGACAGCGGCCGAGGCAGCGCGGACTCCACCGCTGCTGCGGCGCGAGCTCCGGGCAAGCGGACGCTGAGTGAGCGGCGCTACGGTCACCGCGCCGCCGCGCCTGGTACCGACGGGGTGATCCAGCGCCAGGAGGTCGCGGGTGGCGCATGCCTCGATCCCGACGCGGTGCTCGCCGACCTACGGCGGATCGAGGCCGAGGCCGCCGCGATCGCGCCGCTCATCGATCCCGACGGCGCCGGCGCGCCCGGCGTGGCGATGGCGGCCGACCTGCCCAACCAGCTGCGCGCGCTCACCCATCAGCTCGAAGTGCTGGCGCCGGCCATCGACGGTTGCAGCGCGCCGCTCCTGCACGGGCAGCTGGCGCGCGCGCGCGACCAGGCCGAGGACGCCGTGCTGGCGGCATTCCAGACCCTGGCCGCGTATCACGCCGATCAGACGCTGCGGAGCTGGAGCAACGCCTCTGACGACGATCAGGCGAACCAGCGCCACGCCTATCACCAGGAGTCGGGGCACCTGCCCGACGACACCGACTGGTGCGGCATGTTCGCCAACGCGCAGTACCGCGCGGCCGGGATGAGCGGCGCGCTCAACATGACCTTCAACTCGACGTTCCACGTTCGCGAGTTCTTCCGCTACGGCACCGGCTCGAACAACTCGCCCTCGGAGATCCAGGTGCGCGGCGCGGGCGACCCGATGGCGCTGCGCGCGTATCACGAGCAGCGCGGCTCCCTGCGCAGCTGGCTCGAGGGCCCGGCCATCGGCGACGACGTGCGGCCCGGAGACATCGTCACGATCGACTGGCTCGATCGCGGCGACAGCGAAGATCACATCACGGTCGTGCGCTCGTACACGCCCGACACCGGCCTGCTGATCACCATCGACGGCAACAGCTTCGGCGCGCGCAAGCCCGGGCTGGCCAACCCGGACTTCGGCAGCCTCTCGCCCGGCGACGACATGAACGCGCTCTCGCCGGAGGCTACCGGCACCGACGTCGGAACCAGCCAATATCAAGCCGGCGCGGGCGGCGAGCGCGAGGTGGCCGACGGCGCGGGCCCGGCTTTCAACCGTGACGCCATGCTCGACGGCCACGACGCCAACGTGGCCCACGCGATGACGATGGTCGGGCGGGGCCGACCCTCGCTGGTCGACTTCGAGACTGAGCACGTCTACCCGGGCTACTCGGGCCCCAACGCCGCCGGGCCACCCCAGCCGGGCGGGCCGATCCAGCGCAGCGAGCGGGCCGCGGTCACGGCGGTCGATCCCGGCGCGGCCTTCGCGGCGGCGACCACCGGCAGCCCGGGCGAGGTGCCGTATCGCGACGAGATGCAGGCCCGGTTCGGCGCGGATTTTTCGTCGGTGCGGGCCTTCGTCGGCCGCGATCTCGAAGCGCTGGGCGCCCACGCCGCGACGCGCGAGTCGACCGTCGCGTTCGCGTCGACCGCGCCCGATGAGGAGACCGTCGCCCACGAGCTGACCCACGTGCTGCAGGCGCGGGGCGGCGGCACCCGGGGCGGCGGCGTGAGCGATCCGGCTGACGGGTCGGAGCACGAGGCGCGCGCGGTCGCGGCCCAATTCTCGGCCGGGGGCCCGCTCACCGTCGCCGGCGCGCCGAGCGCGCGCATCCACCGACAAGAGCGCACTCCGGTGCCACCGGCGATCCAGCCGCCCGCCGCCGACGGCCACCAGAGCGGGCGCCTCGACTGGGATGGCTTCCATGGCATCAACATGACGCCGGACGACGGGCCCTCGGCCGACTCCATCCGCGAGATCTACGCCTACTACTTGCTCGTCGAGCTGCGCCGGCAGTTCCCCGCCGAGTGCGCCGCCGACGGCGGCATACCCGACGACAGCGAGCGCGGCCCCGACGCGGTGGCGGCCCGCGCGCGCGCGGTGGTGCGGCTGGGCGGCTTGATGCGCAACGCGATGGTGGCGCTCCAGCGCGCCGGCGACCTGCCCGGGGCCGAGGCGATGCGGGTGCGGCTGTTCGTCACCAACCAGCACGCGCTGGTCCGCGCGCTGCAGGTCGAGGCATCGACGCGCTACCGCAAGCCGAACGCCACGAAGACCTGGTGCAACATCTACGCGTACGACGTGGTCACCGCGCTGGGCGGCTACCTGCCACGGCGGTGGTGGAGGGACATCGCGATCGCCGCCATCCAGGCCGGGGCGCAGGTGGTGACCGACGCGACCTATCGCAAGATGCGCCAAAATCAACCGGACGGCGACCTGAGGGTGGTGGCCAACAACGACGTCTTCACCGAGCAGGTCAACGCCAACGCCATGACCCGGTGGATGACGGACTGGGGCGCGACCCAGTTCGGCTGGCAGCAGGTCCCCGACGCGCGGGGCGCGCAGACCACCGCCAACGGCGGCCACCTGGTCATCATCCTGGCCCGCAACGTCGACGAGGCGAAGAGCGGGCACGTCAGCGTCGTGCTGGCCGAGAACGATCAGCATGTCCACCCGCCCGACACCGCCGACGGCGAGTACCTGCCGCTGCAATCGCAGGCCGGCTTCTCCAACTTCCAGACCAACGACGGCGAGGCCGCGGTCGGCACCAACGGACGCCGCGCCTGGTGGGCCGAGCCCGAGCACGTCGACGCCGGCTTCTGGGCCTACCTCGGCGCGCCCCAGGCGCAACTCGCGATCCAGCCGCCGGATCGGCTCGGCACGGTCCTGCCCAACGCCCAGGTCGATCCGCACCCCGGCGGCGCGGGCCGTTAGCGCGCGGCGACCCACGCGCAGATCGCGCCGAGCAGCGCCTCGCGCGACACCGGCTTGGCCGGGTGGGGCGCGAAGATCGGCCAGCTCTCTGGCCAGCAGTCGACGCGCCAAAACCGTCGTGCTGCCGCGTCGCGCGGTCGTGGCGTGAGCGCACGGCGAGCGCTCCGGTGGAGCCATGCGGCGCGCGGTCGCCGCGGGCGCGTGGCTTGCGATCGGCACCGACATGCTCGATGTCGCTGCCCAGACCGCCAGTACGAACGGCCTTCGCTACGTGCGTCGGGCCCGGCGCCAGTACATCTATCACCCGGGCTAGCTGCGGTTGGTGCGGGCGTAGACGTCGTTGCCCACCCGCAGGTGGCCGCTCTCGATGAGCGAGATCACCGATGCCGCCACGCTGTCGCGACACGCCGGGGCGCCGGCTGTTCCAGTACCGCGACCAGGGCTACACCGGTTGCGCTTGCTGTCCGACGCGGCATTGGGCGGCGACTACTCGGCGAAAGATTTCCGCACCTGCGATCGCGACCCGGATGGTCTTCTTGGCGGCGGTCGCGCTGGTCGGCCTCGGCTCGCGCGCCAGCAAGAGCGCGCACCACAGCGTCGCTGCCCGGAGTGGCCGATCACCTCGGTCACACGCCGACCGTGTGCCGCGCAAGCTACATCCACCCCGGCGTCCTCGACGCGTTCGCCGATGGGCGACTGCAAAAGACGGTGCCAGCGCGGCTGCGGAGCCGCCGCCAGCACGGGTCGCCGATCTGCGGGCTACCGAGCCACACCTGTTGCGCTTGCTGTCCGGGAAGCGGACGACCAAGGCGAGCGCCCGCGCGCTGTGAGCGCTGTCGCGCGCTGTGAGCGCTCTCGCACGGCGGGTCGCGCTTTCCGGCGGCATCTGCGGGACGGCGGCGCGGGCCCGGACTTGCAACAGGCTGCGGAATGCTCAAAACCACTGGCTTTGCGATCCTGTCCGCGCTGTTTCTGACCGCCGCCGCCTGCGGTGGCAAGTCGTCGCCCAAGTCGACCACCACGACCCACACCGAGACCACCGTGCAAGACGAGTCCGGCGCGGAGAGCTCGCGCGAGACCACCGAAACCCACGTCGAGCACCAGGACGGCACGCAGGATATCGAGCGTACCGAGACCACCACCCAGACCGTCCCGCCCGCGACCACCACCACGCCCTGACCTTGCAAACCTGGGGGTGACGCAGGCGCGGGCGGCTGACGCGAATCCTGTCACGCTGCGGTCATGCAAACCCGCGTCTACGCCGCCGCTGCCGCCAAGGCGCCCCTCGCCCCGTCGACGATCGAGCGTCGCGCGGTCGGGCCCCGCGATGTCGAGCTCGACATCCTGTTCTCCGGTATCTGTCACAGCGACATCCACCAAGTCCGCGCCGAGTGGGGCGGCACTGGCCGCTTCCCGATGGTGCCGGGCCACGAGATCGTCGGGCGGGTCACCGCGGTCGGCGCCGAGGTCACGCGATTCGTCGCCGGAGATCTGGCCGGCATCGGCTGCCTGGTCGACTCGTGCCGGACCTGTCGCCAGTGCGGCGCCGACCACGAGCAGATGTGCGAGCGCGGCGCCGCCGGCACCTACAACAGCACCGAGATGGACCGGGTGACGCCGACCTACGGCGGCTACGCCCAGCAGATCGTCGTCACCGAGCACTTCGCGCTCAAGGTGCCGAGCAACCTCGACCTGGCCGGCGTCGCGCCGCTGTTGTGCGCCGGCATCACGACCTACTCGCCGCTGCGCCAGTGGGGCTGCACCACCGGCACCCGGGTCGGGGTGGTGGGCCTGGGCGGGCTCGGCCACATGGCGGTCAAGCTGGCCGCCGCGATGGGCGCCGAGGTGACCATGCTCAGCACCTCCGAGGGCAAGCGCGCCGACTCGACCCGGCTGGGCGCGACCGACTTCGGCCTGACCACCGACCCCGCCACGTTCAAGCGCCTGGCCGGTCGCTTCGACCTGCTGATCGACACCGTCTCGGCCCAGCATGATTATGGCGCCTATCTCCGCTTGCTCTGTCCGTTCGGCACCATGGTGTGCGTCGGGGCGCCGCCCGAGCCGTCGCCGCTGGCCGCGTTCGCGCTGATCGGCGGCAACAAGCGCATCGCCGGCTCGATGATCGGCGGCATCCGCGAGACCCAGGAGATGCTCGACTTCTGCGGCGCGCGCAACCTCACCGCCGACGTCGAGGTCATCCCCGCGTCGAAGATCGACGAGGCCTACGACCGCACCGTCAAGGGCGACGTCCGCTACCGCTTCTCGGTCGACGCCAGTACGTTCTGACCGCTGAGGCCGTCGGCGATCGCACGAGCCGCGATCCCGACCAGCACTTCGCCCTTCGACCGCGGCCCGACCCGAACCATTTCCTGCCCAACCGCTCTGACCACTCGGAGCAGATCATGAACCCACCCCAGAGCGAACCCTTCTACGACCCGGTGACGTCCAGGGTCACCTATCTGCTCTTCGATCGCGCGACCCGCGACGCGATCGCCATCGATCCGGGGCTCGATTTCCAGCCGAGCTCCGGCCAGGTCTCCCTCGAGTCGGCGCACCAGCTGGCCGCGCGCCTCCGCGGCCTGGGGCTGACCCTTCACTTCGGGCTCGAGACCTCGGAGTGACCGCACGCTCGGCCTATCTGGCGGTGGTCGTGTCCGCGGGCGTCGCGCTGGTGGCCTTGGGTGCGCCGAGCTGGCTCGCGCTGGTGGCGGGGCTCTCGATCGCGCTGTTGTCGGGTCAGCGTCCGCCCGCCCAGCTCAAGCGGCTGACCACCATCGCGCTCCAGCTCGGGGTGGTCGCGCTCGGCGCCGGCATGAACTTGGTCGCGGTCTGGAAGGTCGGTTCCAGCGGCGCCGTGATCACCGCGATGACCCTCAGCGTGGCGATCGGGCTCGCCATCGTGCTCGGTCGGGCGCTGCTGGTTCGCGGCGACACGCCCCTGTTGATCGGGGTCGGCACCGCGATCTGCGGGGGCAGCGCGATCGCCGCCGTCGCGAGCGTGATCCGCCCCAAGGAGCACGAGCTGTCGGTCTCGCTCGCGGTGGTGTTCGTGCTCAACGCCGTCGGGCTGATCGTATTTCCGGTCATCGGGCACGCGCTCGGCCTGAGCCAACCGGTGTTCGGCCGCTGGGCGGCGCTCGCGATCCACGACACCAGCTCGGTGGTCGGCGCCGGGTTGGCCTACGGGCCCGTCGCGCTGTCGGTCGCGACGACGACGAAGCTCGCGCGAGCGCTGTGGATCGTCCCGATCACGATCGGGATCGCGGTGGCGCGGGCCGGCGGTGGTGACCGTCGCCTCGCCCGCCTGCGCGGGGTGCGCTGGCCGTGGTTCATCCTCGGGTTCGTGGGCGTGGCCGCCGCGTTCACGTGGATCCCCGCGCTGGCCCCGGCGTCGCATGTCGTCGTGATGGTCGGGCAACGCGCCCTCGTGCTCGCGCTCTACCTGATCGGCCTGTCGCTCTCGCGCGAGGCGATCGCGAAGGTCGGCGCGCGCCCGTTGCTGCTCGGCGTGCTGCTGTGGGTCGTGGTTGCGGCCATCTCGCTGCCGCTCGCGGCCTGGCAGGGCGGCCGGTAGCCCGCTCCGATGATCCACCGGATCACAAGCGGTCGCTGGTCGGGTCGGTCACCGCGCGAGCACGGCGCTCCCAGCCGACCGTGGAGCATGCCGTTGCCAGGAGCGCGACCAGGCGATCTTCGTCGGGTGGCCAGAAGCCGTCGGCCGCCACGATCAACGCTCCACCGGCAGGCGCGCATCGTTCCACGCGAGCATCCCGCCCTTGAGGTTGTAGAGGTGGCGGAACCCGCGCTTGGCGAGCTCGTCGGCGGCGCGCATCGAGCGTCCGCCCGATCGGCAGACCAACATGATCTCCCGGTTCTTGTCCCAGTCCGTCGCGACGTCGAGCAAGTTCCCGAGCGGGACGAGGCGGGCGCCGGGCACGTGGCCGAGCTCGCCGGTGAACTCTTGGGGCTCGCGGACATCGACCATCATCACCGCGCCGCTCATGAACGCGACGAGCGACGGCTCGACCTCCGCGATCGGCGGTGGCTCGGGCGCCGTCGAGATCGGGATCGCGAGGTAGCTGCGCCCATTGGCGTGCGGCGTTGGAAGCCGTCCCGCGTCGATGTTGACCTGGACGCTCGGGTAAAGCAGGCGTGGTGGCCGCAGGGTCTTGTCGCGCGCCGTCCGCATGGCGACGAAGTCCGATCGCGTGGTCTCCGCTCGGAGCTGCGCGTTGGCCTGCTTGGACTGCCCGATCGTGGTCTCCCAGGCGACCGCACGTCCGCCCGGCTGGTAGTCATGGCCGGGAAACACACGGCTCGCGTCCGGCAGTGCGTACAGCCGCGAGATCGAGTCGTAGAGCGCGTCGGCGCTGCCAGAGGGAAAGTCGCAGCGCCCCGTGCCGTAGTCGTGCATGAACAGGGCATCGCCGGTGAACAGCGCGTCGCCGATCTTGTAAGTCACGCACGCGGGCGTGTGCCCCGGCGTCGCGATCGCCTCGACGTCGAACGTGCCGCACCGCAGGAGCTCGCCGTCGGTGAGGAGGCAGTCGAACTGGCTGCCGTCGACGGCGAGCTGCGGGAGGTCGAACACGTCCTTGAACGTCGCCTGTACGAGGCGAATGTTCTCGCCGATCGCGATGGGAGCTCCGAAGTGAGTCTTGAGCCACTGCGAGCCCGAGAGATGGTCGGCGTGCGGATGGGTCTCGAGTATGTAGTGGAGGCGGAGCTCGCGCTCGCGCACGAACGCAGCGATCTGGTCGAGCGAACGCGTCGACGTCCGCGACGCGAGCGAGTCGTAGTCGAGGACTGGATCGATGACCACGGCATCGCGGCTCGCCGAGTCAAAGACCACATAGGTGAGGGTGCTGGTATCGGCGTCGTAGAAGGCTTTGATGTCCAAGGTCGTCTCTCCTGGTGGGGATCCTGATGCATCGCCGGTGCATCGCCGGTGCCATGCATGGAGCCATGCCGGAGCGACGGCTTCTCGCGGGGTTGGCCGGCGCCGGTGAAACCAGCTGAAACCGGCGTTTCAAGAGCAGCTCTTCGAGCAGCACGAGGCTGGCCACCGCGAGCGTGCCACGACTCGACATGCTGTCCGGAGCTCGGACAGGCAGCTCGAACGTCGCCGCCGTCGAACTTTTGCAGCGGCGCGAACCGCAGGTCACGCTGTCCGTCGCGGCGAGCCGGTGACCGCGCTGCGCACGCAGCTAGTTCGCCGGTAGCTCGACCCAGGCGACTCCGCGGAGATCCCCGACGGCGTACCCGGTCGCGCGATCGTCGGGATAGCGTGCCGCGATCTCGGCGTGGACCTCGGGCGCGAGCTTCGCGCCGTGGCAGGTCACGCACAGCTCCTGGACCACGAGCGGCTCGGCGTAGGCAGCGCGCCCTCCGGGCAGGCGACGCACGAACGTCTGACCCGCGAGTGGCTTGCCGGCGGCGAGCGCGCCCTCGAACTGGGACAGCGCGTCGGCCTGCCAGCCCGTGGCGGCGTTGCTGGGATTCCGCGGCTTGCGGGTCGCGCGCCCGATCGTCGCACCTTCGCGCGCGACCGCCGCGGTCAGCGCGGGCGCCTGGGTGTGACAGGTCGCGATCGCCGCCGGCAGCCCTTGCTCCATCGCCTTGGTCACCGCGCCGACGAGCGAGCGCTTGAGTTCGCCGATCAACGCCGCCCCACGTGCGCGCACGTCGGCGCTGACCTCCTCGCTCGCGGGCGGCGCGGGCAGAGGGGAGCTCTTGCTCTGGCACGCGACGAGCACGATCAGAATCGAGGCGATTCGCAGGACCATGCGGCACGTTACACGAAGCACACGAGTCGGGTAGCTGTTGCTCCCAACGTGCTCGATCGCGAGGGCTGGTGCGTCGCTGATGCGGCGGAACGTTGGTTCCTCAGCGAGGAGCGAGCGAGGAGGTAAGGGCCCGCGAATGAACAAGTCGACCGTTCTCGCGGCCGATCCATCCCGGCTGGCTGCGTTGCCGGTTCCGGTCCTCGGGTCACCTCCGTCGAGGATGCTCCCCTGCGGTCCTCACCGTCGCCTTGCCCTCCGGGCGCCT
>Ga0209591_10001088_pt1 | contig 34877 bp, 34 predicted proteins | sample MAT01_FD_187207 | JGI IMG/M metagenome (GOLD analysis project Ga0209591, IMG submission 187207) | Freshwater microbial communities from Lake Fryxell liftoff mats and glacier meltwater in Antarctica - MAT-01 (SPAdes) (version 2) | ecosystem: Environmental > Aquatic > Freshwater > Ice > Liftoff... | reverse complement strand
GAAAGACTTGCTGCCAAAGAATCTTTACCTATACCTGAATATGTAAGATTCTTAATTAGGAAGCTCGATCGACCTCAAAACCCTGACCCCTCCTAACCCCGCCCTGCTTCGCGAGGACGGGGAATGCGTCACGGAATTTGTTCAGTTAAAGAAAATTGAAGGAATCCATGAAGGGGAGGCGGCTTTGATTGCAGCAACCCGATCTCAGGCAGATTTTTTATTGCTGACTGGGGATAAAAACTGCATGAAAGCACTCTCAGTAATTCCAGAGGCGATCTATCAGCGATTATGTGGACGAGTCGTTTGCCTAGAGCAAATTATTCTGAAACTGATTAAGGTAAAAGGTTTTGAATTTGTGCGAGATCGCATCTTGCCGATGGTTAGTTGCGATCGATCTCTACAATTTTGCTTTGGATATTCAACTCCAGCCCCAGAGGAGAGTGTGATTTTGGGATTAACTGGTTGTATCGATGAGATCGAGCAACACGCCCCAGATTTGTTAGCTGACTTGTGATTAATTCCTTGCCTTAGAAATTTATCTTTGCCTCAGCTTTGACTCCTTAGTCGTTGGATTTGCTGCTCACTGCGGCTTGCCCATTGTGGGTTTTGCTGGAGATTAAATAAAGCTTTTGCCCGAATGAAAGAGTCTATCGCTTCTTGTTTTTTACCTGCTTTTGCCAGAGCGATTCCTAGGGTGTAATGAGCATTAGCGTAGTCTTTTTTAAGCTTGGTCGCTTGTTGGAGAGCCTCGATCGACTCATCAATTTTCCCTTGCAACAAAACCGCTGCACCTAAGTTGTATTGAGCCTCAGCGTAGTTGGGATTGAGTTCGATCGATCTACGATAAAGCGTCACAGATTCATTAAAGTCACCTTTAGCTTGGATCAGTAAACCCAGATTGTAGTTAGTCTCAGGCGAATTGGGATAAAGCTTGAGGGCTTGACGCAGAGAACCGATCGCGCCTGGAATATCACCTTGCTGCTTCAGGGCTAACCCTAAGTTGTAATGCCCAATCGCTAGCTTCGGGTCGAGCTTGATTGCTTTTTTGAGCGATTCGATCGACTCAGGTAGATTATCGATCTGGAGATATGCCGCACCGAGATTGCTATAGGCGGTCGCAAAGTTTGGATCGAGTTGGGTAACACGCCGAAAAGATTCGATCGCCTCAGGCAATTTGCCACTCTGAGCCAAAGCTAAGCCCAAGTTGTAATGTGCGGCAGTAAAGTCAGGTTTCTGGGCTATAGCAGCGCGAAAAGAAGTAATCGCCCCATCTAAGTTGCCAAACCGAATAAAAGCCGAACCTCGCTCTAATAGCTGGTCAGGAGTTTCTAGCTTGGGTTGAGATGGGGGCGGCGGGTTTGACTGTGCGATCGAAATTTTCTCAACGCTGACTTGCGCCTGAACGATCGAAGCAGAACTAAAGCTAGTAACCAAACTAGAAACTAAACAAACGAGACAACCAGAAAACCAATAACCATAACGCATAAATTCTTTACCCTAGACGGACACGCTCGGACATGCGAACTTATGATGCCCAAATCACTTACAGCTTAACAAGACAAAAAAGCACATTTTATGTCAAATAATTCCCAGCGCCATCTTACATGAAATTGACTTTTTCGCTCTGGTGAAATTCATGGGCTATTTAAAACAGATATTGGCTGCGTCGTACTTAAGATATCTTTCCCAAATCGGGTTAATGAGATTCGATCGCTAGTTTGAGAACTTCTAGCCAGTCGGGAATATGAAGTTGGAATCGATCGATCAGCTTGCTGCAATCCAATAGAGAATACGCAGGACGTTGAGCGGGAGTGGGATATTCTGCTGTTGTAATTGGGATAAGTTGCTCGATGATCTGCTTCGATCGATCTGGGTCATTCGCTAAAATTTCCTTGGCGAACTCATACCAGTTCGTTTTACCACTAGCACTGAGATGATAGATGCCGTTGAAATCCTGCCAACGATCGAGATCGGCAAACATAATTGCTGCGGTGATTTCGGCAATCGATCGACTCCAAGTTGGCGCACCAATTTGATCGCTGACAACTTTGAGTTCTTGACGTTCTCTGGCAAGTCTCAACATCGTCAGCAAAAAGTTCTTCCCCATGCGGCTATATACCCAACTAGTTCGCAAAATCAGGTGCGCTCCACCCACAGCCTGAATTGCTTGCTCACCCGCTAACTTAGTTTTGCCGTAAACCCCAAGTGGATTCGTTGGATCTTGTTCGGTGTAGGGCGTAGTTTTCTGACCATCAAACACATAGTCTGTGGAATAGTGAATCATCACCGCTCTCAAGCGCAAAGCTTCCTCTGCCATAATTTCTGGCGCGATCGAATTAATTGCGATTGCCAGTTCTGGCTCAGATTCGGCTTTGTCCACTGCCGTATATGCCGCAGGATTGACGATCGCATCAGGTTGGACATTACGGATCATGGCTCGGATGCTGTCAGGGTTTGCTAAATCAAGCGCATGTCGATCGGGCGCAATAATTTCACCCAGTGGCATCAACGCTCGCCGCAATTCCCATCCCACCTGACCTGTCGTACCTGTAAGCAAAATTTTAGTCATATTAATCCAAATCTATGGGAATAATTCGGCATCGGCGATCAGCTTACCCGCTTGGTCTTTAGCCGACAGAATCGGATGATCGACTTGCCATTCGATCGATACAGTCGGGTCATTCCACAATAAACTGCGTTCATACTGCGGTGCGTAATAGTCAGTAGTTTTGTAGAGAAACTCAGCATATGCCGACAACACTAGAAAGCCGTGAGCAAAGCCAGGTGGAACCCAGAACATGCGTTTAGAATCCGCACTGAGATTAACGCCGACCCATTGCCCAAACGTAGGAGAACTTTGGCGCAGATCCACAGCGACATCAAACACCTCGCCCACCACCACTCTGACCAGTTTGCCCTGAGGTTGCTGAATCTGATAATGCATTCCCCGCAATACACCCTGCATCGATCGAGAGTGATTATCTTGCACAAACTCTAATTCCAGCCCAGTTTTGTCAGCAAAAGTCTTTTGGTTGAAACTCTCATAAAAAAAACCTCGATCGTCACCAAACACCTGTGGTTCGAGAATTAGCACGTCTGGAATTTCTGTGGCTATTACTTTCATCTAGCGATACATGTTGAAATCGTAACCTAGATTACAATGACATCTGTGTATATTTCATTTTCTAGGATATTAGGTTCTGTTGACAAATCATCCAAGCCAAATTAAGGCAGAAGCAAAACAGAAAAAACTCGTAACAACTCAGGTCAAAAGTTCTGGCGATCGACTCAGCCTTGTTTACGAACAATACAGCCTCGATCGTGCTCAACTATTAGAAATTCCAGAGTTTAAACTAGAGTCAAGAGTGGTCAGGACAGAACATAAAAAGATAAAGAAATGAGATGACATCTCAATAGAAATCGATCGGAAATCTAATTCTTAGACTGACTTCTATTTTCCTAGTAGAGATTTGACTGCTTGTTCGATGTTAGGCTGCTTGATCAGTGATTCGCCGACTAGGACAGCACCCACGCCACAGTTCGCCACAAACTCTAAATCCTGATGCGTAAACAAACCTGACTCACTTACCCAGAGAATATTGCGTCGATCGACGACTTCTGAGATCAAGGTTTTAGTGGTTTGCAAATCGACGCTAAAAGTTTCCAGATTACGGTTATTGATGCCGACCAGTTCGATATCGCTCAACTTCAATACCCGCTCTAGTTCGGTGGCAGTGTGAACTTCGATCAGAACTGCCAGATCCAAAGCTTTGGCAGTTTGTCGCAAACTTTCTAAATCAGCATCGCAGAGTACTGCCGCGATTAGTAAGATGGCATCAGCACCGTATAACCGCGCCAGATAAATCTGATATGGGTCGATGATGAATTCCTTACACAGCAACGGTAAATCCACGGCGGGACGAATCAAGCGCAAGTTCTCAAAGCTACCCTGAAAAAATTCTCGATCGGTCAAAACTGATAGACAACTTGCGCCGCCGCGAGCATATGCTTGCGCGATCGACACAGGATCGAAATCTTCTCTAATTACGCCGCGACTGGGAGAAGCTTTTTTGACTTCAGCAATCAAAGCTGGCTGATGTTTACTGTCTTTCAGAGCCGCGACAAAATCTCTTACAGGTGCAACTCGATCGAGCTTTTTCTGTAGCTCTGAGATGGGCAAAGATGCCTTGATTTCAGCAACCTCTAATTCTTTATGCCAGATAATTTTTTCGAGAATATTTGCTGGCTGAGCATCTGGCGCGGCGATTTCATAGCTATTGCCAACGACAACAGTCGATCGACGACGTATTTTCATCTAGTTAAATGATTGCATCATGGTCAAAATACCCTGCTGTCCCAGTAACATTTCGCGCAGCAAACTAAAAATACCCACCCAAATTACAGGCGTGATATCAACTCCACCGATCGGCGGGATAAATTTACGAAACAGCACCAGTAAGGGTTCGGTCGAAACTGCAATTAGCTTAAACGGAAACTTGTCAAGCCCAACTTGGGGATACCAACTGAGCACGATCCGAAATATAAATAGCAATATTTGCAGCCCTAGAAAAATGTTTAGACACAAAACTGCAAGTTCAAAAGTAGTCACAGGATTAGTTAGGTGGATTGTCGATCACTATCTTAATTGAATCTGAAACGATCGCATTGGTAAAAACCACTATGATTTAGAAGAATTATGAGATGAGATCGAACTGGAATCTATGCAACCAAAGTTAATTATTCATGGTGGGGCGGGGAACTCGATCGAGAGTAAAGGGGGAAAAGAACCTGCGCGTCAATCCCTTCATGCCGTAGTCGAGGCTGTCTATGCAATGTTGTTGCAGGGAGAAAGTTCGATCGAGGCCGTAGTCAAAGCCTGTCAAATGTTAGAAGACGATCCACGTTTTAATGCGGGTACTGGCTCTGTGTTGCAATCAGACGGTCAAATCCGCATGAGTGCCTCAGTGATGGATGGCGATCGACAGAGCTTTAGTGGTGTGATCAATGCCAGTCGGCTCAAAAACCCAATTACTCTAGCCCAGACCTTACAGGGATCGAAAGACCGCGTGCTGTCAGACTATGGTTCTGCCGAACTGATGCGCGAACTCGCCGTACCGATTTTCAATCCCCTCACCGATGAACGCCTCGCAGAATGGGTAGAGGAGCGCAAAAATAACTTCCAAAGCAATATGGCATCAGTCTCAGTCGGGACAATCGGGGCTGTGGCTTTAGACCGAGACGGTCGGATCTGTGCTGGCACATCCACGGGCGGCAGAGGTTTCGAGCGGATTGGGCGGGTAAGTGACTCCGCTATGCCTGCGGGTAACTATGCCAGCAAAATCGCGGGGGTAAGTTGCACTGGGGTGGGAGAAGATATTATCGACGAAGGATTCGCTACCAGAGTCGTGGTGCGTGTGACTGATGGCATGAGTCTGAAAGATGCTGTAGACAAGTCTTTTGCCGAAGCTCGGAGCCGAGATCGAGACTTTGCCGCAATCTGTCTTGATGTCACAGGCGAAATTGCTTGGGGTAAAACCTGCGAAGCTCTATTCGCGGCATATCATGACGGCGTTGCGATTGGCTATACTCTTTAAATGCAAGGATGCTTCATGAGTGAAATGCCTAAAATATGAAAGATGTCGTCATCATTGGTGCTGGCTTAGCGGGATTAGTTTGCGCTCAGCAACTTAAGCACTCTGGATTAAATGTCTCAATCGTGGAGAAATCTGGCGGTGTCGGGGGACGTATGGCGACGCGGCGACTACAAGGAACCTGGGTCGATCATGGCGCACAGTACATCACAGTGCGAAGTGACGGATTTGGGCGATTTATCCATAAGCTGCAAGAAGCAGGTATTGTGCAGCAATGGACTCGGAGCGTGCATCGACTTACACCTGATGGGCTTTTTCCACCTAGTGCTGATGAAATGTATCCTCGTTATACCTGTCCTACAGGTATGACTTCGATCGCCAAGCATTTAGCCGCCGATCAAAAGGTAACTAGCAACACTCGCATTGTTTCAGCTAATTTACAAGATCGTAAATGGCGATTAACAACGGAAGATCGAGGACAAATTGTGGCTGATGCAATCGTTTCGACTATGCCTGCACCCCAGTTTTTGCCAGTTTTTGAAGCTGTATTAGCTCCTGCTCCCGCCTTTCTCAAGGCAGTCAAATCGGTTAAATTTTCCCCAAACATCACAATTATGGCGGGCTACCCTAAAGGTACGCCTGTCTCAACTGAGTGGAAAGCGATTCGCTGTGTTGATGATCCAATCTTGAGTTGGGTGAGTCATGACAGCACCAAACATCCCCAAGAAATTACGCAGCCGATTTTTGTGCTTCAGAGTACACGCGAGTTTGCCCGAAAGACTCTAGAAGAAATAAATCTCGAAAAAGCGGGACAGCCTCTGCTCAATCAAGCTTCTCAGCTATTAGCGACTTGGTTTAGCAAACCCGAATGGTGGCAAGTCCATCGCTGGCGTTATGCTTTGGTCGAAGAGGCTCTAGGTGTTGCTTGCCTCTCGACCGAGGTGCCATTACCTTTGGTCTGTGCGGGAGATTGGTGTGCAGGGTCTAATCTTGAAGGAGCCTACCAGTCAGGTTTAGCTGCTGCTGCCGCCCTGCTTGAAATGCTGGCGTGATGCTGGCTCGATCGATAAATTAATTAAAGCTTTTTGTGTACAGAATCGGCGTGCCGTTTTTTGCGGTTATTTCTGGCACGGGCGGAAACGCTATCACCGACAACGCCAATATTTAAAATTACCTGATCCTTGCGAGTTGCTTCTAATTCGGTCAAGTCTTTGTAGCTCACCCAAGCAATACAATCGACAGGGCAAGTGGCGATCGCTTCTTGGACAATTTCTTCTTGATCGCCTTCCTGACTCATTACCCTAGCACGACCATAGTTTTCTTCGAGAAAGAAGGTATTTCGGGCGACGTGAGCGCAATGTCCACAGCCAATGCAGACACTCTCATCGACATAGACCGCACTTTGACGGAGTACACCACCAAGTTCTGGCTCAAACCCAGTTCGATCGATATCTTGAGATCGCAACCCACCACCAAGTTCTGGCTCAAATCCAGTATGCTCCGAAGCTAAAGTTACCAATAGCTCTGGAGCAGTCTCTAATCTCACTTCAGGATTAAAATTAGCCATGCCAGCGTTGTAATACTAAGCGAACTGAACCATCTGCTTGCTGAGTTTGTTCGGCTAGAGCAAAGCCTTGATTTTGTGATTCTGCCATTACAGACTGGACTGCATAGCCTTGGCTCACCTTGTTTAAGAAGCTCTCTACTGTCCAAGGTTGTTGCCAATATTGCATATCAGCGACCAATTCATAGTTTGCCCCATTCCACTTGAAGCCAACATCGTAGCCATTATCTTGCTGGATTACGACTTCAGCCGTTGTCGTCTCACCACGATAGCCACGCAGGGGGGATTCACCTGACTTCCAGCTTACGCCTAAATCAGTCAAGGCTTTTTGCAAAGGTTCGAGGCTGAGGATTTGGGTCTTAATTTGGCTAAAGTGTGACATATGGTTTTAGTTCCTTTGGTTTATTAAAAAATTAGCTACCACTGATGAGAATTAAGTGATCGATCTGGAGTTTTCAACGAATTAGCCAGTGAATTAGTTAGTGAATTAGATTGAGCAACTTCACAATTAAAGTGTTCGGAAGTTAACTCACGATGCACAACTGTACCCAATTTAGCTTCGATCGCTGCTGTAACTTCAGCGCAACTTGAGCCAATAATGCCCGTTACGCGCTCTTCGACTCTGCCATCAGGATGAATGATAAATTCCAGAGTTTCCATATTGTTACTACCGAACATCTATATGTCAGTTTCTCTTAACCTTCATTAAAGCGTCAAGAGGTTTACAAAAATAAACACGGATGTGCCAATGCTATCATTGCAATCAATAAATTGGTTGCAATGATGGCAAGTATTACAGTTCGGAATCTGGATGATGATGTAAAAGCAAAGCTGAGGTTAAGGGCCGCTCATCATGGACGTTCTATGGAGGAAGAAGTGCGCGTTATCTTGGCAGCAAGTTTGTCAGAGGATGATCTACCTAAAAACTTGGGTGAGATTATTCATCAACGTTTTTTGGCGTTAGGTGGGCTTGATTTGCCAGAGCTTGAACGCGAAAGCGTGATCGATCGACCATTGTTTGATTCATGATTATATTAGACACCAATGTTTTGTCTGAGTTGATGAAAGTAGCAAGCAATTCAGCAGTTTTAGATTGGATCGGAGCGCAATCAACCGCAGAGCTATTCACGACAACAATCACTCAAGCAGAAGTTTATTACGGACTAGCATTGTTGCCTATTGGTAAGCGGCGAAGCCAATTGGAAAAGGCGGTAAATCAGGTTTTCGAGCAGGATTTTGAGCGGAGAATTTTGGTGTTCGATCGACATGCTGCTTATGAATATGGAGGCATCGTCGCCCATCGGAAACAACTTGGGAAGCCGATCGCTTATGCTGATGCTCAAATTGCGGCGATCGCTCGTGCTCACAATGCGGATGTAGCAACTAGAAATATTCTTGACTTTTCTGATTGTCAGTTAATTTTGATTAACCCTTGGCAGTTTGATCTCAGCTATGACAATTTCTGATTTGGATAGATAAAGTGAAAATTATTGGGTTAATCAGTGGGACTTCGATCGATGGCATCGATGCGGCGTTAGTAGAAGTTAGCGAAGTCGATCGACGGTTTAAGGTTGATTTAATTGCAGGGCAGACGTTTGAGTACGATCGCGATTTGAGGGCGGAGATTCTGGCGGTTTGTGCGGGTGAGGCGAGAACTGTAGCTCAGATTTGCCAGCTTGACGATCGGATTGCGGCGGCTTTTGCGAAAGCTTCGATCGATCTGACTAAAAAAACTTTAACGAAACCAGACTTAATTGCTTCGCACGGTCAAACCGTATTTCATCGACCACCTGAGCGTGGGGATATGCACACGAAACTCGGCTATAGCGTTCAGTTAGGACGAGGCGCGGTGATTGCTCAATTGACTGGAATCACGACCGTGAGTAATTTTCGGGCGGGAGATATTGCGGTGGGTGGCGAGGGTGCGCCGATGGTGTCGATGCTAGATTGGCTGTTGCTGGTCGATCGACAACACAATATCGCCTGCCAAAATATCGGCGGCATTAGTAATGTGACTTATTTGCCAGCATCAGGTAAGCAAGAGGCAGTGTTTGGGTTTGATAATGCGCCAGGCAATGTTTTGATCGATATGGCGACGCAACAGTTATGCGGTCAGCCGTTCGATCCTAGTGGGAGATTTGCGGCGCAGGGTGAGCCTTGTCTGGAATTGGTGCAGTTATGGTTACAGCAAGACTTTTTTAATTGTCCACCGCCGAAGTCTACGGGTCGGGAGTTGTTTTGCCCTGAGTATTTGCGTTTACGTTTGCAAGATGGCGATCGATATCAACTATCGAGTTATGACATGCTGGCGACGCTGACTGAGTTTACGGCAAGATCGATCGAGCAGAGTTATCGGCAGTTTTTGCCGAAGTTTCCCGATCGAGTCCTAATTTGTGGTGGTGGCAGCCATAACGATCATCTGATGGCAAGACTGCGAGATTTATTGGCTCCTGCGACGGTGACAACGACTAGTAGTGCTGGTGTCGATGCGGATTTTAAGGAGGCGATCGCGTTTGCGGTTTTGGGTTATTTGCGAGTGGTCGATCGACCTGGGAACTTGCCTTTAGTGACTGGGGCTAAGCGTTCGGCTGTGTTGGGAGAAATTCATTATTATTAGTCATGCGATCATGCGAATGATTATGCTATGCTTGTACCCGCACTTAGGTGAAGTTAAGGGCTTGTAGCTCAGTGGACTAGAGCACGTGGCTACGGACCACGGTGTCGGGGGTTCAAATCCCTCCTGGCCCATCCGAATCAAAAAAGCAGGGGATCTATCTAATAGATCCCCTGCTTTTTTATCAGCTAATTGCTCCCCTATCCTTCAAATGAGAGGGGCTGGGGGTGAGGTCTATGAAACTCCTGAGAAGATTACTAACCCTAGTACGCCGATGAAGATCACGAGGGCGTAGAATTGGGCTTTGCCGTTCTCGAAGTATTTGAGGGCTTCGCCTGTAACTACGGTGGCGAAACCTGCGAGGTTGACTACGCCATCGACAATTTTGGAGTCTACTTCTAAAACTTGACGGGCAAGGCGGCGAGAACCTTGGACGAAGATCAAGTCGTAAATTTCATCGATGTACCACTTGTTTTTGGAGAATAAGTACAATGGTTCGATCGATTTGGCGATCGAAGCGGCTGAAATCTTATTCAGGCGATACATCAAGGTTGCTAGGGTGATTCCAATCGTGACGATCCCGACGGAGCTGCCTGCCATCACCAAAAATTCGGGTGTTAATCCTTCGGAATGAACTGCTTCGACCACTTCATTCGGGGCATGGATGAAGTTTTCAAAGTAGTTACCAAAAGGTGTTCCAACTAGACCAATCAACATTGATGGGATTGCTAAAACCATTAACGGGAGGGTCATTGATAGTGGTGATTCGTGGGGTTTGTCAGAATGATCTGAGCTATGGCTGTCATTACTGCTATGGTGATCGTCGGCTGCGATCAAACCTGCGATTGCCATATTTTCGGCTTTTACTTGGGCGATTAATTGCAGTTTTGTGCCTTTAAATTCGCCTTCAAATGTATTGAAGTACATCCGAAACATGTAGAAAGCTGTGATCCCTGCTGTGCCTAGACCGACTGCCCAGAGTGCGGGGTTGGCGTGAAAGGCGGAGTCAAGAATTTCGTCTTTTGACCAGAAGCCAGCAAATGGTGGAATCCCTGAGATTGCTAGTGTGCCGATTAGAAATGTGGTGGCCGTAATTGGCATGTATTTGCGTAGACCACCCATTACACGCATATCTTGTGCCACAAATGGATCGTGACCGACTACACCTTCCATGCCGTGGATCACGGAGCCAGAACCAAGAAACAGCATGGCTTTGAAGTAGGCATGGGTCATGAGGTGAAATAGACCAGCACCGTAGGCTCCTACGCCCATCCCCATTACCATGTAGCCGAGTTGGGAGATCGTTGAGTAGGCTAAGCCTTTTTTGATGTCGTTTTGGGTAATCGCAATGCTGGCTCCCAGAAATGCCGTGAATGCTCCTGTCCAAGCGATGATGTTCATCACGGCAGGCAATTCCTCGAAAACGGGGAACATGCGTGCGATCAGGAACACACCTGCGGCGACCATCGTGGCGGCGTGGATCAGGGCAGAAATTGGGGTGGGCCCTTCCATTGCGTCGGGTAACCAGACATGCAGGGGGAACTGGGCTGATTTTGCTGCTGGTCCCATAAATACGAGGATGGCAAACAAGGTCGCTAAGCCGATCGAAATCGCGCCTGAATTGACCAACGATGTTAGTCGATCGCCCATTTCGCCAAACTCAAATGTCCCTGTTGCCCAGTACAAACCGAGCATTCCTAACAGTAAGCCAAAATCTCCCACGCGGTTGACCACAAATGCTTTTTGGCAAGCATCTGAGGCTCCTTTTCGATCGAACCAAAAACCAACTAGCAGGTATGAACACATGCCAACTAGTTCCCAGAACACATAGATCTGGACTAGGTTAGGGCTGATCACCAGTCCCAACATCGAAGAACTAAATAAACTCAAATAAGCGTAAAACCTAACATAGCTGGGATCGCTGTGCATGTAGCCATCGGTGTAAATCTGCACCAAAAATGCCACAGTGGTGACGATCACCAGCATCAAGGAGGCGAGGTGGTCGATCTCAAACCCCATATTGAGGTGAAAGCTTCCCGCCTGGGCCCACTCAAAAGTCCATAGATAGGTTGGATGCCCCTGAATTTGGCTCCACAATAGGTTGATTGAAAGCACCATTGCTGCCCCGATTGCAGACACACTCAGGACTGCATTCGCCTGTCGGAGCTTATTGGTTGCCTCGTTATATGTAATCAGCCCCAGCCCGATGATCGAGGCGGCTGCAAGCGGTAATACTGGAATCAGCCAAGCGTATTGATATGCGAAATCCATGATTTTGGAGGTTATTAAACTCTTCGATTGACGTTTTCCATAAGCTAGTGTACTACAGTCACATATTGGCAAAACTGTAATCCTTGAGCATTTCTACCTTTTTGTTGTTTCGATCGAATCGTGCCAGTCCGCAAAATCTTCCAAATCTGACGGTAAACTATGGAATTGTAACCACCATTAGCAATCAGCCGCAATACCCCCATGCGTCGATCGAAACCGCAGCCTTACTATCTCTACATCGGTCTGTTTGTTTTGGGTTTAATTCTGGCTCTGGGCACGGCGGCTTTTTTGTGGAGATCGCAAGCTAATTTTTCTCCTAGCAAAATCCTGCCTCTGCCACAACATCAATATATTCAGGCTTACTTCAATCACAATCTGGCAAACTCTTACACCGATCCCTACCGCAAGATTACACGTCCTGGCGATAATTTAGAACAGATCTTGATCGACGGCATAAATCAAGCCAAGTCCACTGTAGACATGGCGGTGCAGGAGCTGCGATTACCCAATATTGTTCAGGCACTGGTCGATCGATCGACCTCAGGAGTAAAAGTTCGACTGATCCTTGAGAATACCTACAGTCGGGGCTGGAGCGAATACACTCCTGAAGAACGCGCTAAATTCACCACCCGTCTCACGGATAAATATGCAGATTTTGTTAAATTTGCCGATCTCAATAATGATGGACAGATCAGTCAGGATGAGATTAATCGTCGAGACACGATCCCGATGATCAAGAATGCCCGCATCCCTTGGGTAGATGATACTTCTGACGGCTCCAAAGGTTCGGGGTTGATGCACCATAAATTCATCGTAGTTGATGGTCAAACCATAATTCTTACGTCTGCCAACTACACGCTTAGCGACATGCACGGTGATTTCGACAGTCCTAACACACGCGGCAACAGTAACAATCTGGTCAAAATTAACAGCAAATCGATCGCCGATCTATTCACCCAAGAATTTAACCTGATGTGGGGCGATGGGCCGAGCGGTAAGCCAGATGGATTATTTGGCAGCAAAAAACCTCATCGCAAAGTGCAATATGCCGTACTTGGCGACGCTCAGGTAAGGGTGAAGTTCTCGCCCGATTCACGAAAGGTCAACTGGCAACAAACCAGTAATGGTCTAATTGGTACGGCAATTTCGGCGGCAAAAAAGTCGATCGATACAGCTTTGTTTGTATTTGCGGAACCAATGCTCGGCAATCTTTTGGATAAAAAACACCAAACTGGAGTCAGAATCCGCACCTTGATCGATCCGAGCTTTGCCTATCGGAATTACTCTGTGGCTTTGGATATGTGGGGCTACGTCACACCTCAAGATTGCGCTCTGGGGGATGCCAAACCCTGGGCTAAACCGATCAAGACGGTGGGGATTCCCTATTTGCCTTATGGCGATCTGCTACATCACAAGTTTGGTTCGATCGATCAGACCACCATAATTACTGGATCGCACAACTGGTCTAATTCAGCAAACAACATCAATGACGAAACCCTAGTCGTGATCGATAATCCGATCGTCGCTGCACATTTTCAACGTGAGTTCGATCGATTATTTGACGATGCGATCTTAGGTCCCACGGCAAAAGTCAAAAAGACAGCTAAAACCACCTGTTCTGCTCAGCCACAAAAGTCCCAACCAGAAAAGCCACCTGAGTAATATTTGGTTTTAATCGCTGGTTTGCTTATCACGATCTAAGAGAGAATTAAGCATGGTGCAACAAACCGATCAGGTCATAAATTATGAGTCAAGTCGAAACCCCCGATCTAGGCGTAATTGCCGTAAAAGATATTGACAAAAGGCTAGAAAGCCAAATTCAGGACATTTTGGAAGCAAGTGATGTCACCGAAGAATTTATTGCTGACATGACTTTCCCTGATTTTAGTCAGGATCAGAAAACAATTTTTGCGGTCGAGCGATCGTTGGGAATTGTGGGCGCAACTGCCAAACGCTTACCAATTTCATTTCAAGACAATTACCCAGATATTCCATGGCGAGACATCATCGGTATTGGTGACAAGCTCACCTACGGGTACTTTGAGACCGATATTGCCGTTTTGTGGGAAGTGGCAAAACAACATCTGCCATTACTCAAAACTAGAATGCATGAGGCTTTGGCAAGATTTAGCGATTTCAACAAATAGGGTCAGGGCAAAAACTCTGAATCCAAGACCTGTTCGATCGAAAAAGGAGACTCAACTGGAAAAATCCGCAAATTTAGACCAGTTTCATCGGCTGCCAAGTTGCGAGCATTTTGATAGCATTTTGCCAAGACCTCAACGCAATAAACCTTCAAACTAGGGCTATCTTCAAAATCTTCATCCAGTCGGCGACGATGTTCGCGAATCGTAAATTTCCAGCTATTCGATCTCTTGTCTACTTGATATTGCCACTTCAGCAAGTGCATCAACACCACAATCAAATTACTCCGCAGCGCACTTTTGTTACTTCTGCCCATACCCTCAATTTCTTCGATCAAATTCTCTAGATCTAAGGCTGCAAATTTTTGCTCTTTCAATAACTGTGCTGTTGTCTCAACCCAATTCATAAAATCTCGATCGTACAGAGACTTTAGATTTTGAGTATCAAGAGCAGGATCGAGTAATTTTTTAGTTGGCATGACTTTCACCGAGACTTATTACTTATCTTAGATCTTGGCTTAGATTCAATTACAGTAAACCAATCTCACTCAGCCGTTCTTGTAAATATGCTCCTGCGGTAACTTTCCCCGCTAACACGACCTCTGGGCGAGAATGTAGAAACATTGGCATGGAGTAACGAGATTGATTTGCTGCTTCTCCTGGAGGATTGACTACCCGATGCGTAGCCGATCGAAAGTAGCCTTGACTAGCCATTTGCAACATATCGCCCACATTGATCACAATATCGCCTCGATCGAATGGCACTTCCCGCCAAACCCCTCGATCGAGAATTTCCAACCCACTAGCAGTAGCAGCAGGCAAAAGTGTAATCAGGTTTATGTCTTCATGGGCAGCCGCACGAATCGCTCCCGTTGGAACTGATTCGGATTCAGGATCGGATTTAAATTCGATCGAGGGATAGTGCAAAATTCGCATCAAAGAAGCAGGACTGTTAGTCACCATCTCACTCAGAGGCATCGATAAATTTTGCTGGATCGCCCTTGGAGTATGAGCCTCAATCCAGTTCAATAATTCCACCGCCAAGCTTTGCATCTGCTGAAACAGTTCCCAGCTATTGAGGCTGAAGTTGGCAGGCAGATCGCTCTTTCGATACAGATGAAAAAATTCTTTTAGGTCAGGCTTGTCATTACCCTTGGCTTGCTCAGTTTGAAACGGAAAAAATCCCGACTGGATCGCTGGATCGAATGTATGGAGATATTTCACCTCAGAATTAAAAAATTGCTGCCACTCAAAGTAAGTCGCAGCAATTAAAGATTCAGAAATAAAGTGATCGGTTAAAACCGCAAAACCTGTTTGATGTAGTAACGTAGTCAGGCGAGATTTAGCGTCTGGTTGTTGGTAACTGACCTTGAGAGTTGCTAAAGTGCTAATTTCAGGAGCTTGCACGACTTTCTTTTGATTTTCTCGGATTTGCTTGAGATTTGCTTAGTCTTCGTGATCTTCAAATTGATCGCTGAGATTTTTGTTGGGCGCTCCAAAAGCCGTATAGATTGCCAGTCCTGTAAAGCAAATCACAAAGGTTGCGATCGCTACACTTAGAGAAGTTGCCGTTGTCGTAGTTTCCATAAATTATTTGATCTTTTGATATATCAGTACAACTATAATAAATTCAAACATTAAATTTTTAGAAAACTGCATTATGTCACAACGTACTAAGCTAGGCGACATTCTTAGACCCCTCAATGCCGAGTATGGCAAAGTCGCTCGTGGATGGGGCACTACTCCAATCATGGCAATATTTATGGGGCTGTTCCTCGTGTTTCTGCTGATCATCCTCCAGCTATACAATTCTTCTTTAATCCTCGAAGGCGTAAAACTGAACTGGGGCGTTTAGAGTAAATTGTGATTTGCTTTAACGATTTTTGAATAGACAAGATCAATTTAAAAGCTTCTAGAGCATATATTTCAATATTGCCTCGCATAATTTGGCGGGGCATATTTATGTTTATTTTTTGAGTAAAATCTAGTTGTTACCGCGTAAGGTTGATTAAATTATGAATGTTTTTGGGATCGGACTGCCTGAAATGGTACTGATTATGGGTGTGGCTCTATTGATTTTTGGGCCAAAGAAGTTGCCTGAAATCGGGCGCAGTATGGGTAAAGCGATCAAGGGCTTTCAAGAAGCTTCGCGTGAGTTTAAATCTGAATTCGATCGAGAGGCTGAGCTACTAGAAAAGCCAGTCGAAAAACCAGTTGAAAAGCCGACAGAAAAGCCAAAGACTCCTGTTGCTGTAGCTTCTGCTTCTGTAGCTTCTGCGCCAACTGAAATTTCAGAATCATCGATCGAAGCTCAGAGCGAACCTAGCCCCCTAGCTGAGACTGATGCCTGAGATTAATCCCCAGATCGATTTAAAGATCGGTCAAAAAATCGAGCCTAAGATCGAGACCAAAATTAGCCTGATAGTCGGTTTGGGAAATCCTGGATCGCAGTACGATCGAACTCGGCATAACATCGGTTTTATGGCTGTAGATCATCTTGCCGATCGGTGGGGGATCGAGCTGGCATCTGAAAAAAAGTTTCAGGGGATCTATGGCGAAGGTCGTTATGTCGGTGGCAAAATTCGACTGCTCAAACCGACCACCTTTATGAATTTATCGGGACAATCGGCTCGATCGATCGTTGACTGGTACAAACTCGAACCCCAATCGATGTTGGTAATCTATGACGATATGGATCTACCGTTGGGCAAGATTCGCCTCCGTCCAAATGGTTCATCGGGCGGACATAACGGCATGAAATCTTTGATCGCACATCTGGGAACGCAAGAATTTCCACGGTTGCGGCTCGGCATTGGCAGAAGTAATAATCCCAAGGATAATCCGAGTATCAATCATGTTCTGGGTACTTTTGCGGCTGAAGAAGCCAAAATCTTGCCAGAATTGCTGAAATTAACCGAAGATATCACTCGCTCCATCGACGCATCTGGCATGGAGAAAACCATGAGCATATTCAACAGCCGCTCTATTCCTGTAGAATCGGCTTAATTACGATCGAACCATGACAGAAACTGTGATTTCGCTTGCCAATGTTTTCAAACACTACAACCAAGTTCCCGTTGTAAATAATCTCTCGTTGTCGATCGAGCGAGGTGAAATGTTTGGTTTGCTAGGACCAAATGGGGCAGGCAAATCCACCACAATCAGAATGCTGACGACTTTGACTAACCCCAGTCAAGGCGAGATTAGCGTCGCGAACTATGATGTCGTGAAGCAGGCGCAGCAGGTCAAACGTCACATCGGCGTGGTACTGCAACAAATCAGCGTTGATGCCGATCTCACCGTGTGGGAAAACATGGAATATCACGGACGATTGCATCATATTCCTGACGCAGATCGATCGAAACGGATCGATCGATATTTGGAGTATGTCGAACTGATCGATCGATCCACAGATATGGTCAAAACTCTATCGGGTGGAATGAAGCGTCGCTTGCAAATTGCCAGAGCATTACTGCATGAACCTGAAATCTTATTCCTCGATGAGCCAACCGTCGGACTCGATCCGCAGACCCGTCGCCGCCTGTGGGAGATTATCCGCAATCTCAAAACCCAAGGCATGACAATTTTGTTGACCACGCACTACATGGAAGAAGCCGAATTTTTGTGCGATCGCGTCGGTATCATGGATGCAGGACAATTAATTGAAACAGGTACACCACAAGATTTGCGCCATAAATATGGGCTGGCTCTGGTGATCACCCAAAAATCAGACCAGAAAATGGACTATCAGTTTTTCCCCACACTTGAGCAAGCCACTGCTCATCTAGACGCTCAACCCGATAAACGTGGCATGATGGTGCGAGACTCGCATCTAGAAGACATTTTCGTAGAGCTAACTGGAAGACAGCTAGATTGAGCCCATTAGGAGAACTAACTTGACGATGAAAGCCATGATCCTAGCTGCGGGTAAAGGTACGCGACTCCGCCCCCTTACCAATATCATGCCCAAACCCATGATCCCGATCATGCAAAAGCCTGTGATGGAATTTTTGGTGGAGTTGCTACGCCAGCATGGGTTCGACCAAATCATGGTCAACGTCAGCCATTTGTCAGAAGAAATTGAAAACTACTTCCGCGACGGTCAAAAGTTTGGCGTGCAAATGGGCTACTCGTTTGAAGGCAGCATTGTAAACGGTCAGCTAGTCGGCGAAGCACTTGGTTCTGCGGGAGGGTTAAAGAAAATCCAAGATTTTTCCCCGTTTTTTGACGATACATTTGTCGTGCTTTGTGGTGATGCTTTGATCGATCTAGACTTAACTGCTGTCCTGAAATGGCACAAGGCAAAAAAGTCAATGGCAACAGTAGTGATGAAGACTGTCTCTAAAGAAGAAGTTTCTAGCTATGGTGTGGTCGTTACCGATGAGTTCGATCGAATTCTCGATTTCCAAGAAAAGCCTAAAGTTGAAGATGCTCATAGCAACAACATCAATACTGGCATTTATATTTTTGAGCCTGAAGTATTAAACTATATTCCTTCTGGTCAAGAGTTTGATATTGGTAGCGATCTATTCCCCAAGCTGGTTGCTGAAGGTGCGCCATTTTACGCTATAGCGATGGATTTTGAGTGGGTTGATATTGGTAAAGTGCCCGATTACTGGCAAGCAATTCAAGACGTGTTGCTAGGGAAAATTAACAACGTTAATGTGCCTGGGCATGAAGTTTCGCCTGGCATCTTTACGGGGCTGAATGTGTCGGTAAATTGGGACAAAGTCGAGGTGACGGGGCCTGTTTATATCGGTGGTATGACTCACATTGAAGATGGGGCAAAAATCGTGGGGCCGACGATGATTGGGCCGAACTGCCACATCTGTAAAGGGGCGGCAGTGGAACGCAGCGTTATCTTTGAGTATTCGCGTCTGGGCGATGTTCGCTTAGTCGATAAACTGGTATTTGGTCGTTATTGTGTCGATAAAACTGGAGCCACGATCGATATCCAAGCCGCCGCACTCGATTGGCTAATCACCGACGCACGCCAAGAACAGCAAAACCACACTCCGCTTGAGACATCTCTTATAGAAAGCATCAAGCATCAAAGCTAAGATTTAGCCTCAGTTAGCACGGTCAAGGTTTATCGGTTTCATAGAGCTGTTTGACGGCGAAAGCCATGCAGAGAATAGGTTTCATGGTATAGTTAACCCAGACATGTGAAACCTCTTCGGAGGGAATCTGACATATCTGAGCCAAGAGGCGACAAACATCGCGGTCTTGGCAGGTAACACCCGTCCGTGCTCAGGGCATGAGGAACGTGAAACTGGTGCAACGAGTCCAAAAGACGATGACCTGTATCTTCGGACGTAAAGCTCAAAGTACGAGTCTCCTGTAAAAGGGTTTTCTTCGGGAAGCCCGCGCTCTAACTGTATTCAGTTGAGCGTCGGGAGGATGTCACTCCAGAGCGAATTAATCAAGAGAGTAATCTTATCTTGTCTGAGCTACGTCAGGCAGCCGATCTGTTCTATCAAAATATCTGCGTTCCCAACACCAAAGAAGACATGCGAAATGTCCAGCGTCAGGCTTTTACGGGAATGTTATGGAGCAAGCAATACTACAACTTTAACGTCCAAACATGGCTGGATGGCGATCCAGACTCACCTAAACCGCCAATCGATCGACAGCATGGTAGAAATTCACAGTGGTTCCATCTAGATACGGTCAAATTCCTGCCTATGAATGGGCGTTTGGCGATGTCAATCCTCCCGCTCATGCTTGGGCAACTTGGCGAGTTTACAAGATCGAACAGAAGAAATTTGGGAAGGGCGATCGACAATTCTTGGAACGGGTATTTCAAAAGCTCTTACTCAACTTTACTTGGTGGGTAAATCGTAAAGATCGCGAAGGCAAAAATGTGTTTGAAGGTGGATTCTTGGGCTTAGACAATATTGGCGTATTCGATCGAAGCGCAGAATTACCCACAGGTGGTTATATCGAACAGGCTGATGGTACCAGTTGGATGGGAATGTTTTGATTCTGTTCTACGAGTATTTTCATGGCGATAACAGTGCGGGGATTGGCGCGAGTCATCTGACCCAAATTACCCCGATCGTGAATTCTTCATCATCAGGGCTTAAAATATAGCTATGGCTAAAAGTGGAAAAGAAACGATCGCTCTGGTGGCGACGCTCCTAGTTACGGTAGGAGTGGCGGGTGGTGGTGCTTGGTTTTTCCTCAAGGGTAGTGGTAACGATCCTAAAGGCTCAAATTCAGGACAAAATTTTGGGCTAAACCTCGGAGCATCGTCTGTAGCGATCAGCAGTGGCGATCGAATTTTAATTACCGAAAACAGCAGCCCCGACAAACAAGCAGGCGTCCAAGCGGCGGCAACGGGCGATTTTTCGAGCGCGATCGCCAAATTCACAACTTCACTGCAAGCTAGTCGCAACGATCCTGAAACTTTGATTTATCTCAATAATGCTCGGATCGGGAATCAGCCATCCTATTCGATCGCGGCATCCGTACCAATTGGCTCAAACGTGAATGCGGCGAAAGAGATCCTGCGTGGTGTGGCTCAAGCCCAAGATGAAATCAATCAGGCGGGGGGGATTAATGGCACGGCAATTAAAGTGCTGATTGCCGATGATCGTAACGACCCCAATACGGCGCAACAGGTCGCAGATGCCTTAGTCAAGAATGCCTCTGTACTGGGTGTCGTTGGTAACTTTGGCAGCGATGTCACCCTAGCAGCCGCAAAAGTCTACCAAGCGGGGCAGTTGGTGCAGATTTCACCAACCAGCACCACAGTTCAGCTATCAGGATTTGGCAATTACATTTTCCGCACCGTACCGAGCGATCGATTTGCCGCAAATGCCCTGTCTCGCTATATGTTGAGAACCTTACAAAAGAAAAAAACGGCGGTGTTTTTTAACTCCAACAGCACATATAGTCTGTCCCTCAAAAATGAATTTACTACGGCGGTGTTTGGTGATGGTGGGCAAGTGGTGACCGAATTCGATCTAGGTAGCCCTAATTTCAACCCTGATAATAGTTTCAAACAGTCGATCGCTAAAGGGGCTGAAGTCTTGATGCTTGCGCCTAATTCTGCGGTGCTCGACCAAGCTTTGCAGGTAGTAGCGGTAAATCGTCGCCAACTACCTTTACTCGGAGGTGATAGTGCTTATACCTCAAAAACTTTACAAGTTGGCGGTGCGAATGCGATCGATCTGGTGCTAGCTGTACCTTGGCATCTGCAAGCCGATCCAAACTCCCAATTTCCGCGCAATTCAGCTAAGTTGTGGGGTGGCGATGTCAACTGGCGCACGGCTCTGGCGTATGATGCTGCCAAAGCGATCGCTACAGGGCTAAAACAGAGCAGTACCCGCGAAGGTCTCCAAAAAGCACTTTCCAATTCCAGTTTTGCGGCATCTGGGTCGGCAGGTGATGTGCAATTTCAACCATCAGGAGATCGAAACAGTGCCGCGATCCTAGTCAAAGTCTCTGCTGGTAAACGTTCTGGCACAGGTTATGATTTTGTCCCAGTTAAGTGATTAGCTTCAGGCTAAATCGATCGATTAAGGTAACACGCGAATTTAGGCAGATTAAAGTTAATCCAAGGGATAAATAGCGGAGTTTGAGTTTTAGAATATAAGGTATGCAACTGAAGCAGGGCAAAGTACTTACCGAACTCAACTCTGAGTCTCTCCAAGATTCGATCAGGCGGGCGATCGCCAAAGCCGAGGATCTTGGCAGTGCCGTGTTACTTAGTTATTCCCAAGATTGGCAGTGCCACGACCCACTTGCATTTTTAGCCGACAAGAGTAGCCCAACCCAACATCAGTTTTATTGGAAGCAAGCAAATCTAGTGCTGGCAGCCGCAGGTGTCGCCGCGATCGTGCCCGATCGAGATCCTAATTTCGATCGCTTTGAGATCGCCAAGCAGTTTACACGGTCATTCCTTTTAGATGCGATCGTTGCGGGTGAAACAAAACTCGGCAAACTCAGCCCCTACGCACTGGGTGGATTTGCTTTTCACGATCTGCATCCGTCACCAAAACTTTGGTACGGGTTTCCGCGCAGCATGATGTTTGTGCCAGAGTGGATCTTGCAGCAGCATGGGCAGCACCAGAATCTATGTTGCACCCTGACGGTCAACCATTGCGTTTTGCCACAAGATGATCTCGCCACTATTACTCAACTAATCAACCGTAAATTTGCAGATTTGTCCGTCGATCGAATCAACCCACTCAACCCAATTAGCCCCAATTCGATCGAGATCTCCGAAACCAGTGCAGGAAGAAAGCATTCATGGGAAGAGATGGTGGCGCAAGCGATCGATCTGATCCACCAAGGCAAATTAGAAAAAATCGTCTTGTCTCGTGCGCTGGATATTGTTGCTCAGCAAGATTTCAATCCATTCGTGGTCTTAGCAGCCCTCCAGCAGAGCTATCCTGAATGTGTCTCATTTATGGTCAGTTGTGGTGATGCCGTGTTTTTAGGCGCAACCCCAGAATTACTGTTGCAGTTTCAGGGCGATCTGTTTCAGGAGGCAAATCGGCGGTTGTCAATTCGCAGTAATGCTTTAGCTGGTTCGACTGGACGCGGCATCAGCTTGAGCGAAGATCGACTGATGGGAGATCGACTGTTGAATAGCAAAAAAGATCGGCTAGAGCATCAGATTGTGGTCAGATCGATTTGCGATCGACTCTCTAACCTAGGTGCCTTGATCAGCGAATTGCCACCACCCAGATTACTAAAATTGTTTAACGTGCAGCATTTACATACGCCGATTATTGCGACATTGCCCAATACTCATTGGCTATCGGCTTTTGATGTCTTACAACAACTTCATCCCACTGCTGCGGTCGGTGGCGAACCGAGCGAACTCGCCCTAGAGCTTCTACAAAAATGGGAAAGTTGCGATCGAGGTTGGTATGCTGCGCCGATCGGTTGGGTAAATGGGAATGGCACGGGGGCATTTGCGGTGGGGATTCGCTCTGGTTATCTCAAAGGCAATAAAGCCAGAATCTACGCTGGTGCAGGGATTGTGACTGATTCCCAAGTTGAGGCAGAACTGAAGGAAACCAACATCAAATTCGCCGCTCTGCTCAAAGCTTTGTCAACGGAAAATTAATCTTAAATAGTGAATCCTGGGTGTCAGAATTGAACTGACATATCAACGATTATGAGTCGTTTGCTTTACCAGTCAGCCAACCCAGGTAAATTTGCTGTTGTAATATTGCTACAGCATTATATGCTATAGCTCATGTCATTTTGTAGTCACAAGTCAGACTTAGCATCAAGACAGCGGCAAAATAGATCGAGAACGAACGCGCATAATCAGATAGCATGAGTGGCTAATGGCTGGAACTAAACCCAAAAGCAAAGCGACAAAACGCAGCAAAGCAAAAAGGAAAAAAGGTGGAGGCAGCTATACAAAAATTTTGCTGCTCCTCATGGTGATTGCTGGCGTAGCTAGCGGTTTTTTTGCGTTTAATTTTGGGAAGAAAGCCTTACAAGGTGTAAATCCCATTCCACAAGGGGTGAAGTTACCAAAACTCGCACCACCAAATCCACAAGTAACTCCAACTCAGAAACCCAGCCCTACTTCTCGGCTTGACCAGAACAAGATGGCTAGAACCGAATTAGCCTAGAAGCGGCTCAGGGTCGATCGACCTGCACAACTAAATGTAACGAAATGTATATAATCGTTTACAATTCTCCATATATTCTGTAGTACAACTCAAGTCCAAACATGCAAATCCAACTGCCTGAGCTTTCTCGTCGATCTGGATTTGCGATCCTGCCATTTTTTTTGTGGGGGACAGCAATGGTGGTGATGAAGGCGGTGATGCCTCAGACTAGCCCATTGTTTTTGGCGGCGGTGCGGTTAATTCCAGCAGGGATGATGCTGTTGATCGTGGCGAAATATTTGGGTCGATCGAACCCACAAGGATGGCGAGCTTGGTTGTGGATTGCTTTGTTTGCTTTAGTTGATGGCACGATGTTTCAGGGATTTTTGGCTCTAGGGCTAGTCCAGACAGGGGCGGGGTTAGGTTCGCTATTAATCGATTCGCAACCCTTGGCAGTCGCGGTGATGGCAGCACTGTTTTACAAGGAAAGGATCGGCTGGGGCGCAGTTTTAGGTTTGTCGATCGGATTGTTGGGGATTGGCTTGATCGGCTTACCACCTGAAATTTTGGCAAAACTTGGATCGGGTGATTTTGTCACAGCGTGGCGGATGGGCTTGTTTAGCACGGGCGAATGGCTGATGTTGGGGGCTTCTTTGTCGATGGCGGTGGGGACAATTTTGATCCGCCCAGTGGTTAAAAGAGCCGATCCTCTGGTTGCAACTGGCTGGCACATGATTTTGGGTGGACTACCGTTATTATTTTTCTCCTGTCAATTTGAACCAACTCAATGGCAGGATATTACGGCTTGGGGCTGGCTGGGGATGGCGTACATCACAGTGATGGGCAGCGCGATCGCCTATGGATTATTCTTTTTCTTTGCCAGCAGTGGAAATCTCACAACTTTGAGTGCGCTGACTTTTTCTACGCCCGTGTTTGCTTTGCTATTTGGCAGCGTTTTTTTAGATGAAAGCTTAACTGTGGTGCAGTGGATGGGTGTAAGTCTGACTTTGGCTAGTATCTATCTCGTCAGTGTGCGTGACTATTCGATCGATGTTCCCGATCGATCCGATCTAAGTTCAGATCCTCTGTCGATCGAACCCAGCAATGCCTCAGTCTTAGATCTAACCGAGGCACAGGCTGAACAAGTATCGGTGGGAGAGTTACAGAACTAGAGATTGCGGACAACTATTTGCTAGGAAAGAACCTCAATGGATTCGATCGAACCGACTGTTTATATTGCGATTACCGATCATGGATTCGGACATGCCACGCGCACGGCGGCAGTGGTGGCGGAGATCCAGCGTCAATGCCAAGCGCAAGGCAAGCAGATTGACATAATTATCACGACCACAGCACCACGTTGGCTGTTAGAAGAATATATTTCAGGTGAATTTATTTATCGTCAGAGATCTTTTGATGTTGGCGTAATTCAGGCAGATAGCCTTCAGGTCGATCGAGCGGCGACGTTTGCTAAAATTCAGTCGATCCGCGATCGAGCTGCCTCGATCATTGCCGAAGAAGTAGCATTTCTCCATGCCAATCATGTGGGGTTGATCATCGCTGATATTCCGCCATTGGTCGCTTCGATCGCCGCACAAGCGAATATCCCATGCTGGATGGTGAGTAATTTTGGTTGGGATTGGATCTATCGCGATTGGGGTGGAGAGTTTATTGAGATGGCTGACTGGATTGCCGAACTTTATGGTCAATCCGATCGACTGTTTCGGTTACCGTTTCATGAGTCGATGTCGGCTTTTTCGCAGATCCAAGATGTGGGCTTAACTGGTGGCTATCCTCGCTATGCCCCCGCAGCATTACGGCAGAAACTGGGATTGATCGATCGACGACCCACGGCTTTGCTGACCTTTGGCGGCTTGAGTCTGAGTCAAATTCCGTATCATAACTTAACAAAATTTCCTGATTGGCAGTTTGTCACATTCGATCGAGATGCGCCTGATTTGCCGAACTTAACTAGGATCTCTAAAACCACAAAGCTTCGTCCTGTGGATTTGATGGTGGTGTGCGATCGTCTGATCACGAAACCTGGTTACAGCACTTTATCGGAAGCCTGTCGGGTGCAGATTCCGATTGTCTGCCTTACTCGTGAAGGTTTTGTCGAGGCAAAAACTCTGATTGCAGGCGTAGAAAATTATGCCGAACATTTGATTATCTCGCCCGCAGAATTTTACACAGGCGATTGGTCGTTTCTGCTTGCCACCCTAGAGCCACCCAAAAGTGCCGTACCTTTAGATCGAGATGGCGAGACCACAATTGCCGCAGAGGTGATCGCATATCTCTGTGGAATTTAGCGACGGGAGGTTAATATAAGCTTAGGTTTAAGTACCCGCTCAGGAGAAACTGTAGTGGAATATCGATCGACTAGAAAGTCCCCCCAAACTGCTGGCTTAACTTTACAAAATGCCAAACCCTACAAGCAACAAGATAGCTTGAGTGTTGAACTTGCCCAGCAAAGAGTTTATGTCTTATTTTTAGAAAGCGTAAGACAATGCAGCCCTGACCGAGTATTGCGGGAATTTGCCCAGTTATTTATTCACTTATCTGCACAAGGTTCGCCCAGCGTTCATGCTGCCCTAACTACACTTCTATCGGCGGGGAATGAGTCGGATTTTAGATATATGTTGCAAAGATGCTGTTATATCTTGGTTAACAATTGGAATATCACTGGTAACTATCAATACGCTCACTATTTGATCGAGTTATTTCTAGATCCAGCAATTAATCAACCGACAAAGATTACCGAGCTAAAAACTCTCCGCAATTGGGTTCGCAATTTCGCCAATAGTGAAAATTATGAATCGCTCAAACTATTTATCGGTGGTCATACATCCCATTGGAGCAATCGTTATTCGGATTATCTCTTAACTTCTCAGTATGTGGATATGCAAAACTCGGTTGAGCAGAGACAACTTGCGATTGCCTTGTCACAAAGAATTAAAAGCAAATTTAAGTTCGACTTGGCACTGTACACGGCTCGTTCAAACTCAAAAATAGGGGAATGCGGATTAAATAACCCAACAGGACTAGGAAATGAGGTACTTTACCTGATCAAAATTATTCTTACCAAGCAACGTAAAATTAGCTATAGAAGTTCGGCTAACTTATTCCTAAATCAGCTTGGTAATGATAGTTTGTTCGACTTTAAAATCAGATTGCATCAATATCTCGATTTGCCTAAAGATGGTATAAGAGATGCTCTAGAAGTTGTCGAGTTATTTGAAACTGAACTAGTCGCAAAACTATATGAATTTTACGATCGATACGACCATAATCCAATTAGTCAAAGCCTAATTCATAAAACCTGCAATCGATTAATTAGCTGCCTGACGATCGACCAAAATGGAGAGCCTTCTGAATTATTTACCGTGATGTTGCACTATGGAAATCCGCTCAATTTTGTGATTATATTCCTTAAAATTATCCTGATTTGTGAAGCCAGTCGCATCCATCTGGAAACCTGCATTGCCTGTTTGATTAAGTATTACAGTCGTTACACTGAAGATGAATGTCGATCGCTGATTAATTTTCTGGATATATTCAATGTTACCTTTTCGATCTATGCCAAAGACATAGAATACAACTTGGTAAGGATGAGCAATCAAAGCTATCAAGACTCATCTTTGCTCAATTTAGAAGACTATCGCATCTTTTCACAGGCTAAGTCTCCCTTAAGATCAAGTTAGATCGAGCTAACGTCCCAAATCATGCATGGCATTGATTGTATCGGCACACTTTTGCGTCGTCGCTTCTAGGGCAGTTCGATCGCTAGAAGGTGGTGGTGGGATAATTTCACCAATCCTCGCGGTAATCGTATGCAGGCGGGGAAATTTTGCACCTTTAGGTAAGATCACATCAGTTCCCCACAAACTGACTGGCAACATCGGCACTTGAGTTTTAGCCGCAATTAGAGCCGCACCTAATTTCGGATCGGTGATCCGACCATCGGGGGTACGAGTGCCTTGCAGAAATACTCCTGTCGCCCAGCCATTTTCGATCGCTGCCATTGCTGCTCTGATCGCGGCTCGATCGCCCGAACCACGCTTGACTGGGTATGCGCCATATAACTCGATCATGCTCCCTATCACTGGCACACGAAACAACTCTTCTTTCGCCATAAATGCCACAGGACGCTCGACACAGTTCGCCACAATTAGCGGATCGAAATCACTCGCATGATTACTAACCACAATTAACGGCCCCAACTTAGGCACATGCCCTGCCCCATAGATGCGACTGCGAAAACAAATATGTAGTAATGGGCTAATCACTGACCACTTAAACAAGTGATAGAGTGCCAAGCTAACCCCAGGTTCTCGTTCGCGACCCATTCTTAAACCCTTCAATCAACATTTAGTCTCAAATTACTTTTACCATGAGGGCGGTTCGACTTGATGGCTTTTCTAACTATACTGATAATGCAATCAGTTGTGAATTGTAAGAATTAAAATCTTCGGCTGAAATCACAGTTCCACAGACGGCGATGAAAGTCTCTCTGTGAAAGCTGTTCGAGAGTTATCTTATGATAGCGAAAGAGATTGGCGTTATCGCGCCCTCTGTAGAACATGTGCGTTGAAGCCGACCGTGCCCATGTTGACAGCACCGAGCGAACAATACTAGCGGCGGCTAAACTTAATGCCGTTAGACTGCAAGGCTAGCTGTTGGGACGGTACTTCAAAGTAATCTGTAAGATGCTCAATAAATTTCTTACACTAGTTTTTCGAGGAGCTATGAATTTTGCTAGTATAGAATCAGTTGAGAGAGTGGTAGCTTTGTGCAATAGCAGTTGTGAATGAGTTTAAGCAGTTAATAAGCAACCTCAAAAAAGAATCGAGAGTAAAATCTTCTTCTGAATCCTCAGATCGGTGGTTGTGTTAATTTGGTAATCTGTTCAAAATCAAAGTTGTTCACTAAATCCATCATTTTAGTCGCTAGAGATATATTGCTTTGAGGAATTTCGGCAATCAACTGGCTGAGCAAATCATCATCACCACTACAGGCAGCCAAATGAACTTGAGCGATCCAAGCTTGAGGCATAATTGCGATCATTTCTGGCAGATTTACCTCTTGGCTAGACTTCGATCGAGGCATACTCTCTAGATCTAAATCAGCGTAAATATACTCCACGCCCAGAAATTCCGCTAATTTATCTAGTAGCACTTCCTCTCGGAAAGGTTTCCGCACAAAATCATCACAACCCGCCGACATCACAACTGTCCGCTCTTCTTCTAGGGCACTAGCGGTCAGAGCAATGATCACCGTAGCTTGACCTTTGAGATAAGATTTAATTTTTTGAGTTGCCTCATATCCATCCATCACAGGCATTCTCATATCCATCAAGATCAGATGTGGTGACCAGCTTTCCCACATTTCGATCGCTTCTTTACCATTTGCCGCTTCTTTCACCTCAAAACCAATTGACGTTAATAATTTAAATAGCAATCGCCGACCTTCCCATTTATCATCGACCGCAAGGATGCGATAAGTCTGTTGATCTGCCTTTAATCCAATTACACGTTGAGTCTTGACCTCTTTGGCATCGACAGTTGTCGCTAAATCTACCTGAATATCAAAGCTAAAAATTGCACCTTGACCAGCGATGCTATTTACCCTAATGTCTCCGCGCATCAACTGGACGAATTTTTTGCTGATCGGTAAGCCTAAGCCTGTACCCTGCTGAGACTTTCGCCCTGCTTCAGTTTGGACAAACGCCTCAAATAAAGTATCAATCTCTGCTTCAGTAATGCCTGGTCCAGTATCCTCAATCTCAAAATGGATCATGGTTTTTGCTGGTGTGGTTTCGATCGGGAGGGAATTAGAACTAGATTTTGATTTCCTGACTCTCAAGGTTACGCCACCTGCTTGAGTAAACTTAATCGCGTTACTAATCAAGTTGATCAAAACTTGGCGGAGTTTGCTCTCATCAGTACGGATATATTGAGGCAGTGCAGGGTCGAAGTCAAAGCTAAATTGGATATTTTTTGACTCGGCTTTAAACGCAAACATTGCTTCGATCGTATCTAAAAGACTATACAAATCAAAGCTGGTTTCGTTTAGAGTAATCCGCCCTGCCTCGATTTTTGCCATATCTAAAATGTCATTAATCAAATCTAATAGATGTTCGCTACTACGATTGATAATGACAACATGCTCTTTGTGTTCTTGACTAAGATTGACATCGCGTTTCATCAGTTGAGCAAAGCCAATAATCGCATTTAATGGTGTTCGCAATTCATGGCTCATATTCGATAAGAACTGAGTTTTGGCATGACTGGCTTGTTCAGCCACATCTTTTGCTAGGGCAAGGGCTTCTTCTGCTTGCTTTCGGGCTGTGACATCGGTAACGATGCCTTCGTAGTAAAGTAATTCTCCTGCTTCATCTCTTACGACTCTGGCATTTTCTGAAATCCAGACAATCGATCGATCTTGACGATAAACCTGAGATTCAAGTTCTGACACTTTGCCATTGACTTGGATTAATCGTTCAAACTCATCATGCCGATCTCGATCGACATAGAGTTGGGTGGCAATATCGGTTAAATTTGCGATCAAGGAATCAGGTGATTCAAAGCCGTAGATTCTAGCTAGAGCAGGATTGACACTAATATAATATCCATCTGGAGAAGTTTGGAAAATCCCTTCCATCGCATTTTCAAAAATACTGCGATATTTTGCCTCGGCTTGTTGGAGTTCAAACGTTCTTTCCTCGACTCGGCGCTCTAATTCCTGACTGGTTTTTTCCAAAGCATCAAAAGATACTTGGAGGTAATTTGCCATACTATTAAAAGATTCCGTTAGCTCACCTATTTCATCAGAGTGATTTAGGGTAGCTATCTTATCCCACTTTCCAGTTAACATATCTTTGGCAGCTCGGTTGAGACGAAAAATTGGTCGAGTGATCCATCGAGATGTGAGAATACCAATTCCGATTGCAATTAGCAAAGCTAGAATACAGAGGATCGTAACGGTTCTAGTATCGGCATTAATCTGCGCCATGAAGTCTGATTCAGGCATGACTACGACAATCAACCAGTCCAAACCTTTATCATCTTGGAATGGGAGGACTTGAAGAAAATGATGCTGACCTTTTGACTCAAATTCAAGTTGCTGAGAACCTTCGATCTGGTTGAAATCTGTAAATTGATTTAATAGAAACTTAGAAGCAGTTTGAGTCAGAGGTTCATTACTATCAATAGATTTAAATAGAGTTCTCTCATTCTTTTCAACCCTAAAAACTGGCTCTAGGGTGGATGTCGCGATCAACATCCCATTGCGATCGATAATAAAAGTTTGACCAGATTCACCGATTTTGAGACTGTGTAGAAACTTGCCAATGTGGTCGAGTCGCAATGCACTATTTAGCACCCCTAATAGTTGACCTTTGTTCGCATCGTATACGGGATAGTTAGCACTAATTATTAAGGTTGGTTCTAAAAATGAGACGAAGATGCTGCTCCAACCTGGCTTTCCAACTTGACGGGCTTGTTTATAGGCGATCGAAGCGCGAGGATCATAGACTTTTTGGATTAATTCTCCTGTTGTTCGATCGCCTTTAGCATTTGTATCAAAAGAGTAAAAACTCAGTCCTGCGGAACGTTCGGCGGCATTAATCTTAAGTATTCCATTTGAGAGTTTTTCACCGCCACGATACTCTCCTTGCTCGTTGCCAATTGAGATGAAGTTAATATTGGGATAGGTCTGGACTTGTCGCCATAGATATTTTTCCCAAGATTTCAGATCTTTTGGATTCAACAATCCCAAACTAATGGCATTAGCATTATCCTGATTAATCTGTTGAGCTGTTGTGACATAAGCTTGCAGATTTTGTTTAATTCGATCGCTTGTTTCTTGACGTAATTGGTTAGCTAACTGATTAACAGATTGCCTCCCACTCCGAAATGATAGATATCCAACAATCCCGACCGTGACAAAAATCTGGAAGGCAAAAGGCACAATCAGCAAAAGACTGAGTGATGTTCTTTTTGTCTTTTTGGGGGATTTAGCTTGGCGATCGAGCTTTATCGACATATGCTTAAACTAGATGAATCAGCGTTCTATACCTTCTCTGAGGATATCGTAGTAGAGCGGGAGGTAGCCAGATTTGAGATTACCTTCGGTTCGGGCTTGAGCCAGTTTACCTTTGATACTGCGGCTACTATGAACGCTAAAGATCTCGTATCGATCGGCATTAAACGCATATTCGGCGACATCGGTATATTCTTCTCCTTTAACTAGTTGCCAGTGGTGATCGCTAAAAGTAAAAGTATAGTCGGCACTATCGAGCACAGTAGAAGGTCGATCGATAATTGCTGAGATCACAGCGGTGTAGTTACCATTGGCATTTGCAGGTGGTGTAATTTTACTCTCAACATTGCGGTAGAAACAGCTCTCGTTGTAACAAAATCTCAGCTTTTGCATTTTAGCTTTGATTTTTTCTAGTTTCTCGACTAGTTGCCCAGACATCTCAGGAGCAGGGGCGGCGATAGATTGAGCCTGAGCAGGTAAAGCTAGACTCGGTGATAACCAAAGCGTGATCGCTAGTATTAGAGATATTAGTGACAAGCATAATCGTTCGATCACGAGTTTACCCCAGGCAAGATCGCCGCGAATGGGATTGCCGATGCGATTGCTTTAGGGAGAGCGTTACTCAGTGCCCCGATCGCGGCATTCCAGAGCTTTGCAGGTTCTAGATCGGCTCTTACCAATTGCCACAAACGTTGAACTTCATCCGTGTGCAGGCGATCTTCATCCGTAAGCGCGAGTAAGAGGCGTTGACGCAAATACTTCCCTTCATCCGAGAATAGATACTGCAATCCCATCTGTGCCGTCGGTACAAGGTCAAAACCACCATCTGACTTAGCGATCGAGATTAAATTCTCTAAGCGACTCCATTGGAACTTACCATCTTTAAATAGAACTTCAACCAAACGTTGACGCAAGCTCGAAGCATCGTCGGTTAACAAGCGTTTTGCCACATATGGATAAGCGACCTGAACGATTTTAAACTCAGGATTGAGGCTAAGTGCTACGCCTTCTTGGGTAATTACCGAGCGGATGATCAAAGCGAACTTCGCAGGTAAACAGAAGGGATAGTCATACATCAAATGTGAGAATCGATCGGTGACTACTTTGAAGTTGAAGTCACTGACTTTTTCGGACATGATATCGCCCAAGATTTCTTCCAAGGCCTTGACAATTGGAGGCATATTGACATTAGGCGGCAGGAATCCCAGATTCACGTAATCCTGCCCAAGCTGGTCGTAGTCTTTATTAATTAAATGCACAACGGCATCGACAAGCGTTTCTTTGGTGGTCAGATCGAGTTGATCCATCATGCCAAAATCGATATATGCCATGCGCCCGTCGTAGGTGGCGAACAGATTGCCTGGGTGAGGATCGGCGTGGAAAAAACCAAACTCTAATAGCTGACGTAGCCCTGTGAGTACACCGATACGGACAAAATCATCGCTATTCAATCCTGCGGCTTTGATCCCTTCAGCATCAGTGAGTTTGATCCCATTAATCCATTCCATCGTCAAAACTCGACGGCTACTGAAATTGCGATACATCAGTGGCACTTTGATCCGAAGATCGTCGGCGAAGTAAGCCGCAAAGCGTTCAGCATTTTTAGCTTCATTCACATAGTCGATCTCTTCAAACAACTTGATGCCAAATTCATCAACGATATCGGCGAGATTTTTGCCCAGAGTCAACGGTAAGAAAGGAGCTAGCCAAGAAGCAATAATCCGCAGCACATAGATATCGCGGGTAATGATCGGTTGGAGGTTGGGTCTTTGCACCTTAATGGCAACTTCTTCACCTGTGCGTAGCGTGCCTTTGTAAACCTGCCCCAGACTTGCCGCCGCTACAGGTTGAGCCGAAATTGTTTGAAAGACTTCTTCGATCGGTCGATCGAGTTCGCGTTCGATCGTGGCATACGCTTGCTCATTCGGAAAAGCTGGCAGTTGATCTTGCAGCTTGGTCAGTTCTTCTAAAAAATCTTGCCTGATCAAATCGGGGCGTGTAGAGAGAGCCTGTCCGACTTTGATAAAACCTGGACCTAAGCGCGTAATAATCCTCAGGAGCTGCTTGGCGCGTTTGCCTTGATAATTATCCTGTCCCGTTAATTTATCCCAGCCTAGTCCGAGGAAGAACCCCGCAAATATGAATGTAACGACACTGATACGCCAGATTACTAACCAAGGACGGCGGCTGTAATATTTCTCGATCGCCGCAGCGTTGTAACCCTCTAGGTAGGAAAGCGGATGCTGACTCACTCTGATTCAATCCTCTTATCTTAAATTTAAAAATTATTAAAAAACTAGAAAACTTGGCAAAAGACTATTTTAAAGCTAACCTGCTTCACTATTAAAAGTACAGTCAAACATGCTTTTGTTAAAAGTTGTTAATAATAAGTATACAAAAATACAAACTCTTTGACGATCGAAGCAGAGCAATTTACACGGTGCGATCAATAAATTTAGGATGGATCTTGGCTGTGTGCAATCGAAGTGGGCAAATATGAAGACATTCAGTAAAAAAAGAGTTTTGTTTCTGAGTAATGGTCACGGTGAAGATCTCAACTCTAGTCAGGTATTAGATGCGCTGCGGCGCAAGTATGCCAACATTGAAGTTGCCGCCATGCCACTGGTGGGAGAAGGAAATGCCTACCGTCGCTTGGGGGTGGAGATTATCGGCCCAACTCGATCGCTACCTTCAGGTGGTTTTGTCTATATGAACCAAGCAAAGTTGGTAGGAGATTTGCAGTCAGGCTTGTTAGCTCTGGTGTGGCAGCAAATTCGAGCCGTCCGAGCTTACAGCCAGAATTGCGATCTGATCTTTGCGGCGGGTGATATTGTCTCACTCGCTTTGGCGCGGTTGGCAGGTCGTCCCTATGCCGCTTTTATTGTCTCCGCCTCGGCTCACTATGAGAATAGGATGAAGCCACCTTTTTTGACCGATCGACTCCTTCGATCGAAGCATTGCCAGATCGTATTTACCCGCGATGCCTTTACCGCTAAGTTGATGAACCAGCAGGGCCTTAGCAAAGCCATATTTGCGGGCTATCCGATTATGGATGTGCTGACTCCAACTGGA
>Ga0209591_10001087_pt1 | contig 34877 bp, 35 predicted proteins | sample MAT01_FD_187207 | JGI IMG/M metagenome (GOLD analysis project Ga0209591, IMG submission 187207) | Freshwater microbial communities from Lake Fryxell liftoff mats and glacier meltwater in Antarctica - MAT-01 (SPAdes) (version 2) | ecosystem: Environmental > Aquatic > Freshwater > Ice > Liftoff... | reverse complement strand
CTCACGCATTTACCCCACCCCTAAATCCCCTCCCCATTGCATGGAGAGGGGACTTCAAGATGCGTTTTTCTCCCCCTCTCCAAGTATTGGAGAGGGGGCCGGGGGGTGAGGTAAGCGAAAGTCCTGATATAGAGTATACGTTGCCTTTATCATTTATGTTGCGACAATAAAGTCGCATTGTACGCGCTAATCACTACCTGCTATTGATTTTTGCGCTTATTGGGATTGTCGATCTCGTCAATAAAGCTGTCCGTTAGTTCACCGTCTTCTGTTAAGCGGACTCGACGCTCATCGTTTTTCACTTTTGAGGTTTCGCCAGATAAGCGACTGCGCTCGCGCTCGATTTCGCGCTGGATCATTTCCTCGCGTTTGTCGCGCCCGCCGCCGTAGTCGTTATAGTAGCTGATAGTGTCGGCAGCCATGCCTATTCCCCAGAAGAAGGTGACAAAGATAGGCCAGAGAAATCCGCCGCCGCCAGAGAGCCAAATCGCCCATAGTCCCAAATTCACACACAGATAGATCGCCAAATGCGTATAAAAGCCGATTCGTTCTTCCATCCGCTTTTCAATCTGCTTACGAATACGATCATCGGTAAGCGATGCCTCGAAAGCGGTCATTTCTGCTGGCGTATAAAAACCGTCGCCTTCGGGCCCATCTGTGACCCACTTGCTGCCGTCACGCCCCTGAGAACGATCACGTCTCCGGTCACGATTTCTACCCCATTGCCGGCTGTCCGAATCAAAGGCGCGCCCGATGCTATCACCGAAACGCTCACCCATTTCGCCCATCCGTTCCCCAAATTCTTCCATGCGTTTGCCGAAATTATCAAATGGATTTGCAGGGGGTATCGGCGGGACTGGTGGCAATGACTTTGGGACGGGGGCAGACTGACGCTTGGGCGGTGCTTCTGCTGCAATTTTAGGTTTTGCTTCTACCAGAGCAGCAGAGGCTGTTTGGGATTGTGCCGAGCCTGAAACAGCGCTGCGTAAAGCGTCCAGCATTTCGCTGGCAGTAGCATAACGATCAGCGGGTTTCTTTTCCAGCGCCTTCAGCAGCACATTTTCTATTTGTGGCGAGATACCGGGGTTGACTTCGCTCGTCCTCGGCACAGGCGTGTAAACGTGATCGTGAACGATGGCATAAGGTGTGTTCCCCGCATACGGGACACGCCCGGTGAGCAGTTCATATAAAACAACACCGAGCGAATAAATATCGGTTCGCGCATCAAGTTCAGTACTGCCGCTGGCCTGTTCCGGCGAAATATAATGCGGTGTGCCGAGCATCACATCGGCGCTCATGGTGGACTCCCCCGCTTGTAACAGTCGTGCCAAGCCAAAATCGGTTAAATAGGGGTTGCCGCGTTGGTCAATTATGATGTTGGAGGGCTTGATGTCGCGGTGGAGGACTCCCTGCTTGTGAGCGTAATCCAGCGCATGGGCGACTGCCGTCATTAGACGTAAGATTTCGTCTTGGGGCAGTGAACTTTCTCGCAGGACATCTTTGAGCGTTTGGCCTTCGATGAACTTCATAACCAGATAGGGCTGTTTTTCCACTTCGCTGTAATCATAGATGGGAACAATGTTGGGATGCTCCAGCCGTGCGACGATACGCGCCTCTCGCTCGAACCGCGCCACAAACGCATCATTTTGCAGAAAGGTGGCGTGCATTACTTTGATGGCGACATTGCGATCCAGCCGCGCATGATATGCTTTATAGACCGTTGCCATGCCGCCTGCGCCAAGCTGCTCGGTAATTTTATACGGCCCGATTTCATCCCCAATTTGCAAGGCCATAATCGCCTATGCTCCCCGAATTCGTGTGCTTTAACCCTATTGTAGTTGGTTTAAAGGATGATGTCCAAGATTTTTTGTGCGCTATTTAAATGCAAAGGACGCACGCATAGGTGCGCCCTCAGTGGTTTTGGTTTGAACGAACCCTTAGCTTATTCCGCGAGTGCTTCGTCAATGCGGCGGCGCAGTTCTTCGTTGACAGCGACTCCGCCTTCGCCATTTTTGCTTTTGTAGGAGTCGGTTTCCATATTTTTGGCTTTTACGACGGGTTCAACGGTTTGATTTTGTGATTTACCCCGATTAAGCAGCAGCCAACCGCCGCCGATCATCACCGCCGGGATGAGCCATCCAGAGATGCCGCCGAGAAAATTGCCGAAGATGAACACTTCAAACAACACCCACAGAATGACCAGCGCCATCGAGCCATACGTCATCATGCCGCGTCCGGTACGGACTTCGCTTTCGTTGCCTGTTTTTCTGCCCTGATACGTTAACGCGATGCCGACGAATATCGGATAAAACGCCCAAGCATACGCCCAAGATTCCCAATTTCCGGTGATGCTTTGCACCATCAGCAGCAAGCCGGTGCCGGTGATAATCACACCGGGGAAGATCAGGCCGGAGTCTTTCTTTTGTCCGGTTAAAGCGGCATAAAGGAAAGGCAGACCTGGTAAAATGACAAATAGCGGCCAGAGTGTGCCGATATCGAAACTAAAAATCCGTGTGAATAAAAAGAAAGCGCCCAGCCCCATTAACACGAGGGCTGGAATACGGTTGTTGGATTCGCCTTGTAGACGGTTCATGCTGTATCCCCTCAATATCGAATTTGTACGAGTTAATCTTTATTACGTGCAGTTCGATACTAAGGTTGCAGCATTTTATCTCGTTAGTTTATTGCAGGACGCGCTGGAGTTCCTTGACGAAAGAACCTGCATCCAATGGTTTCGGGAAATAGGCGATAAATCCGGCTTCAATCGCTTTCATGATGAGTTCGGGCGAATGAAATGCGGTGATGGCGACACAAGGCAGATGTGTTGTTAAGGCCTGCGCTTTGATATTTTCTAACAATGTCCACCCATCCATGCCGGGCAAGGAAAGATCAATGATGACGGCACTATAAGGGTGGGTTGCCAATAATTTAAGGGCTTGTTCGCCTGTAGAAACCATATCGGCTTTGATTTTGTGATAGCGCAGCATCCGTGTAACGACCTCTTGTCCATCGGGATCGTCTTCGACAACAAGCATGTTTACAATATTCATGGGGTCTGTTCCTTTCAATCGATCATAGTCGATAGTGCGTCAACGAATTCGGGTATATCAATTAATAGCCGGAGTAAATCATTGATGAATGTAGCTGGCGTTAGCGGTTTGGTCAAGTAATTATGAAAGCCTGCTACGATAGCTCGATCCCGATCACCCGTCATGGCATGAGCCGTGAGGGCAATAACGGGAATGCCTAAAGTCGCTCTATCGCTTTTTAAAGCCTTGAGCATATCCCAGCCATCCATGACGGGCATAGACAAATCAGAGATGATAAATTGCGGCATAATCTCACGGGCAATTGCCAAACCCTCCTTGCCGTTAATTCCCGTATGCACTGTCGCGCCATAATACGTTAAAATTCTTTTGGCGAGGTCTAAGCTATCGGGTTCGTCATCTAAGACCAGAATATCCCAGTCTTTCAAAATATTGCGACGTACGTTTGCCATAATTTTTCCCCCTTAATTATAGGCTTTCAAGGATAACATCAGGTTTAGAAACGTGGGTTGTGATGCCAAGCGGCAAAATAACTGTAAAGATGCTGCCTTCGGCAAGTGTGCTTTTTACAATCACCTGACCATCCATCATCATACAAATTTTGCGTACAATGGCTAATCCTAGCCCTGTTCCGCCATAGACACGTTTTGATGAGCCATCGACCTGACGAAATTCGTCAAAGATGTAATTGAGGGCATGAGGCGGAATACCTATCCCTGTATCACTGACGCGAATGACCCAGTTTTTATCCTGTCTTTCAACATCTAAGCGAACTTCACCTTTTTCGGTGAATTTAAATGCGTTAGAAAGCAGATTGGTAGCGATCTGCGTGAGGCGCTCTACATCGCCGTTGATTTTTTCTGGTAACTTTGAGTCGGTATGGACATGAAAGGTTAACCCTTTTTGGGTGGCTAAAACATTCATCTGCGATTGCCAACGATGGGCGAGTTCACGCGGTGAAAAGGGCGCAGAGGCCAAATCCATCCGACCCGATTCGATCTTTGCAAGGTCAAGAATTTCATTAATGAGGGTTAAAAGACGCTCACTGTTGGAATAAACGCGAGTGAGCATGTGACGTGCATCTTCGTCGATTTCGCCACCCATATCTTCTAATAGAATCCCACTAAAGCCGAGAATGGCATTGAGGGGTGTTCGCAGTTCGTGGGACATAGTAGACAGAAACTCAGATTTTAAGCGAACACTTTCTTCGGCGATGGTTCTGGCTTCAATGAGTTCTGTCGTGCGGGTTTCGATACGCTCAGACATTTCATTAAAGGATTGAACAAGCAGGCCAATTTCATCGCGGTTGTGGATGTCGGTAATGGGGCGATAGTTCCCCTGACTAATGGAACCTGCTGCCGCCGCGAGCTGACGAATGGGGCGGACGATACCTTGTGTGATGAATAATGCAGCCAAGACAGCGGCAACGAGCGAAATGAGCGTAATGGCGATGATGACCTGTTGTGTACCCCGTACATCACCTAAAATCGTTGCCAGTGGATATTCATAAATTACCGTCCATTGAATGGTCGCCTGACCTGTCGGCTTAATCCGCGCAAACACTTGCAGCGTGTCGGTGCGTTCATCAGAGCCAAACAACGTACCTTGTGCTTGGGTCAAAATTTCAGATGAGTCTTTTGGGCGTTCACTCATAAGCGTGATGCCTGTGCCAACGAGATTGCCGTAAAGGAGGCGTTCATCGGGATGCAATAAATAATTGCCATCAGAATCGACCAAATAAACGGCCTCAGTTTGGGTATCTTCACTAAGGGCCTCGAAAATAGGCGCAACCAACGCTTTTAAAACCAAGATGCCCGAAATTGCGCCCTCATCAGATTGTAGGAGTGTGGCGTAACGAATGGTTGGGATGTAAGGACGGACGAACACGCCCTGAGTGCGCTCTAAATCAAGACTAGAAACATAAACTGGCGCTTGTCTTCCCGGCAGGCTTGTTAGACTTAAGGTACGACTGAAATAAGCCTGATTCGACTGATTTTCTAATGCTTCCGTTGGCAAAATCGTCGGCACACCTTCAACAACATCTACGCAGACGACCTCTTGACCACTCGCATCCAGCAAACAGGCATTGGTGTAAATCCCGGTTGAACGCCCTAAAAAGGCTTGGAATAAACGCTCAATATTGCCGAGTGTGGTGGATTGCGGCGCGTTGACATAACGCCGGACTTCTGGCGCTTGGCTGAGAAAGAGTGTATCGGCGGTTGCACCGGTAAGCAGCGCTTCGGCTGAACGTGTTCTGCTGGTGGCGACTTGAAGCTGGTTTAAACGTGCCGATTCCGTCAGTGTTTCGTTAGAACGCTGAATGTTATAGGTTGACGTAATGGCCGCAGGGATGAGCAGAACCAGTACAAATGCCAAGATGAGCTTGTATTGAAGTCGTGTAGAAATAAACCTAAGCATTATGACAAACATCCTTTCAAACGCCAGTGAGAAGAGCAAGCTATTTTGCGATAGCTTACTCTGGTCAATTTTACTGTCCGCTAAACAAGGCTTCTGCTTGCGTTTGTGCTTCTTCCGCAGCTTGGGCAGGCGTTAAGGTGCCGTTTAACATATCGTGATAAACCTCGCCTAGTATGTCGGCTAATTGGGGCCACTGCGGGACGGCTGGGCGCATCCAATCGGCTAGCTGACCTTCGCTGCCCAGCGTGTCTACGGTTGCAAATACGGGATAGCGCTCGATCAAGGCTTCATCACGGATGAGGCTGTAACGTGGCATACCGCCGTTACCTTCGTTTGCCAGTAAGCGCTCTATTTCTTCACTCGTCACCCATTCAAGAAATTGCCATGCTACATCAGCACGATCACCGATATTGGCGGGAATGCCTAAGTTCCAAACGCCAAGCGGCGTAACAGCTTGTTCATCCGGCGCATGAGGCGCGGCAGCATAACCGACCAAGCCGGCTATTTGGGAGGTTGGGTCTTCTTCCACGAGATAAGCCCGCGCTGCCCATTCATAGGTCATCACACAGCCCCCTTGGCGAAAGCGCACAGGGCGTTGATCCCATGCCATATTTAATACGTCAGGCGGTGAATAGGGCAGCAGTGCCAACGCATATTCGGCGGCGGCGATTCCCTCTGGTGTATTCAGGGTGGGTTGATTATTTTCATCTAACAGCGGCTGCCCGAAGGCGGCATAAAAATGCGCCATCTGCTGCCCAAGTGCCTGCCCGCGCTGCCCATTCCAGCAAATGCCATAGCGATCTGCGTCTGCATCGGTAAAAGCGGCGGCAGCGGCTAATAATTCATCAGTCGTTTGGGGCGGTTGAATGCCTGCCTCCTCAAACAGATCGCTGCGATACCAAAGGAGTTCGGGATGTGGCTGGATAGGCAGCCCAAGCTGTAAACCTTCATATTGTCCGCTTTGGTAGGCAATTTCGATAAAATCAGCAGGATTCACGCTGTCTGATGCGGCGATAAGATCGGTAATGGGCAGCAAGATATTGGCTGCGCCATACTCTCCCACCCATACTGCGTCAAAACTGACAATATCATAAGCGGAGATTTGATCGCGTGCGTTGAGTAGGGTTAAATCGTGAACGTCGTTATACCCTACGACCTCAATTTCGATAGTTGCCCCAGATAATTCGTTTAATTGTGGGAGGGCAGTGAACAAGGCATTGGCAAAGGGATCGCCAACAATCAGCATCTGGATTGTTTCACCATTTAAAGGCGTTTCTTGTGCCGCTACCGGAAATAACAATAGGGAAAGGGTTAATAATAACATCATTGCTAGAACGTAGGAATATTTTCTCATTGTTATGCTCCTTTTTGGTGCGATGTCTTTACTATAAATCAAGATATTTTTTAATAACCTTAAGGTTTTTGCGATTTTATGTAAAAATAAAAAGGGCGCATTTAAGCGCTCTTGGAGAGGGATTTACCACTTATTTATGTAGGGTAATCGATTAATTTTCTGGGATTGGCACGAAGCGTACCTCAAACAGTTTAGGCCAATATTTGCCTGTCAGGTAAAATACATCGTCATCAGGATTATAGGCGATTCCGTTCAAAACAGCGCTGTACGGCAGTGCGGCGCGTTCTTCTTCCGTAAGCAGTTGAGCAGCATCAATCAGCCCGGTAATCGCGCCTGTGGCTTTGTCGATGATGAGGATTCCGTCTGTTTGCCAGACATTGACGTAAAGCGAATCGTCCACGCATTCGAGTTCATTCAGCTCGTCCAACGCACGACCTTGCAGGCTAAAGCCCGCAATCGACTCATTTTGGTATGTGACGGGAATTTGCCTGATGAGTTCAAACGTCTGCGGATCGCGTACGGAGATATATTCAGTGCCGTCGCTCATATAAAGTTCGCTGCCGTCATAGCACAACCCCCAGCCTTCGCCTTCATAACGAAAAAGGCGCTCATACGCTAAGGTGTCTCGATCATAAACAAAGGCTAAGCCAGTCTGCCAGGTGATCTGAATCAGACGGTCATCGACCAACGCCAGACCTTCCGCAAAGAAAATGCGGTTGAGGTCACGGATCGCCAGCACCTCACCTGTTTCCGGGTTCACTTTTCGCACATCCGACTCGTTATATTGTCCAGCGCTTTCATAGAATACGCCGTTATCCCAAACCAATCCTTGCGTAAAAGAACCGCTGTCGTGCGGATAAACGGCGATTACTTCCGGTTGCAAAAGCTGAATTTCGGGCGTGGTTTGTGCGGTGATGGTTGCGCTGCTTAAGATGACGAGCATCAAAGAGGCGATTATCACCAAACTTATTTTGGGGGTCAATTTGGACATGAGTTTCCTATTTGTAGCGGCCTAGTTCTTGTATTTCCATTTACGAAGTCCGGTCACACGGGCGAAAGTCGCCAGCGAAGTTTTAGCGAAGACCGTCGGGTAGTAACGCAGCATGGTCAAAAATTCGTGCAAGGCAGGGCGAGGTTGATCGGTGGGCTGCGGACTGCCGACATCGGTTAGCCACAGCACGACACGTCCATAGGCGCGTTCTTTCGGGTCAAGCTGGGTCTCGAAATCACGCATGTAGCGGCGGTATTCATTCCAAAAAACACCACGTCCGCCAGAAGTGCCTGTTTTGCTTTGGGGATGCACTAAAGCATTCGCTAGGGGCAATGAAGTGAGAAGAGGCGCTTCCCCTGCCAACATCAAGGTGAGTTGAAAATGGGTATCGAAGGCATAATGCAAGTCTTCACGGAAGCAGCCATAAGTGGCAAAAAGTTCGCGCCGCCAAAAGCAAGCAGGTTGCGGCAATCCCCAAGGATAGAGGATAGCGACCACCCGCGACATCGGCGCTTTTTCTGGCTCCCAGAGGCGAATCAGTGTGCCGTCCGGCGACGTGATTTGACATGCGCCGCTCATCCATTTTGCCGATGAATGTCGCATTAAGGCTGAGACAACTTCCAACGCTCCCGGCAAAAATTGGTCATCACTGTTCAGATATGCGATGATGTCGCCAGTCGCCCGTTGCAAACCTTTGTTGATGGCGTTGGTTTGCCCGGAATCTGGTTCGCTGCACCAATACGCGAGATGGCTTTCATAGCGCCGGATAACATCCACACTTTCATCCGTCGAGCCACCGTCGATGATGATATATTCAAGATTGTCATACCCTTGATCGAGGACGGATTTTATCGTCGCCTCGATATACTGCCCTTGATTATAAGACGGGGTGATGACAGTAATTTTGGGATTCATCACTTATTTGAGGCCATCCACAATCAGCGACGTGTAAAAAAGATTGTCGCGCTGAAAATCAGTTTGATGGTCAAAGCGCACAGACCGCATAATGTGTCCTTCGGCGGCATCCCATTCAGTCGCATGGAATTCCTCACTCGCATCGAAATATTCCAGTGGACGCACTTCGAATCCTGCTGATTCCATCATCGGGCGCAGGTTATTGATCGTGAACAACATTTGATGACCATCTTTGGGAGGAGTGACCTCCGCTACATAAGCGGGGTCGCGGCGAAATCCATCGGGTACAGCAATGCGGAACATGCCGCCGGGTTTAAGATATTGATAAGCCAAAGCTAACGCCGCCTGATTTTGTTCTTCCGTTAGATGTTCGAGTACATGTTCCGCCAATATACGTTCAATCGAGTTTGGCTTGAAGAATTTTTGCCAATGATCGGGATTCGTAATATCGAGCGTAGGCACATCGCTAGAAAGCCAGCCGGGGTAGCTTGTACCGCCCGATCCAATAATCAACTTGATTGGGTTGCCAGCGCGGACATAGGCATGGATTTCTTCGTCTTGTACCTTCTGGACTTGTACTACTTTTTGCTTTGCTCGCCTTGGGGCAAGGGCTTTTTGCATCTCCCAGGCGAGCTTCCCATAAATTCTACCGAAAATCGTCGTCATGAACTCACATCCTTACATAATACGCTACCCTAAACAGGCTGCGCGGCGCTTTCCAGCGACCAATCCCCTTGTACCATAAAGGGCGCAATCGTAGTCCCTGTGCGGCCTGTCCCATAAAAATCACCTTCACTGACGATAATCATACCAAGCCCTTTTTCTGGACGGTCAGCTTCTTCACCATCAACGACTATAACGCCCGTGACGCGATAATTGGCAGGGATCAACGGGAAATGATCGATACGGCACTTCACGACTCCCTGCCCCGGCACAGTCTCAAAAAGTTGATTGGTGTAATCGTTATACATGATGAATAAGGTATGATCCTGATCGTCAACGAGCGAAAACCCAACCGAGATTTTGCCGTCAGGGACGACACCAGCGGGAATTTCATACGGGAAAGCGAAGATCACATCCTGCCCGCTGCGAACCACTGGAATCCGCTGACCGAGTGTGTTTTCCATATAGAAATCGGTAAAACGGATTACGCCGGAGCCAAAACGCTTGGCATCAGGTGTGAGGAAGCCGACACGATCCCCTTCAAACAATTTTTGCAGGTAGACGCTGACGGCTGTTTCGGTATCGGTATCCATTGCGAGATGGCCTTCTTCCATAATCAGGCAGCGGGTACACAGGCTGGAAATCGAGGCCATGCTGTGGCTCACGAAAATCACTGTGCGACCTGCACGGGTGACTTCACCAATTTTACCGAGGCACTTTTTCTGAAAGGCGACATCGCCTACTGCCAGCACTTCATCCAAAATCAGGATTTCCGGCTCAAGATGCGCCGCCACCGCAAACGCTAACCGCACATACATGCCGCTGGAATAGCGCTTTACGGGTGTGTCGATAAATTTCTCTACGCCAGAAAAATCGACAATCTCATCAAATTTGGCGGTGATCTCGCTGCGCTTCATGCCGAGCATCGTACCGTTCAGGAAGATATTTTCGCGCCCCGTCAATTCAGGATGAAACCCCGTGCCGACTTCCAGCAGTGACCCCACCCGCCCAGTAATGCTGACTCGTCCACCTGTCGGTGGGGTGATTCGGGAAAGAATTTTTAGGAGCGTGCTTTTGCCAGAGCCATTACGCCCAATCAAGCCCAGAACCTCGCCTTGCTGAACCGCAAACGAGACATCTTGCAGCGCCCATATTGTGGGGGAGGATTCTCCGCCGGGCAGCGCTCTGCGCCGGAAAGGAGACATGAAAATGTCTTTGATGCCGCGTGCTTGCACGGGAGCCGCGCCAATATGATATTGCTTACTTAATCCTTCAACGAGGATAACGGGTTCTGCCATGAATGCCTCGAAACTAACACTCGCTAAATCAAACTAAATCACGTCGGTAAAGACGCGTTCTGTTTTCTTAAAATAAAGCATCCCGCCCACCAGCGCCAAAATCGCTATGAGAATCGGCAGGATAATGATCGCGCCGGGAGGATTGCCAATATCCAGCAGCGCCCACCGGAAGCCATCAATGACACTTGCCATCGGGTTGAGGTTATAAAGCAGCCGCAGAACATCGCCCTTTATCAGCGTCGCCGGATAGACGACGGGTGAAGCATACAACCATGCTTGCAGCAGGAACGGCAAGAAAAAATTAATGTCGCGGAAGCGCACATTCAACGCGGCAAGTCCTAAGCCTACACCGAGGCCAATGACCATGCTCAACAGGATAAATACCGGCAGGAAGATGAAGTTGATCGTGGGGACATAACCATAAGCCAGCATCATGCCGACAAGCAAAACAAACGCCAGCAAAAAGTCGATCAAGCTGGAAAGCGCATTGGAAAATGGAATCACCAGACGCGGGAAATACACCTTCGTAATCAGATTGGCGTTACCGACCAAACTCCCCCCGGAACGACTCAGGGTATTGGTAAACAGCGCCCAGGGAACTAGCGCGGCGAAACTGAACAGCGGATAAGGAATCCCATCCGATGGGACTCCGACCAATCCGCCTAGAAACAGGCTGAAAATAATCATGGAGGCGAAGGGGTTAATGACCGCCCAGAGCGGCCCCAAGACCGTTTGCTTATAACGCACGGTTAAATCGCGCCAGACGAGAAAAATCAGCAGTTCACGGTGCTGCCAGACTTCCGCCAGATCAAGCTGTGACCAACCGGACGGCGGTTCAATTACGAGTTTATGTGTGGTCGGGTTATCCGGCAAAATAGTATCAGGCCGAGTTTGGGTTGCGCGCATTCTTGATTTTCCTCAATAGAAGCAACCATTGTACCTAAAGGATTTCGGACGATGTAGGGGCAAGATGTCATTTGTTGCGCGGCGCACTTTGCAGAATTTGGCGGTACATCGCAGCGACTTTGGGATTGATGACGCTTTTATCGAGCCGACTCGCGCCCGTTTGAAGGTTAATTTGTGCGGCATGGTCGACCAATGCGTCATCTGTGAGCGCATAACGCAGCGCAGCAGCGATTGCGTGCGGGTCTTGCGGCGGCACAGTCATCCCACTCTCGCCATGCGTAATCCATTCATCGGCACAGGCGGTATATGTTTGAATCGGAAAAGTCCCCATCAGCATGGCTTGCAACAGCGACGTGCTGATTCCATCGGACATGCTCACGCCGATATAAATCCGCGCTTGCCCAAATAAGCGCAAAATATCCGCATTCGTCGGCTGGCGTGGGATCGCTTCAATCGGAATCCCGTTGCCTGCCATGAGTTCAATCGTCGTCCGTACTTCATCGCTGTTGATGCCATAAACGCCAACACGATAGTCGTTGAGCAAATCCGCACACATCTCGATAGCACTCAAGCCGAACAAAGCCCGTCCGCGAATATCCTGATAGCCTTTGAGCAAAATCAGCCGACGGTTAGAAGTCGCGCCGGGCTGCCGCAGCGTTTGCATAAAAGCCACATCGAAACTGCCTCCGGCTGGGGTCACGGGGAGAAATCCCCCTTTAAAGCCCAGTTCTCGCGCTAAGGGCAAGTCTCGCGCACATTCCGATGTGAAGTAATCGGCTTGGGCAATTACCTGCCGCAGCATAGTGGCATATTGCGACAGACGTGCAAAAAACTGCACTTCATCGCCCCAATTGCCGATAATCCAGGGCGGAAATTCATGCCCTAAAAGCTGTTTGGCAGCTAAGGTTAAGCCGCCACCGCTGGAAATCTCCATCGTATGGATGATGTCGGGCTTGATCTGCCGAATCAGCCGCACCAGACGATCTACTTGGTTGGTAGGCCACAGGCGATGTGCTGCCCCTCTGGTAAGCCGCAGCAGTGGATTTGCAAGAATCGGCGGCGTAATGCGATAGCCCGCATGTCTTACATCAGCGGCTAAATCGGGCTTGCCATAAAAAAAGTCGTGGAGCGTAACCCCTTTGAGTTCGGAATAGGGCGGACTATCGCCATGCACGGGATAGAGATGCAAATCCCACCCTTGATCGGTGATCTGGTCGATCCATCGTGCGGTGTGAATGCTTTGTGAGAGGCCGACAAACAGAATCCGCATCAGTCATCCAGTCGGTAAAGGTCACGGATCGTCACCATGCGATCTTGTGTGAGATCAACAACAGGCAGATGTCCAACAATCTTCAATTGTTCGCGGTGATCGAACACGCGGTTAAGCTGACCTGTTTCATCACGGGAATTACTAAAACGGCTTTGCACATATCCCTGCTGGACGGTCAATACAGGTAAATCTCCAATGACATCATTTCGCACAAAAAAGGCATTCACCCCGGCTTTGTTACTGCCGACAAAGCTGTACCCTTTTTGTGATGCCGCTTGTACCAAAGCCGCCAGCGAAGCACCCCAATACAATTTGGAGTAATGCGCCTGCGCGACAGAAAAATCGGGCTGATAAGGAACAGTAACGGCATGTTCTGCGCCAAAACTGCTGTTATATTCTAAAATCAGGATGCGCGGGGAGACGATTTCAATCGCTTGCAACACCCAATAATCCATACCATCCAGATCAATGCTCATCAGGCCAATGTCGCCGCGAATCCCTGCATCACCGATGAGTTGGTTGATATTTTCACGGGTGATGAAGGCCGAAACCGCCTCAATATGATGCCGCCAGCGATATTGCGAATTGTTGATAAAGTCGATATGGGCGCTGCCGCCATCCAGAATCAACCCGCGCCAATAATCGTGAGTCAGCAAAAAGCGTGTATTCGATTCGCGGTAATCTTCCACGCCGAATTCAATAAAGATCGGATTAGGGATCGGCACACGCTGTATCAGATATTGGATAATCCCATCTTCGCCCCATTGCGAAAAGACCTTAAATTCTGCATCCTGCAAGGATTGATAATTCGCGCCGCGCTGAAGCTGGCTTTGGAGAAAGCCCAGGGAAACTTGCAAACCTTCGACTTTCTCCTCAAGCGCGGTTTGACGCTCCACCAAACGTTCATACCAGCGGGTGCTGGCCTGAAAAACCCTATAGAATGGGCGCAGCGGGATTTTGACTAGACGGATGGCGGCGGCTTTGATAGCCTGCGGCAGCGACCTTGGTGTGGACTGTTTTTGCATAAATGCTTGTAGGTTTTGTCGTCCGATTATGGACGGGCGTATTCGGATTCGATAAACCATTCAATCGTGCGGCGCAGACCCTCACGGAAGAGCGTGCGGGTGGTGAATCCAAATTCCTCCTCGGCGCGGCTGGTATCCAGCATCCGGCGCGGCTGACCATCGGGCTTCGTCGTATCCCAAATCAATTCGCCCTCAAAACCCGTGAGTTCAACAATCGTCTCCACGAGGTCTTTAATGCGGACTTCGGTGCCGTTGCCCAGATTCACGGGTTCCGCACCGTTGTAACGCTCAGTCGCCAGCAGAATACCCTCAGCGGCATCCCCGGCGTACAAGAAATCGCGTGAGGCGCTGCCCGTCCCCCAAACGGTGATGTTCGGCGCATTATTTTGCTTGGCTTCCACACATTTGCGGATCAACGCCGGGATGACGTGCGAAGTTTCGAGGTCGAAGTTATCTCTTTCGCCGTACAAATTCGTGGGCAGCAGATAAATGCTGTTAAAGCCGTATTCTTGGCGATAAGCCTGCCCCTGTACCAACAGCATTTTTTTTGCGAGACCGTAAGGTGCGTTGGTTTCTTCGGGATAGCCTAACCAGAGATCGTCCTCTTTAAAGGGGGTCGGGGTAAATTTGGGATAAGCGCAAACCGTCCCAATGGTGACGAATTTTTGCACCCCTGCATTCATGGCTTCATGCAGCAGCGGCACACCCATCATCAAATTTTCATAGAAAAAGGTGCCGGGATGTGCGCGATTTGCGCCGATGCCGCCCGCCAGCGCCGCAGCATGGATGATGACCGTCGGTTTAGAATCATCTAATAGGCGCGCGATATTTTCTTGGCGGCGCAGATCATACTCGCTGCTGCGCGGGACGAATACATTTGTCGCGCCGCGTTTTTCAAGCGCATTGACCAAAAAACTGCCCAAGAAGCCGCTGCCTCCCGTGACAGTGAAGCGATTTTCAGTCCAGAAGCTCATGACGTTTATTCCTCGATAGTGTGTGTGGTTTTGACGATGTGACCAGAACAAAACACACGTTATTGGCTTAAAAGTGCTTGCAGTATACAACGCGGGTCAATGCCCGCCAATAGCTTAGCTGCGTACCACGCGCCGTATTTTATGAGCGATCCTTCTTAGGAGGATTAAACTGTTTTTCATCGGTGTTTTGGGCGGGATAGGCAGAAGGATAGGGAGTTTATCGGCAGTTCCACCCCGTAAAATAGCATAGCGTGGGTGGGCGGCGATACGGTTCGGGAGGCGTTTTTCGAGCCGATTTGCGTCTTGTGGCGTTGGCGCAATCACGATGTCGGCATCAAATGCTAAACCAGATTGATTGGGTGAAAATATGGGGTGAGCATAACTCCCGATAATGGTCATTTCGGGTTCAGCGCCCAAAATACTTTCCTGCCCTTGCACAACGAGGGCTTTGATGGTGCAGCCAAGATGCCGCAGACGGTTGATCGTGTCAATGCTTAAATCGTAATCGTCGGAAAAAAGTGCTTTAACCGATTTGTCACCCATCATGCCGAGCGATACTAATGCCGCAAGATTTGGACTGACTAAATCGGCAGGCGTTGATATTGCGCTATCTGGCTGACGGGCTAAGGCGAAATGCCTAACGCGAAAGGAACGGGCGGACATATCGGTCAAGGGAGTGAGGAGGCGCACTTCAATCGCAGAGACTTTACCGTCTTCACTAGACGGTAAGTGGGCGCTTAACCTTGTCCATAGCCCGCGTTGAAGCGAAACACGTTGAATTTCCTGCCCATCGACCAAGATCGCAAATTCAGGACTGTCAAATTGTTCGGTATAAAGCGCATAGACCGTGATATTGACATAATCCATGCTTGGTTTACGGCGGATAAATAAACGCGCACGAGAAAAAGCGGTGCGTTCATGGCTGTTTTCTTCAACAGGCTTCCAGCCATTGAGCAGCCGAAACATAGCATGATGTGTATCTAGCAGCCGTAAATCGACCAGATGATCCGGCAGCAATCCCGCCAGCCGCGCTAGCGCTTCGGCTTGATTTTCCAGATGATGTGCGTAATCTGCTGGTCGAATGATTTCTTTAGGAAGCTGCGGCTGCACTGTAGCAGCAGTTTCTTTCAAGGTCACACGCAGGCCGATGGCACCAGAACTGAGATGCTGGCGGGCATCTTTGAGCGTCCACTGAAGCGGATAAGGGACAGGGCGTGATGTCGTGGTGGCGGCGGTGGTAAAAACAGCGACCTCTAATTTGTCTTGATGTGATTGTAACATCGAGAGAAAATCACGCAGACGTGGTATCCCTTCGTTCACACCCATCAAGACGGCTTCGTGGTCTTTAAAGGCGCTGACTAAAAAGTCGTCGTCTAAGTGATCCGCACGGAACGAATCGCTAATTGTGAGCATTACACCGCCGGGCTTGAGGACGCGCAGCATCTCCGCGATAGTCGCTGGCACATCACGAATATGGTGCAGCGCTGCATTAGCAATGACCACATCAAAGCTATCTTCCTTAAACGGAAGAACGGGTGCTGTTCCAGCAATCCAACGTGCTTCCGGTACATTGAGTAGCCCTTGATGCGATAGAATCGGACTACAATCAAAGCATGTGACCTGCGCCCCTGCTCGGAGAAAGCGGCAGCTATCAAAGCCTAATCCGGCACCGACATCAAGGACTTTTTTTCCACCGAAATCTAATCCGGCGGTCATTAAATGAAAAAAGATGTGCTCATTATAGCGCGTAGGCAAATAAATTCTGTCTTGCGGGGTAAGGCCATATTTACGGATGATGCTTTCACGATCTGCACTCAGATGGTATTCGTCTAGCATATCGAGCCAAGGATCAATCCATTCACTACGCCGTGATTTGCTTTGGCGGCTGTAGTTTTCTGCATTTGCGGCGATCTCGATCAGGCCGGGTAAGTCGTCTTCCCCATACACGCCCAAAAATGGAATGCCCCAAATGACATCGTAGGATTCCCCGCAAGCTGGGCAGCGGACGGCCTGCTCCAATACTTCTTTAGACGGAATCTGATCCGCAGCTTCGTAAAGCAGTGGTGTATTTTTACAACGCGGACATTGGCAGTCATCCAGTTCAAAAACCATAATTACCCTTATTGTATTTTACCAATATGATACCCAGCAACATCGCGCACGATTTTTCAGCCTAATTGTCTTTTATTGCGCCCGTTTGTCAACACATTCGCCACCTATGCAATAGTCCCGTATCAACCCGCCTCTGTGAACTCTGCGGCCTCTGTGGTTAAATAGCCCGATTCGTTTTCACCTAATCAAAGCTACTTTATGCTCACACTGATTAACCAAGGGATCGGTTACGGCTTTGCGGCGGGCGTTTCGCCGGGGCCGTTTATGAATTATTTGCTGACGACCACGCTCACACGCGGCTGGCGCGTTGGCTTAGTCACCATCTTCGCGCCCTTGATTAGCGATATTCCGATTATGATCTTTACCATTATTCTGCTAGGCAGCTTAAGTGATTCTGCGATTTCTGTTATGAAGATCATAGGCGGATTATTTACACTCTATATCGCATGGGGGACATATCAGCAGTATCGGGCTGGGGCAGTTTTGGGTGAAGTAAATACAGATGAAATTCTAGTACGAGACACGTTCACCAAAGCCATCTTGATGAATTTCTTAAATCCGAATCCGTATCTCTTCTGGGGAACGATTAACGGCCCTATATTGATTTCCGCGCTAAAACAATCGGCTTGGCATGGGCTGGCGTTTCTCCTCAGCTTTTATGGGATATTTTTGGGGATGATGGCGCTGCAAGTCATGATTTTTGATCGTCTGGGGCGCATCAATCCGCAGGTGACGCGCAGGGCGCTGCTGTTGGCGCTTGTGATCTTGGCTATTTTGGGGATCAGTCTTATCCGTCAAGGACTAAGTGGCTAATCGTCAGCGCAGAATTTCGAGTAGAATAAAGAAATAAATCAAACCGATTCCTTATCATCATCTGAGAAGAAAATATCATGCTCGCCCGTCTTGAAAGAATCCTCCTCAAATTGGCGCAGCAGCACGCGCCGCATCTCGTCACGCCGAATTGGGCGGGTTCGGTTGATCCTACCCTCCATATTCAGGAGATGGCGCGTAAGCTCGCTGCGTATAACATTCTGGTCTTGGTAGGGGATACTAGTAGTATTGCCCCCGCCGAACAGGATAATGCCGTCCGTGATTGGATTAAAGAAGTTGGCAAATTCTATAATTTGCTGGCGCATGGGCTGTTTCCGTCCATCAGCAAAATCAGCGCTTATTATGCCGATGACAACATACCGCCTGTCGTCGTCATCAACGGTCAGGCGACACCTGTTATCACCAGCATGGCGGGATTTGTGAATCCCTATCTGGCGGTTCGGCAGCCGCAGCGCGTGATTTCTGAATTAGAACTGCGCGGCTTGATGAACATCGTCTTGGATGAATTGGAGGCGGAGGATTTGCCTCGTGCGGCTTATAATCAGCTTCAGGAAGGCGGCGCGAACATTTTGAAAAAACTGCTGGAATCGCGGGTGCGCCATGTTTCGGTAACGACGTTTGACCGCCCGATTTTGAGCGATATTCAAAATATGCCGGGCATTGTGAAGCCGCCCCCGACACCGGGTAAGCTGCCAGAGCAGGAACGGCTGAAATACGACTTACAGCGGCTCCCGGAAGATAAATCGCCACAAACCCCGACTGAAGAGATGTTCCGGGTGGAGCTTCCGCTTGGTAAAACCCGTCCACTGCCCCCGATACCGCGTTTGCCTGATGAAGGGCGTTAGCGGTTTCACTGTATACTATGTAGGGCGTGTCACTTTGCGCCCTGATGACCATTTGCACATAAAGGAGTTGCGCCGTGAAACGACTGCCACGCGCATGTTTAGTGATGATTTTATTGGTGCTGCCGTTAACGGCGGTACTTGCTCAACAACAGCAGCCTCCGCCGCCTCCGAGCGGTACAGAAGAACCAAGTACCGGTGTCATTCAGCCGACGAGCGAAATTCCGCCGTTTTTGTTGACTCCCGGTGCAGTGCCGCCGGGTGCAGTCGTCGGCACACCCTTTATTGAGGTAACTCAGCCTGCACCCGGCACATCACCCATCGTGGAAGTTACGCCAGAAGTGACCGAAGTGGCGACGGAAGAAGCGATTGTGACAGATGACTCGACCTTACTATTGCTCAATCTGCGGCCTGATCTGGAGACACTGTCGAATGAAATGCTCGGTGTGGGCATTCGGCCTGAAGGCTGGAGCGGCAGCATTGACTTAACGAATCCGCAGTTGGGATTGCTGATGCGGCTGGACTTAGAGATTTTGGCAGGCGCGACATTAGGCGCGGAAGTACGTCCGGCGGGATGGTTCGGCCCCGTGCCGAGTTCACCGTACGCGCTGGCGCGGGATATTCGACATGATCTGGAACTGCTGGCGGATGCCGCTTTCGGGGATGATGCAGGCCGTCCAGCAGGTTGGTTAGGTGGTGAAGCCATTATGCGATGCAGTCGTTCAACGCAGGCTTTGGTCGGCTTATTAGAAGCAGGCGGCGTATTTACGCTGCAAGTTGACCCAACGGCGCGTGATTTTTGTAAACAGGCGGAAGTGGCGGCGAGTCAATTCGCTGAGGTCAATTTACTCTCGAATCCCAGTTTAAACGGCGCATTATCGTTATCCGGTGTGACGGCAAGCGGTGGTGGCGGCAGCGCGACGGTCAATACAGATTTCGCGGCGGCCTTTTTAGATCGTGGCGCGTCGCTGCGGGTGGGTGTGTTCCCGGTTGGCGCAACGGTGACGGCGGTTGCGCGTAGTTACACCCAGTTCTCGAATATGATGCTGGTGCGCGGTGAGAATTTTGAATTGTTTGTGGATTATCAATTCACGTCTGTTTCGCAAGCGCAATTTGAAGCGCTGCCGGATGTCGATACGATCACGATTGATCCTTATTGCGGCACGGATTGGTGCGAGGCGGGGTAGAAGTTATTAGTTGTTAGTGATTAGTAAGATGCAAAAACGTTGCGTTGTTTTCTACCAAAAACTAATCACTAGTAATTTCAGGACTTTCGCTTACCTCACCCCCCGGCCCCCTCTCCAAGTATTGGAGAAGGGGAGAAAAACGCATCTTGAAGTCCCCTCTCCATGCAATGGGGAGGGGATTTAGGGGTGGGGTAAATGCGTGAGCGAAAGTCCTAAATTTTAGTAATCCCCGATAAATAATTGGAATTTTTTGAACCACCAAGGCATCAAGAACACCAAGAATTTGAAGCTAAATCTCTGTGCGCTCTGTGGTTAAATCTTTTTCCATTTACTTATGTCGGTCTACTTTTATTACTTTTGATGTAATCTTTATCTGTGGGATTAAATATTTTCTTCGGCTTGTACACTCGGTAAATAACGCTCGTAAATCACTACAGGCAGTTTGCTCTCGCGCAGCCAATACGTCACCACCGACTTGACTTCCGGCCACTCCGTTGGATTTCCAAGCGGCGCAATCGCCAAACTTTTAATCCCTTCCATCCGATAATCCCGCGCCAGCCGCATGACAATCGACTGTACATAACGGATGCGTGTTGCGCCGACGGACGATGCCCGCACGATGGCGAACAACAGGGTAGGCTGAGAATCGCGCCATGTCCACAATTCGCCGGATTGCAGGCGTTGTTGTTTACAAAGACGGGTGTAGCTGGCGAAAGCGGCGGGATAGCGATTGAGGAGTTGGGTTTCGAGTGTGCCGAGTTCGGTGCGCCCTTTGGCGTTATGCCCGATCATAAGACATTGAGCGCGGGTTAAAAGTGGATCGCCAGAGACGGTGATAAGGGGCATTTCTTCAGACCAAGATAAAGAAGGGCAAGGCATGCCTTGCCCCTACGGATGTCTTTTAAATTTACTCGCTGACAGCAGCGATTTCCACACGAACACCCGGCCCCATCGTCGAGGTAACAACGGCGCGGCGGATATACAGCCCCTTCACGGCGGAAGGACGTTGGCCTTCAACAGCGCTGAGGACAGCCTGAGCGTTTTCAGCCAACTGCTGTTCGCCAAAGCTGGCTTTGCCTACGGGAATGTGCAGATTGCCCGTTTTATCGTTACGGAATTCCACACGCCCGGCCTTGAGTTCGTTGATCGCCCGTGCGAGGTCTTCTGGCTGGACGACGGAGCCAGCTTTAGGGTTAGGCATTAAACCACGCGGCCCCAAGACACGCGCCACACCGCCGACTTTCTTCATCATATTCGGTACGGCGAGGGTGGCATCAAATTCCAACCAGCCTTCTTTTTGGATTTTGTTGATGATCTCATCATCAGCGACCACATCTGCGCCAGCAGCTTCGGCGGCACGGGCATCTTCACCTTCAGCGAAGACCAAAACGCGCACGGTCTTACCGAGTCCGTTGGGCAGTAAAACAGTGCTGCGGACTTGCTGATCGCTGTGGCGTGGGTCGATGCCGAGGCGGAAGTGCATTTCTACCGTCTCATCGAATTTAGCAGTTGCCATGCTTTTGGTCAGCGCGACAGCTTCCGCGAGGGGATAATATTTTTGACGATCAAATTTCTTTTCTTGATCTTGATAGCGTTTTCCACGATGTGCCATTGTCTTTATGCTCCTTAGTGGTTTTGGCGGATACAGCCTGTATCCTCCCACAAATATAAAACTGTAGGGACGCACATATGAATGTCCCTACAGCGATTCACACGGCTTATTTTTCGACTTCAATGCCCATATTACGGGCAGTGCCTTCGATTTGCTTCATCGCGCCTTCGATATCGAGGGCGTTCATATCACCCAGCTTGATTTCGGCGATTTCGCGTACTTGTTTGCGGGTCAGCTTGCCGACCTTAACGGTTTGTGGTGTCGCCGAGCCGCTGGTTACGCCAGCCGCTTTCTTAATCAAGAAGGTGGTTGGCGGACTTTTCAGGATAAACTTGAATGAGCCATCCTGAAAGATGGTAATTTCTGCCGGGACGATTTCGCCGATGCGGGTGCTGGTGCGGGCGTTATATTCCTTGCAGAAGGCCATCAGGTTAATACCGTGCTGTGCCAGCGCGGGGCCAATCGGGGGGGCGGGGTTGGCTTTGCCAGCGTTGATCGCCAGCGTCACTATTGCTTTAACTTTCTTTGCCATTTTTTCCTCTGTAGTTTTTAGTGATTAGTTTTTAGCGATTAGTTTTTAGATAATTGTATTACGACAACCAACATCTAATAAACTAACAATCAAAAACTATTTAGACTTTTTCCACTTCCAAGAAATCCACTTCAACCGGCGTTTCGCGCCCGAAGAAGCTGACCATGACGCGCACTTTGGATTTATCGACATCAATATCGGAGACCGTGCCGATAAAGTCATTAAACGGCCCATCCACAATCCGCACCTTCTGACCTAGCTTGAAGGTGACTTTAACCTTCGGCGCTTCATCGGACATGCGATCCATAATTTGCTTGACTTCTTCAGGCCGTAGGGGAGTCGGCTCGTTGCCCATTCCCACAAACCCGGTCACGCCTGGCGTATTGCGGACGACATACCACGAGTCTTCATCCATCTTCATCTCGACCAGAATATAACCAGGGAAGACACGACGCTCGACGGTACGACGCTTGCCATCCTTAACTTCGATTTCTTCCTCAGTCGGGACGATGACATCAAAGATTTTATCGGTCATGCCCATCGTTTCAATCCGCTGTTCGATGGAATGGCGCACTTTATTTTCATAGCCAGAATAGCAGTGAACCACATACCACAGCTTTTCGGAGCTAGGGGTCAGCGTTCTTTCATCGTCGTCCAGCAGCGACGGCCTGCTTGGGCCGTCATCCAGATAAATTGGCGTAGGATCATAATCGGTTTCGTCAGACATAAGACGACATCCTTATCTCACTTAAAACGGGCTGATTGTCCCGCGACTTTTGTTGAAGCGGTTGTAGGCAAAAATAGCCACCGCTATCGCTGCAAAAAAGACGACAAAGATGATGGGTTGATCCAGACCGACGATGAACATTTCGGTAAAGATGAAGCTGATGATGCCTAAGATGATAGCCGTCGTGATGGTAACAATCAAGACGATTATCGCTAAACGGCGCAGTTCTTCGCGGGTAGGCCAATTGACCTTCCGCAGTTCATCGCGGACACCCACAAAATAATCGGCGAAATTATAAAGCGGACGCGTAATCGCATTGCCGCGCTCTTCTTCTTCGACAGCTAATTGATTGCGCCGTCCCGGTGTAGCACGACCTTTGCCTGTGCTTAACCCTCGGCTGGTGTCGTCTTCATTGTCCTCTTCATCACCTTCGAAGGAGTCATTATCCACTTCCTCGTTGGCTGTTTGCTCAATACTGCGGCTTCTACGCCGACGCTTCGATTTTTCTTCAATGTTATTGGCGGACATGGCGTTGTTCTCCCGGCCTCAATAAAGCCATTTTTCTCTAATTTTAATCTGGTGATATGATGAGAAACACCGTCACATGGACGGTGTTTCGGTGACGATTTTTGCAGGGGTGGAGAGACTCGAACTCCCGGCATGCGCTTTTGGAGAGCGCCGCTCTGCCAACTGAGCTACACCCCTATGTCTTTAATAATCTTCCATCAGCCTATACCAATGTCCACGTTCTTTGGCGGTTTTTCGCCGGTGGCAATTGGAACATCTCACTTCGCATTTTGCTATCTCAGCAATTATACCACGTAATGGGGTCCCACTTTTGGCTAAATTTGAGACGTTTTCCCTTTTGGTTCCTCTTACATGGTCAAAATCTAACACAACAATATCGGATTCGCCACAATCTAGGCAAGGGTGACTTCGCAGGTATTCTATTATATAAGTTCGTGCCTGTAAACGCCGCTCTGCAATGTTTCCGCTACGCCAACGCCTAGCTTTATCCTGATACTTGTCTTGGTTTTCCAGATAGTGCTGCTGCCGATATTCTTTGTGACATGCCTTACATACAGAATGGCGTTTACCACTAACTTCATCCTTCCAAGAAAATTCTCCAATAGGTTTTTCTTGGGTGCATCTGCCGCAGACTTTGACATCCATTGCTCAACCGCCGAAATCCTATTTACTTCGTCTCGCGGTAGATGACGTGCTTGCGTAAAAACGGATCGTACTTCTTGAGTTCGAGCCGCGCTGTGTCGTTACGACGGTTTTTGTAAGTGATGTACATATGACCGCTCTCCGTGCTGCGGAGTTTGACGACGATGCGGTTGCCTTTTTTTGCCATCTTTTAACTTTCCATTTTCTACTTGTGACTATCCTAAGCCTTTGATGGGAATTGAACCCATGACCTTTCCCTTACCAAGGGAGTGCTCTACCTCTGAGCTACAAAGGCATCTTGAGTTTTATAAACGCTTCGGTAGGAACGTTTATGTGGGCCGGGCAGGACTCGAACCTGCGAAGGCTACCGCCAGGAAATTTACAGTCTCCCCCCTTTGCCGCTCGGGACACCGACCCATATTCATGTTGTTAACTTACTCCATCAGTCATTAGTAACTTGTTTTTATGTTACTAATAAGCCGCAAATGGGATTCGAACCCATGACATCAAATTTACAAGATTTGCGCTCTGCCAACTGAGCTATTGCGGCGTAGATCAATCTATTAGTAAGTCATGCCATCAGAATAACGTTTTCTTCTTTTGGCCTGACGACTACTGTTTTGCCCACATTCGCACCTTTATAGGTTTCGGTTTGGGCATGACAATTTGGACAGATTAACCTCAAATTTTCATATGAATTATTATCTGCATCACCATCCATATGGTCTAACTCTATGGGTATTGGCTTATCCATCCATTCAGATAAACCACATACTTCACAACGATGACCACATTCTTGCAAAATTAATCGCTTACGTTGGTAATCGTATTTTGCATCTGCAAGTGAGAAAATTTTTCGATTGTAAATGTGCTTTTCGATACAGGCGTCACAATATTGGTTCGTTAGCTTTTTAGGTTGACCACAGCTACAAACCTTGGAACGGGTGCTGATGCTCGGCCTTTGATGGTTACTATAAGATGCGCTGCAAGAATGGCTGCAAAACTTATTCCGACGTTGTTCGTATGAAATTTGTACTCCGCAGTTTTTACATTGTGGAGGATTAGATTCATACTTTTCTTTAGCGAGACGTGCTATTTGTTCCCGCCGCCGATCAAGCTGTTCCCCAGTTTTCTCGTAGCCTTTTTTACCAGCTTCAGACCTATTCGTTTGTTAACCTGTTCGCTCTGTGCAGATTGTCTATAATTATAGCATTAATTATAGGCGCACTACAATAGACTGAGACAGTTTTTCAGCGAATGAGTTGCATTTTAATTGTTCGTTCTCTGTGTGTCAATAGTGAGGAGCAGGCGGATTCTGGCATTTGCCCTGTTGGTAAACAAGGCTACAATGCCGAATAAGAAACCGCTATGGAGTTATTGAATATCGTGCGTCCTATCCGCTTGATTTTGATGCTATGTTGTCTTGGGCTGGCAGCGTGTAACCGCAGCCAAAATACGCCCATCGTCCCGACGCGCATTACGTCTGTTTCGGCGATGGCGACTGAAATCACGTTAACGGAAAATGCACCGCCAGAAGGCTACCGGGAGTTTGTGGCGTTTCCGCAAATCGACGCGAATCTGCCGGATTTATCCAATTGGCGTTATGAGATGACGCTCGAATTTGACGGGGTGTTTTCCGGCACACCGCGCCCCGCACAAGGCAGGATTCGCGCCCAGGTTTGGTATAACCAGTTTGGCACACAGCGGCGCGTCATCATAGAGACATCCGGCGCGTTGTTCGGGAGCGATGATGACCGCATCGCATTACGGGAAGCCGTGCGTTTGGGGCCGGATGCGTATTTGGTCGAAAATAACACCTGCGCGGCGGCAGGCAGTGGTGAGCCTGCTATCGCTGCTGATCTGCAAGTGAGCCAGCTTATCGGCGGTGTAAATCGGGCGGTTCCGATGGGCGTAAAGGCGGTCATCAATGGCGAAGAGGTCTGGCGTTATGACTTTGCGCCGGATGCGCTGCTCCAGCCGTATTTGCGCTTGGGCGGCACGGCACGAATCGTCAGCCAAAACAGCGAATTGTGGGTCGCGCCGTCGCGCAACGCTGTCATCCGTTTTTGGGTGACGATGAACATCGAAAACGCCGTCCTGTTCGAGAACCTAATCGAAAATGCGCTTCCCATCAGCGGCGAGATCATCCTGCGCTACGATGTGTATCAAATCGGCATTGACCCGAATATCACGCAGCCGTTTGGGTGTTAATCAACCTAATCCCCAATTAGAGCAGGGGCGATTTATCCATATCGGTATATTCACAGGCCAATTCGCGCCACGCTCGGCCTAAGCGCTGGAATCCCTCTTCGATGTCGGCGGGTTTGTGCTGACCATAATTTAGACGCATCCGGTGTGTACCGAAGTTATTGGTATAAAACACATTGCCGATGGCGTAAGAAACGCCCATTTGCACGGCAGAAATATACAATTCAGCCGCGCTCGGCCCACTGCGGGGCAGTTCCACCCACAAGAATAAGCCACCGTGTGGCACATTCCAGCGTGATCCGGCAGGGAGATATTTTTCAGCGGCGGCTAGAGCCACATCGCGGCGGCGGATGAGTTCGCGGTTATTACGCTCTAATTGACCCGACAAAATGCCCCGTTCCAACATTAAATGAATCACGCGCTGATTCAGCCCCGGTGTAGAAATATCGGCGGCGTGTTTGACGCGCACCAGCCGTTGATAGTGTTCGGTGTTGGCGATGAGATAGCCGATGCGTATGCCCGGCAGCAGCATTTTGGTGAAACCGCTGACGTGAATGACCGTGCCTTTTTCATCGAGCGCTTTTAATGGCGGGAGCGAGTCGTGTTCAAAATGAAATTCATGATAAACGGCATCTTCTAAAACAGTGACCCCATAATCGGCAGCCAGGGTAAGCAGTTGACGGCGGCGATGCAGCGGCATGACATGACCGGTTGGATTTTGGAATGTCGGCATGACGTAAAGCAATTTGCTTGGGTTATCGATCAAATAATTTTCTAAATGATCGAGCCGGATGCCCTCATCGTCGGTCTGGATTCCTTGAATCTGGACGCGGCGGGTGCGGGCGATGTCGATCATGCCGATGTAGGTGGGGTTTTCCGTGATGAGTGTTTCGCCCTCTGAAAGCAATGCTTGGATGACAAGATCAAGCGCTTGCTGCGCCCCGCCCGTAATCAATACATCGCTAGGGCTACATCGAATGCCGAGCGCACTCACATAATCCCGCACTGCGCCGCGCAGGGGGCCGTAGCCTTCTGGCATCTCATAATTAAGCGCCCGTGCGCCGTCGCGGTCAAGAACCGTGTTCATGGCATCGCGTAGGCTTTGCATCGGGAAGAATTCCGCTGGGGGAGATCCGCCGCCGAAGCTGATGACACCGGGTTTACGCCCCATCCGCATCAACTCGCGGATTGAGCGATCTGGCGCGGCTGTTGTGATTTCTTTAGCAGGATGAGGGGTAGTTTTATCAGCAGTCGCGCTGCCACCGTTGCTGCTTCCATCTTTAGACACAAACGTACCGCGTCCGGCGTGGGCGCTTAAAAAGCCCTCGGCACGGAGTTCAGCATACGCATTGACGACGCTAATCCGACTGATATTGAGCTGACGAGCAAGATCACGGCTGGCAGGCAGACGCGCCCCAGAGGGCAGAGTGCCGCTTTCGATTTGCATCCGAATGCTGCGGATAAGTTGGCGATAGATCGGTTCCTCGCCGTCTCGATCAAGCGAGACCAGCAAATTTGGCGAGTTCAACATGGATAACTCCAAAAACATTACACAATGATTTTGCTATTTTATCGCATAAATTGGGTTAAGCGTCTATAACTTTTAAATAATATGCCGGTTGCTCAAATTACACCATTTTTAATGCGAACTCTGATTATCGTCGTCCTCGCATATAGTGTTACTTCATAGCATATTTGCACAATCTTTTGAAATTGGAGCATTGATGATGAAGTCCGAGAATTTTCCCCGTCGCAATTACGTTCTAGCATAATCTTCTGTATAATCAATGTATTCCTATTTAAGTTTGATCGATCATTTCAGATGGCAAAAACCTCACAAACTATACCGCAGGATTACCCACGTATTCAGGATGAAAACAGCCTTTATTATGGTTGTCTGGATGATTCTCAGTTGGTTGAACACTCTTATAAGATCCCGATTGAACGGCTGAAAGAACTGGCAGTTAAGGCTATACAATATGCCAATGGCAAATCCAGCCGTGAAATACTGGCAATTCCGCTGCAAGCAACGCCAGAAGAACTAGAGATAATTTACCAGAAAGAGGGTAAAAAACTTTTTAGCTATTTTAAGAAATATCCAAGCGATCCGGCTTCTACAGCACATCAAATGTATGGTAAAAATTATCGCGTTGTTGGTATCGAATTATTCCGCAATCGCACTTTACAAAAGGAACGTATGAATTCCGGCTGGCGTTATCAACAATTAGCCGTGGAATGCGCTCAAAACTCAGGCAGATTTAAAAATGTCTCTGGTATTGCAATTGCTGAAGGTGATTTTAGCATTGTTGTAGAGTATCTTGATGCTGCACGTACCCCTTTGAGCCTCTATGTTTCCGTCAAAAACCGCAGCGATACATTGGGCGGGCAGGATTGGCCTAAAGCGATTCAAGCGTTAGAAAATTTTGCTAAGAATGACCGGAACAAATTGGGTGCTTACTGCTGTATCTTCGTTATCACGATGGATACGAGTGGAAGTGGTAGGCGTATTATACGTGACCAAAAGACAAAAATGCCTCATTCAGTGAATACCGAGGTTTGGCTTCCTGATTATTTCTGGTCGTTTTTTGCGAATTACTCTTTTGCTGAAATCATGACGATTGTTCTCGATGTCCTGATTGATTCAGATCAGTCGAGGGATTTATCAACCCAACTTGAAGTCCCGGATAAACTGCTTGATGCTTTCGGGTTAGCCTGTATTGAAGCTGGTTTAGTAGATGAGTTAGGCAATTTTAATGACCCTCATCAATTGGTGCGCTTTTTCTGTGGTCAGCTACCCAAGCAAAAAAGGGGTAAGAAAAAATGAGCGAAACATTGGAAGGTATTTCTATTCAAAGACTGGATGCGACCTGCTCGATGATTTATGGCGACAGCCGTGAAGCGCTAAAACAATATGCAGGGCAGGTTGATCTTATTGTGACTTCGCCCCCTTATGCCGATGCCCGACAAAAACATTATGACAGCATTCATCCCGATAAATTTGTCGATTGGTTTATCACGTTTCACGAACCATTTTATCAAGCCCTCAAGCCAACGGGCAGCCTTGTCATCAACATTAAAGATAAAGTGGTAGATGGGGTGCGCCATCGCTATGTTTGGCGGACTTTAGAAGCCTTAGCTGAATGTGGCTGGTACGCGATTGATGATTATATTTGGAACAAGCCAAATCCCATGCCGGGCAGATGGCCTAATCGTCTCAGCGATGGGTGGGAATATTGTTTTCATCTTGCCAAATCCAAGCGCCCTTATTTTAATCCTGATGCAGTGCGTAAACCGATTGGGAATTGGGTGGAAACACGGCTCAAGAAATTAGGGGAAAATGACCTCAGCAGGCATAACTCTGCCAATAACAGTGGCTTTGGACGTGACCTTTCTCGTTGGGTAGGCAAAGAAACTGTTTTACCAGCGAATGTACTTACGGCGGCGGTTGTAGGTAGAAATAAAGGACATCCCGCAGTTTTTCCAATGGAATTACCGACTTTTTTCATTAATTTACTTTCGCCAGAGGGCGGCTTGATTGTAGACCCCTTTGCCGGAAGCGGAACGACGGGACTGGCTGCGATGTCGCTAGGGCGGAATTGTATTTTGATCGACAACAATTACACATATTATCAGGAAGCGGTGAAACGGCTTCATAGTGAAGGTTATCAGGTAGAAAAGCTGTTTTTTCGACCTGAAATAAATCAAGTCGATTTTGATCGTACTTTCAATCAGCAAGCAAAACATCATCGTGATTTACGTCGGTTGCGTTCACGTCAACGCCACAACCAGAAGGTTTACTAAGTCAATGAGTCTTAAATTTAAATCGCTATCATCAGACCTCCTGACACAATTAATTTCCCTCGTAGGAACAGGAAACATCAGTACGGCGAAGGCTGATCTTGACCTTCACGCCCGCGACCAATCGCAGCATCCGGCGCATTCGGCGGACGTGGTGATCTGGCCGGAAACGGCGCAGCAGGTGGCGGAAGTCTTGCGCCTCGCCAATGAGAATCGCATTCCGGTTACGCCCTGGGGGGTAGGGACATCGCTGGAAGGTAACCCGATTCCGCTTTTTGGCGGGATTTCGCTTTCATTCGAGCGAATGAATAAAATTATCGCAGTCCACGCTGACGATTTTCAGGTGACAGTACAGCCGGGAATTGGGCATAAGGACTTGAATGCCCAATTGACTCGCTACGGCTTATTCTTCCCGCCCGACCCCGGCGCGAATGCCACTATCGGCGGGATGCTGGCGAATAATGCCGCCGGAATCCGCACGGTGAAATATGGCGCGAGCAAAGATAATGTGCTGCGGATGCAGGTCGCGTTGGCGGATGGACAGTTGATTGAGGTCGGCTCACGTTCTGTTAAACAGTCGTCAGGCTATGATTTGCTGCATTTGTTCGTTGGCAGTGAGGGGACTTTGGGGGTGATTACCGAGGCGACGCTCAAACTCGTGCCGATTCCAGCGTATATGAGCGCAGTTGTGGCGGCCTTCCCAAATATTCAAGCCGCCGTCGAAACAGTTGTTGCTGTAAGAGGGAGTGGGCTTGATCCAGCCGCTTTGGAACTGATCGACTCGGCCCACACAAAAATGCTGCGCGAGACAGAAGGGGTCGATCTGGTCGATTATCCGACGCTGTTTATGGAATTCCATGCCGCACATGAGGCCACACTCGAACAAGGACTGGCGACGGTGCGGGATATTTGCGACGAAATGGGCGCGATCAGCTTTAAATCAACAACGGATAATACTGAGCGCAAAAAATTGTGGCACGCTCGCCATCATTCTTATGAAATTATGGTGCGCTCGCATCCTGATAAGCAGTTTTTTATCAACGATGTTGCGGTGCCAATTAGCGCGTATCCGGCTTTGATCGGCTATGTCGAACAGATCAAGCAGGAACATCACATTACCGCCTATATGATTGGTCATGCCGGCGATGGCAATGTGCATGTGGAATTTCCGTATAAAGATCAAGCCGAATATGCCAAAGCATTGGAATGCAACGGATTGATCGTCTTACGGGCGCTGGAATTGGGTGGGACGGCAACGGGCGAACACGGGGTCGGGATTGGTAAGGCGCGTTATATGCCGAAAGAACATGGTGCGGCGCTCGAAGTCATGCGGGCAATTAAGCACACCCTTGACCCCAACGGCATCTTAAATCCTGGCAAAATTTTTATGACAGAAGTACCAGAAGCGATTTCTTGATAATGTCTCACTAAGGGCGAGGCGCACCTCGTCCTTAGCTTTTTACGAATGCGCCAACGATACGATTAAAACTCATAATCGTCTTCGTAGTAATCGTCTTCATCATCATCTAAATCATCATCGTCGTCGTCATAAAGATCGTCGTCGTCATCAAACTCGTCCACATCATAGCCGGAGTCATTGATGATTTCTTCATCTTCGATAACCTTGATCTCGTCTTCGATCTCGGCCTCGTCTTCAAGGTCGTCTTCGAGGTCATCCTCAAGATCGTCCTCGATATCGAGTTCGTCTTCGAGATCATCCTCCAGCGCTGTATCTTCGATGTCCTCGATATCCACTTCAACGAACTCGGCTTCCCCTTCAAATTCGTCTACTTTGTTGCCTGGCCCGGATTTGATGGCTTGATAGGTCTGGTTAAATATGGGCTGGTTAGTCATGATTCCTCGCACCTAAAATGTCTTCTACTTAGCATGGTCAATTTAGCGGGCGGTATTTTATCACACGATAACCAATAGTGAACCACAAAATAGCAAAAAAATCAGCTATTTTTCACCATTTTTAAGAAGTAATTGTGCAAGCGGAGATCATCAGTCAATTCTGGGTGGAAAGCTGTCGCCAGCAAATGCCCCTGTTGGACGGCGACGATGCGGTTTTCATCCAATTTAGACAGAACAGCCACATCTTTTCCGGCAGCAGTGGCAATAGGTGCGCGGATAAAGACGGCATGGAACGGTTCGCCTTCTAAAACCGAAATATCCAGATCAGCCTCGAAGCTGTCGATCTGCCGTCCGAAGGCATTACGATTTACGCTGATGTCCATCAATCCCAAAATCGGCTGACGATCATCGCCGATGTCTTTGGCGAGGAAGATCATCCCCGCGCATGTTCCCCATGTCGGTTTGGATTGGGCGAAGTTTCGCAGCGGGTCGATTAAGCCGTAGCTGGTCGCCAGCTTGCCGATCACGGTACTTTCACCGCCGGGGATAATCAGCCCATTGAGGCCGTCCAGATGTTCGGGCAGACGGACTTCGACGGCCTCCGCGCCTAATGCGGTGAGCATTTTTGCGTGTTCAATAAAAGCGCCTTGCAGCGCGAGAATGCCAATTTTCATTGTGAGCAGCCTTTAGCGATTAGCAGTTAGGGGATAGCTTTTGGCTTATCGTCGCTGATGAGGCGGCGCGGGTCAATATGGACATAAGACCATTGGAGCGACCAGAAAAATTAACGATGCTTATTAAGTGTCAGATTGGGACACTTTTTCAATTGCCCGAAGCAAGGGCTCTGACAAATTCCATTTTGTCTGTATCCATTCAAGGTCATCAAATTGAGCATCGCGTTCAATAAGCTCCTGCCAGAGGTGTTGTGCGTCAGCGATCTGACCCATCGTTGCGTGAGTGGCTGCAAGCATCATAATGGCGTAATCATAATTTGGTTTAATATCAAGCGATTTTTGAAAGTCCGCAAGAGCCTCATTGTATCTGCCTTGCAGAAGTCGTAAGGTGCCACGCGACCCATAAACGTAAAACGATTCCGGGATATGCTGAAGTTGAACCGCTTGTTGCAGGTCACGTTCTGCGGCCTCGAAATTTCCCTTGTTGATGTAGTAAAATCCGCGATTATTGTATGTCAATGCTAGTTTTGGATCACGTTGCAAGGCTTCGTCATACATCTTTAACACTTTGCTATCATCACCTTTTTTGAGATAACTTAGGGCAAGGTGAATATAGGGCTCAGCCTTCTTAGGATTGATCTCAATACATTTATTTGTGTCTGCAATAGCTTCATCCGGTCTATTAGCTTCAAGATAGGCGCTACCACGCATAAAGTAGACCGCAAATAAACCTTGTTTTCGCTTCGTTAAACCAATTGCAACATTACACTCAGTTATTGCTTGATCTAAATTGTTCTTTTGTATCTCAATATAGGCTTTGCTGAGATAGGCGGGTATAAATTTAGAGCCAAGTTGTAGAGCATGTTCAAAGTCTTGTAAGGCTTCTTCAAAATTGTTTAGCTGAAGGTAGCAAATCCCCCGATTGTAGAAAATGACAGCAAGTCTAGGGGCTAAAAGAATTGCCTGATTATAATGCTTAAGCGCCTGTGAGAAATCGCCTTTATTAGCAAATCGAGAAGCAGTTTGGTTAACCCCAATTGATCGTAATATATTGCGTGGCTTTCGATCAATAATTACAATTGCAAAGAATAATACAATGAAGAACAAAATCGTAAAAAGCACCCCTTGGGCTAATCGATGAACATCGCCTTGAGCAAAAGCTATGCTATAAGATATTGTTACGAGGATAAGTAGAATTGTATAGACGAGTATCTGATCGAGATTTTTGGGCATAGTTTGATTATTCTTCGACTAATTTCCAGTATGATAGTATTTTAAATCAAAAACTATTTTGAGATAACCATGTCAAACACCGACACCGAGAAAACCGTCTTCATCAGCTACCGCCGGAGTGTGAGCGCGTTTATTGCCCGTGCCGTTTTTCAGGATTTGCGCTACAACAGCTTTGATGTGTTCATGGATGTGGAAAGCATCAACGCAGGCGCATTCGATACGGTGATTCTCAACCAGATCGCGGCGCGGGCGCATTTTCTTGTCGTCCTCACGCCGGGCGCAGTGGAGCGCTGTGCGGAACCGGGCGATTGGCTGCGGCGGGAAATTGAACATGCGATGGCGCTGGAACGCAATATTGTGCCGCTCATGGTCAATAATTTTGATTTCCGTGATGCCGAAAAATATCTGACGGGCAAGTTAGAAACCCTCTCTCGTTATAACGCGCTGCACGTCCCGCATGATTATTTTGAAGAAGCCATGTCGCGGCTGCGGACGCGCTTTCTCAAAGCCGTTCCCGGTCAGATCGAAATCACGCCGCCGCCGACCAGTGAGCAGCCTGTCGTCCAGCACAAAATCGCCGAGGCGGAAAATCAACCTGCGCCAAGTGAAGCCGAGTTGAGCGCCGAGCAGCTTTATGATCGTGGGCATCGCAAGTGGGAAGCGAAGCAGTATGAGGACGCGATTGAAGATTGCACCGAGGCATTGCGGCTAAATCCGCGTTTTGCGGAAGCGCATAACCGCCGGGGAACGGCCTATATGGGGCAGGCGGATTATCCAAAGTCGATTCTCGATTTTGACGCGGCGATTACGCTTGAACCGGACTACACCGCCGCTTATTTTAATCGTGGGGTGGCGCAAGCTGCGTTAGGCAGGTATGACGGCGCGTTGACGGATTATAATACGGCGCTCCGGCTCAATCCGCTGCTCACGCAAGCCTATTACAGCCGCGCCCTAGCACGGATTACAAAGCGTGATTATCGTGATGCGATGAGCGATTACGGCAAATATCTTGATCTCGGCGGCGGCGAACTTTTCGGCAATCGGGCGGAAGTCTTGGAAGCGATTGCCGCACTTAAAGAGCGTTGGCAGGCGTAAAATTCTGATTATCTTTTTTATAGGAGGATTTAATGTAACTACTCAGGGGTGAAGCAGGGTTGGGGTAAAGGGCGAGGCGGAAAAAGCATCGACCAAAGCGGAGAACATGGAATAGCCGTGTTTGCGTGCCGTCGAAAGATA
>Ga0209591_10001084_pt1 | contig 34923 bp, 28 predicted proteins | sample MAT01_FD_187207 | JGI IMG/M metagenome (GOLD analysis project Ga0209591, IMG submission 187207) | Freshwater microbial communities from Lake Fryxell liftoff mats and glacier meltwater in Antarctica - MAT-01 (SPAdes) (version 2) | ecosystem: Environmental > Aquatic > Freshwater > Ice > Liftoff... | reverse complement strand
CAGCCGTCTCTGCTGTAGGAGGGGAGGTAAGTCCTAAACTTGGGCGAAAGTCTAAGTTTGGGCATTCCCCCGTGATTACAGAAGCCCAAACTGTACTTGGTACTCCAAGTCAGTGTGGGTAGTTCACAGCCACTACCCTCAACAACATGGCACAGGTAATCGCCGACCAAGGGGACATACCTAGAGCGATCGCACTTTGGGAGGAAATTGCTGCCACACTTGCACAAATACAGTCCATAGTTTGTACTCCGACAAAGTTACAGCTATTGTTGCACAGGATAATTTTTGTTGGCTTGCCCAGAGAGCAGATGCAATGAAGATAAGGGAGATGCGATCGCGTTAATCTTAAATTAATCGCTAACAATGTAACCAACTTATGCAATCCTTCAATATTACTCTGCCAGATGCGATCGCTAATGCTCTCAATGCTTATATCAAAGATCAGAAAGTTTCCATACCCGCAAATGTCGTTGCAGAAACTGCCCTAGAAGATTTTCTCAGCCAACGTGGCTATTTACCTCCACGAAAGCAAAGTCTATCCCTTACTCCTGCACCAAAGGGAAGTGGATTTAAAGATAAGTAGGTAAATCACGATAAAATTCTAGCGGAACAAGCATTTTCACAGTCATTACCACCAAACACACCTTGAGAGCCGTATTTGCTGACACTGGGCCTTTGTATGCTGCCGTAGACGTTGACGACCAATATCATGAGCGATGTCTACGACGAGCTTCGCTTACGCAAGCTGAACTACAACGGATCAATACAGAAAATTTAATAATCCTAGTTCCCTTTCCTGTTTACCTGGAAACATATAATCTTTTGCTATATCGTCTCGGAACTAAACAAGCGATTAGCTTTGCTAGACAGTGTAAAGAAGCAGTTCATTTCGTTAATCCCTCAGAGGAGCAATATACAGCAGCAGTAGAAAAAGCTGCAAATTTTCCAGATCAACGGATTACCCTCTGCGATGCTGTCACCGCCATTTTGTCACAAGAAATGAAGCTACCCGTGTGGACGTATGACTATCATTTCGATTTGATGCTGATTCAGGTATGGCGATAAACAACTATTGCCCAGAGAAAAGATGCGATCGCGTTAATCTTAAATTAATTAGCCACAGTCTGAGTGAGAACATTCTGCAATTAGTCCCCAAGGTTCATCAACGAAGCTCAGAGGTTCATCAACGAAGCTCAGAGGTTCATCAACGAAGCTCAGAGGTTCATCAACGAAGCTCAGAGGTTCATTCACGAAGCTCAAAGGTTCATTCACGAAGCTCAGAGGTTCATTCACGAAGCTCAAAGGTTCATTCACGAAGCTCAGAGGTTCATTTACAAAGCTCAGAGTTCTACTATGCTATCTAACACCCAAACCGTGAACAGTGTCCTTGCGCCAGGAAATCTGCGTAAAGTGCATCACATAGCCCTCAACGTCCAGGATATGCAAGCTTCCCGCTACTTTTATGGCACAATCTTGGGTTTACACGAACTCACAGGCGACGAAGTACCCGCAACCTTGGCGGAACTTGTCGCATCTGGGAAAGTAGCCAACTTCATCACCCCCGATGGTACGATTCTCGATTTATTTGGGGAACCAGAATTATCACCACCAGATCCCAATCCAGAGAAGACATTCACCAGAGCCTACCATCTCGCCTTTGACATCGATCCGCAGTTATTCGATCGCGCGGTGACAGTGATCAGAGAAAATAAAATAGCGATCGCACATGGCCCAGTCACCCGTCCTACTGGTAGAGGTGTGTATTTTTACGATCCAGATGGCTTTATGATTGAAATTCGTTGCGATCCAGAAGCTAGTTAAACTAGGGGTAATAAATAACACAAGTATCACTATGAGCGCGAAAATCACACAAATATTTAAAGTAATCGAAGATGCGATCGCAAAACCGTCAATTCCACACGAACCATATAAGCAATCATTAAAAGCCTGGGCGATGTATTGTTTGCGAGACAAAGGTTTTATAGTTGTTTATGCTCAAAATGCCGACTTTGCCATTGAAAGAAAACGTGAAGAAAAGCTATATTTCAAAGTTTCCAATAGCCCTGATGACTTAGATGATTCTATTAGCTGGATTGTTTGGGATAGTTCAACCAAAAGCGCCAGTTTCATTCCCCAAAAAATAGACTGATGCCAAAATAGTCATCAAATATTTCCCTGATTCTGTAACTATTCTGACTCCTGAATTCTAACTAGACAGCTGCCGCACAAATATTTGATGTGCTGGCGAATTTAATCCCAACTGCAACACAGCCAATACTTGCTGCATATTGCCAGCAAGTAAATCGGACGTTGGCAACCACAAGCCAGGAAATACTTGGCTTTTGATAATTCCATCTGCGTCCACTTCTAAAGAGACATATTCTCCTTGTTGCAGGCGAAACCAATCTAATTTATTTTCAAATATTTGCCAAACAATATATTCTTTTACCCCATTACGACCATAGATTTTTTTCTTGTCATGTAAATCAATAGCAACACTGCTAGCTGCTATCTCTATTACGAGTTCTGGCGCACCTTCTATGTAATCATCATCGCTGAAACGAGATTGTCCTCTAGCTGCTGGTGTGATTAATAGCACCCCATCTGGTTGCGGTTCATTGTCTCGATCTAAGCGGACTGTTGGCTCAATTCCCAATCTCACCCCAGGAGTTGATGCTTCATAAACTCCCAACCAAGTGATTGTATGACCATGTGGTTCAGCATGACTTTCAAAGCGTAATGGGGATGCCAAGTATACAACTCCTTCAATTAATTCTGCCTTTTGATGACGGGACATTGCTTGATAGCGTCGCTCAAATTCGTAGCGAGTGAGGCGATCGCCATTCTCTAAATGAGGAATTCGCTGCTTGAGTGATAAGTTGACCATGTTTTCTGCTCTGGCAAAGAGTCTTACTTTATTATGACTTGACACCTTAATTACGAATTACGAATTACGTTAGCGTAGCGGTAGCGAGTCCGCGTTCGCTTTTAGCGTCTCGTAAGAGAGCGTCATTACGAATTACGAATTACGAATTACGAATTACGAATTAGTATTGGGTTTCTCAAACACCATCAAATGCTGTTGAGGTAACAAGTTTTTGGTTTCCCGCCAAACCAAACCAACCGCTTGCATTTCTTTGCGGACTTGCTTTTGAATCATCTTGTGCAGACCTTTAATCATAATAAAGGGATTTTCGCCTCGATACTCAACCAGCACCACCTTCCCACCTGGTTTAAGTGCTTTCACAATTCCTTGCATCACTTCTTGGGGATACTCAAGTTCATGATAAGCATCTACCATCAACGCCAAATTGATACTTTCAGATGGTAAATTAGGGTCGCTAAGACTTGACAAAACAGGCTCAACATTGGTGATATTTTTTTCTTTTTTGAACAACTCAATGATTTCCAGCATTTCTGGCTGAACATCTACAGCCAATACTTTACCTGCTGTTAATAACGGCGCAATGCGAAAGCTCAAGTAACCTGTACCAGCGCCAATATCTGCTACTACATCGTTAGGTTGAAGGTTGAGGAGACTGACTATTTTACTTGGCTGTTCCTCCACCTCTCGGCTTTGTCGTTCTAACCAACCAGCGCCTGTGTATCCCATAACTTTGGCAATTTCTCGCCCCATGTAGTATTTGCCGATCCCATCTGGACTATGAATTATCCGTTGTTCGTAAACCGTGGCCGATGCAGAATCTGCTCTTGCTGTGGCAGTTGGGTAAACTAGCAAGCATTCTAGTATTAACAAGAAAATTACTATAAAAGGTAAGATTTTAAGCTTGTGGTTATGACTCATCCTTTTTTGTAGGTTAATCAAATCTAAGTTCTACCCATTCATCTTATTGTTGATGTGGAGCAAATGGCGGCGGATGCTAACTCGCTTCTATCCAAAAAACGACAAGCAGCTTGAATTTATTTAATAATTTGACCTTAGCGCAAACCTCTGGCAGTGACTGATCTTTGCAAATTAGCTAGAGCACGATTGTAATCCAAAATAGCTGCGACTCGATTACCTTCTGCTCTTGTCAGGTCATTTTCAGCAGAGATCACCTCTGTTTGAGTGCCCACACCAGCTTGGAACCTCAGCCTTGCTAAATTCAGAGCTTCTCTAGCTTGATTCAAAGCCACACTAGAAGTTTGGACATTATTTAAATTGGATTGCAATTGAGAATAGTACTGTTCTACATCAAAGCGAATTAGATCACGCTGGCTACCAAATTGAGACTCTGCGATCGCAATATTAGCTCTCGACTGATCCGCCCTTGCTCTTGCTACTCCGCCATCAAACAAAGTGAGATTTCCGTTAAGTCCCACTGAATAGCCATCAGTAATGCTGGCACCATCGTTATACCGATCTGACAGGTTGTAGTTGGCTGCCAAACTAATTTGCGGCCCTAGTTGTGAAAGTGCCTGTCGTCGCTGTTGCTCGGAAATATTCCGTTGTGCTAATTGCTGTTGCAATTCTGGACGATTTTGAAACGCTTGGACAATACTTTGTTCTACCGTCTGCGACCAAAGACCGGCTATTTGTACAGGATCTGCGGCGCTAATATCGGCTGACTCTGACAAACTTAACAACGTGGCAAGCTGACGACGGGCAATTTGCTGCTGCGAGATAGCATTATAGCGGTTCTCGTTCACGTGAGGTACACCTGTAGGGGCAATTCATGAATTGCCCCTACACATTGCGATATAATTTTGTACCGCATCTGAGTGGGAACCGCTATAGTCAGTTCTTGTTGAGCGTTTGCTAAATTTACCTGAGCTTGCAACACATCAAACCGCGTACCAACTCCAGCCTGTTCTCTGGCTAGAGTATCCCGCAAACTAGCTTGGGCATTTTCCACAGCAGCTCGATTAATTCTTACTTGTTCATCTGCTTGTTGCAAATTGTAGTATTGAGTCGTGGCATTCAACCTAATTGTCAAAGACTGACTTTCAACATTCAATTGATCCACACGTAGTTGTTCTTGGGCAGCTTGGATTGTCGCTTGTCGATTACCGGAGGTATAAACGTCATAATTCAGTTGGGCTGAACCACTAAAAGAGGTGCTGCCTTGAGATGAATTATTAGTAAAACCATTACCACTATTAGTCACACTACTGTTAATACCCAGAGTAGGAAACAAGGCAGCTTGAGACTCGCGTAGCGCAGAACGACTGCGTTCTAGCTGTAATAGGGCTACCTGTAAATCTCGATTGTTGCGTCGTGCTAGTTCCAAAGCTTGTGCCAAACTGATTGGCACAATTCCCCGAATCCTTACTTCCTGCGGTTTGGTAGGAAATTGCAGAGGATTGGGACTGGGGTTGAGGTAATCGGGAACCTTTACAGGGCTTGAGGTATTCTGGGGTTTTGGGGGAGTTGCTGCACTTGCTGCATTTGGAAAAAGAATAGCGAACGCTACGGTAAGCCAGGTAAAATGCACGAAGAATAAACTGAAATTCATAAATAGATTGCAGTCATTAATTGGTTTTTGAGGATACAATCACAACTTTTCATCTTAATTGATCTACGGGAATTTAAATTCCCCCCTCAAAAAACTGATATTAATAAATTAGCCTACAATCAAGCCATCCTGAACTCGAATAATTCTTTTGGTTTGAGCAGCAATATCTGGCTCATGAGTGACAATCACAATCGTGATCCCTTGGTCATTAAGTTCAGTCAGTAAACTCATTACCTCATGAGAAGTTTCAGTATCTAAAGCTCCTGTTGGCTCATCTGCCAAAACTAATGCAGGTCGATTAACCAAAGCCCGAGCGATCGCTACCCGTTGTTGTTGTCCCCCAGATAGTTGACTAGGACGGTTAGAAATGCGTCCTTCTAATCCTACTTTTTCCAAGGCTTCTAATGCCCTTTGACGGCGTTTTGGTTTGGGTAAATTAGCGTAAACCATTGGCAACATGACGTTTTCTAGCGCTGTCGCCCGCGCCAATAGGTTAAATTGTTGGAAAACAAAACCTATTCTTTGATTGCGAATATAGGCCAATTCATCATCATCAAAAGTCGTCAGGTTTCTCCCTTCAAAAATATAGTCTCCAGTTGTGGGACGATCCAGACATCCCAAAATATTCATGAGCGTAGATTTACCCGAACCTGATGCACCCATAATCGAGACATATTCCCCTTCCTCAATGGAGAGTTGAATTCCCTTGAGTATTGGAACACTAACTTCTCCCAAGTAGTAAGTTTTAGTAATAGATTCCATCCAGATCATTGTTGGCATAGTAGAGAGACGCGATTAATCGCGTCTGTACAAGAATTACGAATTACGTTAGCGTAGCGGTAGCGAGTCCGCGTACTCTTACAGAGAAGCAAGCTACGCTTTTAGCGTCTCGTAAGAGAGCGTCATTACGAATTACGAATTATTTAGTCACTTCTTAAAGCGGTGATTGGATCTAATTTGGATGCGTTCCGGGCTGGAATTACCCCAGCTACTAACCCAACGCTCAATGAGAGTCCAAAGCCAGCAATGATCGACAATAAAGAAATTACAAAGGGAAATTTGAAAGTGTTTGCAGCTATAAAGGCTAATAAAATACCAGTGACGATCCCAATACATCCGCCAACAATGGAAATCACGATCGCTTCGGCTAAAAATTGATTAAGTATTGCAGAATTGGTGGCTCCTACGGCTTTGCGAATCCCGATTTCTCGTGTCCGCTCAACCACGGAAACCAGCATAATGTTGGCAATACCGATTCCACCAACCACTAACGAAATTCCAGCGATCGCTACTACCATTACTGTAAATAAACCCACAATATTAGTGAAGGTACTAACAATATCAGCTTGGTTGGTCAGCCGAAAATCATCGGCTTGTGGCGGATAAATGTTGTGACGCAGGCGTAAGAGATTGGTGACTTGAAACTGAGCGGCTTCTAACTGCTCCTGATTAGCACCTTTAACTAAAATTCCATTTACAGAAACGCCTACCAGGGCATTGTTTCCAACCAGTCTCTTCGACATAGTAGTTAGAGGAATGAAAACCTGGTCATCTCGATCCATCGGCCCCTGAGAACCTTTAGGTTCCATCACCCCAATTACTTCATAAACCTCTCCCTGAATCCGAATTTTCTCGCCGATAGGATTTACACCCTGTCCAAAGAGGGTTTTTTGAACTGTAGGGCCAAGAATAGCTACCTGTGCGGTATTATCTAGTTCTTCTTGAGTAAAATATCTCCCTTGCTGGGGGTGAGTATTTCTGACTTCTGGGTAGTTCAAATCTGTGCCATAAATGGTTGTTGAGGTGTTCTGTCCTGCATATACAACTTGAGCGCTGCGTTGGAGATAAGCAGAAACCATCTGTGCTGATGGTGCTTGTGTAGCGATCGCCTTTGCATCTTCCCAAGTCAAGGTGCTGCTAGAACCTACCCCTTGACGAACATTCCCGCTTCTTGCCGCACCCGCCAAAATTTGGATGACATCTGTACCCAATGCTTGTATCTGTTGCTCAACCCCTTTTTGTACTCCTTGACCGACAGAAGTAATGGCAATGACTGAAGAAATCCCAATAATCACGCCCAACATAGTTAGACCTGTGCGTAATTTGTTACTCCACAGAGTCTCTGCCGCCATTGTCAAGATTTCCAGCAACGGTACTGTGCGGGTATTCTTAGCTTTGTAAAAGCCCTTAAACATCTTAAACATAAGGTTTTATTTAAAACTAACTTTAAGGAGAACCACCGCCTGAACGACTTCCACCACCACCGGCTCCTCTTCCTGTGCCTCCTCCTAAACCAGGGAAAACTCCTCCTCGTGGTGTTGATTGCGGACGTGACCCTGGTGGGAAACTGAGCAATACTCTTTCGTTTCCTGTCAATCCAGATTTAACTTCGGTAAAGTTATTTGCGGTAACGCCAGTCTCGATGGGAGTAAACACAGGTTTGTTATCTCCTCCAGGCACAAACACACCTGTGGCATTTTGTTGGCGCACCACTGAGGCGCTTGGCACTACTAAAACATTTTGAACTTGACCGACTTGAAAATCTACTTCCGCATTCATCCCAGACCGCAATAGCCTTTGAGGGTCTGAAAGTGATACTCTCACTTCAAAACTGGTGACATTTTGCTCTACTATTGCTTGGGCAGCGATTTGGCTGACTTTACCTTCAAAAGTTTTTCCTGGGTAAGCATCAGCTTTAATGGAGACTTTTTGACCAAGGCGGATTTTGGAAATATTTGTTTCTGCTAAACTTGCGACAACTTCATTTGTGGAAGCTAGAGACAAGATTGAAGAAGAAGAAGAAGAAGCTACTTCACTACTAGCTGTTGTGGGTGTCACAAAAGCGCCGGGATCAGCAAACTTCTTTGTCACCACACCATCAAAAGGGGCGCGAATAATTGTGTCATTGATTTGGGCTTGGATGTTTTGCAGGGAACCGCGAGCAGATGTTACCTGGGCGCGGGCTGCGTCAATATCTTCAATGCGCGTTCCGGCTTTCAAAAGTGCCAAAGCTTGCTGTCTTTGCTTCACCACAGCTTGTGCTTGCTCGATGTCTTCTGGACGTGACCCGGCTTTTTGCAACCCCAGTGCTTGCTGTGCTTCATTTACATTAGCTTGAGCGCTGTCGCGATCGGCACGGTTTTGGTTAAGAGTCTGAAGGGAAATGCCACCTGCATTGTAAAGTTGTTGGTTACGAACAAAATTATCTTCTGCTTGGCGAAGGGTGGCTTGAGCGCTTTGCAAGCGTGCCTGTGAAGCAGCAATATCTTGAGAGCGATTGCCTGCTCGTACCTTTTGTAGATTCGCCTGGGCTTCGTCTAATACACCTTCTGCTTGAGCAATATCTTGAGGGCGATTACCTGCGATCGCTTTTTGCAGATTCGCCTCGGCTTGTGCCAATTGTCCTTGAGCAGAGGTGAGTTGCCCCCGCAGGTTGGAATCATCCATATAAGCTACAATCTGTCCTTGTTTGACGATATCTCCTTCTTTCGCCAGCAGTGTTTTCAAGATGCCGGAATTTTTCGGGCTGAGGTTGATTGACCGCTCAGGTTTCACCGTTCCGTTCGCTGTAACTGTGATTGTTAAACTCTGCCTTTCTACAGGTCTTGTCAGCACCCGGCGGCTGGCTTGTTGCCGGGAAACAACCGCTACTTGGTAATAAACTGCATAACCAATTCCACCCAAAAGGCAAAGAGCAATTAGCCAAGAGAGCCAATTCCGTCTCCCCTTTTTTTTCTTTACCTCTGGAACAAAACTTGAGGAATCTACGGTCTTTGGTGTATCAATTTTCATATACCTTCATCTAAAGCTAAGACTATCGATAAACGGTTTGGTTTCAACATGGAATTAACTACCTTATTTACATTAAAGTTCTATTATGCTTAGGTTCCAATTCAGCAATTTATACAGTTACTTTTGTTTTGGCATCAAGATATCTAATATTTACCTTGTCGTATAAATTCATACATTATAATTATTGATCAAAAATTCTAAACCGATGTATGACCAAAGTCATTAGTAATTCCAGACTGATGTATGACCAAAGTCATCAGTTTTTTTATAGGCATTGGGCATGGGTTATTCTCCTTGTCCCCCCATCTCCCCTACCCTTTCCCCAAGATTGGTAAGATTTTGCTGCCGTCAACAGCGCAGATCGTTTAAGCTAGCTGAAAGATTCTTTGATTAGTGGCTTAAAGGCGGTAATGTGCCTAAACATGTTCGTTTGATTTCTTTTCTAATGGTCTGTAGTTTATGGAGTATGCCAAAAGCCGCTAACGCGCAGGCATTAATACCCCATATATTGCAACTAGATGGGACAAAGTTAGAGAAGCAGGGGTTGAGCTTGGCCCAAGAGGCGGCTCAACTGGCTCAGTTTCAACAGGTTGAATTAGCTTTGCCACGAGCGCGGCTGGCTAGTCAACTGGCTCCTAAGAATGATAAAGTGTGGTTGCTCTTAGGTGGATTGCAACTGCAAACCAAAGAGTTTGACGGGGCGATCGCTAGCCTGAAAAAAGCGCAATCTATCAACCCCAAAAATGGTGATATTCTGTTTGCTTTGGGTTCAGCTAATTTTCAGCAGAAAAATTACCAAGCAGCTGTTGTCAATTACCAAGATGGTTTGAAGTTAAAACCCAATGATCCAGAGGGTTTGTTTAATTTGGGTAATGCTTACTATCTGCTGGGTAAATTGCCAGATGCGCTCGCGCAGTACAATACAGCAGTTTCTAAAGATAAAAAATTCTGGCCGGCGATCAACAATATTGGCTTAATCAACTACGAACAGGGTAATATCCCCGAAGCGATTAAGCGATGGCAATCTGCTGTAACCCTTGATAAGCAAGCCGCAGAGCCTTTATTGGCCTTAGCAGTGGCACTGTATACTAAAGGCGATCACCAACAAGGACTAACCTTGGGAGAAGCCGCACTCCGCATCGATCAGCGCTATGCTAGTTTGGATTTCCTCAAAGAAAATCTCTGGGGCGATCGCCTACTGTCTGATACGAAAAAATTCTTAGAATTACCCCGTATTCAAGCAGCCCTACAACAACGAGAAAACTCATCATCAGCCCCTGGAAAACAGCCTACTCAATAATAGAGTTAGGAGTTAGGAGTAGAGACGCGATTAATCGCGTCTGTAATTGAGTTAGGAGTTAAAAGTAAATATTTCAACTCATAACTCATAACTTTCCTATCACCACTTGCCTAACAGTACCTTTTTATAGTACATATATACTAAATAGTGAAGACAGGAACTAGTCGCCCAAAAACGTTTGCGGGCGAGTATTCCTGAAATTCTCAATGGTCGTCTTTGGGTAGAAGTGCGATGATTTGGTCAACAAACTGTTGATGGTCAACAACTGGCTTAGAAATGTAACCATCAGCGCCGCTTTGCTTGAGAAAGTTTTCGCGATCGCCTTCCATAGCATGTGCCGTCACCAAAATAACAGGTAAGTTTGCTGTTTTTGGATCAGATTTTAACATTTGTGTAATTTTGATTCCATCAACAGATTTACCTTGGTAAACGCTTCTAGACAGAGAAACATCCATCAAAATCAGGTCAGCTTCTCCTGATTGGGCAATTTTTATTACTTCTTCGACATTTTCAGTGTGTTTTACACCCAAGCCGCCACGCTTGGACAAAATTTTGGAAAAAACACGAGCATTAATTAGATCGTCTTCGACAATTAAAACAGTTTTCATGAGATTTTTAGTAATAGAGGTAGAGGTAAGGCGATTAGGCAATTCAAAATTTAAAATGAGAAAATGCAGTCATGGCAAGTATCCTGGCTATGGAGTCTATACAAATTAAGTGTGCAGCATATCATTCGATTAAAACAGCTACCTGCTATATGTTTCCTTTTTAATAGTCAATGTACATCCTGTCATCAAGGATGATACTACTGCTTTTTCTTCTGTGACTATCAATATTTTGTTAGGAATCCCATTTCATCCGTTATGCTGTGGTTGCTGCAATATTGAGTTCCGACGGCTTTAGTGTAGTTAAATTTCAGGGAAAAAACTCATGGCAAAACAGTTAAACCTTCTCTCAACGGGACAGGTAATTCCAACAGCCCTGCACACCGAGATGCAACGGTCTTATCTAGAATATGCCATGAGCGTGATTGTCGGGCGAGCGCTACCAGACGTGCGTGATGGCTTAAAACCAGTGCATCGGCGCATTCTATATGCCATGCACGAACTCGCTTTAGTACCAGATAGACCCTATCGAAAATGTGCCCGTGTCGTGGGTGATGTGTTGGGTAAATACCATCCCCACGGCGACCAATCAGTTTACGATGCCTTAGTGAGGCTGGTACAGGACTTTTCTAGCCGCTATCCTTTACTAGCAGGACACGGTAATTTTGGCAGTGTCGATAATGACCCGCCAGCAGCGATGCGCTACACAGAAACGCGCCTCGCACCCATCAGCCATGAGGGAATGCTGACAGAAATTGGTGAAGAAACTGTGGAATTTGTCGGGAATTTCGATAATTCCCAGCAAGAACCAACGGTGCTACCTGCTCAGTTGCCGTTTCTGTTGCTCAATGGCTGTTCTGGTATTGCTGTGGGAATGGCGACGAATGTTCCACCCCACAACTTGGGGGAAGTTGTCGATGGGTTAATTGCTTTAATCGACAACCCAGATTTGCCAGATGAAAAATTATTTGAGCTAATTCCAGGGCCAGACTTTCCTACTGGTGGAGAAATACTTGGTGAGACTGGAATTCGAGAAGCATACACCACAGGTAAAGGTGGGATTTTGCTGCGGGGAGTCGCAACTCTGGAGGAAATTCCAGCCACAAGGGGAAGCAAGCGACGGACGGCAATTATCATTACAGAATTGCCTTATCAAGTGAATAAGGCTGCCTGGATTGAGAAGGTAGCTGATTTAGTAAATCAAGGACGCTTGCAAGGAATTTCTGATCTTCGGGATGAGAGCGATCGCGAAGGGATGCGGGTGGTAATTGAACTCAAACGCGATACCAATCCCCAAGAAGTTCTCCAGCATTTATATCACCAAACTGCTTTGCAAGTGACTTTTGGGGCAATTCTCCTAGCAATAGTGAATGGACAACCCCGCCAGTTAAGTTTGCGTCAACTTTTGCAGGAGTTTTTGAGTTTCCGAGAAGAGACGCTGAACCGTCGCTACAATTACGAGTTGGAGAAGGCCCAAAGTCGTGTGAATTTGGTGGAAGGTTTACTCAAAGCACTATCTAATTTGGATCAGGTAATTCAAATTTTGCGCCAAGCTCCCGATGGCAGTACGGCAAAAATAAATCTTTGTAGCCAACTAGATTTGAGTGAGGTACAAGGAGATGCAATTCTGGCTATGCCGTTGCGCCGCCTCACCAGTTTAGAACAGCAAAATTTGCAGCAGGAATTTGAGCAGATAAGTGAACAAATTAGATTGTTGGAGCTATTACTGAGCGATCGCCGAGAATTGCTCAAGGTACTGAAAAAAGATTTGCGATCGCTCAAGCGCAAGTACAACGATCCCCGGCGTACTAAGCTAGCGCCTACCAGCAGCGACACAAGGATACAAGAGAACAAAGGAACAAGAGGACGAGTAGAGGAAGAAGAGGAACTTAAATCTTCTGAACCAGCAGAAGAAGCGGTTTTAGAGTTTACCCAACGGGGTTATGTGCGCCGCACCCAGCCATCTGGGAGAAAGTCAAAAGCTGAAAATGGTCTGCATGATAACGACTTCATTATCCAAACTGTGTTGACTGACACTGATAAAGACTTGCTAGTACTAAGCGCTAGTGGCAAAGTCTATCCTGTGAAGGTGGGAGAAATTCCCCCAACCACTGGACGTTCTCCACGGGGAAAACCTTTGATTACTATGCTTAGTAGTACTGCTCAAAGCGCTCAAGAAGCTGTAGTCAGCCGCTTTTTATTACCGGAAAATCTCGAAACTCAGCAGATGATTCTCTTAACAAAACAGGGGCGAATTAAGCGTCTGTCTTTGGGAGAATTTACTAACTTGACTCGGCGCGGAATCACGATTTTGAAGCTCAAAGACGATGATGAATTGTCATTTACCCAATTCACGGCTCCAGGGGCGCATCTGATTTTAGCTAGTTCCGGTGGGCGACTGTTGCGCTTTGCAGCCAATGATGAACAATTACCGATCATGGGACGCACAGCGATGGGTTTACAAGCATTTCGGTTATTGAAAAATCAGCAAATGGTTGGCTGTGTCACTGTCGGTAAAGATGACCAACTGCTGCTAGTTACTCAAGAAGGATATGCCAAGCGGATGGCTGCGAGTCAGTTGAGAGCGGCTAATCGCGGCGATTTAGGCACGCAAGCGCTGAAATTTGCCAGCAAAACTGACAACTTAGCTGGTATGGTCATAGCGATGCCTTCTCTACGAGACGCTACGCGAACGGCGGGCTACGCCAACGCATCTGCTGAGGTAGCTTTAGTGACGAATAAAGAGCGGGTGGTGCGGATACCTGTGGAAACAGTACCTATTTTAGGTAAAGATGTCAAAGGTGAAAGTATCATCCAACTCAACCGCGATGAAAAAATCATCACCGTCGCCGAAGTGCGATCGTAAATTATCTAGGGCTTATCTCGTTCCCAGTCTCCGACTGGGAATGCCTTTTTAGAGGCTCCGCCTCATAAATTGGCAGCTTAAGTAAGTGTTTTAGATTCTCAATATCTCTATTCATTATCAATAATTTTTAATTGTAAAATAACAAACTCTATGGAAGATAAAGCAATGCAAATAACTATTTGATAATTAATTTTAATAAGGTTATATTGTCTATAACGCTATAAATCTACATAATATTTCTTCTACCTCAGTAAATCTAACTTAAGGCTGATGTTTTAATCTGTATAAATAGCTATCTATATTTATGTCAAGGTATGGAAACAAAATTATAAAAAATGTTGCATTTCTAAAAATGTTTGTTATATTAGTTTACATAAGGCAATAAACCTTAATAATTAAGTTTGGAGTCCGAACCATGACAAATGCAAGCACAACAAAAGTCACTACTCCTATAATTGAAGATCGCAACGCTTGGCGTTGGGGCTTTACCCCACAAGCAGAAATTTGGAACGGTCGCTTGGCAATGATTGGCTTTTCAGCAGCCGTTTTGGTTGAGCTTTTTTCTGGTCAAGGCTTTCTACATTTTTGGGGCATCCTGTAAGTTTTAATATCTAAGATGACCTATAAATAAAAAAACCTGGAGTGCTAATTCACTACCAGGTTTTTTATTGTTTTGTCATTTGTCAGTTGTCATTTGTTTATTTACTAATGACCAATGACTAATTGACTACCGAATATACTCTTTGAGAACGCTGTTACGATTTGGGTGGCGTAACTTGCGGAGTGCTTTCGCTTCAATTTGACGAATGCGTTCGCGGGTAACGTTGAAAATCTGTCCGATTTCCTCAAGAGTCTTCATCCGACCATCATCCAAGCCGTAACGCAGTCTGAGAACATCGCGTTCACGAGGACTGAGACTATCGAGGACTTTTTCGAGGTCTTCGCGCAGAAGATTTTTAGAAACTTGGTCTTCTGGCGTTTCACCATCGGATTCAATAAAATCACCCAACCGAGAATCTTCTTCTTTACCAATGGGTGTTTCTAATGAAATGGGTAACTGGGCAGATTTAGCAATAAACCGCAACTTCTCAATGGTCATTTCCATGCGAGTGGCGATTTCTTCTTCAGTGGGTTTGCGACCCATTTCTTGAGACAGTAACTTGGTAGTTTTCTTAATCCGAGAGATGGTTTCGTAAAGGTGAACTGGAAGGCGAATTGTGCGGGATTGATCTGCGATCGCGCGGGTAATTGCTTGACGAATCCACCATGTAGCATAAGTGGAGAACTTATAACCTTTTTCGTGGTCAAACTTTTCAGCGGCACGAATCAAACCGAGACTGCCTTCCTGAATTAAGTCTTGGAACGACAAACCACGATTCATGTACTTCTTAGCAATTGAAACTACAAGACGGAGGTTAGATTGCACCATCTTGTCTTTCGCCCTGCGACCAACATGGAGGCGATAACGAAAAGCTGGCAAAGGTAGTTGTACTGCTTCTGCCCATTCACTATCACGAGGATCGCGATCCAGCTGCTCTGAGAGTCTTCTGTGTACCGTCTCTAATTCCAGCAAATCGGCTATTTTCCGCGCCAATTCAATTTCTTCGTCTGCCCGCAACAGCCGAATTCTACCAATTTCTTGCAAGTAAAGCCGAATTGAATCTTCTGTGTAGTGCTTTTTCTTGCTTTGTGTCCGACGACGCGATTTAGCGGCTTTTCCAGACTTTGCGTCGTCCTCATCAGACTGAGGCTCTAAAAATTCCTCGTCACCTTCATCGATGATCAGCAAGTCCTCTTCATCGTCTATTAAGAGTTCTTCTAACTCGAGCTCAGGCTGATTTATTATTTCTAGGTCAGGCTGATATATGCTTTCGAGTACGTTGTTAGCCTGGTTCATGCCGCGTTCCTCATGCTCCTTGCAGAATCAATTACTCAAGATGTGTTTACTGCTCTTTTAAACGAGCTATTCCTCAACCGAAAATAAACTTTTTGGCAGATTTGCCAGAGATATTTTCGGACATTTTAGACCTCCGGTCGGAGGTTTTTTACTTTAGTTTAAGCGATTACTAAAAGTGATTTGCTCATCTTAGTAAATGTTATATGTGTTGCTATCACACACTGCTTTCAACTAACTGGTCAAAAAAAAGACTCGCCTTTATCAAAAAATTTGCCACTCTATACTAATGAGTTCAGACTGTTGGCAGATTTTCCTAGAAAGACTCTTCCGATTGTAGCCTGTTTCACAGAAATTGCACTCTTTTTGTGTATTAATCATGAACTTCTAAAGCAATTATTAGCCACTATTACCAAAAAGACATTAAAAACGGGAGTTATACTCTTAAATTTTTCTCCACTTTTCCCAATTGCAGTGACCCTCTTATTACATTACAAAGTAAGTACGTTTGCTTTTGCTGGATTTCATGTATTTTACACAACATTCATTACTTAGGAAGAGCGCATTTTATGTTAACTCAGACAATTCGTCTTAATCTACCCATTTTTACATTTCCTTCACAAATTACGCATTCCTTAGACTAAACCGGGTCTTGACCTTGGGTAAATACAACAAGGGTGATGGTGCTTGCCTTAAAGCAGTTAACCTTCTGCGTACTAATTACCTTAACTGAGGAGTTGAGGTTGTGGCAGAATCGACCTGATAGCAGATCAATTTAGGTTTAACTAATTTGGTCTTATTCACACGTTAGCGCACTGTGGCGATTTCAGCCCTATGAAACTTGACAAACTTTTCTTATTGTATACAAGGATATTTTAATCAATACAAAAAGAATTTGTCCTGTGAACTCGCCAGTATAGTCTTATTTAAGGCAAAAGTTCATTAGATACATCCGATACAATAGCGATCGCCACGGCAGTACATGAAGATATTAACAAGTTTGCTGCCAGATGGTGTCCGCTTCCAGTAGGCATTAACTCGAAGAAGGAGAACCTAGAAGATTGGCTGATGATTTGGTTACAAACTTGATTTACGTAAGTATTCTGTAAACTTCAATACTTTTGTTTCGGTAAGTCTCTGTCATCTTATTATGAGAAATCCTCAAAATACTTATTAATTGCTGTTTGATAGATGAGATTCAGTTATTTTCTTAAAGCATAACAAATGTGTTTCTAGCTGGTGGATAAAATAAATCAGCCAGTCAGTGCAAAGAGTATTATCTTAACTAAACTTCTATAAAGTTGGTAGTTTAGCTAACACTAGAAGATTGAATTTTTGTAAAATATTGACAATAAGCAAATTATATGATTACTTACTAACTGATAAATTTAGAATTTTTGTAGTTATGTCGCGCTGACCTACCGCTTGCGTGGTAAAGCAACCTCATTTTTTTTAATTGATTTCTCCCCCTAGTGCTGTGTCAAGCTAACAATGCTTGGATTGAATAATGTAGACGCAAACGTGAGAGCGTCTGTCTGCGACACGCTGTTCGCGTTCGTATATGCCTTCGCTTTCATAGCTTTGTCTAAAATCCAGTTACAGCGTATTGCAGGTAAATGAAGTACACGGGTAGGGGCACAACATGTTGTGCCCCTACGATGATCTGTACCTCACCAAGTTGCAATCTGCTGTAAATAAGGAATTATTGACAATATCTAATGAATTTATGGATATAAACCACGTCCACCTTGAAAACTGTAGTTCTTTCCCTATGAAAAGAAATAAACCCTCATCCCCCAACCCCTTCTCCCAAATTTGGGAGAAGGGGAGCCGCAAAGTTGTCCCTCTCCCTACTTGGGAGAGGGATTTAGGGTGAGGGCAAAAACTACGGTTCTCAACATAGATGAGGTTTAGTCACTCATCTAACGACATAGTTTGTAGTCGGAAAATATCAATACAAAAGATTTATATATTTTGTTATTTGTCATCATCCATAAGAGGTATTTTTTATAGAAATTTTGGATATAAAAAAGGTAATGGGTGATACGTTTTCACCCATTACCAATGCCACAAATTATTGGAGTCGTGCTAGAGAATTGATATTAGATATCTAAATCGGTGAAGTTGAGTTTAGAACCATAGGTTTCGATGAATTCTCGTCTGGGGGCGACGCGATCGCCCATTAAAATTGTGAAGATGCGATCGGCTTCGGCAGCGTCCTCAATTTCGACTTGCTTCATTTTGCGGGTTTCTGGGTTCATTGTAGTATCCCAGAGTTGTTGTGGCATCATTTCACCCAAACCTTTGAACCGTTGGATGGTATAGTTGGCGTTAGCAGGGAATTTGGCGATCGCTTGATTTTTTTCGCGATCGCTATAGCAGTACTCATGATTACGTCCCCGTTCTACTTTAAACAGTGGGGGACAAGCAATATAAATAAAGCCCTGTTCGATGAGCGCTCGTTGATATCGATAGAAGAATGTTAACAGCAAAGTGCGAATGTGCGCTCCATCTACGTCAGCATCTGTCATAATGACTATGCGGTGATAACGCAGCTGAGTGGAATCGAATTCATCACCTTTGACACCTAAACCAAGTGCTGTAATTAACGATTGAACTTCGTTATTTTTATAAATTTTAGCATCGTCGGTTTTTTCAATGTTGAGAATTTTACCACGTAGAGGCAAGATTGCTTGAGTGCGGCGATCGCGTCCTTGTTTGGCACTTCCGCCGGCTGAGTCCCCTTCGACGATGAATATCTCTGATTCGCTAGGGTCGCGAGAACTGCAATCTGCTAATTTACCAGGTAATGGCGAAGATTCCAGTACAGATTTGCGTCTAACTAATTCCCGTGCATGACGCGCTGCTTCTGCGGCTTTGAAAGCTTGGATAGCTTTATCTAAAATTGAGTCTGCGATCGCAGGATGAAATTCTAGGTACTCGGTGAGGACTTCTCCTACCAAAGAATCAACAATCCCTCGAACTTCAGTGTTACCGAGTTTGGTTTTGGTTTGTCCTTCAAATTCTGGATCTGGAACTTTAACCGAAATTACCGCAGTTAAACCTTCGCGGACGTGTTCGCCACTGAGGTTAGTTTCATTCTCTTTAATTTTATTGCGCTTACGAGCGATCGCATTTAGTGTCCGAGTCAGAACTGCTTTCAAGCCTTCTAAGTGCGTACCACCATCTACTGTACGAATATTGTTGGCAAAACCTAGAACATTATCCGTGTAAGCATCAGTACACCATTGCAATGAAACTTCCACTTGTACGTTGTTGCGTTCCCCCTGCACATAGATAATTTCTTCATGAAGTGGCTGCTTCTCGCGGTTCATGTAGGCGATATATTCTTTAATGCCACCCTTGTAATCGTAGGATTCTACTTTCGGTGTATCGGTTTTTAGTAATTCTAGACGGTGGTCAGTAAAGGTAATTTTGACACCCGCATTCAGATACGCCAACTCCCGTAGGCGACCTGATAAAGTGATGTAATCAAACTCAATGCTAACAGTGAATATTTGGGTATCTGGTTTAAAAGTAACAGAAGTTCCGGTTCTATCTTCTTTATAAGGCTTGACTTGCAGTTCAGTAACTGGGATACCCCGTTCATAGCGCTGGAGATGAACTTTTTTATCTCGCCAAACTGTAACTTCTACAACCTCAGATAGGGCATTAACAACAGAAATACCAACCCCGTGCAATCCTCCAGAAACTTTGTAGCCACCGCCGCCAAACTTACCACCGGCGTGCAGTACCGTCATCACGGTTTCCAAAGCCGATTTTCCGGTGCGCGAGTGAGTATCGACGGGAATACCGCGACCATCATCTGTTACAGTCACTGAACCATCAGCGTTGATATCCACTTCTATATGAGTGCAATGACCCGCCAAAGCCTCATCGATTGAATTGTCCACCACCTCGTAAACTAAATGGTGGAGTCCTCGCGGCCCGGTGGTACCGATGTACATTCCTGGTCGTTTGCGGACGGCTTCCAGACCTTCCAGAACTTGAATCTGATCGGCACTGTAACTGCTCGTCATGTAAACTCTCCTGATGCGTGGGGTTGAAATCGCCTAAAGGCAAATAAAAGTAAAAACACTCCAAAATTGTAACACAAAAGCCTTGCTGGCGTCTGTAGGGCATTTTCTAGAGAAGTTTATACTGGGGTTGCACTACCGTGGAAGAGGGGCACGGGGAGGCAGGGGGAGCAGGGGAGGCAGGGGAAGCACGGGGAGAATAGCTTAATAACTAATGACAAATGACTAAATTAATTGTGATTTGTGGGGCGACGGCAACGGGTAAATCGGGTTTAGCTTTGGCTTTGGCGATGCGTTTGGATTCTGTAATTCTCAGTGCTGATTCTCGTCAAGTTTACCGTGAGTTTGATATTGGGACGGCTAAACCAACTCTGGATGAACAAAAATTGGTGCGGCACTATTTAATAGATATCTGCGATCCAACAGACACGATGACAGTAGCAGACTACCAGGAGCAAACACAAACTTTAATTGCTTCTGTTGATGTTACACCACTTTTGCTAGTTGGTGGTACGGGTTTATATATCCGTTCCATTGTCCAAGGGATGAAAATTCCGAGAGTTGCACCACAGATTGAATTGCGATCGCAACTTGAATCTCTCGGTCAATCTCAACTCTACGCAATGTTACAACAAGTTGACCCCGTTGCAACACAAAAAATTCATGCTAATGATTCAGTGCGAACTTTAAGAGCCTTAGAAGTATATTATGTTACTGGATATCCCATTTCTGAACAGCAAGGGGAGAATCCACCAAATTATCCGATTTTGCAAATTGGTTTAGATTGCGATGTTGAAAAGTTGGGCGCTCGGATTAAACAGCGTACTGAGCAAATGATAGCAGATAGTTTGGTCGAGGAGGTGGAATATCTTTGTCAAAAATATGGCACTGATTTATCTTTATTGAATACTTTGGGCTATCAAGAAATCAAGCAATATTTGGCTGGGGATATTTCCTTAGATGAAGCGAAAGAGTTAACAATTTTGCATACCAGACAATTTGCCAAGCGACAACGTACTTGGTTCCGAGCATATCCACAAATTCAATGGTTTGATGCGAATGATCGTGATTTATTAGAGAAGGTTTGGCAGCGTATAAATGAGTTTATAAGTTGCACGAGTTAGTGATAATTTTTTTGCTCATGCAAAGACGCAAAAAACTTTGTGTCTTTACAGCGAGTCTTCTAGAGATTGTCGGGATCTACGCCCATAGCCCGTAGCCTATCTGCTAGTAATTGGGTACGTTTTTCTGCTTGTTCAGCACGTTGTCGTTCCTGTTCAGCACGTTGTCGTTCCTGTTCAGCACGTTGTCGTTCCTGTTCAGCACGTTGTTGTTCCTGTTCAGCACGTTGTTGTTCCTGTTCAGCACGTTCATCCCCAGTTAGCAAAACATTACCATTTTGGTAGCACCAGCGTAACCAATTATCCTGTCTGCCTTCAAATTCACCTTCCCACAGAGTTATACCTAAACCAACTTGTTCTAACCAAGTTTCAGAAGTTTCAAAGTAGCGTGTTCCCCTAAGTTCATAAACATGCAGTATTTTTTCTGCTAATTGCTGATTTGGGTCATATATGATGTAGTAACTAGCCCGCATGTGTTCATAAATTTTCAGCTTTTTGCCAAGTTCATCACCTTCTTTATTAGAGACAATTTCGAGGACAACTTCGGGAGGTTTGCCAAAACGCCAAACCATATAACAACGATTTTGTTTTTCCCACCATTTTTCAGGTACTTGGACATCTAAGCTGAGAAAGACATCAGGTACAATAGGGGGCTGAAGGTCTGTGTAGTAAATGCCCACATTAGCTTCACCTAAAAAAGTTTGGTTTTGTAGAGAACTGTAAAGAGAACTCACTAAAAGGCGTTGTTGTTTAGCAGATGCAAAATTATCCACAGGTGTATCATCTTCAGTGACTAGCTGGTTGGCATCTGGCACATAGTAATCATCATCATTGATTAAAAGTTGATTAACCATGATTTTATCCAGTATTTAAGAGCGTTATTTCTAGGTTAGTTGATTCAGGCTGAGAGGGTGCATTGACTCAATATTTTATACTGAAAAATTGTGAGGAGTAGTCATCAATGGAATCTTTTTCAGAAGTTGTGAAGCTTTGTAGCCGACTAAATGATTTCAAACAACCCTGGTTTGTAGCGGGTGGATGGGCGATAGACCTTTTTATAGGAGATGTAACTATTAATTTTGAGGTGGAATCTAAAACTTTGTAGGTCATTTCACCCTCTGCTGTTAAATGTCTGACTTTATGTTACTTTAAGCCCACAATTAACATAATATCGGATTCTAGCATCATTAAGACACATCGCACCTTCCGTACTCAAATCATGCGATCGCATTTTACTCACTTTTGACTGCTATTCTTGCAACAATAGTAATTACAGCTATACTAACCAGCCTGCAATACATCTACCTTGAACTTTAAAAAACTATGCTTACCCAAGATAAAAAACAACGCAACTGGAAACCCATTATCAAAGCATTCGAGGCTGTCCTTGGCAAAAATGGTGTGGTGCAACGCCGCGAAGAACTCATTACCTATGAATGTGATGGTTTAACTGGCTATCGCCAACGTCCGGCTGTGGTGGTGTTACCCAGAACTACTGAACAAGTTGCAGAAATTGTGAAAATATGCAATCAATATTCTATACCCTTCATAGCACGCGGTTCTGGCACTGGTCTATCTGGTGGCGCTTTGCCAGTGATAGACTCTGTTTTAATTGTTACTTCCTTAATGCGGCAAATCCTCAGCATTGATTTAGAAAATCAACGCACAGTTGTTCAACCAGGGGTGATTAATAGTTGGGTAACACAAGCTGTCAGTGGTGCTGGTTTTTACTACGCTCCTGACCCTTCTAGCCAAATTATCTGCTCTATTGGGGGCAATATTGCCGAAAATTCTGGTGGCGTACATTGTCTCAAATACGGTGTTACTACCAACCACGTTTTAGGATTAAAAATTGTCACGCCAGAAGGGGAAATTATTGATATAGGCGGACAAATCCCAGAAATGCCTGGTTATGATTTAACAGGTGTTTTTGTTGGTTCCGAAGGTACTTTAGGAATTGCTACAGAAATTACTTTGCGAATTCTCAAAAGTGCAGAATCAATTTGTGTACTGTTGGCAGATTTTACTAGCATTGAAGCAGCTGGAGCAACTGTTTCTGACATCATCAGCGCCGGAATTATTCCTGGTGGTATGGAAATGATGGATAACTTCAGCATCAATGCTGTTGAAGATGTTGTAGCAACTAATTGTTATCCCCGCGATGCTACTGCTATTTTGCTAATAGAAATTGACGGTTTAGAAGTAGAAGTTGCAGGAAATAAGCAGCGAGTTACTGAAATTTGTAAAAAAAATGGGGCGCGAAATGTCACTTCTGCTACTGACCCAGAAACCAGATTGAAATTATGGAAAGGACGCAAAGCCGCTTTTGCTGCGGCTGGACATTTAAGCCCAGATTATTATGTACAAGATGGTGTAATTCCTCGGACTCAATTGCCTTATGTTCTGCACGAAATTAAGACTTTAAGTGAACAATACGGTTATCGGGTTGCTAATGTATTTCATGCTGGCGATGGCAATCTTCATCCGCTAATTCTTTATGATAATTCTGTGGATGGAGCATTAGAGCAAGTAGAAGAAATGGGTGGAAAAATTCTGAAACTTTGTGTCCAAGTCGGTGGTAGTATTTCGGGTGAACATGGCATAGGTGCAGAGAAAAAGTGCTATATGCCAGAGATGTTTAGCCAAGTCGATTTAGAAACTATGCAATGGGTGCGGCAAGTTTTTAATCCTAAAGGGTTAGCAAATCCTGAAAAGATATTCCCCACACCACGAACTTGTGGTGAAGCAGCAAATGCATCGGCACTCAAGCAATTTGAAGGTGTGGAAAGATTTTAAAAAGAAAGAAGTCAGGAGTTAAGAATTAGTAGTTAGGAGTTAGGAATAGAGACGCGATTAATCGCGTCTGTACAGTAATTAACAGTTTGGAGTCATAATTTATCAGGTTTTGGTATCGTTAAGTATATTCATAACCAAAATTGGCTCCATATTATTTCAATTATTCTGAATTCTGAGTTCTGACTCCTGAATTATTCATCATCATTTCTTTACATCATCCGGAGGATTACAACTTTATTTTGTAGTTATATATATTCCGATCGCATTAGGTCACGCTTACAAATGAATCGGTTTGCTCGCCGTTGTGTTTCTTACTTACTGTGTTTGGGATTAGTAGTCGCTTTAAGAGTTTTTTCACTCTCTTCAGTCTCTTCACTGCCAGTTTATTCCCAAAATATAAGTCCTTTAACTACAGAAATTCGCGGTGTTTGGCTCACTAATGTTGCTAGTGGTGTGCTCTTTGTCCCTTGGGGTATTAACCGTGCTATAAACCAATTATCGGCTCTCAACTTTAATACAATTTATCCTGTAGTTTGGAACCGAGGACATACTTTTTATAAGAGTGCTGTAGCTAAAATGACTACAGGCTCAGATACTCAACCTTTCCTCAACTTCATGCACGGTGGACAGGATGTTTTAGCAAAGATAGTGACGCTTTCTAAAAAGAAAGATTTGAGAGTCATTCCCTGGTTTGAATACGGGTTTATGACGCCGCATTATTCACAATTAGCAAGGCGTTACCCCGATTGGTTGACAATTGGGCAAGAAGGTATAAAGTCTACCCAAGATGCCCCACCAGAAGAAATCGGCAATGTTTTGGTTAGTAAGCTGGCCTGGTTGAATCCCTTACATCCGCAAGTTCAAGAGTTTATCCAAGGGCTAATTTTAGAAGTAGTCAGAGATTACGATGTGGATGGTATTCAGCTTGACGATCATTTTGGTATGCCGGTACAGTTTGGCTACGATCGCTTCACTATTGAACTCTACCAGAAAGAGCATCAAGGCAAAATTCCCCCAACTGATCCTTTTAACTCAGAGTGGATGCGGTGGCGGGCAGATAAAATTACTGATTTTATGGCAGAAATCTATCAAGCTGTCAAGGCGGTTAAGCCTAAAGTCAAAATATCTTTGTCTCCCAATCCTCAAGCTTTTGCCTACAAATACTATTTGCAAGACTGGGAAAATTGGGTAAAAAAAGGTTTAGTTAATGAGTTAATTTTGCAGGTATATCGAAATGACAAAAAATCTTTTATCGCTCAACTGGAACAACCATCTATCAAATTGGCTCAAAGTCTAATTCCTGTAGGTATTGGTATATCAACGGGAACGGTGCGTAATCCTGTGAAAATGGCACAAATTAGAGAACAAGTTCAGGTGGTGCGCGATCGCAATTTTGATGGTATCTCCTTTTTTTACTGGGAGAGTCTCTGGGGTTATATTGTACCCGAATCACCCCAACAGCGACGCAAAGCTTTTTTTGATCTGTTTAATGCTAAAACTGTCAGACTATTAAAACCAAAGAAACTTTGATGCCATTCGCGCCTGCAAATACTAGATTTGGCTTTACATTGCTCTGGACTTTAGCTACTTTTGGCGGTTTTTTATTCTACATTTTTTGGGAAAATTGGAAAGAGAAGGAATTTGGCGTTGCGATCGCTCCATGCTACCAGTTATAGCTAAAGTGAAATAGAGTGCGATGGATGCGTAGGCGTAGCCCGCCGTAGGCATCGCAAACTCAACCTGTTAATTCAGTTTTGCACTTGGGATGCGATCGCCATTGAATCTTGTAGCAAATAGTTCCAAACCCTGTATAACTTTTTTATTTCCAAGGCTTATAGCTAAAGTCCCCTAAAGCGGACTGAGCATATAATTTTAGTCCACGCTTAGTGGACTTCGGCTATCAGCCTTGCACTGAAGTGCAGGGCGGGATGTCGGTTAGCACGATACTTTAACTATTACAAAAATGTGGGTAATGACAAGAAACTTCCGCCACAGTACACTACCATCTACTGATTTAAGAACGCCGTACATTCAAGCAACACCATTCTTTTCGTTTCCACAGGGTAGCAACCACCCAACCATTTTGTTCTAAGGCATCAGCAACAGCTTTAGATTGTTCTAGTAAAATACCACTGAAAATTGCCCAAGTCTCAGGTTTAGCGATCGCACTCATTTCTGGAAGCAATTCAATAATTACATGAGCCAAAATATTGCAAACGATACCATCCACTGGATTTTCAAGCAGTTTTGTCAAAACGTCTACACTTCCCAGTGCAGGTAGTAAACGTTCTGAATTAATATCGTTGAGCGCACCATTACTGATAGTTGATTGCACCGCCAAAGGGTCATTATCTACTGCATAGACTTTCTCTGCTCCCAGTAGGAGCGCCCCAATGGAAAGGATACCAGAACCGCAGCCAATATCCGCAATTACCAGATGTTCATGTTTGCCACTACTACCCACAAACGACTGAGAAACTCCACTTAGCCGCATTTCTAGGGATTCCAAACATAGCTGAGTGGTGGCATGGTTGCCCGTACCAAATGCTACACCAGGGTCAAGACGAATCACTAAGCGTTCCGTTGTTTCTGGTAATGGTAGCCAAGCGGGGTTAATTAGGAAGCGATCGCCTATTTCCTGCGGATGCCAATATTGTTTCCAGCTAGTGGCCCAATCTTCCTCATCAATTAATTGCCATTGCAGTGAGGGAGATGAAACTCCTACACAGAGGGCATCTTGACGCAGCCACAGCGATAGCGCTGCTAAATCTAGCAGCTGCGTTTGAATTGTCGATAAATAAGCCCTGACTAAAGATGAATTTCCTTTATTTTCACTAGCTGTCCCCCGACAGCCAAAATCTTCCAGTCGCCAAAAGATCGAATCTTCTAGGTCTGGCTCACATAAAATCTGTAGTTCCCACCAGGTGTTTGCCATCTTTCAGAATTCAGGAGTCAGAATTCAGGAGTCAGGAAGAATTATTTCTTCTGACTCCTGACTTCTAAAGTGTTACTGTATACGCGTCCCGAATACCAGGGACTTTTATAATTTCAGCCAAAATGCCCTCTGGTAAAGGGTCATCTATACTCAGAGCCATTACCGCATCACCACGGACGATTTTACGACCTACCTGCATACTGGCAATATTTACATTAAAACTGCCGAGTAGGGAACCGAGTTTGCCGATAATCCCCGGCATATCGCGGTGCAGGGTAAACAACATATATTTGCTGGGTGGGACGTTAATCGGGAAACCGTCAACATCAGTTAAATGGATTTCCCGCTCACCTAACAAAGCGCCTGTGACAGAGTGAGTACCTAAAGTACCTGTGGCTTCTAGATGAAGCGTTCCGGCATAGTCTCTGATGGAAGCATCGCGGGTTTCAATCACCCGAATTCCGCGTTCTTTGGCTTCTATGCTGGCATTTACGTAATTTACTCGTTCCCGCAAAGCTTGGTAAAGTAAACCTTTCAGGGCAGCGACTATCAAAGGCTGGCTTTTGTTGGTTGCGAGTTCCCCTTGCAGTCGAATATTGAGTACTTCCACCCGTCCGCCAGCTAGCTGTCCTACTAGATTACCTAGAGTTTCTGCTAGTTGCATATAAGGTTTGAGTTCTTCCAACACATCCGGGCCGAGTCCGGGAATGTTGACGGCTGAACGCGCTGGTAATCCTAAAAGTACATCCCGAATTTGTTCGGCAACATCAATAGCCACATTCACTTGAGCTTCTGCGGTAGAAGCTCCCAAGTGGGGAGTGAGGATAACTTCTTTACCTAGCGATCGCAACTCAGATTCACCCAGTGGTTCTGACTCGAACACATCCAAGGCTGCACCCCCGATTTTACCCGCTTTCAGAGCTGCTGCTAAAGCTACTTCATCAATGATCCCACCACGAGCGCAGTTGATAATCCGGGCTGTGGGTTTCATTTTTGCCAGAGTTGTGGCATTGATTAAGTGGGTGGTTTCTGGGGTTTTCGGGATGTGTAGGGTGATATAGTCTGCCTGCTGGAAGAGTAAATCTAGCTCCACCAATTGACAGCCAAGTTGTTCGGCTCGGTCTGTAGAAATAAAAGGGTCATAAGCTAGGAGTTTCATCCCCATTGTCTTAGCTACAGCCGCAACATGGGAGCCAATTTTACCCAAACCGACAACGCCGAGAGTTTTTTTGTAGACTTCCGCGCCGACAAAACTATTGCGATCCCACGCACCGCGTTTCACCGAAGCGTTAGCATCGGGGATGTGGCGAGACAAAGCCAAAATCATCGCTAGCGCGTGTTCAGCCGCAGCAATTGTGTTTCCCTCTGGAGAATTGACTACTACAATTCCCCGGCGGGTGGCAGCCGGAACATCCACATTATCCACACCCACACCAGCCCGACCGATGATTTTTAGCTGAGTGCCGGCTTCAATGATTTCTTGAGTGACGCGTGTACCAGAGCGAATCATCAGCGCGTCATACTCACCAATAATTGCGATCAGTTGGGCTGGTTTTAGACCTAGTTTGACATCAACGGTAGCAACTTGCGAAAGAATGTCAATTCCAGCTTGGTCAATAGAATCTGAGACAAGAACCTTCGACATGATTACTTCATTTAAAGCTACAGGTTTTGCTGCACAAGACTTTTTAGTTTAGTCTTTATCTGTCACAATTCAGCAAAAATTATTCGTTTTAATATCAACTTAACCTTTACTTACCTTGCGTGCTAATGGTATCGAAGCGTGAGCTGCTCCCGGTGGGTACTGCCTCCTAAGTATTTGAATGTGAGTGGCTGTTTGCACCACCCTGTCGCTAAATATAAAGCATGAATAGCACTTAGTACCTATATATTTATTAATAGTTAAGAGTTACCAAAATTTTATCGGCTTAAGCAACTTCCTTATTGGGGTAGAAATGCCTGCATTCTTGACTGGGCTGCAACTTTAGCTGAGGCAATGCTCTGCACAACCACTATAGCGTTTCCCGACAAGCGTGAGGTACACCCGTAAGGGCACGGCAATGCCGTGCCCCTACACCAGGCGATATAATGTTGTACCGCATCTGAATGGGAACCGCTATAAAGGAGCTAGTAACTATTATATCTGTAGAATCTTGGCTGTTTCTCAATACCACAAGTGGTATCCCTTAGTCAAAGCAAAACATTGCATCATCAAGATAATCGGATTGTGACAGTTAGAATCTAGGCATCAAATAAATTTTCTTGCTGATGATTCCGGCAGATTTAAGATTGTCTAGTAGTTAAAAGCTGTCAATTAGTGTCAGTGGAGTACTTAATATATAGTAGTAAACTAATGATATAGTTGCGGAGAAATCGCTATAATTCTGGTGAGCCAAATAGAGCCAAATATCCTTTGAGTTTTGGGGAAACTAGCCATGTTAGAGTACAACTTGCCAAGGTACTTGCCCTCAGCCGAGGAACTACCAGACTCTGATGAAACACCTGTGGATAATGAACTGCAAGAATTAATACCAGGCTTGCTGAAGGCGATCCTGCTGATACTTTGGTCAGAGCGCATGGATTGGCTCTTTGCTATAGATATGGGTATTTATTATCACCCCGATAAACCGCCCATTGTGTCAGATGGGTTTTTGAGCTTAGGGGTAGAGCGATTTTATGATGAGGAACTGCGTCCCAGTTATGTGCTGTGGGATGAAAATGTTGTACCGATTTTCGTGCTAGAAGTAGTTTCCCAAAATTATCGCAAGGAATACACTACTAAATTGGATGAATATGAGGCTTTGGGTGTACTTTATTACGTAATTTATTCTTCTCGTCGTCGCCGCAAACCGCATCTGGAAGTACATAAGCTAGTTAATGGTAAGTATGAATTGCAAGAAGGAAACCCCGTTTGGCTACCAGAAATTGGCTTAGGAATTGGTTGCGAAAGGGGAAATTATTCCGGTGTAACGCGGGAATGGATGTATTGGTATGATGAGCAAGGACAACGGTATCTCACACCCGCAGAACAAATAAAACAAGAGACACAACGTGCTCAACAAGAAACACAACGCGCTCAACAAGAAGCACAACGCGCTGAAGTTGCAGAACAAAGAGTGCAACAATTGACAGAACAATTAAGAGCGCTGGGAATAGATCGAGATAATCTGGGTTAACTTAAATATTTTGCAATATTTTCAACAAGACTGAAAAATTAGATTTTTCAGATTTGTGTATTTGCTATAAATCCGGGTTTGCTACTGGAAGCTGTCAGTAAAAAAACTATAGCGGTTCTCAGCTGAGTGAGGTACAAGAACCCCACCCCCAACCCCCTCATCGCTTGCGATGAGGGGGCTATGATGTACATCATGTGATTAGGAAACGCTATATTGCTTTTTAGGAATAACGTTCCTGATTCCACTTTTAGTAGAGACAGTATCACCTTTGTAACGAGGGATGATATGAATACTGGCGTGCATAATATTTTGACCGGCGGCTCGATTGATATTCATTCCTATATTAAAGCCATCAGGTTTAAATTCTGCTTTGAGAACCTCTTGTACTTTGTTCACTATAAACCAGCAAGCAGATTGCTCTTTCACTGGTAGTTCAAAATAACTGCTAACATGACGTTTGGGAATAACTAAAACATGTCCTTTACTTATCGGATAGCCATCAAAAATAGCGTAAGCAGTTGCTGATTCAGTTAAGAGTTTGAGAGTTTTATGGGGATTACAGAATATACAATAATTAGATGAATTTCGCTGATGATTATAGTGAACATACTCATATAATTCCCGATGTTCATCTAAGCAAACTGAAGTAAAGGGAAGTTTGACAATACACTGATAGGTAGGTTTTTTGTGGACATAATGTTCTCGAAACCCTTCTTTTTTGATATCCCTTCTTACAGCATAATAAGCTTTACCTCCTGGTTTTAATAAATGTGATACTTCCATAAGAACATTAGTTTGTTCTTCAGGGAATAAAACATTTAAAACATAAAAGCAAATTATTGTATCAAATTTATTATCAGGATATTCTGAAAAATAATAAGGGTCATAGGCTGTAATATCAAAACCTTTTTGGCGTAATATTTTAACATCATTACCAAAGCCACAACCAAAGTCTAGTATTTTGCCTTGTAACAGGTTTTGATTTAATAAAAACTGTGCAGGAAATGACAGATAACTTCTTTCGATCGCAGTTAGATGGCTGAACTGATTTTTTTGCTGTTTCATAGAATTTTGGTGCTGATGTCCCAAAATTATTATTCCCAGCATCCCTTGAGATTATGCGATGTATACGACCAATACGCTTCTGTTAAGGGTTATTGGTGTAGATAATTGGTCTTTGAAGACGCGATTTATCGCGTCTCTACATCAGGGTTTTGGGCTGATCTGAAGCGTATTGTGTCTACGACGGGCTATTCGGCGATCGCATCAGGGTCAATACCTAGTTCACGTAACTTAGCTGCTAATATATCAGCCCGTTGGCGTTCTTGTTCAGCACGTTGGCTTTCCTGTTCAGCTCGTTGGCGTTCTTGTTCAGCCCGTTGGCTTTCCTGTTCAGCCCGTTGGCTTTCCTGTTCAGCCCGTTGGCGTTCTTGTTCAGCCCGTTGGCGTTCTTGTTCAGCACGTTGGCGTTCTTGTTCAGCTTGTTCGCTGCTCCACAACAGCAAATTTCCTTCTCTATCCCACCAGCGCAGCCAATTCATGGTTTGACATAATCTTTCACCTTGCCAAATTCCGAGAAATAACTCTAACTCAGGAATCCAGTAACGTCCATTGGTATCTGCTTGTGGCAAAGTATATTCTCCATTTTGCAAGCACCGTATTTCTAGACTTGGTTCATAAGGGTCGTAGGTTACGTAGGTTGGAACTTGAAGAATCTTTTCGTAATAATAGAGTTTACCGTAGGGTGGAGTTGAGCGGACTGATAGTTCTCCACCTTCTGTGTCTGAGAGAAATTCCATCACTACAGCCACAGCAGCGCCTTCTAAATTCGGGGTATAGCTGCGACGAACCACATTTGTTCCTACAGACTGGACTTGAGGAACGTAAAGCCAGTCTGGGGCTTTGACAACGATTTTTTTCTTGACTGTGGCTACAAGTCCAAAATTAGAGCCAATCAGCATCTGGGGTTGGATGCGTCCTGTGCTTCCCAAAGCATCGGTAAGCGCAGCAGCGATCGCGGGTTGTTGAATATTTTCCACTGGATCGTCTGGTAAAATGAAGTCGGCAGGAAGTGCTTCCCAAGTAACAATAGGTTCTTTTTGGATGGGGTTAACTTGTAGAACCATAAAACTACTCCTAATCTCAATGCCTAGTATATTAGTTATTTTTAACAAATCTTCAGCCAGCAAAGCTTTTAAGCTAAAAACTCAGTAATCTAGAGAGATTTCTCTCACAGGTGTATATACTACTCGTAGTCAAGCACTTAGCAGGCGTGAGTATGATATTTGAGTGGTTCACTCTCTGGATAGGTCAAAAAGCGGTTGGGTTTCTTGTCAAAACTATTATCAGCGAAGAATTTGTCAAGGATTTAGTCAAGGACTACGCTAAAGATTTTTTCAAATATATCTTTAATAATGCTGTAACCGCGCCTTTTAAGCGAGAACCCCTGGAGAAAGCTGTTGTCATGGCTGTAACAGAATTTTTGCAACTGATGCAGCAGGATTTAGATGATAGTGAACTTGCTGAAGATGAAATTAAAAAGTATGAGCAGCCACTAAATAAATTTCTCAAGCATCCAGAAGTCAAAGGAATTTTGGGAACTGCTTTTAAAGATGACTCTCAAGCTATAGATACCAAAAAATTAGAAACAATTTGGTATGAACTTAATGCTTTATACCCGTTACCGGATGATTTTAACTGGAAACGGATTGCCAGGAAATATCTGCAAAAGGTTAAAGAGATTATTATAGGAGTTCCTGAACTGCGTGAGATTCTGGATTCCCGAAATTTAGATAAAATCCAGAACAACACAACAGAGATAGCCGGCATTATTCCTGATTTTGATTTGGAAAGATACCAAGAAGCTATTAAAGAAACCTATAGCAATCTTAATTTAGACAGCTTAGATACGAGTACCTATGATTATCGAGATAAACTCCAAGTCTGGGATATATTCATAGCACAAAATGTCCGGGAAATTCACCAAGTTATTCCCCGAATTCACGAACTGCCAAAAGAACATCTCCGAAGATTGCGAGAAACTAACGAACTGGAAGCAGAAGTTGAGTTAGAAGAATTAGAACGCTACAAACGAGTTTATTTAGAACAACCGAAACGTTGTGTAGTAGATATTGTAAATGAGCCGCAGACTAATAAATATATCGTGATTCTGGGCGACCCTGGTTCTGGGAAATCTACTTTATTAAAATACTTGGCATTAAATTGGGCTAGGAGTCCTCTGAATAATTCTTTATCTCTACCGATTCCTGTGCTGATTGAGTTACGCACTTATATGCGGCGGCGTGAGGATAAAGAGTGTCATAATTTTCTCGAATTTTTTCATAAATGTAGTGGTGCGATTTCTCACCTCAACCAACATCAACTGCACGAACAGCTAAAGAGTGGTAAGGCTTTGGTGATGTTCGATGGTTTGGATGAGGTATTTGATCCTGCTCAACGAGAAGATGTTATTACTGATATTCATCGCTTCACTAATGAATATCGTGATGTGCAGGTTATTGTCACTTCTCGCGTGATTGGCTACAAACCGCAACGTTTGCGAGATGCTGAGTTTCACCACTTTATATTGCAAGATTTAGAAGCAGAACAAATTCAGGATTTTATTTACCGCTGGCATGAGTTAACTTTTATCGATACGGCGGATAAAGTTAGAAAACGGGAACGGCTGCAAATAGGGATTGACACTTCACAATCTATTGCAGAACTAGCAGGAAATCCTCTGTTGTTGACGATGATGGCGATTCTGAATCGTAATCAAGAATTGCCAAGAGATAGAGCCGAACTTTATAATCAAGCATCGCGGGTACTGCTGCATCAATGGGATGTGGAACGTGCTTTGCAAGAAGATAAGAGGTTAGATCCTAAAACTATTGATTATAAAGATAAGCAAGCGATGTTGCGTCAGGTTGCCTATTATATGCAAACGGGCGATAAAGGTTTGGCTGGCAATTTGATTAGTGCAGGTGATTTAGAGAAGATTTTGACTGACTATCTCAAAAATATAGAAGTGAGTCAAGCTAGAGAACTTGCGCGGGTGATGATTAATCAACTGCGGACTCGCAACTTTATTTTATGTTTCTTGGGTGCAGATTACTATGCTTTTGTGCATCGGACTTTTTTAGAATATTTCTGTGCTTGGGAGTTTGTCTGGCAGTTTGAGAAGGAACGCAGTATTTCAATTGAGTATCTTAAAACAGAAGTTTTTGGCAAACACTGGCAAGATGAAACTTGGCATGAGGTATTGCTGTTAATTGCCGGAATGATTGATGCGAAATTTGTTGGTGAAATTATTGATTACTTAATGGTGCAAGATGGCGAAGAGGAAAAATCTATCAACTTGTTTTTAGCGGCTAAGTGTCTTGCAGAAGTGAGAAATCGCTCAGTGATTACGTCAACGGCTAATAAATTGCTTGACAAGCTACAAGATTTAACTAAATATGACCTCTGGTACTATTACACACGCGCTCAAGGTGAAGAAATTAAGTTAGTTCAGGAAATTCGCACTCAAGCAGTTGCAACAATCGCCGCAATTTGGAAAGATAACGGCAATACCTTACACTGGCTCAAAGACCGCGCCACTGCTGATAATGATGGGAATGTGCGAGGTGCAGCCATCCAAGCTTTAGCCAGCAATTTCAAAGATGACCCGGACACCCGCACGATTCTCAAAGACCGCGCCACTGCTGATAATGATGGGAATGTGCGACGTGCAGCCATCGAAGCATTAGCCAGCAATTTCAAAGATGACCCGGACACCCGCACGTTTCTCAAAGACCGCGCCACTGCTGATAATCAATGGGATGTGCGACGTGCAGCCATCGAAGCATTAGCCAGCAATTTCAAAGATGACCCGGACACCCGCACGATTCTCAAAGACCGCGCCACTGCTGATAATGAAGAGTATGTGCGAGGTGCAGCCATCGAA
>Ga0209591_10001083_pt1 | contig 34931 bp, 27 predicted proteins | sample MAT01_FD_187207 | JGI IMG/M metagenome (GOLD analysis project Ga0209591, IMG submission 187207) | Freshwater microbial communities from Lake Fryxell liftoff mats and glacier meltwater in Antarctica - MAT-01 (SPAdes) (version 2) | ecosystem: Environmental > Aquatic > Freshwater > Ice > Liftoff... | reverse complement strand
AAAAAAGCCCTTCCAAAAAGTTTCATCCCCCACCACTCCTCGGCGTCCGTCACGGCGCCGCCCACTGACCCGGCCGAACGTTCGAGCCTTCGCTCCCCGGACAACTCAAACTCCGCCCGCCCCGCTGTCTCCCAGGAGACCTCGCTGACGCTCTTTGAGGCCAATTTACTGGTGGCGATGCTCGGTGGGTTTTGGGGCCGCAAATCTGACGGAGCACCCGGACCCGATCTATTAGGCCATGGCTTGATCGAATTGGCCACCCTGGTTTGGTGGGAACGACTCCAGTCCAACCGCTCCAGCACCTCCTGCGCCGGGAAGGATCCACCGCGCGACCCAGGCTTTGACCCGCCCAGCGCCGAGCTCCCGAATTAACTCAAAAATGACTTTGTTTAGCTTTCATTTTTGGAGGTAAGGATGAGCTGAGGACTGGCGTACTCCATAACGCTTCGCCATCACGACTCGCTCACTTTTCTGCCCATCGGCGCCTCACCACGGGAGACTGAACGTCTTCACATAGCTGTACGCCTTCATCGCCTCGATCACGCCTTCCTTAATGCCGAGTCCGCTGTCCTTGACGCCTCCAAAGGGACTATTCTCCACCCGGAATCCTGGCACTTCATTAATGTTTACCGTACCGCAACGCAGGGTGCGGATGGCCTTCAAGGCACTTTCCAAATTGTTCGTCACCACTCCCGAGCTTAAACCGTAGGCCGTCGAGTTAGCCAGGGTTAGGGCGTCATCCAAATCCCGCACGGTCATAATCGGCGCTAAGGGACCGAAGCTTTCACACACCACCATGCGGCAGTCGCGCGGGACGTCGACTAGCACCGTTGGTTGCAGCAGAGCTCCGCGCCGCTCGCCTCCAATGAGCACTTTGGCGCCGGCCGCCACGGCCTCTTGCACCACTGATTCGAGTTGGATCGCACTGGCTTCGTCGATCACCGTGCCAACCTTGGTGGCTTCGTCCATCGGATCGCCACAAATATAATCGCGCGTTCGTTCCACCAGGCGTCGGGTAAATTCAGGGGCAATGCCGTCCTGAACTAGAATCCGCTTCACCGCAGTGCAGCGCTGACCGGAGTTGCGAAAACTGCCTTCAGCCGCCAACGTGATGGCGAGGTCCAGGTTGGCGTCATTGAGCACGATCAGCGGATCGTTACCGCCGAGTTCAAGCACGAGCTTTTTGTAACCGGCGGTGAGGGCGATGCGCTTACCAACGGGTACGCTGCCAGTAAAGGCCACCAACTCTACTTCCGGATGTTGGACCAGCAGTTCCGCGACGTCCTTCGTCGGCCCGAGCAGCACGCTGAGCATCGGACCCGGGAGTCCGGCGGCGTACAGCAGTTCGGCGAACTTGAGTGCCACCAGCGGTGTCTTCTCGGACGGTTTAAGAATGATCGGTGTGCCGGAGGCAATCGCGGGACCGACCTTATGGGCCACCTGATTGAGCGGATGGTTGAAGGGGGTGATGGCGACAGCGCAGCGCAAGGGTTCCCGTGTCGTGAAAATCTTGCGCGACTTTCCCTGCGCCGAAATGTCGCAGGAGAAAATCTGACCGTCATCGCGCAGAGTTTCCAGGGCGGCGAAACGGAGGACATCAAGCGTCCGGCCAACTTCGTAACGGGCTTCGCGCAACGCCAACCCCGCTTCACCGGTAATGATGCGGGCGAATTCTTCGCGCCGTGCTTCCAAGGCCACGCGGGTTTTCTCGAGGATTTCCGAGCGCTGATACCGGCTGGGCGTGTCCTTGAACGCCAGAGCGGCGGCGATGGCAGCTTCGGTGTCGGCCCGACCCGCCAGGGTGACCGTGCCAGATACCGATCCGTCAAAAGGACTGCGAATGGTGAGGGTTTCTGTTCCGGCGACGGGAGTGCCGGCGACCAGGGAGCGAAGTTGAATCATGCGCGGAGGGGAGTGAGCCAGGTGTTGGGGCGGAGAGGAAATAGCAGCCGGCGGCGTCGAGGACAGTCGCCATGATCGGGCATGGGCATTCAGTTCCCCGGGGTCCGGTCCGGCTTCCGGTCGTCCGCAGGGGCTTCAACTACCAGCCAGGTGCGGCTCTGGGGCGGGATCGTGACTGGCACAAAAGCCCGATTCTGGCGATCCAGCGGGTAGCGCTTCATTTCGCCTTCTTGCTCTCGGATGAGCGCCGCATCCACCAAACCGCTGTAATAGAGCGGCAGAGTGACGACGCGCTCCACCGGTACGGTCAGCGGATTGTGGATCATCGCGAACGCTCGGTGCGACAACCGGGGATTGACGTGCAGCAAATAATCGATGTCTCGACCATCAGCCCGTCGGCAATGAATGACATCGGATTCGAGGATGTCTCGGTACTGCTTGAACCAGGTCACCCAGCGCTTCACCATTAGCTTGGTTTCATCCGTGTCATAAAGTCGTGGCCCCCGCCAACAGGCTTGAACTCCGGCGCCCAGCGTGTTGGCTAAGTGACCTTCATAGTCGGGCAGATGCTCGCTCAAGGGTTCGATCGTCGCGGCCGTTCCCCCGCCCTGATACTCGGTCAGCGGAACGAACATCCAGCCGGCCGTCTGCGGTTTGGTCCAGGTGCCGTCGTAAATGTTCTGTCGCGCGTGAATCATTTGCTGAGCGCGCGGCAGCGACCAGTTGGATTCCCGATAACCCATGGCGGTTTTGTTACCTCCGGCGAGGAAATAGTAGTCGGGTTGGTTGATATAAACACCCCGTTCGCGCAACCAACTGTATAGGTCCGTCGACATCCGCCAATTGACCCATTGGGAATCCGCTAATCCACGGTGGCCCGGGTGATTCGTCGAGGCGCAAACATCACCCGGATAGGGACCGTCATGTTCCAGGAGGTCTAGTCCGGTCTGCGCGATGAAGTTGGTGATCTTCCGAAAATAGTTGGTTCCCCAGACGCTAGCAAAGCACGGGGCGTTCCCGAAAATGGCCCCGCCGGGTTTGCCCGTCTGGGGATTGATCACGTCGTTGGCGTCGTCAATCCGGCGACTGCTGAAGAGTGAATAGGCGCCCACCTCAAGCCCCTTAGAATGCGCATAGTCGATGTCCGCCTTGATCTTCGCGAGATACTCGGGGGATTGATTCTCCATCTCGAGCCCGCTGCCAAAAGTATAGATGATCATTTCGAAGCCGACCTCGACGCATTGGTCGACGGCCAGTCGGAAGGCCGGCGAATTGGCACTGCGAACGTGCATCATCAGCGGGCTCTCCGTGCTCCAGGGAGCGAGCGAGCGGTGGGCGTGACGGAGGGTAAGCCCCTGGCGTTCGCGTTCGGTGGAATCGTGCACCACCAAGTAGCTGCGAAACGAAGTGAAGGATCCACCCGGCGGGATCAGGACGCCAGGCCCCAGCGGCGGTTCCACTACCAGGAGGGATGGCGTCTTGAGGTTGTAGCTGACCTGGGTTCCGTACTCCGGGTCGGGTTGCCAGGAGGCGACTTGATTTCCGGTCACGAAATCCATGCCCTTGAACATGTAGTCACTGAACACATCAAGGGCCGGCGTGCGCCAACCCAGGCTGGAACGTTCGTCCACCGCGGATTCGGCTTCCACCACCGCGAGTCGTTCGAGGGCGAAACGGTCTAAGCTAATCGCCCGAGTTGACCCGTTATGGACCGTCAGCCATTTACCGAGCACCGGCAGTCCATCATAGAGTTCGTAGTGGACGGTGACGGTGAGTTCCCGGGTGGCGTTGTCGCTTCCGCCGAAGACCAGATCCAAGCCAACACCGGGCGGCGGCCAGGGAAGATCGGCACTCCGTCGCGCACGTTTCCACGGGAAAGGTGTCTGCACGGGCGTGGGCTCGGCGCGTAGTAGGCGAAACGCGGTCGGATCATTGGTGAGTGAGTTGGACCACTCTGGGAGGAGGTATGCGCGATTCGGCTGACCGCGCAGTCCGCCGACCGCATAAGGGCGTCCCGCCAGGGTGAGGGTCGCCTCGGGTCCGACGGCGCGCAGTAGACTGGCGCCGGTCATGCGGTTGTCGAAAGCCACTGTGGCGGCATTGGGCGTCAGTTGAATCGCCCGGCGCACGAGACCGTTGTCGAGCACCCAGGAATTACTGGTGGCCTGGAGAGTGGCGCGGGCGAAGCGGGCGTCGATCAACCAGTCTTGAGTGGTGCCCAAGGGAGGATTCAACGGGGCCACCCCTTGCGCCCAGAGCGTCGTGACGCCGAGGAGGAGTGGGAGGCCGAGAGCCCAAGTGAAGAGCAAGCGAGGAGGAATGTTCACCTTAAATCAGAGTGCGGCTGGAAGCCTGTGTGGCCTGAAGGGCCGCCACGACGCGTTCGGCGAATTCTTCCAGGATCGAGTCATCGTGAGCGAGAGAAAGATAGAGTTTGGTCCCCATCGGATTGAGGAAAACTCCGCGTCGCAATAACTCCAGCATCAGCGCGCGCCCGCGCGTTCGGTTGCTGGCGAGCCAGGATCGTTGATCCGTGACGGGTGCGGCGGAAAAGGCGATCTGCGCCAGTGGTCCGTCGCCGAGTACCTGACCGGTCTCACCTGCGGCCTCGAGTGCCCCGGCCAATAATTCCCGAAAGCGGCGACCGGCGGCATGCAACCGTTCGTAGCAGCCCCGTTCCGAATAGAGATCCAGCGCGGCCAGGGAGGCCGCACACGAAATCGGATTCCCTCCCGTGGTGGAGGCGGACCAAGCATACCGCGGCCCCGGCAGATGGTGCTCATTGACCACGTCCATCAAGTCAGCCCGACCGGCATAGGCACCGAGGGGCAACCCACCGCCGAGAGCCTTACCGAAGGCCGCGAGGTCGGGTACGACGCCGTAATACTTTTGGGCGCCGCCCAGACCGAGACGGAAGCCCGTGACCACTTCGTCGAAGACCAGGACGATGCCGAGGCGTCGGGTCACGGCGCGCAACCCGGCGAGAAAACCGGAGGCCGGCGACAAGCACCGGTGAAACGGTTCCACGATGACCGCGGCTAGATCGGCCGCATGGGTGGTCAGGATTTGTTCGGTAGCCGCCAGATCATTAAAAGGCGCCACCAAAACATCGCGTTCCACCCACGCCGCCCCGGCCCCACTCGGATCGGACTGAGGCAGAATCGTGGGACGCCCATTCAACATACTGGTGATCCCTACCGGATGCTGACCGTGATACGCCCCTTCAAACTTCAATACCTTGGGCCGGCCAGTGGCGGCTTGAGCGACCCGCAGACACATGAGGGTGGCCTCCGTTCCTGACGCCACAAAGCGGATCCGTTCGGCGCAGGGCAACTCGGCTTGCAGTCGTTCGGCGAGTTCCACACTCCGGCGATTAACGGCAGCAAAGTTGAAACCGTGGGGCAACGCAGCCGTGACGGCTTCGCGAATCTTCGGATGTCCATGTCCCACCAGAGCCGAGCCCCAGGCCATAGTGAAATCGAGAAAAGGACGTCCCTCGGTGTCCCAAACCCGGCACCCTTCCCCACGTTCGAGCACGGGAATCAGTTCGGGCGGGATGCCAAATTCCCCATTGGAACCGGCGGGAAACAAGGCCAAGGCCCGCTCCCGCCAATGGGCGGATGCCGGTGAAGATTCGTAGGGAGGGATCATGAGTAGTGAGCGCGATTTAGCGATCCGCCGGCTTGGTCAGTTCGAAGGTATCAAATAAGCGCCCATCTACGTCGTACGCTTTGAACTGGATCGTCCGGTCATAGACGGCGGCGAACCCATAATGATGTCCCCGTTGCACGTGAATGCTGAACCAGGAGCGCTGCGGTGCGGCTTGCTCGAGTCCGCCCCCGCCCCCACCCGAGACAATGTAGCGAACGCCCTTTTGCTGATTGATCGTCATTTGCAGAATCGGCCAGGTGCGCTCGTAGCTATGGATATGCCCGGCGAACGAGATATCCACTGCGTATTTCTCATAGAGCGGCACCAACCGGCGGACATTAGTATCGCCCCAATCGAAGGCTTCGCTGGGCTTACCTTTGACGTGATCGCCGTAGTCGTCTTCGTCGGAGCTGAAGCACGGATGATGATGGGCGGTGAATTTCCAGGTGGCCTTCGATTCAGCGAGGGCCTTCTCCAACCAACGGTATTGTTCACTGCCCGGACCACAGTCCTTATTGGAATCGATCATGAAGAACTGCGCGTTGCCGCAGTGAAAGGTGTAGCAGTATTCGGGGGCCGGCAGATCGAAGTAATCGTAGTACCAATGGGCGTTCTTCTCGTGATTCCCGATCACGGGAAAGACCGGAACTTGGGAAAAGAGCCGGGAACTCGGCACCAGCAGATCATAAACCCACTGCTGTTTGGCGAATCCATCATCCACCACATCGCCACAATGGATCAGCATGTTCGGCCGGAGGGCGAAAATGCCCTCAGCGCAGCGGCGCGTGATGTCGGGATTGCGCTGGGTGTCACCAATTACCCCGAAAGCCCAGGCCTGGTCGGCGCCGGGCAGCGTCTGGAACGAGGTCACGTCGCTGCGCGCTAAATTATTCGAGGCGTCCACCGCGGTGACTCGATAGAAATATTGAGTGAACGGCTTCAGCCCGGTGAGTTTGACCGCATTGATGAGCTGGGCCGAACCGCTGGTCGCAGTTTGTTTGAGCGGCTGAAATTCGCCGAACTCCACCGTCAACTGAGACGGTTGAGCTGTCTCAGCCATAATCGTGATCGCATTCGACGAGGCGGACTGAAGGTACGGCGGGACCAGGAATTTCAGTTCCCGATTGATCGGCGAACGCCAGGCCAGAAAGGCGGCATTGCGTTGGGCAACCCCGGCAATTTCGGCCGCGGTCAGGACCCGTCCATAGGTCTTCACTTCGAACACAGCGCCTTCGAGCGGATTCAGTTCGTTGTCGTCCACAAAAGCACCCAGTGCGTAGCGGCCCTGTTGGGGATACAGAATATCACCCGATTGAACCGTTGATTCCGCGTCCGGAGCCCCATCCACAAACAGCCTCATGGTGGTTCCGTCATAGGTGGCGGCCACGAAATGCCACCGACCTGGCTCGAGCGCGGTCCTGCCGGCGATCTTGGTGAGTTTGCCGTTGCCGTCATCGGCCCCGGTGCTGGCCAGGCTAAAGGTAAAATTGCGACGATTATACCCCAAAGCCCAGCCGCTCTCCACGTCCCCATTGTCCTGCACAAATCCGATAATCGCCCCAACTGGACGCGTGTCCTGGAGCAGGACCCAGGCGGTGACGGACAATTCGCGCGTCGGTAAGAGTGACCGCGCCGCGGTGGCGTTGGTAGCAATCACCAAATAGTCGGCGAACCCATCCAAGACGAGGGCGAGCGCGGGTCCCACATTAGTCAGGATCGGTTCACCCTGCACCTGGGCGGTGGCCCGTCCGGTAAGGTCGGGCCATTGCTGAAATTCGATCGGCTTGGCGCCGGTAGCGAAATGGGTCAGGAGGGCTGTTTCCGGTTCATTTTGGTGCGCACTGGCTAGAAAAGGCAGCAGAGCCAGCAGGCAAAGAAAACGACGCATATGGGCAAAGAAAATGGGACAAGGACGCCCCGCTTCAGCGGGGTCGAGTGGCGGGCGGGACATAGTCGCGATGCCAGAATTGGTTCCACAATTGATCCAGTTTCACCGTCTCGGCATGACCATCCATATAGACGAGATTGACCGCCCCAGGCAGTCGTTCGCCCGCTGCCACCTTCCGAGGCGCACTGCGCGCACTGGTGATCCCGTGCCGGGCAATACAGAACCGACCCAGTCCCCCGCTGACGCCATCGCCTTCGTAAAGATTTCGGGCCGGTGCGTGTTTTGCCTCCGGCCAGGCATCCACCCACATCGAATCGCCAAATCCGGGCGTCTGCACTGGCGACGTCACCCCAGCCTCGCCCCCGGAACGCAAACTGGGTGGGAATCCGTCGGCGCTGCTGTAAAGCCAGCCATTGAAGGCGTAGCTGCCCTGGTATCCGGCATTGGAACTGGCCGAGTTGGTTCGCCAAATCCAAGTCTCATCAGCGGTGCCATAGTCCGGGTTGGCGGAGTTACGGACGATTCGCTTGCGGGGTTCCGGGGCCGAGGGGCAATACCGAACCTTGTGAACTCGGGCCTGATTTTCCATCAAGAGCGACATCCACAAATGCGGATCGCCGGGTCGGGAATACGGCAGAAGTTTGCCGTGGTCATTGACGTAACTGAACAAGGCCAGGCCCATCTGACGCAGATTGCTGACACACTGAACCTGTGTGGCCTTGGATTTCGCGCGTGCCAGAGCCGGCAAGAGCATGCCCGCCAGGATGGCAATGATGGCGATCACCACCAGGAGTTCAATGAGGGTGAAGCCTGCGACCCGGTGAGAGGTCGTTGGAACCGGGGACGACTGAAAAGTTCGAATCATTCCGGGGCTGAAGCAGACCGCGCGCCGGACTTTCCCGAAGTCATCAGATCGGCACCCCAAGCCTGCGAAATCGCCCCTACTGCGCTCCGAAACGCTCGGATTCAGGGGAAATGAACGCGCAAAAAAGCGGGTGAAAGTGGTCATGAATGCTGAAGTTGGTCGAAAAGGAACAGCCAGCCTTCAGCGGGCCGTGGTGCCGTTGGTAACGAAGTCAAAGAGGTCAAAATTCCGAACATCTCCCCGAGCGCGCGCGACATACTCCGGTTTGAGCGGTTCACTGAAAAAGAAGGGAACCATTTCTTCGTACCGTCCCCCATGGGAGCGCAATCCGCCCTCGATGGCTTTCAAGTCGTGGTAATCCGGAGTCCGTCCCAAGACCACATCCCGACCGGAACAAACCACGAGGTCGCCCATGCGGTCGATGGGAAGTTCCATTCGACGGGCCGCGGTGGCGCGATCCAGGACTTCCGACACGCCCTTGATTCCGGAAATGAAGTCGGTGATCCGCGCCGTTGTCGCCGCGTCGCTCGCCGGCAAATGCACTTGGGCAAAGGAACCCAGCGCCCCGTGATGCACCACATACGGATCGGTGATCGGAAGGATGACCCGGAAACCCAGACCGAACTGCTGGACGAGTTCGGATTCCAGGTAGATGACATTCGGGGAGCCGTCGGGTTTCTGCTTGGCGTTCATACCATGATCCGCCGTCAACCCCACCACGGCACCCAACGCCAGTAACCGGCCGAGTTCGACGTCAATCGCGGCATAGAAGTCCAAAGACTCCGGGGATTCCGGCGTGAACTTGTGCTGCATGAAGTCGGTGGTGCTCAAGTACAGGAAATCGGCCCGACCGGCTTCGATCAACTTTACCCCCGCCCGCAATACGTAGAGCGAAGCGTCGCCCGAATAGATATGGGGCGTCGGACCGACCAGAGCTTCCACGTCCGCGAGGCCGTGGGATTCGAGCGTGGCTTGGTTGGCCTTCTCAGACGAAAAGGCGATGCCGCCGAGGGCGGGCCCGACTAATCCACTGGCGAAAATATCGCGCAGCTTCTCCTTGGCGGTAACGACGGCCACTTTACGGCCGGAGCGTTGCGCCGCCGGAAAAATCGTCTCGGCGCGCAGGAACTTCGCCGAATTCATCATCACTTCCTGTCCGATGGACGTGTCGAAGAAGAAGTTTCCACCGATCCCGTGAACCGACGGAGGAACACCGGTGACGATGGAACTGTTGTTGACGTTGGTGAAGCTAGGCATGGCCCCGCGGGCAAATCCCCGCCAACCGTCGACACTCAGGCGTTGCAGGTGCGGCATGCGCCCCCGGGCCAAAGCAGCGTCGAAGTAATCATCGGCCGAGCCATCGAGACAAATGGCCACCACGGGTCGCGCGGGCGGTTGATAGGTGCGTCCGTTGACGGTGAAAGAGTGAGTGGTCATTCGCAAAAGCCTGGTTAGCCTGCCGGGTCCGGGAGAGTTCACCAATCCCCGAAACGGAGGGAACTGATCGATTTTTCCCTTTCGTCACGTGAAAGGCGCTTGGGCAACACTCGGGTGACGCCGAACCCACCGGCCAAGATGTCGGGCACATCAAGGAACGAGTATCGCTGGGGTGGGTGGGGCGCCGCGGATCAAAGGAGACGTAAACTGTCGCCGATGGTTGTTCGTTGTTCCCCGCGGTTCATTTCTCTACGCTCTTCCTCCGAATGCCGACCCTGCTGCGTCCTGCACCCTCTGCCCGCACCCGGCTGGTGGCCGTTCTGGGGTCACCGGTCCGCCATTCGGCCTCGCCGGCCATGCACAATGCCGCACTGGCCGAGTTGGGTCTGGATTGGACCTACGTCGCCTGTGAAGTGCCGCCTGAACGGTTGGCCGCCGCATTGATCGGCGCCCGGGACCTCGGCTTGGCCGGGTTGAATCTGACGGTACCCCATAAGCAGCTGGCCCTGCCCCTCATGGATGTGTTGGACGACTCCGCCCGAGAATACGGAGCGGTCAACACCGTGGTTTTTGAAGCCGAAGACGCGGAGGGACTGTGGCAACCGGTCGGCTGTTTGCGGGAGATTCGTGGGTCGGTGCGGTCGCGGGGCTGCAATACGGATGCCGATGCCCTGCTCCGAGCGCTGGGCGAGGATTTGGGAATTGAGCCGCGGGCGGCCCGGATACTTCTGCTCGGAGCCGGGGGCGCTGCCCGAGCCGCGGCCCTGAGATTGGCGGATGAAGGGGTGGGCGAACTCTGGCTGGTCAATCGGACCGAGGCTAAGGCGGCCGAATTAGCCGCTGAGATTGAGGCGCGCACCCCCGCGGTGGACGTGCAGATCGGGTATCCGCCGGGGGACATTGAAATCATTGTAAATGCGACCTCCCTGGGATTGAAAGAAGCCGATGGCTTGCCGCTGGATGTCATGGCCTTCCCGCTGAGCCGCGCCGATGGCGTCTTTGACATGATTTATCGACCTGTTGAAACACCTCTGCTGCGGACGGCTCGGGCCGCGGGCTGTCGCACGGCCAATGGTCTCGGAATGCTCCTCTACCAGGGGGCGGCGGCCTTGGAATTATGGACGGGGCGACCGGCCCCTCTGGAAGTAATGCGTGGCGCGTTGTGGACGGAAGTGTACGGAGCCGCGCGATGACTGATCGTTTTCTGGGGTTGCCCTTCGACTGGTGGCAGCCGGTCGTCTGGGGGTTGCCGTATCCGATCTGGACGGCCGCCTGGGCCATCTTCGGTCTAATCGTGGGCAGCTTTCTGAACGTCGTCATTCACCGGTTGCCTCGGGATGAAAGCGTCGTCTCCCCGCCCTCCCATTGCCCAAAGTGCGGCCATCGGATCCCCTTAAAACACAATCTGCCGGTGGTGTCTTGGCTGTGGCTCAAGGGTCGGTGCGGGTTTTGTCAGGAGCCCATTTCGCCACGCTATCTTGGTGTGGAAGTCCTAACGGGGGGGATGTTTCTGCTCACCTGGCTGGTTTTCGGCGCCGAGCAACCGGTCGTGGCCCTGGCCCTCTGTGTCCTCTTCTCCGGGTTTATCGCCGCCACCTTTATCGACGTGGAGCATTTGATCATTCCGGACGAGATTACCCTCGGCGGAACGGTCGTCGGCTTTCTGTTTTCGGCCATCGCTCCGGGGTTGCACGGGGTCGAATCCGCTCCCGAATCGCTAAAGCGCAGTGGCTTGGGTATTGCAGTCGGGGCCGGCTTGGTCTGGGTCGTTTTGCGGGGTGGCAAATTGCTTTTCGGGCGTCAACGGGTGCCCTTGGACGGGGTCCAGCGGGTCGTTTTCCATGAAACGGGCTTGGTTTTGCCCTCCGGCGAAATCCCCTACGAAGACCTGTTTTATCGCCCTTCCGACACCGTGCGCCTAGTCGGTGGACGGATCGAACTTTCCGACCGGTGCTACGCCAACCAGCCGGTCGAAGTCAGTTTGGCCGCCCGACCGGCTCGGGTGCGCATTGGCGCGGAAGAATTGAGAGCGGAAGACGAGCCGTATCTCGCGGTTGAGACCTCACAAATCGAACTTCCCCGCGAAGCCATGGGCTTGGGGGATGTGAAGTTCATGGCGGCGATTGGCGCTTTTTTGGGCTGGCAGGCGACCGTGTTTTCCCTGTTTTTCAGCGCCGTTCTCGGAACCGGGGTGGCGCTTCTGCTCATTGCTTTGGGCCGACAGAAATGGTCGGGACGGGTGGGCTATGGACCCTACCTGGCCGCCGCTGCACTGGTCTGGGTGTTTGGCGGAAAAACGTGGGTGGCCCAGTGGTTGGCTCCCGGGTTGGTTGGCCGTTAACAAGATAGAATTTCCCGAAACGGAACTCCTTTGGTAGGATTGATTATGCGAGTTAGCATCCGCCCAGGCACTCTCGGTAACTTCTTCCTCCTCACGGCCCTGCTTTTTATGGCTGGGGCTGACTGGTTTAGTGGCCAGGCCGCCGTGCTGCGGGTTAAAGCTGATTCGACCGGAACCCCCGCGAATGGCTCTACCTGGACCAATGCGTTTCCTTCGATCACCAACGCCCTTCCCGCTGCGGTCGCGGGCGATGAAATCTGGGTAGCCGCCGGAACGTACGCTGGAGGGATCTTGATGAAGAGCGGAGTCGCCCTGTACGGCGGCTTTGCCGGGACGGAGACAGCCCGCAGCGAGCGCGATCCCGAGGCTAATCCGACGGTCATTGACGGCCGAAACACCGTGAGTGGGTTCTTCTTTACCAACAGCGCCTTGCCCGACACGCGCGTGGATGGGTTTACGGTGCGCAATTGCATTAGCACCTCGGGGGCAGCGTTCCGTGCCCAAATTGGTTCACCCACCATCGCTAACAATCTAGTCGTTAATTGTTTGGCGACTGTTTATGGCTCGGGAGTATATCTGGAATCCTCGGCGGCAGTCGTGACGAACAACGTTTTTTCCTTCAATGGAACGGATGCCACCGTGGCCGGCGGAGCCATCTTCGCCACGAATTCCACCCCCCGCCTCGAAGGCAATACGTTCAGTGGTAACCGAGCGCGGGATGGCGGGGCCGTGGTTTTCGCCCAGTCTTCGGGATTTTTGGAGCGCAACAATTTTATCGCCAATCGAGCGGGACGGGACGGCGGTGCGCTGAGCCTGATCAATGCCTCGCCCCGCACGACCCACAATCGATTCACGGGCAATGGGAGTGGTTCCCGCGGCGGGGCATTGGCAATCGTCGGGGGCGGCAGTTCGCCCCTGGTGTTCAACAATGTGATGATTCGGAACCTCGCCGCGACGGCCGCACTTGGCGATCCCCGCGGTGGCGGCGGCATCTTCATCGACACCTTCAGCCTTCCCTCCGTCGTCAACAACACACTCCTCAGCAATACCGCGCCAATCGGAGGCATTCTTTGCTCCAATGCAGCGGTCACCCTGGCGAACAATATCATCGCTTTCGGCTCTTCCGGAATCGGCGGTTCGGCCACGCTGCAGCTTTTCAACAACACGGTGTTCGGCAACAACGGGTCCAATTACGTCGCCTTAGCCGACCCGACGGGTAACGCCGGCAATCTGTCGGTGGACCCCCAGTTCGGCGGTGAAATCGCCTTGGGTGTGGTAAATCTGTTGCCCACCTCGCCCTGCCGGGATTCCGGAAGCATTTTATTCCTACCGCCCGGTACCTTGGTCGATATTTACGGTCAGCCACGGGTCCAGGGCAGTACGGTGGATATGGGCGCTGCAGAATCTGATGGTTCGACCACACAGTTCCTGCCGCCAATTGTCCGCGTCAGTCCGACCGGTTCGAATACCGCGGCCGGTGATTCTTGGGTCACCGCCAAACGTACCCTTCAGTCCGCGGTCGACCTAGCGGCCCGCACCGGCGGCGAAGTTTGGGTGAGGAGCGGCACTTATACCAACGGAACGATTCTGGTCCGACCCTTCACCTACCTTTTTGGCGGCTTTGTCGGAGACGAAACCAACCGCCTCCAGCGCAACTGGAACACTAACCTCACCATTCTGGACGCCGCTCAGGAAAGCGCGGTGGTGAACATGGTGCAATTGACCCTCGGGGAGACTTTGGATGGGTTTACGATCCAAAACGGGCTGGCCACCGCTGGCGCCGGGGTGTTCACCGACAGCTCCGTGCTGATTAGCCATAACCGCTTCGCCAGTAATACCGTTCTGACCACCTCACCCGCCTCCAGTGTCCGCGGCGGAGGGGCCATTTACGTCGCCGCGGGGACCGCCCAGATCCTCAACAATCACTTTTTCCGGAATGTCTCGGCTTCGGGCGACCGGAATCAAGCGGCCGATGGTGGCGCCATCAAAGTCAATGACGGGAACCCGATTATTGCCAACAATTTGTTCCGGCAGAACGTGGTGACGAATGGTGGGGCGGCTGGCGAGGCCCGGGGATCGGCGATTTTGACTCTCGTCCGCGGCGCTCCCCAAATCATCAATAACACGCTGTTGCAAAACACCGCCTTCGTAGCGAATGGGGCGGTGGCTCCCGACCAAGGTTCGATCTACGTGGGCAATACCAATGTGGCAACCCTGATTGGCAATAACCTGATCAGTTACAACTCCTCGGGCATTTTTGCCCCCGGTCGGGTCCCGGTCCTTAAGAATAACCTCGTCTTTGCCAACATCCGCACGAATTACGAACGACTCCCCGATCCGACCGGAAGTAACGGCAACCTGAGCGTTTCCCCCAAACTCGCGGGCCCCTATGGCGACCTGCACTTGGAACTCGGTTCGCCCGCCATCAATTCCGGTGACACCAACTTGGTGCCGGCCGGTTGGACCGATCTGGACGGACAGCCACGAACCACGGGCAACTTCGTGGACATCGGAGCCGACGAGTTCGACGGCACGGTTTACTCCATATCGGAGCGGATTTTCTTTGTGCGGGCCGACGGGGATGATTCCAAGGACGGCCGAAGCTGGGCCACGGCGCGGAAGTCCTTGGCCGCTGTGCTGGCCGACGCCGGAGTGGAGGGTGGGGAGGTTTGGGTCAAGGCAGGCACCTATACCAACCGGTTTCGGGCCGAGATTTTCACCTACCTCTATGGTGGTTTCAACGGCACCGAAACGAACCGTTCGGAACGGAACTGGGCGCTCAACCCGACCCTTCTCGACGGCAACATTTCGACCACACCGGGTTCGGTGGTGCTCGGCGCGGCGGTGGTGTCCACCTATGGACTAGACGGGTATGGAGTCGTTTCCGGCTTCACGATTCAAAACGGCGCCGGACGACAGGGCGGCGGCATCTTCGCCCACGGATCACCCCAGATTTCGGATAACATCATCCGCAGCAACCTGGTCTCCAACGTCACCGGCTTCATTGCCAACGGCGCGGGAATCTTCAGCCAGGGCGGTTCTCCGCTCATCGTGAACAACCTGTTGCTGGCGAATTCCACCCTCAGCACTTTCGGCCAGAATGGTCGGGGTGGCGCGGTTTACCTGGATTCACCGATCGGTGCCCTGCCCCTGCTCTATAACAACACGTTTCTGAACAATTTCGCCACCAATGGCGGCGCCGCGGTCTACCTCAACACCAACACCTCCGCGCGCCTGGTGAACAACCTCATTGCTTTCAACCAAACCGGTGTGGCCGCCGCCAGTTCCGCCCAAAGCGCGCTCATTACCCTCCAGAACAATTGCGTCTTCGGCAACGCGGCCAATGAACTGGTTAATGTGGTCCTCGGAACAAATAACCTCACCGAGGATCCCCGCTTGGTGGACTGGACCCGGGGGAATTTTCATCTGCGAGCCGATTCTCCCTGTTTAGACACCGCCGATGGATCGGTGATCCAAGGCGTTTGGGACCTCTATGGCGAACCCCGCTTGGCGCATGGAGGACTCGATATCGGCGCGGTGGAATTCAACGGACCGCTGGAGGCGAATTTCACGATCGCGCTCACCCAACCGGTTCAAGGCGGTGCCTTTTTTGCTCCCGCCACATTCCCGGTGGCAGCCGACGTCCAAGGATCGGCCGGCACGCTTGCCTGTGTGGAATTCTCGGCCAATGGCCGCGTGATCGCCACCAGCACTGCCGACCCCTTCTCTTCCTTCGCCACGAGCCTCTTGTTTGATGACTACGAAATCATCGCCAAGGTCATCACCGCTTCGGGTTCCGTTAAAACCTCGGCCCCCGTTAGTATCTCCGTCCTGCTGCCACCGGGGAACGTGCCGCCCACGATTAGTTTCACGAGTCCAACCAATTCCCAAACCTTCAGTGTAGACGCTACCGCGAACGTCCGGGCAAATTTCAGTTTCGCCAAAGTCAACGGGCGTATCCTTTCGTGGACGCTGTTCAATGGGGCGGTGAAATTGGCCGAAAACACCGCGGTTCCGGTGGGCCAGAATTCCGGCACGTTCACGGTGCCTATTCTAGGATTTGGCGAATACACCTTCACTGCCACGGTGGTGAGTTCAGTGGGGGATCGGGCCACCAACAACGTGAATTTCAAGGTCACCCAACGCACGCCTGCCGCGCCGCCGGTACTGCTGATCCCGATCTTCCAAGTCGACGGAACCGTTCGCTTGGAAATGACTCTGCCCACCTTGGGAGTCGTGTATCGGCTGGAGGGAAGCACCAATCTGACCAATTGGTCGCTCATTACGACCGCCAATGGCGGCAACGCCAACCTCGTGACCAATTTACCCGGGACCAACGTCCAGATGCATTACCGCGGAACCGGCGCCTACCCCTGACGCTTCTTCCGCTTGACGCTCAAGGGCCTGTTTCCGCGGCTTCCGCCACCCGTTGTGGCATTGTGAACAACTTACCCCCAGTAATGGTGGGTTTGCCCTTGCGATCCTACCGCTAGGATCGTTCACTTCTGGCGCGATGTACCTGAAAAACCTGACCGTTCTCGGGTTCAAGTCGTTCGCCGACAAGACCTCTTTGAATTTCCAGCCGGGCATGACCGCCATTGTCGGTCCCAACGGCTGCGGTAAGTCCAATGTCAGCGATGCCATTCGCTGGGTTCTCGGTGAACAGTCCGCCAAAGCTCTCCGCGGAGGTGAGATGGCGGACGTCATTTTCAATGGAACCGACAGCCGGAAGGCCCTGGGCATGGCGGAGGTCAGTCTGACCTTGGGTGAGGTGGATGCCGATCACTTGCGGTCTGCGGGTGTGCCGGTCGAATTCAATGAAGTGACCGTCACTCGCCGGGTCTTTCGGGACGGCGGTTCCGAGTATTTCATCAACAAGGTGGGCTGCCGGTTGCGCGACATTCAGCAACTCTTTGCCGGCACCGGCGTAGGTAAAACGAGTTACTCGGTAATGGCCCAGGGCAACATTACCCAGATTCTGTCCAGCAAGCCGGACGATCGCCGGCTGGTTTTCGAAGAAGCAGCCGGGATTACCCGGTTCAAACAGCAGAAAAAGGAGGCGCTGCGCAAACTGGAGCACACCGACCAAAACCTCTTGCGGGTGGAAGACACGATCAAGGAGGTCAAGCGGCAGATTGGTTCCTTGCAACGGCAGGCCGGCAAAGCGCGCCGATACCAGGCCCTGGCGACCGAACTGCAGTTGCTCGACACCCAGTTGGCCCGCCACCAGTTCGACCTCTTGCAGGAGGAAATTGAAGTTCGAGAGACCGAACTCGCTCGCACCAAACTTGATTTCGAAGTCGGTCAGGAAACCGTGCTGCGACTCGACGACGAAGTCCTCCAACTGCGACAACAATTGTCGGAGCTCGATCACACCATTTCGGGACAGCAACAGGTCGGACTTGAATTGAAGGCGGAGGTCGATCGCCACGAGAATAAGATCGAGTTCAATCAGCAGCGACTTCAGGAGTTACAGGACCAAAACGCTAGAGCGCTGCACGACATCACGCAGTCTGACGAACGCCTAGCCATTGCCGCCGAAGAACTCGCGCTGATCGAACAAGGGCTCACCGAGTCCCAGGAAAAGGTTCAAGTGTTGCGGGCCGCCTTGCAGGAGAAGCAGGCGACCTTGGGTGGCATCGAACGTGAGGTAGCGGACAAGCAGGAAGCCCTCCGCATGGCCCAATCCAGGGCTTTCGGCGCGGCCCAACAGCTCGGCCGGACCCGTAATGAACTCAACCAACTCGACGTCCAGAAGCAGGGCAACATTGTCCGCTTGGAAAAGCTGAACGCCGAACAAACCTCGCTCGGTGAGGAAAGCGTTCGCTTGGAATCCCGTCTGGGTGAGTTCCGAGCTCAGGTCGAAACAGAGCGGCTTCAGGTCCTGACCAGCCGCGGAACTCTGGAGGAACGCCAGGCGCGCCTGCGGGAACTGCAGCAAGAAATCAGTGAAGCCCAGGTTGCGATGGACGCGGTGTTGCGGCAGCAGGCCGAAAAACGCAGCCGTCTCACGGTCCTCGAGCAACTCGACACTCAGCACGAAGGCTTCAGTTCCGGCACCTTGGCCGCGCTGAAACAGTCCCAGCACGTTCTCGGCTCACTCGCAGATCGTATCCGCGTGCCCTCCGAATACGTCATCGCGGTCGAGGCCGCCCTGGGCCACAACCTCCAACTCGTCCTCACCGAGCAACCGGAAAGCGCGACGGAGATCCTGGCCGATCTAAATACCAACCGACGAGGCCGGGCCAGCATCGCCGCCCTCGCGCTCCGAGCATCTTCCTCAATCACGACGGGAGAACTGACGCCGCTTCCGACCCCAGAGACCGGCGAAATTCCGACCGCCCAGGCAGACACTTCCGAAACCGCTCCCATTTCGCTCGGAACACCGGTAATCCACTGCGTGGAATCCGATCCGGCGGTGCAACCCCTGGTCGCAGCCCTGCTCGAAGGAACTCGCCTTGTCGCCGATCTCGCTGCGGCCACCGCCGCATTCCGCGCCAGTGGCGGTCGCTTCGATTTTGTCACGCTAAGCGGCGATCTGCTAACCCGCCACGGCATCTTCACCGGCGGTTCCGCTCAAGGTTCCGGCAAAGCCCCCGCCAGCATCCTTGGACGCAAAAATCAGATTGCCGAACTGCAGACCGAACTGGCCACGCTGGCCGAACAGGTCACCGAAGCCAGTCGACGCAAGGGCGCCCTGCAATCCGAGCAAACCACTCTTCAGGCCAGCCTTGAACAAGCGCGCAGTGATCTGCGCCAGGTCGAGGTCACCATCGCCTCGCGAGAGGGTGAATTCCGGGCTCTGGAAGGTTCGCGCCGAGCGTTGAGTCAGAAGTTGGAGACGGTTTCTTATGAACTGAAAACGCTGACCGCCCATGAGGCGGAGGGCATGGACCGACGAAACGCCCTGGCGGCTCAGATCGCTGAACTCGAAGAAACCGAATCCGACGCCACCAATACAGTCAGTCAGTTCACGGAAGAATTGGAGCAGACCCGGCAGCGCCGCGACGTCGCGAATCAGTCGGTCTCGGAAGCTCGCGTCGGCCTCGCCACCGAAGAGCAGTTGCTGGCGAGTCATGGCCGTCAGCGGCCCCCGCTGGAAACCCGAATCCGAGAGTTGACCGCTCTCATCCTACGGTTGCGTCAGGAAATGGGTTCCTTCGACGAACGACGCGGCAATTTCGAAGCCGGCGTGACTCAAAGCGAACGGGAAATTCTCCGTTTGACCCAGGAGCGCGAGACCTTGTCCGCCCAATTGGCCGAACTCGCTGGGGAGAAAAAATTCCAGGAAGGCGAAATCCAAAGCCGCGAGGAACAACTCCGCGACCGCCGCTTGCAGGTCACCGGGTTGCAGACACGCCGCGGCCAACTCGAGGTGGAGCTGACCCAAAAGGGAATGTCCATCGAGCACCTCCGGGAACGCATCCAGTCCAAATACCAGATCGCCCTCGAATCGGTGCGCAGCGAGGCCATCAAGATCACCCTCGCCGAAGAGGGTCAGGCCAAGGTCGAAACCCTGAGTTTAGATGAAATGGCTGCCGCAGGACTGAGCACGGATTGGAACGTGGTCGCGACTCAGGTGGCGGCCCTCCAACGGCGCGTCGACGACATTGGTCCGGTCAATCTCGTCGCCATCGAAGAATATGAGGAGACGGAACAGCGCTACAATTTCCTGACCTCGCAATTCGACGACTTGGTCAAGGCCAAGCAGGAGTTGATCGAAGTGATCAACAAGATCAATGGCGAGACCAAGACCATGTTCCTCGAGACGTTCGAGAAGATTCGCGACAATTTTCGTCTGATGTTCGTCGAATTGTTCGGCGGTGGTAAGGCGGACATCCTCCTGATCGAAGGTGAAGATCCCCTCGAAGCCGGCATCGACATTGTCGCTCGTCCTCCCGGCAAGCAGTTGCAGTCCATCACGCTCCTGTCGGGCGGCGAGCAGACCATGACCGCGGTGGCGCTTCTGTTCTCCATTTACCAGGTGAAGCCCTCGCCGTTTTGCGTGCTCGACGAACTCGATGCACCGCTCGACGAGTCCAACATCAATCGCTTCGTCCGCGTCCTGCAACGGTTCCTCAGCCAGAGCCAGTTCGTGGTCATTACCCACAACAAGCGGACCATTTCCATGGCCAGTGTGCTTTACGGGGTGACCATGCAGGAACAAGGCGTCAGTCGCATTGTGTCGGTAAAATTCGACCACGACGAGAACCAGCCCAAAGCCATTCCGCCCGTCGTCGAACAATTGCTCGACTCACCGGTGACGGCTTCGGCTTCGGCGTCAGCTTCGGCAACTTCCTCCGACAGTATTAAAGAGACCGAAATGGTCCTGGTGAAATGAGGTCTCCACTCCGCGACACCACGAAGAGGACCGCCCGGCCGGTCGGCTCACTCTTTCCGGGAGTTCTCTCGTGAAAGACACCTCTATCCTTCCCGGCGCCGCGCTGGGTGTCTTAGGCAGTGGTCAACTCGGCCGCATGTTCGCCTTAGCCGGGCGCAACTTGGGATACCGAGTGCACGTTTATTCTCCGGATTCTGACACGCCCGCCGGACAGGTGGGCGACGTGGAGGTGGCAGCGTCCTACGAGGATCTGGACCGAGTGCGAGAATTCGCCCGAGCCGTCGAGGTGGTCACTTTCGAATTCGAGAATGTTCCCAGCGCCACAAGTCGAGCCTGTGCCGAAATTGTCCCAGTGCGGCCCGACGGTGAGGTTCTCCACGTCACCCAACATCGGCTGCGGGAGAAGACGTTTCTGCAATCGAACGGCTTTCCCGTCACCCCATTTCGGCGGATTACCAGCCTGGCCGCACTGCAGGACGCCGCCCGCGAACTCGGTCTGCCGGCGGTGCTGAAAACCGCCAGCTTCGGGTACGACGGGAAAGGACAACAAATGCTCCGCGCGGCGGAGGAATTGCCGTCCGCCTTCGCCACGTTGCAGGGGGCCGAAGGAATCTTCGAGGCCTTCGTGAACTTTACGAAGGAGATCAGCGTCATCGCCGCCCGCACCGGGGAAGGCCAGTGCGCCGCGTTTCCCGTCTTCGAAAACACGCACGCCAACCACATCCTCGACGTCACCTCCGCTCCCGCAGTGCTCACCCCGGTTCAGGCCCAGCAAGCGGGCGACCTGGCCCGCGGCATCCTGGAAGCTCTCAAGGTGGTGGGTCTTCTGACCGTCGAAATGTTCCTGACCCGGGAGGGTCGACTCCTGGTGAATGAGTTGGCCCCCCGGACCCACAATTCGGGGCATCTGACCATCGACGCCTGTGTCACCAGCCAGTTCGAGCAACAGTTGCGCGCGGTTTGCGGACTCCCCTTGGGTTCAGCGGAACTGCGTCGGCCCGCGGCGATGGCGAATCTGTTGGGTGACGTTTGGATTCGGGCGGGCGGAACGCCCGATTGGGCGGCGGCGTTGTGCGACCCCGACATCAAGCTTCACCTCTACGGCAAAGCCGAGCCACGATCCGGCCGTAAAATGGGGCATCTCACCGCGATGGCTGAAACGGTGGAAGAGGCCGTGCGGAAAGTGCGAGCGGCGCGGTCCCGGTTGGAGGGGTGGACCAAAGCGTGAGGTGAGAAGGTGACTCGCACCCCGTTGGGAGAGTGGTGCCTCAGCGCCGCGACGGAACGGATGCACTTGGCCGAAAGTCTCAATACACCCGCCGCAGATGGCTCGGGAGCACACCGAGTTCGGCGCGGTATTTGGCGACCGTTCGCCGGGCAATCATGGTGCCTTGAGCCTTCAAGCGCGCGACCAATTCCTCGTCCGAAAGCGGTGACGATTTAGATTCGTTACCGATCAGTTCAGCCAGGGCCGTCTTGACACTCTTATTGGAGACCTGCTCGCCGCTGGCGGTGGCGAGTCCGGAGGTGAAGAAATACTTCATCTCGAACACCCCCTGCGGCGTGGTCATGTACTTGCTAGAGACCGCCCGACTGACCGTCGTCTCGTGCACGCCCACCACCTCGGCAACCTGTAACATGGTCATCGGCCGAAGATGAGTCACGCCGTGTTCCATGAACTCCCGCTGCCGTTTCACAATTTCCTGGGCGATGCTCAGGATCGTGCTTTGTCGTTGATGCAGACTCTTGATTAGGAATTTTCCCGCTTTGATCTTCTCCCGGATGTATTCGCGCACCTCCGCCGAGGTGTCGGCCTGGGAAAGCAAATCCTTGTAGGTATTGCTGATCCGCACGTGCGGCAGAAAATCATTCGACGTGGTGACCACGTATTCGCCGTGAGTTGTGGCGGTGACCGAGACCTCTGGGACCACGTACTGCTCCGGAGACGACGAGAAAGTGCGGCCCGGACGCGGATCTAACCGGGCGATTCGGGCGGCGATGTCCTGAGCTTCCGCCGCGGTTATTCCCAAGTGTCGGGCTATCTCAGGGAAACGCCGTTTGCCCAACGCCTCCATGTGATCGCGGAGGATCTGATATTCCTTGGTGTCGACCTGCTCGGCGCGTTCAAGTTGGAGCATCAAGCATTCGCGCAGATCCCGGGCTCCCACGCCCGCCGGTTGAAACGTCTGAACAAGTTTGACCGCCTTCTCTAGATCGTCCGAGGGTAGGCCGGTCGAGAACGATAATTCCGGGATGGAAGACTGAAGAAATCCACTGTCGTCGATGTTGCCCACGACCAGTTCGGCCACCTGGCGTTCGGCGTCGGTAATCTCCGCTGTGCGGACCTGATCCAGCAATTCTTCCTGCAGCGAGGATTCAACTGTCAGCGAATCCAGCATGAACTGGCGGCGTTCTTCCTCATCCGGATTCGCCCGGGAAGGCCCATTGGCGGTACTAAAGAAATCCCGCCATTCCTGGTCCAACTGGAGCACCCGTTGCAGATCGGCATCGAACTGGTCGACTGGCTCCGACGAGGGAGCTTCCGTGGCAGGATCGTAGCGGGTATCGGGGGGTGGCTCGGCTGGATCGGCCAGACTGGCGGCGGTCCCTTCTCGCTCCTCGCGCTCTTCGGTATCGGAATCGAGTGCCGGGGCTTCCTCCAACACAGGATTCTGCTGTAACTCCTGCTCAACCATCGCCTTTAACTCCAGAACCGGCGCCTGGAGGAGCGCCAAGGATTGCTGGAGCTGCGGGGATAGCACCATCTGCTGCGAGAGCCGCTGCGAGAGGTGCAGACCTTGTGACATCGGGGTAAAGCGTATCCACGTGCCCGCTCCGAGACAAGGGAGGGCGCAAGAAAAGTGCCAGAAGCAACCACTTAAGGTACCGATGTGGCGAACGGTCGGAAAATCAAGATCACTCGCTCACTCGGTAAGAGACTCTCAATCGACGCGGACCGAGGAACAACCGACTTCCTTGGCCCCGCGCTTGGAGTCACGGCTGGCCCGGCGGGCCCAAACAGGTCGAGTCTTGGTTCTTCGGCCTTCCAGTTTGCCTCGCCTCGAACCTCACGGGCGCTTCTTACCCTCCGTGGCTTCGCGGTGTTCGCGGGGCCCCTCCTCAAAGGTAGCGATGGGATCGGACTTCCCGCCGCGGTTCACCTTGCTCATGATGGTTGCCGCATGGCGGTCCGGTTTACGATTTTGGGAAGTGGTAGCAGTGGTAATTGCGCTCTTTTGGAGGCGGGAGAAACCCGTCTTTTGATCGATGCTGGCTTCAGCGCTCGACAAATCCGCGAACGCCTCGCGTCTATCGCCCGCACTCCCGAGAGCCTATCTGGGATCCTGATCACCCATGAGCATGGAGATCATATCCAAGGATTGGGCACGCTATGCGGTCGCTTGGGAGTTCCCATTTATGCCAATCGCCTGACCCGTGAGGCCATCGAGCGGCAGTTTCCGCAGACGCGCTTGAAATTTGTGACCTTCGAGACCGGAGCCGCGTTCTCAGTCGGAAGCGTAGACGTACAAACTTTTAGTGTGCCCCACGACGCCATGGATCCGGTAGGCTTCGTCCTCGAAACGGCGGCCGGGACGGTGGGATTTTTGACCGATCTCGGACACGCCACCAAACTGATTCTCGAACGCGTCAAACGAGCTCGTTTGCTGGTTTTGGAGGCGAATCACGATCTGAGATTGCTGCAAGAAGACGTCAAACGGCCCTGGAGCACGAAACAACGGATTCTCAGCCGACACGGCCATCTTTCCAATGATGCCGCCGCCGAAGTGGCTGAGCAGTTGGCCGCGGGCGACCTCAAGGAGATTTATCTCGGTCACCTCAGCCGGGACTGTAACCGACCGGAACTGGCCTTGCGCACCGTCACGAACCGTCTCCAAAAGGCGGGTGCCACGCACATTTTAGTGCGTAACACCTCACAAGATGTCCCTTCCCCTACGGTCGAACTGGAGCCACCGCGAGTCGCCGCGGCCGATGGCCAACTTCTGCTGACCAGTCTGGTCCGAGCCCATGGCTAACGAGTAACGGTTAATGCCGTCGCCCGAAGTGTCCCCCCCCACAGGGCGTTCAATGAGCCCGGAGGTTTCCCAGGAATTCGAGATAGTAGATTAGCCGACTCTTCATCTCCTTACGCGGCACAATCGCGTCAATCAGCCCGTGTTCTTGGAGGAATTCGGAAGTTTGAAACCCCGGCGGAAGCTCCGCCTGCGTGGTGTCTTTGATCACTCGTGCTCCGGCAAAACCGATCTCGGCCTTGGGTTCGGCCAGAATTAGATCTCCCACGGTGGCGAAACTGGCGATCACGCCCGCATAGGTGGGATCCGTCAGAATCGAAATATATGGAAGCTTCCGTCGGGCATGGTAGGCAAGCGCGCCACACGTCTTGGCCATTTGCATGAGACTGAACATGCCTTCGTACATGCGAGCTCCTCCGCTAGCCGAGACAATAATCACCGGCAACCCGCGGTCGGTGGCAGCTTCAATCAAGCGGGTCAGCTTCTCGCCGACCACCGAGCCCATCGACCCGCCCAGAAAACTGAAATCCATTACTCCCAGGGCGACTCGGTGCTGTCCGATCATGCCGATCCCGGTGATGACGGCATCCTTCAAGAGGGCAGACTTTTTCCGGTTGGCCGCCAGTTTGGCTTCGTAGCTGGCCACACCGGTAAACTTAAGCACGTCCACCGACTCCATGTCGGTGTCCATTTCCTCAAAGGAACAGGTCTCCACCAACGAATGAATGCGTTCGCGGGCTCCAATTGGCCGGTGATGGCCACATTTCGGGCAAACCTTAAGATTATCGTCGAGTTCCTTGTCGTAAATAAGGTTGCCGCACTCCGGACACTTGGTCCAGAGCCCCTCAGGCATGTCCCGCTTACGAGACCGGGAGTCGATTTTAGGACGTGTTAGGAACGCGGTGTCGGAGGAGACCGGCGGTGGGGTAACCTTCGGTTCCACCGGATCGAGTACCACGCTTTTCTTTTTCAGGAGCCGGGAAGCCATATCGGGAAAACGCTGGGTGGGGGCGGTCAGAGTGGATACAACCTACCAAGCGGGCGGACGGTTGACCAGCCTGCGAAATGATTGTCAAAAAAACCAAAATTCAGCCGAGGCCGTCCAAGGTCGCTCGGGCTACCGCCCAGACACAAACCCGGGACGCTCCGAGACGCCGAACCTGACGCGCCACCGCATCGGTAGTGGCTCCAGTCGTCAAAACGTCGTCAATCACCACAACCGCGGCACCGTCGAGGCGCTGGTCGGGCACGCGCCGAAAGGCCCGTCGCACATTCGCCGCCCGTTCCTCGCGGCTCAGTCGGGTTTGGGTCGACGTGGGTTCGATCCGACGAACCACATCGGATCGAACTGGTAAACCAAGCGCCCGTCCGAGGTGCCGCGCCAATAATTCGGCCTGATTGAACTCCCGTTCCCGTTGTTTCACCGGATGCAGCGGAACCGGCACGAGCAAATCCCACCCGCCCTGGCGCAGAGCAGGTTCAGCGGCGGTCACCAACAAGCGTCCCAGGAGAGGCTCGAACCATCTGGCTTGGTTATATTTAAAGCGGTGAATCACCTCTCGGGCTACTCCTTCGGCGAGGACGGCGGCGCGAACCGATTCGAAAGCGAAATCAACTTCCCGACAGTTGGCGCACTCGAACGTTTCGGTGATGGCCCCGGGAAAGGGTAAACCGCACCGGTGACAAAAGGGCGGCTCCAGACGGCGTAATTGAGCCTGACAGCGCAACCCGACAAAGCCTTCGGAAGCAGTTGCCTCTTCCTGCTCACACAGTTGGCAGATATTGGGATAAACCAATCCCAGAACGGTTTCGGAAACTCCGACCGTCCAAACATGAACCTGGGAAAATATCTTCATGGAGAATTCCTTCCGACCCGTCGGCTGGCACGGGACTCGCAAGACGGATTGAGCATCATGTTGCCCTGCCAAAGACGGTCCCCGTCCATCGCCACTTTTAAGGAAGACGACGGAAACCCGCGGGCTGAGCTTTCCCACGATGGGGCCGTGTGTTAGCTACGCCCGCGATTTTCAAATGGCAGCCGCAGGCGACAAATTAGGACAGTACACCCTCCACGAGTTGATAAACTCGGGCGGGCAGTCGGAGATTTGGCTCGCCACCGATGAGGCGAACCGCTCATTTGCCGTCCGGCTAATGCTGAACGATTCGATGTTCGCCTTTGGCGATCGGCGTCGATTTTTGACCGGCTGCGAGACGCTTCAAGCCTGCCAGGATCAGCAATTCATCATCGGTTACGTCGAACACGGCAAGATCGGTGGCCGCCTGGCCCTGGTCATGGAGTATGTCGAGGGATCCAATCTCAAATTATTGATGAATGCGGCGGATCCGGTGTTGTTCGATAACATCGCCCAGGTGCTCATCGATTTCGCAACGGCCATGGAGGTAGTTCATGACCGGGGCTTTATGCACCTGGATGTGAAGCCGGAGAATGTGCTACTGACTCGCAATGGAAGTCTGCGCCTGATTGATTTCGACCTAGCGCAACCCATTCCGCAACCGCCTCGCAAACAGGACCGCCTCTCCGGCACTCCGGCCTACATGGCGCCCGAACAATTGCTAAAACAGCCAGTGGATCACCGGGCCGATGCCTGGGCCTATGGCGTTAGCGCCTACGAACTTCTTACCTTTCGGAAGCCATTCCCCGGGGAGAATGCCGACGAAGTCCTACGGCGGCAGATGGACCGGTCGGAATTCATCCGACCGCGGGAGATTAACTCCGATATCCCGGTGGTTCTGGAACGGATAATTCTGCGCTGTCTCGAGAAGGACATGGAGAAGCGGTATCCGATTACCAGCGTGCTGGTGCATGAGTTGAAACAGGAGCTGTACCAAGGCTGACCGCATTCTCGAACGGTCCGGAGGGCGTGGACTTGATTCTGGCGACACTGAGCGGGAGCCTACGGCGAGCCGGCCTTCGCTGGCTTGCCATGCCTTACGAATTCAAAACCACTCGCCGGGTCGAGTTCAGTGACACCGATATGGCGGGGATCGTCCATTTTTCGGTCTTCTTCCGGTATTTCGAAACGGTGGAGCACGCGTTCTTCCGCTCTTTGGGATTCTCGGTGGTGATGCCCCAACTCGATCCCCCGGTTGGCTTTCCTCGGGTCCATGCCTCCTGCGACTACCGACGCCCCCTGAAATTTGAGGACTTGGTCGAACTTCACCTCCTGGTGGTTGAAAAGAAACGGCGAACCCTCACCTACCAGATCCGATTTCGCCGCTTAGAACCCGGCCCAGTGGAGGAGGTTGCCGTGGGAAAACTCATCGTGGTTTGTGTTCAAAAGGGTACCGATGGCCGAATGCACTCGGTTGAACTCCCAGCTGGGTTAGCGGAACAGATCGAACCCGCTCCGACAGCATTACTCGCCGGTCCTTAGCTAACACGTGCTGCCTTCTGGCCGATTGGAACATCCGCAATCCGGCCGACCAACCTTCCGGCGATGGTCGGCGACGGCCCCCTTCCCGCTTGTGCGAGGTCGAGCTCGTCAATAAAACACTGGACCAGGAGAAATGATGGTTCGGCTCGGCGGGGCCGGCAGCATTTCCCATTGGGTCACCTGACCTCCGCGGAACACCAACCGCGCACTGACGTAATCATTGAACGCGTAATTCCGCGTGATCACTCGGTCCAGGTACTGGGTCCCATCGCTGGCTCGGGCTTCGACGTAATTCCAATTCACGTACTCGTCGGTCGTGCTTCCGCTGTACAGCCAAGTCGTCTCCTCCCCCGACGCATCCCCGCGGCGAAGAATTTGCGCGGGTTTTCCCCAAGCGATGTAAACCGCGTCTTCGTTCATGCCGACCTGAATTTGCCCACGATCCACCTGTTCCTGCTGCACCGGGGTCAAGTCCTCGTAAGCGACGGCTCGTTCCGCTCGGCGTTTGGCAATCTGGGCTGGATCGGTCGCACTGGTGGCGCAGCCCGCCAAAACAACCGCCAGAACAAACCAGAACAGGAGACGCACAAGGTTGAGACGACGGGGGTCGGGGGGCATTCGAAGTGGCCACTCAAGCCGGTCTGACCGCTCCGGTGCAACCCTGAAGAAATCAAGACCTTTCAAACCGACAAACCGATTGCCGCCCAGGCGACCCACCGTAAGATCCGCACACGTATGAATTCGACGGCGGCCGCCCCGGAAACCGGGAATACCTGGTTTTACTTCACTCTTATCACCGTTTTCACCTGGGGCATCTACGGCATTCTGCTCCATAAGGGGCAGGTCCTCATGGGCGATCCGGTCAACGGACGCTACAAAGCCTTCCTGTTCGTGGGCCTGGCCTACTTCCTGACGGCGGTACTGGCGCCGCTGATCCTCTTAATGAGCCGAGGGGCAGCCTTTTCCGGGTACACCACCCCCGGTTGGAGTTGGTCGCTCATCGCGGGCATCATGGGCGCTATCGGTGCTTTCGGTACGCTGCTGGCCTTCGGCGCCAAAGGCAGTCCGGCTGCGGTGATGTCGATCGTATTCGCCGGCGCCCCGGTGGTGAATGCCTTGGTCTCCCTGTGGCTCTATCGGCATGAACTCGACTTCAGCAAGGTGAACCCAGCCTTCTACCTGGGAATCATTCTTGCCCTCGTCGGCGGCGGGCTGGTGATGAAATTCAAGCCCAACCCGATCCCCAAGAAGCCCACTTCCGCTCACTCCAGTTCGAGTGTCACCCCTGCGCGAGTCTGATGCGCGTGGCGCCCCTCGACGTTTCTCCAGTTGCCGGCGAGCAACTGGGTCAACTGCAGCAGCTCTGGAACCAGGTAGCCGCCTCCAATCGCTTTTATCAGGAGAAACTGGGAGCGAGCGGACTCGCCCAGCCCCCGGCGTCGCTGAACGAATTCAGCGCACGAGTGCCGTTCACCACCAAGGCTGAATTGGTCGCTGACCAAAATCGGAATCCACCGTACGGCACCAATCTTACTTTCCCCCTCAGCCACTACACCCGTTGCCACCAAACCAGCGGCACCCAAGGCGCCCCCTTGCGGTGGCTCGATACCGCGGAATCGTGGGCGGCGATGACCCTAGACTGGGTCGAGGTCTTTCGCGCTGCCCGCGTGGGCCCGGGGGATCGAATTCTCTTCGCCTTTAGTTTTGGACCGTTCCTCGGTTTTTGGCTCGCCTTTGAAGCGGGTCAGCAGATCGGCGCTCTCTGCCTCGCCGGGGGCGGCATGAGCAGTTCCATCCGTCTGCGAGTCCTGCTCGAAAACGCCTGCACAGTCCTGTGTAGCACGCCCACCTACGCACTCCATCTCGCCGAAGTGGCCGCCGCTGAAGGCCTCGACCTGGCCCGCAGTTCCGTTCGCACCTTGATCGTCGCCGGTGAACCGGGCGGCAGCCTGCCCGCCACCCGAGAACGCTTGAGCGCGGCCTGGAACGGCGCCCGAGTCTTCGATCATCACGGAATGACCGAGACCGGTCCCGTGACGTACGAACACCCGGAAGAACCGGGAAATTTGGTGATCCTCGAAAAGAGTTTCCTGGCCGAGGTGATCGACCCAGTGAGTGGCTTAATGGTTCCCGAGGGTAGTTCCGGTGAACTTATCTTAACGACCCTGAAACGTCGAGGTTCGCCCCTAATTCGCTACCGGACCGGCGACCTAGTGCACGCTCGACGCACCTCCCGTCTCCTCCTTTGTGGCGGCATCTTGGGTCGGGTGGACGACATGGTCATCGTTCGCGGGGTCAACCTCTACCCAACCGCCTTGGAAGAACTCATCCGTTCGCTCCCGGATACCGGCGAATATCGGGTCACGCTTGATACCCGGGGAGCCCTGGCCGAACTGACTGTGGAACTGGAAGCGTCTGCTCCCGTCGCTGCGGCCCTGGCGGATCGTCTCCACGAGGCACTCGCCCTCCGAATTCCTGTCACCGCCGTGGCCCCAGGTTCCCTGCCCCGCTTTGAGCACAAAGCCCGGCGTTGGCGACGATTGACTTAGAACCCCACCCGGACCTGCCCCCCTGCCACGGACACCGGATGCCGGGCCACCGGTTGATCCGGCCGCGTCACGCACGCCCCGGTCACGGCATTGAATTCCCAGCCATGCAAGGGGCAGAACAGCTGCTCCCCCTCCACATAGCCTGCGCCCAACGGCGCTCCGCGATGCGGGCATCGGTCGTCCAAGGCGTGAAATTCGCCGGCCACATTGATCAGCGTGAACCGCCGACCCTGAACCTCCACGGTCCGACATTGTCCCGGCGTTAGTGAATCCACCGGCGCCACCTCAAACCAGTTCATACTTCAGGGTTGGGTGAAGGAGGCGTCGCTGGAGGCGGCGGCGGCTTGGACTTCTTCCAAGGCATCTCGGGAAATTTTTCAGGAACTTTAAAGGCCTGCGGCTTGGCTCCCGCCATCTTGAGTTCATCCTCCGCTGGCGAGGTTAAGCCCGGGGCCGCCGGAGCCGTCAAATCCTGCTTCCAGGAAGCGATCCGAGCCTGCAAACCGTGATGCTCCGCGGTCTTCTTGTCGCCTGACTTCATGTAGAACAGCGACAGATTGGTATGCACCAATTGTTCGTTCGGTTTGAGCTTCTCCGCCTGGTGGCCCTCGGCAATCGCTGTGGCATAATCGCCTTTCCGATAATGGCACATCGCAATGCTGAGCTGGGCGTCAAAGTTTTCGGGATCGCGTGCCAGGATGCTGGTGAATTTCGTGATCGCGGTGTCAAAATCACCGGTCGAGAAATCAAACATCGCATCATCATATTCCGCCTGAAAGTCGTCCACCCCCCCACCGTGGCGGCGATGAAACCCACCGGCAAGCCCGGCGCGTGCTCGAAGTGAAACTCTGGGTCTCTATGCCTCGGTGGTCAGTTTCAACGGCGGTTTCCAGGCACAACCGTGCAAAACGTTAAACGCCAGCGAAGCGAGCCCGCCTCTCGAGACACCACTAGCGATTGTTTCGGCCCGGTTCCGGTTCATTCGGGTCGGGAAATCGCCACCAATACCCGGGCCAGTTGGTCGGCGGCTTCGCTCACTCGACGTTGAAAGCGGATTAATTCGGGAATTTTTCCGGGCGAACGGAGGAGCGTCCCCGCCAGGCGCCCGAAATCGAGTTTATCGTCCGCGTTCATCAAAACGCCGAAATCGAGAGGTAACCCTTCATTCGCCGTATCGGAAATGACCCGGACGGTCGCCGAATGGATTCGGCGTTCCCGACACAGGGCGCGAATGGTGGCGGATTCCATCTCCACGGCCTCCGTGCCCGTTTCCCGGCGTAGGACTGCTTTTGCCTCGGGAGTGGCGGCGACCCGCGTTGCTTCGTGAAAAATCAACTCCCGCGCTCCGGTGTGGTCCAACCGGTCCCGGAGCGGAAATCCGTCATCCGCCATAAAACCCACCGTTCCCAACTTCAGAGCTGGATCCAAGCCACCGGCGAAACCCGCCGTTACCACCCACGCGGGCGAGGCGGTCTGTAAGACCTCGGCTGCAACCCGGGCTGCATTGCGACGTCCCATTCCCGTCACGTAGACGGTGAGTGATTCCGTCCGCCAACCCGCCGGCGAGCTCATCCGCGAAAACGAACCCGCGCCCGCCCGGGTCCACGCCTTTCGGAACGGACCTGCTTCCTCCGGTACGGCAAAAAAGAGAATGCCACCTCCCGGCCTCACGGAGTTTGCCCCTAATTCCACGAAAGATCCTCCGGTGAATCGGCGAGTAAACGGCTCTGCCAGTCACCCTTGCTGCGCAACACGTGTCGCCACAACTCTTGGGGAGGTAATCGAAAAACCAGGTCCAGCGACGCACGGTGAATCAACCAGGAATCTCGGCGAATTTCCTCATCCAATTGACCCGCCGCCCAACCGGCGTATCCGGCAAATACTCGTAACCTCTGGGTGCCGGACCAGGATTTTCCGAGCGCCACCAGCTCGGCCAGATCATGGCCCAGTGAGACCGTCTCGAGGACCGTTCCATGAACCATCGCGGGATCGCCGTGCAGAAAACTCATGGCGGAAGGCTGCACCGGTCCGCCGGAAAACAGGGCGTCTCCACCTAGATTTTTGGGCAATTCGGCCTCAAGGACCTCGATTAATTTCTTGTCGGTGGGTTGGTTCAACACCAAGCCAAAGGCCCCCCGTGGGTCGTGCTGGCAGACCAGCACCACCGACCGGTGAAACACGCTGCCCTCCAGCTTGCCGCCATCCAGCAGCAACTGGCCTCGCAACGACTTGTGGGACTTGGCCATCGACGCACGGAAAGATTGCTCGAAGCTTGAGCGTCCCGCAAACCCGATTAGCCTGCCATCCATGAAGAAGATTCTCCTGATGCTCGCGCTGGTGCTCGTAATCGGCGGCGCCACCTCCGGTTGCAAATCCTCCGGCAGTCGCGAATTTATCCCGGGACGAGGCTGGGTACCGAACGATTGAGCCCGGCCCCAAGGCCCGACAACTAACTTAAACCACGAGAGAAGGCCATCCTGAGCCCTGGGATCCGAGTGACGCACCGTCGGCAGCCGGCGGGAAACATCAGCAACTCTTAACCTCCCCCGCTATTTCGGTCGCGTCGTTCGTTCCATCATCCAGAAGACGTCTGGGTTGTTAGCGGACCCCACATTTAGCGGAATCTCCGCACCCTTCTTGAGGGTGGGCATCGTTCGCTTGTCGACCCATCGCTTGACCTCGGAATGCCCATCGGCGAAGGCCAACCCGGCCGCCCGGTGATGATAGCCGGCCGGGTAATCTACAATTTTCCACTGCATCGGTTTGTCCGGATATCCCGTCATACCGACAATCATTTCGCCGTCGTTGATGCTATCTTCCCGCTCATCCATGAACACCCAAGTCAGGCTGGGACCCGGCACCAGAAAGTCGGAAAACTTCTTGTAGATCCGGAAGCCCGTTCCGAAGCCCTGAACATCCGTCGAATCAATCCAGCCATTCATCGACATACTGCGAACTCGAGGAAGTTTGGCGCCCTTCACCGTGACCGTACTGAAGTCGGCGGGACACTTGAAGACCGCGGCACTCTTCCCGCAGTAGGGCCAGAGAAGTCCCTTTTTGATATCTTGCTCGAGGTCCCAATTACTCCGGTTGCCCGAATCGAAATTTAGCGATCCATGGACCCACTCATTAGGCCCGTAGGATTGAGGCAGGCGATCCTGGTGGTCATCCACGTAGAGCCGCCAGGCAATCGTCAACTGATGTCCGTTATTCATGCACTGGATGCCCAGCGCCTTGGCCTTGGCTTTAGCCAGACCGGGTAAGAGCATCCCCGCCAGAATCGCGATGATCGCGATAACCACGAGCAGTTCGATAAGGGTGAAACCGCGGGCCGACGACGAGCGGAACCAGGACCGAGTGAGACCGGGGCTGAGATCGAGGTTGGGGTTGAGCTTCATAACAAACAAACGGACCCATTGCTCCCGAGTGGGAAACCATCCGGAAACCCGCCTCCACTTGGACTCAACGGCGTCCACGAGCATCGGCAACAGGGGAGATCTGTCGATCTCAGATCGGTTACAATTGCAATCCAGGCACACGTTTCTGTCGACTCCCTTCGCAGGATAAGTCGCGTCAGACGAGTGAGGAGCGCTTCCTTTCCCGGACGACAACGAGCCATTTTCTGTCGTCTCGTACCGCGTCACTATTCGATAGAAGTGGGTCCCCTTCCCGATTTGATCCTGTGAAATTTTCAAAGGGGGTCTAGCGCCAACCGTACGGCCGCCGCTAAGGTCAAGGAGCGGCCGCTATTCCACTGCTCTTCAAACCGTGCCCCAGGAACCAACGTTCGGAGCTGGACCAGGGCCTGGTCGTAGGCAGCCCGCTCAATCCAGGAGAAGGAAAGGGCCAGGGTTTCGCGCTGAGCGGAGGCGGCCCCGTAAAGGCCAACCGCTTTGTCCGTCCGGCCCTCCAAAACGCAGACATCAGCAATCACCTCCAAGACGAAGGGCACCGCCCATTTGTTTCCCAAGTCACGAGCGATTGTCAGAGCGGCGCGCAGATAGTTCCGCGCCGCGGCCAGATCAACGAGATGAACACAGGTTTTACCCAAGCTTCCGCTCACGAGGCCGACAATCCAGAGATCCTCGAGAGCTTGGAAGGTAGCCAGCGAGAGTTCCTTCCACTGGCGCGCGCTGGAAAAGTCTCCCTCGTCCGCCGCCAAACTCCCACGCCCGTTGGCAATCATGGCTTGAATTTGCGTTGGCTCCAGCTCCTGAGCCAAAGCCTCAGCCGCGTCGAAATGGGCTCGGGCTTCGAATCGCTTGCCTTCATTCCGCTCAATGAAACCGAGATAAGTCTCAGTGAGAGCCAGGTCGGCCGGCAATCCCAAGGATTGATACAGAGTTCTCGCGTCCGAAAAATGCCGAAGCGCGTCCGCATCGCGGTCCTGACACCACGCCATCCGACCCGCTCCTAAAGTCGCGAACGGTGTCTGCGGTTTTAATTGAATGCGGTGACCCAGTGTCATGCTAACGAGCGAGGATAGCTTAGGAGGTGATTTCGGAGGGAAATGGAAATTGGAAATGGGGTA